>Ga0335076_10000126_pt1 | contig 62637 bp, 57 predicted proteins | sample Lox_Sample_25_FD_206717 | JGI IMG/M metagenome (GOLD analysis project Ga0335076, IMG submission 206717) | Soil microbial communities from Loxahatchee National Wildlife Refuge, Florida, United States - Lox_Sample_2.5 | ecosystem: Environmental > Terrestrial > Soil > Wetlands | place: USA... | reverse complement strand
CCTCGGGAAGGTGGCGGCCAGCTCACCCGTGACCGCATCGACGGGGGCGCCGCCACCGGTCATCGGGCCCATCCGCGTGAACGTCCCGCCGACGTAGACGGTTCCATCGTCGGCGACCGCGATGGCGCGGACCGCTTCCCCGCCCTCGTAGAACGGCCACTGGAGGTCGGCCGGTGGCGGCGGCAGGCCGTCCCCCCCGCTCTTGCCGCCTCCGCCGCACGCGGCGGCGAGCACGCCCAGGAGCGCAAGCGCTCCCGGCACCGACAGCCGGTCGATCCGCATGTCCTCCCTCGGTGAAGCTGGACGAGCGTACCCCGGCCGGGTTCGCCCCGCGAGGGGTACCCACGAACGAAGGGTTTCCCCCAGAAAGCGAACGAGGCCGACCGCGGTCGCGGCCGGCCTCGTGAGCACCGGAGTGAAGTCCGGGGCGGGAGAAAGCTACTTCTTCTCCTCGGCCTTCTTCTCGGCCTTCTTCTCCTCCTTCTTGGGCTCGGCCTTCTTCTCCGCCTTCTTCTCCTCCTTGGCGGGGGCGGCGGCGGCCGGGGCGGCCGGGGCAGCCGGGGCGGCCTTGGCCTCCTCGGCGAGGACCGGGGCGGCGGCGGCGATGAAGGCGAAGGCGACGATGGCGCTGACGAGCTTCTTCATGGTTGGTCTTGCTCCGTAGCTGGGGTTTTCCCGTCCCGCCCCACGGGGGCAGTCCGGTCGGGAGGGCGCAAGAAAGCACCTTTTCCCGCCGAAGTCGACGATTACCCTCGGCCGGGTATTCATCCCGGTTTCGCCCCAAATGGGTACAACATTTAACCTGCCGTCAGGAGAGCGTCCTGGCGGGGTCCACCCGAGCGGCCAGGGTCGCCGGGGCGAGCGCGCCGAGCAGCGCCGCCAGGGCCGGGACGGCGAGTCCCAGGGCCCAGAGCCAGGGGGGGAAGGCGAAGAAGGTGTCGGGGCGGAAGGGGAAGTCGGGCACGAGCCGGAGCGCGGCCTGGTCGGCGAGGCGGGCCGCCGCGAAGGCGAGGGCGTTGCCGGCGAGGCCGCCGGCGAGCGCCAGGATCGCCGCCTCGGCCAGGATGATCGCGCGGACGTCGCGGGGCGCCGCCCCGAGCGCCTCCAGGATGGCGATCTCGCGGGCACGGCCCCGGACGCTGGCGGAGAGCGACTGGGCGATCGCCAGCGCCGCGAGGGCGCACATGAGCGAGGCGAGGAGGACCAGGGCGCCGGTGGTGACCAGCACCACCGTCCCCACCCGCTCGGCCGCCGCCCGCTCCCCCTCGTCCACCGAGAAGCCCATCCGCCGGACCGCGGCCACGATCGCCGGCACGTCGTCGGGCCGGCTCGCGAGCAGGGTCACCTCGGTGTAGCCCTGATCCACCTTGCCGTACTCCCGGTTCAGGCGCTGGACCGCGTCGAGCGGCATGGCGAGCAGGTAGAGCGGGACCCGGTCGGACAGGCCCACGAGCCGCAGGCGCGCGTCGTAGACGCGGTCCTCGGTCTTGAGGGGCACGATCGAGAGGCCGATCTTCACCGGCAGCTCGATCCCGACCAGCGACAGCCCGGACGGGAGCCGGCGCACGTTCCAGGCCGGGGCGATGGTCTTGTCGTAGACCTCGAGCAGGCGGCGGGAGAGGAGGACCGGGATCGGCCTCCCCTCGCCCGGATCGGCGAAGGTCTCGCCGGCCTTCACGTCGGCGGCCACCAGCCCCGGGGCGAGCCCCACCACCGGGATCTGCAGGGTCATCCCGGGCGGCCAGTTCACCCGCAGCCCCTCCGGCGGCCCGGGGGCGGCCACCGGCACCCGCAGGGAGAGCCGCGGCCAGGCGGCCCCGACGCCGGGCAGCGCCCCGAGCCGCGCCAGCGCCGCGTCGTCGAGCTGTCCGCCGCCCAGCACCCCGCCCAGCGACACCGCGGCGGGGACCACCTCCACCAGCCGGCTGTCGGCCGGGAACATCCGCCGGGCGGCCTGGGAGACCCCCAGGCCCAGGGCGAGGAAGAACACCAGGGAGGCGGCGCCGGCGCAGGCGGCGGCCCCGTTCACGATCGCGCCGCGCCGGTCGGTGCGCAGGTTGGCCGCCGCGATCCAGAGCAGACCACGCGCGCTCACCGGAGCCTCCCCTCGTCCAGGTGGAGGACCCGCGCCGCCACCCGCGAGACCCGCTCCTCGTGCGTCACCACCAGCACCGTGAGCCCGTCCGCCGCCATCTCGGCGAAGAGCCGGATGATCCCCTCGCCGGTCTGGGCGTCGAGGTTGCCGGTCGGCTCGTCGGCGAGCAGGACCCGGGGGCGGGCGAAGAGGGCCCGGGCGATGGCCACCCGCTGGCGCTCCCCGCCCGAGAGCCGGGCCGGCGGCGCGGAGGCCCGGTCGGCGAGCCCGACGCGCCGGAGCGCCTCGGCGGCGCGGGCCCGCACCGCCGCCGCCCGCTCGTGCGCGCCCCGCCGGAGCATCCCCGGCAGCATGACGTTCTCCAGGGCGGAGAGGCCGGAGAGCAGGTTGAAGGACTGGAAGACGAACCCGATCGCCCGGTTCCGGAGCTCCGCCAGCGCCTCGGCGCCGAGCGCGCGGAGCGGCGCGTCGGCCACCACCGCCTCCCCCTCGAAGTCGCGGTCGAGGGCGCCGGCCACGTAGAGGAGGGTGGACTTGCCGGAGCCGGAGGCGCCCACGATGGCCACCAGCTCGCCCGGGGCCACGTCGAGGTCGACCCCGCGGAGCACCGGCAGGGTCCGCTCGCCGTCCCGGAAGGACTTGGTCAGGCCGTGGAGCCGGATCACCGGGCCCCCTCTCCGGCCTGGGCCTCGGCCTCGAGCGCCAGCACCAGCGCCCCCGGGGCCAGCTCGGCCCGGAGCGAGACCGACGCCAGCCGGGAGGCCGGCTCGGCGAAGCGATCCACCACCGAGCGGACCACGAACCCGGAGGGCCCGGTGCCGAAGGCCTCGTCGGGCAGGGCCCGGACCGAGGCCACCAGCCGCTGCGGATCGAGGACCGCGCTCCCCAGCCCGCCGGCGAGCGCGCCTGCGCCGGCCGGGCCGGGCGCGGAGGCGGTCCAGCCCGGGCCCTCGCCGCCGAGCCGGGCGAGCAGGGTGTCGAGGGAGCCGGCCGGCCCGCCGGCGAGGGCGAGCCGCGTGCCGTCGAGCCGCCAGGCGATCTCGCCCCGCGGCGTGGCGATGCGGAAGGTCCCGTCGGCGGGCGCGGGCGCCCCGCGGCCTCGCCGTGGCGGGGGGGCGAGCTTCCGGGAGAGCGCCAGGGCCCGCTCCGGATCCTTCACCTCCGCCACCGCCTCGACGCGGACCAGCCGGAGGGGATCGGCCCGGACCGCCTCGGGGGTGAGGCTGGCGAGCTCGAGGTCGGGGGCGAGGGAGAGCACCGCCGCCGCGCCCGGGGCGAGCAGGCCGAACGGCTCGAGCGGATCGAGCCCCCGGGCCTCCAGGCGCCGGCGGTCGTCGGCGGGGAGCATCGGCACCAGCTTCGCCCCGAGGGCCGCGAAGTCGCCGTCCCAGCGGAGCGCGAGCGGGGCGCGCGGGTCGAGGCGGGCGAGGACCCGGGCCGCGGCGCCGCCCGCCGCCAGGGCGCGGAAGGACGGCTCGCGCGGGCCGAGGAGGACCGCGACCGCGGCGCCGAGGCGTCCGGCGCCGGCCGAGACCCCGAGGCCGAGGCCGTCCCGCACCTGCCAGCGCCCGGCGAGGAGCGGCGAGCCGGCCGGGAGGAACGCCAGCGCCGCGCGGTCGCCCAGGGCGGCCCGCGCCGCGATCCAGCCGGCCGCGGCGGAGAGCGCGCCCGCCTCGGGGAGGGCGGCCGCCTCCGCCACCAGGGCGGGCGAGGCGGGGCCGGAGGCGACCAGGGCGTTCCGGCCGGTCACCAGGTAGGCGAGGGCGGCCGGCTGCCCGGCCGCGCGGCGGAAGACGATCGCGTCCCCGCCGCCGTGGTGCTCCGCGGCGCGGACCTCGGCGCCGAGCCGCTCCCGGGCGAGGCGCGCCAGCAGCCGCTCGAGCTTCGGTCCGTCCCCGACCGGCAGGACCAGGAGGGCCGCCGTCCCCGAGGGCGCCCCCGACCGGTCGAGCCAGGCCAGGGCCGCCCCGCGCGCCGGATCGATCCCGGCGTCGGCCAACCCGGCGGGATCGAGCGGGTCGAAGCCGAGCTGGGCGGCGAGCGCGGTCCGCGCGCCGGCCAGGTCGGCGGCGCCCGGGAAGCCGGCGAGGGTGGCGTGGAGGGCGGCCAGCTCCCGGGCGGCGCGGCCGGTCTCCGGGACCACCAGGACCGCCCGGACCGCGCCCGGGACGAACCGCTCCGGCGGTGGCCCGGGGCGGCCTCGGCAGGCGATGGCTCCGAGGGAGAGCGCCAGGACCGCCGGCAGGGGTGCGCGCCGGAGCACGCCCGTTCTTTACCATGCTAAGAGAGGCCCGCTCATGATCTTCTCCGCCGCAGACGATGCCCCCATCGCCCGGGATCTCCTCCCGGACTGGAGCGCCCGGTTCGGCGGCGCCGCCGCCCGGCTCGAGCTCGAGATCGGCTCCGGCCACGGGGGCTTCGCCCTCGCCTTCGCCCGCACCTTCCCGGATCGCGCCCTGGTGGCGATCGAGCAGCGGAAGAAGTTCGCCCGCGAGCTCGCCGAGCGGGCCACGCGCCGCGGCCACGCGAACCTCGTCGCCATCACCGGCGACGCGCGCCTGCTCGCGCCCCGGCTCTTCCCCGCCGGCTCGCTGGCGGCGATCCACGTCCACTTCCCCGACCCGTGGTGGAAGCGGCGCCACCACCGGCGGCGGCTGGTCGACGACCGCATGAGCGGCCTGCTCCTCTCCCTGCTCGCGCCGGGCGGGGCGCTCGACTTCCGGACCGACGTGGAGCGGTACGCCCTCGAGGCAGTGGTCCGCCTCGAGGAGGCCGGGTTCGTGAACGAGGCCGGGGCGGGCCGCTTCGCCGAGGCGGCGCCGGAGGAGATCCCCTCCACCCGCGAGAAGCGGTACCTGGCCGCGGGCGAGCCGGTCTGGCGCCTCCGGCTGCGCCGGCCGGAGCGGGGCTGATCCAGGCGGTCCGCGCCCCGGGCCCCTCTTCCGCTACATGCCGGACCCGCCGACCGGGCCGAAGCCGAGCTCGGAGAGGCACTCGGTCTCCGCCGCCGGCACCTCGGCGGCGAGCGCGCCCCGCATCCGTCCCCAGAAGGCGACGTCGCGCCAGCGCTCGTCCTGGTGGGTGGGATCGCCGATGAGGAGGTGGCCGATCTCGTGCGCCAGGGCGGTCGCCTCGACGCAGGCCGCGCGGTCCACCACCACCTCGACCGTCCGCGACCCGCCGTCGGTGCAGCCCACCGACATCGTCCCGCCGCAGTCGACGTAGCCGTCGATGAACCGGATCGTGACGCCCTGCGTGTCGAGCGGCCGCCCCCATACCCCGGCCGCGCTCTCCATCGCCTGCTCGGTCCGGGCGTCCAGCCCGGGGGCGGTGACCCAGGAAGGCGCCGACTGCGGCGCCTCGAGCCCGACCTGGATCTCGAGCGGCGGGTGGGGCTGCGATCCGCAGGCGACGAGCCCGAGCGAGGCGGCGAGGAGGGCGAGGGCGCGGAGCTGCATACCCGCACGCATAGTGAGCCCAGCGGAGCGGAAGCGTCAGTCCCGTGGCCGTGGGGTGTCACGCGGACACAGGCCACCAACGTGACGCGAGTCACGCTCGCGCGCGGCGCTGGTCCCAGGAGGAAGGGACACGAGCGGCCATCGGCTCGCCTCGGGCGGCGCGATCGCGCCCGGCGTCGGCGTCGGGCGGCCTCGCGCCGCAGCGCGCCGAGGTCCGGGGTCCCGCGTGCGGGCGAACCCGGCGAGTCGGGGCCCCGCGCGCGGGCGCGGCAGGTGTTGCCCGGAGCGGTGCCGACCAGCGCTGGGCGGGGCGGAGCCGTCCCGCTAGACTGCCCCGCCATGTCCCGCGCCCGCCCGCTCCTCGCCGTCGCCCTGGCGCTCGCCCTCCTGCCCGCCTGCCGGCGCCCCGAGGGTCCCGCCGAGACCTACCGCCGGTTCGCCTCGGCCGCGCGCGGCGGGGACGCGGAGGTGGCCTGGTCGCTGCTCTCGGCCGACACGCGGGCGGCCCTCGACGCCCGGGCGCGGGCCGCGGCGGCGCACGCGCCCCCCGGGGTCGTGCCCGCCACCGGCAAGGAGCTGGTGCTCGGGGACTTCTCGATCCGCGCTCCGCGGATCCGGAGCGCGGTGGTGCTGCGCGAGTCGCGCGACGCGGCCGTGGTGGCGGTGGAGGACGAGTCCGGGGCCCGGGCCGAGGTCTCGCTGGTGCGCGAGGGCGGAGCGTGGAGGGTGGTGGTCCCGCTCCCGCCGGCCGCCTAGCGCCTCGGGCCCCAGCCCCCTGTGGATCGGGGACGGCGGCTCTGTTATTTCATCCGTTCCTCATGAAAAAGCCCCTCACCGCCGCCGAGATCCGCGAGCTCTTCCTCCGCTTCTTCGAGGAGCGGACGCACCGCCGCGTCCCGAGCTCGCCCCTGGTCCCCCAGAACGATCCCACCCTGCTCTTCACCAACGCCGGGATGGTGCAGTTCAAGGACGTCTTCACCGGCCGGGAGAAGCGGGACTACCGCCGGGCGACCACCGCCCAGAAGTGCGTGCGGGCCGGCGGCAAGCACAACGACCTGGAGAACGTGGGCTTCACCGCCCGTCACCACACCTTCTTCGAGATGCTGGGGAACTTCTCCTTCGGCGACTACTTCAAGAAGGACGCGGTCGCCTGGGCCTGGGAGTTCGTCACCGGCGAGCGGTGGCTCGGGCTCCCCGCCGACCGGCTCGCCGCCACGGTCTTCGCCGGCGAGGGGACGCTCCCCTGGGACGAGGAGGCCTACGGCCTGTGGAAGGCGCAGGGCGTTCCGCCGGAGCGGATCCACAAGCTCGGGGCCAAGGACAACTTCTGGGCGATGGGCGACACCGGCCCCTGCGGGCCGTGCTCGGAGATCCACTTCTTCCAGGGGAACGACATCCCCTGCGCCGAGGAGAAGGCCGGCCGGCCCTGCCTCGGGGTGGCGTGCGACTGCGACCGCTGGCTGGAGATCTGGAACCTGGTGTTCATGCAGTTCGAGCGGAGCGCGGACGGCGGCCTCACCCCGCTCCCCCGCCCCTCGATCGACACCGGCGCGGGGCTCGAGCGCATGGCCTCGGTCGCCCAGGGGAAGCGCTCCAACTACGACACCGACCTCTTCCAGAACATCATCCGGGCGATCGAGAAGCTCGCCGGCAAGCGCTACGACGCCGGCACCGACGACGGCGTCTCGATGCGGGTGATCGCCGATCACGCCCGGGCCACGACCTTCCTGGTGGGCGACGGGGTCCTGCCCTCCAACGAGGGGCGCGGCTACGTGCTCCGCCGGATCATGCGGCGGGCGATCCGGCACGGGAAGCGGCTCGGCCTGGAGAAGCTCTTCCTCGCCGACGTCTGCGGGACGGTGATCGAGGAGATGGGGGCCGCCTACCCGGAGACCCGCGAGAACCGGGCCTTCATCACCAAGGTGGCGGCGCAGGAGGAGGAGTCCTTCCGTCGCACCCTGGACAAGGGGCTCGCCATCCTCGAGGAGGAGATGGGCCGGCTCGGGCGGATCGGGGAGCAGGTCGTGCCCGGCAGGGTGGCCTTCCAGCTCTACGACACCTTCGGCTTCCCCATGGACCTCACCCGCGTCATCGCCGGCGAGCGCGGCCTGGGCGTGGACGAGGCCGGCTTCGACCGGAACATGGCCGAGCAGCGGGCCCGCTCCGAGTGGAAGGGCTCCGGCGAGCAGGCGGTGGGCGAGCTCCACAGGCAGATCGCCACCGAGCTGGGCGAGGTGAGGTTCCTCGGCTACGAGACCACCGCCGCCTCCGCGGAGGTGAAGGCCCTCGTCGCCAACGGGGCGCGCGCCGCCCGGGCGGGCAAGGGCGACCAGGTGGAGGTGGTGACCGCCGCCACGCCGTTCTACGGCGAGTCGGGCGGACAGGTGGGCGACCTGGGGGCCATCACCGGCCCGGGCCTGCGGATCCGGGTCACCGACGCGGTCCGGCCGGTGCCCGGCCTCATCGCCCACCTCGGCGTGGTGGAGGAGGGCCAGGTCGCGGTCGGCGACCGGGTGGAGCTCTCGGTGGACGAGCGGCGGCGCGACCTGATCCGCGCCAACCACTCGGCCACCCACCTGCTCCACTTCGCTCTCCGGGAGCGGCTGGGGGAGCACGTGAAGCAGGCCGGCTCGGTGGTGGCCCCGGACTACCTGCGCTTCGACTTCTCCCACTTCCAGCCCCTCGCGGCCGAGGACCTGAACGCGGTCGAGCGGCGGGTCAACGAGCTGGTCCGCGAGAACGTCGAGTCCGACACCGCCGTGCTCCGCCTGGAGGAGGCGCGCCAGTCCGGGGCGATGATGATCTTCGGCGAGAAGTACGGCGACGTGGTGCGGGTGGTCCGGATCGGCCCCTCCAAGGAGCTCTGCGGCGGGACCCACGTCCGGCGCACCGGGGACATCGCCTTCTTCAAGATCGGCTCCGAGGAGTCGATCGCCGCCGGGGTGCGGCGCATCGTGGCCTACACCGGCCCGGGCGCGGTCGAGGCCGAGCAGCGCGAGGCCGACGAGCTGCGCCGCGCCGCCGCCCTGCTCAAGGCCGGGGCGCTCGAGGTCTCCCAGAAGATCGAGCAGACCCAGCGGCGGGTGAAGGAGCTGGAGAAGGCGCTCGAGGAGGCGGGCTCGAAGCTGGCCGCCGCCCAGTCGGGCGACCTGGCGGCCCAGGCCCGGACGGTGGGCGACGCCAAGGTGCTGGCGGTCCGCGTCCAGGGCGACGGGAAGAGCCTCCGCGAGCTGGCCGACAAGCTGCGCGACCGGCTCGGCCGCGGGGTGGTGGCGCTCGGCGCCGAGCAGGACGGGAAGGCGATCCTGCTCGTGGCCGTGACCCGCGACCTCACCGGCAAGGTGAAGGCGGGCGACCTGGTGAAGGAGGCGGCCAAGCTCGTCTCCGGCTCGGGCGGCGGCAAGCCCGACCTGGCGCAGGCCGGCGGCGCCGATCCGGCCGGGCTGGAGAAGGCGCTCGAGAAGGTGAGCGAGCTCGCCGCCCGGGCGCTGGCGTAGCGGGGCGAGCGCCGCCGGGCGCGGGCGCCGCCTCGCCTCCCGCGACGCGGCGTGCCGATCGGCTCGGGCGGGACATGTCAAGCGTCCCGGGCCGTTGACCGCCGCGCTCGCCCTTCCTACGATTCCGGCCCGGATGAGCCATCCGTCCCCCCGACCGCGGAAGCCGCGGCCCGTGTCGGCCGTCGTGGACCTCGCCGAGGCGCGGGACGCACGCCGGCTGCGCGAGTTCCAGGTGCGCTGCCACGCGGTGGACGAGGTGAACCGCAAGGCCCTCTCCCGCCTCTTCCAGAGCGGGCTCATCTACACGCGCCAGGGGGCGCGGCTCGGGCGCGATCTGCTCCTCGCGCACCAGCACCTGCTCCGGGTGGGCGACCTGCTCGCCCGGATCGGCGAGCTCCCCGAGGCCCCCGGGGGCGGCGACGCGGCCGCGCTCTACGAGGAGGCGCAGGGGCTCCTCGCCCGCACCAGCCAGCTGACCGCCCGCTGCGGCCTCGTGCTCGCCCGCGGGCGCTGAGCCTGGCGGGTCGGACGGCCCTGCTCCTTCGGCGTGAGCCCGCGCTTGATCGACAGCAAGCCGGGCGTGCCGGTGCGATGCCGCTTCCGTCTCGGAGTGAATAGAAGCTTGCCTTCCAACTGTCGCTCCCTCAGTCTCGGCTGCACCAACAACCCCAGACAAGGAGCGACGGAAGATGCGCAAGTTCGCGGTTGCATCCCGCCCCGTCCCGTCGGAAGCTCCCGGGACCCGCGGCACCCGCTCGGTGGCGCCGTGGACGAACCGTCGAGAGGAGAGACACAAGATGCGAAAGCTCGTGTTGGCCGCGGTTGCCGTGGTGGCGCTGGCCGTGCCGGCCGCGTCGAGGGCGCAGTTCCAGCTGGGGGCGAGGGTCGGATACGCCTGGGCGAGCGGCGACGCCTTCCAGGGCACCAGCCTGGCCGACGCCATCAGCACCCAGGTGCCGATCCAGGTCGACGTCGGCTTCAAGGTCATGCCCGGCCTGACCCTCGGGGCCTACGGCAGCTATGGCTTCGGCCAGAAGGGGTCGCTCATCAAGAGCCTCTGCACCGGCGCCTCGAGCTGCAGCGATCCGACCGACATCCGGTTCGGCGTCCAGGCCCTCTTCGCCCTCCCCCTGCCGATCCTCGCGCCTTGGGTGGGCATCGGGACCGGGTACGAGCAGACGCACTTCAAGGCGAGCGGCGTTCCCCTGCTGGGCGGCCAGGGCCTGTCGGCCACCTTCAGCGGCTGGGAGTACTTCAACCTGCAGGCGGGGGCGGACGTCCTCTCCATCCCGACCTTCGGGCTCGGGCCGTACGTCCAGTACAGCCTCGGCCAGTACTCGAGCCTCTCGGGCGTCAGGGACCTGATCGGCACCCCCGGGAAGACCAACCACAGCTGGTTCACCATCGGCGTCCGCGGCAACTTCTCGATCTAGCCGCGCCTGCCAGCGGAGCGCGACGGCGGCCGCCCCCCGGGGCGGCCGTCTCGCTTCTCGGCGCCGGAGGGCGCGCTTGCGGGGCCGCCCGGCCCGCGGTAGCCCTCCCTCCACCACCGCCACCAGGAGGCACGCATGCAGGGCCGACTGGTCGAGCTCGAGCTCGACTCCCCCGCGCTGGCCGGGAACCCGCTCGGCGATCCCGCCCGGCGCCCGCTCCTCGCCTGGCTCCCGCCCGGCCACGGCCGGGAGCCGCTGCCCGCCGTCTACTTCCTGCACGGCTTCTCCGGGAGCGGCCGCGGCTGGGTGAGCCCGAGCCTCTTCCAGCCCACCGTCCCGGAGCGGCTGGACGCCCTGGTGGCCGCGGGCGAGGTCCCGCCCTTCGTGGCCGTCTTCCCGGACGGCGAGACCGGCGTGGGCGGGACGCAGTGGTTCAACGCGCCGGCGGTGGGGCGCTACCAGGACTACGTGGCCGAGGACGTGGTGGGGCTGGTCGAGGCCCGCCTCGGGACCCTCCCCCGGCGCGAGGCCCGCGCGGTGGTGGGGAAGAGCTCGGGCGGCTACGGCGCCCTCAGGATGGGGCGCGACCGCCCCGACGTCTTCGCCCACCTCGCCTGCCACGCCGGGGACGCCTGCTTCGAGTACTGCTACCTCCCCGACCTCCCCAAGGCCGCGGCGGCGCTCCTCGGGGCGGCCTCCCCCGCGGCCTGGCTCGCGGACCTCAAGGCCCGGGCCCGCGCCACCAAGCTCCAGGGGAGCGATCACCCCGCCCTGAACGCGGTGGCGATGGCGGCCCACTACTCGCCCGACCCCTCCGCCCCCGGAGGCTTCGTCCTCCCGTTCACGCTCCCGGCCGGGCGGCTCGACGAGGCGGTCTGGCGCCGCTGGCTGGCCGAGGATCCGGTCCGCTTCGTCCCGGCGGCGCTCGACGCCTACCGGCGCCTCGCGACCGTCTACCTCGACTGCGGCACGCGGGACGAGTTCAACCTGCGCTGGGGGGCCAGGATGGTGGCCGAGACCCTCCGCGCCGGCGGGGTCGACGTCCGCCACGAGGAGTTCGAGGACTCCCACATGGGGATCAACTACCGGTACGACACGTCGATCCGGTACCTCGTCCCCCGGCTCGCGCGCGGCTGAGGACGCGGCGCGGTCGGGGGCGCCCCGCGGCGGCCCGCGCTCCGGTGGGCGAGCCCGGAGCGCGGCGCGACGGGCCGATCGCCCCCTACTCCCGCGGCGGCCCGGCGCCCCGGCGCAGGAAGGCCGGGATGTCGTACTGGTCCTCGTCGCCCGGCTTGTAGACCGGGGGCTCGCGGCGGACCGACACCGGGGCCCGGGCGGCGGGGGCGGGCGCGGCCACCACCGGCTGGAGGCGGACGGGCTCCCGGGGCTTGGCCTCCGCGGGGAGCGGGGGCGGGACCTGGCGGACCAGCGCCTCGCGCTTGGCCTCCGCCGGCGCCGGGGCGCGGGGGAGGGCGCGGCCCCGCTCGCCGGCCGGCTGGAAGCCGGTGGCGATGACGGTGATCTTCACCTCGTCCCCGAGCCGCTCGTCGATCACCGAGCCGAAGATGATGTTGGCGTCGGCGTCGGCGGCCGACTGGGCCATCGAGACCGCCTCGTTCACCTCGTGGAGGGTGAGGTTCGGGCCGCCGGTGATGTTCACCAGGAGCCCGGTGGCGCCGTCCAGGGTGACGTCCTCGAGGAGCGGGGAGCTGATCGCCCCCTGCATCGCCTCCATCGCCCGCCGCTCGCCGGAGGAGCGCCCCGTCCCCATGAGCGCCATCCCCTGGCCGCTCATGATGGTCCGGACGTCGGCGAAGTCGACGTTGACGATGCCGTGCACGGTGATGAGGTCGGAGATGCCCTGGACGGCGTTGAGCAGCACCTCGTCGGCGCGCTTGAAGGCGTCGGCGAGGGACATGCTCTCCCCGGCCACCGAGAGGAGGCGCTGGTTGGGGATCACGATCAGCGTGTCCACCGCGGCGGCCAGCTCGGCCAGCCCGATCTCGGCCTGCTTCCGCCGCTTGTTCCCCTCGAAGAGGAAGGGCTTGGTCACCACCCCGACGGTGAGGGCGCCGGTGGCCTTGGCGATGTCGGCCACCACCGGGGCGCCGCCTGTCCCGGTCCCGCCGCCCATGCCGGCGGTGACGAAGACCATGTCGGCGCCCTCCAGGGCGGCGGCGATCGCCTCCCGCTCCTCCAGCGCCGCGGTCCGCCCCACCTCCGGGTTGGCGCCGGCGCCCAGCCCGCGCGAGGCCGACTTGCCGAGCTGGAGCTTGACCCCGGCCCGGTTGGCGGCGAGCGCCTGGACGTCGGTGTTGGCGGCGATGAACTCGACCCCCTCGAGCCGCCCCGCCACCATGGTGTTGATGGCGTTGCCGCCACCCCCGCCGACCCCGATCACCTTGATCTTGGCCGTATCCTGCCTGTCCGTGTACTCGATCATGGCGTCCCCCGGCGGCTAGAAGATCTGGCCCAGCCACTCCTTCATCCGGACCTTCACCTTCCGGTAGACGTTCTCGTCGCGGATCTTGAAGTAGGGACTCTCGTCCTGCTGCTGCGCCCCGTAGAGGACCAGGCCGACCGCGGTCGCGTACATCGGGCTCTTCACCACGTCCACCAGGCCGCCGATGCCCCGGGGCAGGCCGCGCCGGACCGGCACGCCCAGCACCTCCTCGGCCATCTCCGGCATCCCGGAGAGGAGGGTGGAGCCGCCGGTGATCACCACGCCCGAGGCGAGGATCTCCTCCATCCCGCACTTCTGGATCTCGTGCTGGACGAGCATGAAGATCTCCTCCACCCGGGGCTCGACGATCTCCGCCAGGATGTGGCGGGAGAGGACGCGGGCCTGGCCGCCGCCCACGCTCGGCACCTCGATGGTCTCCGACTTGTCCACCATCGAGGCCATCGCGCAGCCGTACTGCTTCTTGATCCGCTCCGCCTCGTGGGTGGGGGTGCGCAGCCCCACCGCCACGTCGTTGGTGAGGTGGTTGCCGCCCAGCGAGATCACCGCGGTGTGCTGGATGGCGCCGTTGTGGAAGATGGCGATGTCGGTGGTCCCGCCCCCGACGTCGACCAGGCAGACCCCCAGCTCCTTCTCGTCCTCGGAGAGGGTGGCGAGCGAGGAGGCCAGCGGCTGGAGCACGATGTCGGCCACGTTCAGGCCGGTCCGCTGCGCGCACTTCACGATGTTCTGCGCCGAGGAGACCGCCCCGGTGACGATCAGGGCCTTGGCCTCGAGCCGGACCCCGCTCATCCCCACCGGCTCCTTCACCCCGTCCTGGTCGTCGACCACGAACTCCTGCGGGAGGACGTGGATCACCTCCCGGTCGAGCGGGATGGCCACCGCCTTGGCCTGATCGATGACCCGGTCGACGTCCTGCTGCCGGACCTCCTTGTCCTTCACCGCCACCACGCCGTGCGAGGGGAAGGCCTTGATGTGCCCGCCGGCGATCCCCGTGTAGACGGTGGTGATCTCGCACCCCGCCATGTGCTCGGCCTCCTCGATGGCGCGCTTGATCGAGGCGACCGTGGCGTCGATGTTGACCACCACCCCCTTGCGCAGCCCCTTCGACGGATGCGAGCCGATGCCGATGATGTCGATCGCGCCCTCGTCGGTCACCTCGCCGACGATGGCGCAGATCTTGGTCGTGCCGATGTCCAGCCCGACCAGGATGTCGCCGCTCCTCGCCATGTCCACCACCTCCGGGCGTGTCCGCGCGCTCGCGCTTTCGCCCCACGGGGGCCCTCTCGGACCCTTGCTGTCCCGCCCTTCACCTACCGGGCCGGCGCCGAGCGCCAGTCCGGACCACCCACCCGCCCCGCCAGCCGAACGGCCACCCAGTCCGGGTGCCGCCGGTTGTCGAGGTGGAGCACCTCGGCGCGCTGCCCGTCGGCGTCGAGCGCCGAGAGGACGCGCTCCAGCCGCGTCAGCTTCTCCTCGATGTCGCCCTGCCCGAGCCGCACCTCCATCCCGTCCCCGGTCCAGAGCGTGGTCCCGTAGTCCGGATCGACGTGCAGCTCGGAGACGCTCGCCCGGCCGTCGAGCCCGCGCGCGCTCCAGCGGGCGAGCAGGGCCAGGGCGGCGGTGAGCAGCGGCTCGAGCTCCTCCCGCCGCTCCACCCAGGCCTCGCGCTCGATCCCGGTCACCACCGGGAGGTCGAGGCCGTCGCCGGGGGCGGCGCGCTTGAACACCTCGCCGCGGTCGTCGATCAGGTAGAGGCCGCCCAGATCCACCAGGGCGGCCGGGCGGCGCTCGGTGATCTTCACCTCGAGCGTGCGCGGGAAGCGGCGCCGGACCTCGGCGGCCGCCACCCAGGGGTGGCGCCGCAGGGCGGCCTCGACCGCGTCGGGATCCACGAAGAGGAGGTGGTCGCCCCGCTGCGCCGGGGAGAGCTCCAGCAGCTCCTCGGGGGTGGCGCGCGCCAGCCCCTCGAGCTGGATCCGCTCGATGCGCAGGAGGTCGCCGGCGATCCCGTACCGCCAGAGGAGGAAGAGGGCGCCGGCGAGCCCGGCCACCGCGGCCACGGTGGGGAGGGCGAGCGCCACCGCCCGGGCGGCCTTTCGCCGCCGCTCGCCCGGTACCCTGTCCACCCGACGCCGGTTCGGACCCCGCGCCACCGCCGCTCCCGCCCTGCCCGGACCGCCCCCGCCTCCGGCCGCTTCCGGGCGCTATCACCCGAGGATGCAGGATGCCCCGCCTCTGGGCGGAGGCAAGTTTTCGTCCCCGGGGTGGGGAGATCTGCGGGAGGTCGCGACATCGACGGGATCCGGCCCTTCGGTGTAAAGGATCGAGCAGACGCGCAGCAGGACGATCGCGGCGCGCCGTCCGCTCGCAGGGGGAACCACGGAATGCTCTCGCCGATCCGCCTCGTCACCGTCGCCCTGGCCGCGTCCCTGGCGGCCGCCTCGGCCCAGGCCGCCGATCCGCGCCTGGCGCCGCTCCCCAAGGACCAGGCCGTCTCCTCCCACAGCCCGTACGAGATGGGCGCCTGCGACACCTGCCACGCGCGGAAGGACCCCCGCGATCCCGGGCCGGCGTCGATCACCAACGACACCTGCTTCGGCTGCCACGACGAGTTCAAGGGGAAGGCGCGCGTGAAGATGGATCGCTCGGTCCACCCCGCCACCGACTCCAAGGCCTGCACCGCCTGTCACAGCCCGCACAACGCCCGGAACAAGAAGCTCCTCCTCTTCCACACCTGAACCGTCGGTCAGATGCGCGAAACAGCGCAACCCCGCGGGAGCCAAAGCATTCTTTTCTGGACCAAATTGGGGTAGATCAAGGTGAGCCCTCGACGCTGTCGAGGAAGATCACGGCCCGACGAGGGTCCAACCGGAGGGGGTTGGGCCCGCGACACTGGCCCCTCGAAGTGGGAATGGGAATGACCATGCGGCGGACGATCCTCTCGGGACTTCTCCTCGGAGTGGCACTCCTCGCAGCCGGTCGTGCGGCTGCCGCACCGCTCAAGACCGAGGTCCGCAAGGCCGGGATCCGACGCGGCGCGGCCGTGAAGCCGCTGCCGCGCGAGCAGGCCAAGTTCTCGCACGCGCCCTTCCAGGGCGGCGACTGCGGCGTGTGCCACCAGAACAACGACGCGAAGAACCCCGGCCCCATCCGGCACAAGAGCATCAACGAGCAGTGCTTCGAGTGCCACGACGACGTCCGGGACGTCATGACGCGCAAGTATCAGCACGTGCCGGCCAAGGAGGCCTGCACCGACTGTCACAACCCGCACAACTCCACCGAGCCGGCCCTCCTCGCCGAGGAGATGGTCCTCGTCTGCACCAAGTGCCACGTCGGCATCAAGAACCAGGTGGTCACCGCCAAGGTGCGCCACGCCGCCGTGACCACCGGGAAGAAGTGCTCCAACTGCCATAACCCCCACGCCGCCAACGTGGAGAAGATCCTCATCGCCCTGCCGTTCGACCTCTGCGTGAACTGCCACTCGAAGGACGGGATGACGTCCGACGACGGCAAGGTGATGACGAACTACAAGAAGTGGCTGGAGGAGAACAAGGTCTGGCACGACCCGGTGAAGGCCAAGGACTGCTCGGCCTGCCACCGGACCCACGGCGGCGACAACTTCCGCCTCCTGGTCGCCCAGTACCCCTCCCAGTTCTACGCGCCCTACGAGAAGAAGAACTACGCGCTCTGCTACGGCTGCCACAACGACAAGGTGGTCTCGGTGGAGGAGACCACCACGCTCACGGCCTTCCGTGACGGCTCGAAGAACCTCCACTTCGTGCACGTGAACCGGGAGCGCGGCCGCACCTGCCGCGCCTGCCACGAGGTCCACGCCTCCAAGCAGGACCACCACATCCGCGACGGCGTCCCCTACGGCCCGAAGGGCTGGGTCCTCAAGATCGGCTACACGAAGCTCCCGACGGGCGGGTCCTGCGCCAAGACCTGCCACGACACGAAGACCTACAACAACAAGACGCTCACCAGCGCCGCGCCGGTGAAGAACTGAGGATCAGCTTGAAGACACCCCGCGTCGTCTGCTGCCTCGTGGGGGGGCTGCTGACGCTGATCGCCGCCGGGCCGCTCGTCGGGCGCGCGTTCGCCAACGTCAGCGTGGGGGAACCGATCGAGAACTTCGAGCTCAAGACGCTCGACGGGCAGGTCCACGCCGTGCTGGGGAAGAACGCGGTCGCGAACGTGGTCGTGTTCTTCCGCCCGGAGCAGGAGCACTCCGCCGACGCCCTCAAGGAGATGGCGGACTGCGAGAAGGTCTTCGCCTCCAAGCCCGTCCACTGGGTGGCGGTGGTCTCCGACTCCTGGGAGCCGGGGGTGGTGCGGACCTTCGTGGCCGAGTCCGGCATCAAGATGCCGGTGCTGATCGATCAGGGCGACGTCTTCTACGGCAAGCTCGGGGTGAAGCTCCACCCGACCATCGGCGTCTTCGACGCGAAGCGACGGCTCACGGCCTACGAGCCGTTCCGCCAGATCAACTACTGCGATCGGATCAAGGGGCGCATCCAGCTGGTGCTCGGCGAGATCACCGAGGCCCAGTTCGCCGCCATCGAGAACCCGGCGCGCTCGGAGACCCGCTCCGAGACCGGCGTCTCGCGGCGCCACCTCAACTTCGCCCGGCAGCTGCTCCGCGTGGAGCAGTACGACAAGGCGCTCGCCGAGGTGGACAAGAGCCTCGAGGTGGGCCCCTCCGCCGACGCCTACGCCCTGCGGGGGCAGATCCTGGCGGCCAAGAAGAAGTGCCCCGAGGCGCTCCGCGCCTTCGACGCCGCCCTGAAGCTCGACCCGGCCAACGCCGACGCCATCGGGGGGACCAAGACCTGCGGGCGATGAGGGCTCCGCGGTAGCCGGAGGAGGCCGGCCGGGAGCCAAGACACGGTAGTTCCACCACCCGCGTCGTGCGGGTGCACGAGCCAAGTGCCATGATCCCATCCAGCCGTCCTTCACTCGCCCTGGTGCTCTCGCTGATCGCGGTCCTCCCGCCCATTGCCCACGCCCGGGCGGAGGCGGGCACCAAGATCGACAACGTGGAGCTGAAGACCCTCGCCGGCGGGCGGGAGAAGCTCCTCTCCGAGAGCGTCCGCGCCAACATCTTCGTCTTCTTCCGCACCGGCCAGGAGCGCTCCAGCGACGCGCTCAAGCAGATGGCGCAGTGCGAGAAGGATCTGGCCGGGAAGTCGATCCACTGGGCGGCGGTGGTCTCCTCCACCGAGCCGGTCGACGACGTGAGGGCGCTGGTCAAGGAGGCCGGGATCCAGATGCCGGTGCTCCTCGACGAGGGCGACCGGGTCTACGACCTGCTCAAGATCCGCCTCCACCCGATGGTGGGCATCGTCGACCAGAACCGGCTCCTCCAGGCGCTCGAGCCGTACCGGCAGATCGACTACTGCGAGATCATCAAGACCCGGATCAAGATCCTCCTCGGCGAGGCCACCGTCGCCGACCTGGAGAGGGCGCTCGATCCGCCGAAGTCCGCCCTCCCCGGGCGCGACGACCCCATGAAGAAGGCCATGCGCGACGTGAACATGGCCCGCCGCCTGGTCGAGATCGGAGAGCCGGACAAGGCCCTCAAGCAGGCGCAGAAGGCCCTCGAGGTCGCGCCGGTCGCCGGCGCCTTCGTGGTCATGGGCGAGGCCTACGCCAAGATGGGCAAGTGCGTGGACTCGCGGAAGGCGCTCGATCAGGCGGGGAAGCTCGACCCCAAGAACCCGGACCTGGTCGCGGCCCGGGCGCTGTGCGCCGGCAAGTAGGCGTCCTGGCGACGGGACGCCCGCGGCGGGCAGCGCCCACCGGCGCCCTGCCGGGGGGATGGCCGCCATGCTGGTCGCTCCGCTGCTCCTGGCCGCGCTGATGGCGACCGCCGGACCTTCCGGCGCGTCTCCCAGGGGGCCTCGCGCCTCCGGGAGATCCTGGCCGATCGCCGGGCGGCGCTCGCCTGCGGGGGGCGCACCTTCGCCGCCGGGCGAGCCCGCTACGCCTTGAGCGAGGCGCCGTCGAGGAGCCGCTCGCACAGGTCGGGGAAGGGGATCCCGTTCCCCGCCGCGATCTTCGGCACCAGGCTGGTGGCGGTCATCCCCGGGAGCGTGTTCACCTCGAGGATGAACGGGGTCCCCTCGGCGGTGAGGATGAAGTCGGTCCGGGTGACGCCGTCGCAGCCCAGCCCGCGGTGGGCGAGCTCGGCCGCCTCCAGCACCCGGCGCATGTGGAGCTCGGGGATGCGCGCCGGGTAGAAGTACCGGGTGGTGCCGGCGGTGTACTTGGCGGCGTAGTCGTAGAACTCGTTGGCGGGGACCACCTCGATCGCCCCGAGCGCCTTGCCGTCCAGCACCGCCACCTGGATCTCCTTCCCCTTCACGTACCGCTCCACGATCACATCGCCCTTGTAGGAGGCGGCGTCCTGGACCGCCGCCGCCAGGGCCCCGACCTCCCGCACCACGTGGACGCCCACGCTCGACCCCTCGCCCGACGGCTTCACCACGCAGGGGAGGCCGAAGGGGAGCTCGGCCACGGTCACCGGCGTGGCGCGGTCGTGGGGGAAGACCACCTGCTCGGCCACCGGGAGGCCGAAGGTGCGGAAGAGCACCTTGGAGAAGACCTTGTCCATCCCCAGCGACGAGGCGAGGACGCCGGAGCCGGTGTAGGGGATGGCGAGCGACTCGAGCAGCCCCTGGATGCAGCCGTCCTCGCCCCAGCGCCCGTGCAGGGCGACGAAGGCCACCTCCGCCCCGGCCGCCCGCAGCGAGGCGGCGACGTCCAGGTCGGCGTCGACCAGGGTCACGTCGTAGCCCTTCTGCCGGAGCCCGTCGGCGCAGCCGGACCCGGTCCGGAGCGAGACCTCGCGCTCGGTCGACCGGCCGCCGTACAGCACCGCCACCTTCTTCCCCTTGAACTTGGCCATCCCGTGCCTTCCTCCAGGTCAGTGAGGCCCGTCCTCCAGCCCGGCGAGGTCCTCTGCAAGGAACTCGCCGAGGAGGCGGACCTCGGTCTCGAGCCGGACCCCGAAGCGCTCCAGGACCCGGGATCGCGCCAGCTTGACGAGCGCGAGCACGTCCCGGGCGGCGGCGCCGCCGAGGTTCACCACGAAGTTGGCGTGGACGTCCGACCACGTGGCGTTTCCGACACGGTGGCCCTTGAGGCCCGCCGCCTCGATCAGCCGGCCGGCGTGGTCGCCAGGCGGGTTCCGGAAGGTGGAGCCGAAGGTGGGCCGGTCGAGCGGCTGGGTGCGCCGGCGCTGATCCCGGTCGGCCTGCATGCGGGCGGCGCTCTCCGCCACGTCCCCGGGGCGGAGCCGCACCTCGACCCGGGTGACCACCGCGCCCGCCGGGAGCCGGCAGGTCCGGTAGGCGAAGCCGAGCGCGGCCGCGTCCACGAAGCCCGTCCCCTCGGCGGTGGCGAGCTCCACCCGGGCGACCACGTCCTTCATCTCGCCGATCCGGGTCCCGGCGTTCATGGCCGTGGCGCCGCCCAGGGTGCCGGGGATGCCGGCGATGAACTCCATCCCCACCAGGCCGCGCTCGTGGGCCCGAGCGGGGAGGCGCGCGGTGGGCGCGCCGGCGGAGAGGACCAGCGTCTCGCCCCGGACCGACTCGCCCGGGAAGTCCTGGGGGAGGCGCAGCACCACCCCTCGCACGCCGGCGTCGGCCACCAGGGTGTTGGCCCCGCCGCCCAGGACGGCGAGCGGCACCCCCAGCTCGCGCACCGCGCGCAGGAGGGCGCCGAGCGCGTCGGGGTCGGCGGGGCGCACCAGCAGGTCGGCCGGCCCGCCCACCCGGATGGCGGTGCGCGGGGCGAGCGGGGCGTCGCGGAGGACCTCCCCGCGGACCCGCCGGGCGATCTCGTCCCGCCAGCTCACGCGCGCCCTCGCCGCTCGCTCCGCGGCGGCCGCCTCCCGCCCGCCCCGCGCCGTCGCTGCCCGCTCATCGTTCCAGGAGCCCGAGCAGCTCCGGGCCGGCGGCGGTGACGTCCCCCGCCCCCAGGGTGAGGACCAGGTCGCCCGGGCGGACCCGGTCGCGGGCCGCGCGGGCCAGCTCGGCCCGGGGCACGAGGGTGACGTCGCGGTGCCCGCAGGCCCGGATGGCCTCGGCCAGGTGGGCGGCGGTGGCCCCGGGGATCGGCTCCTCCCCGGCGGCGTAGACATCGGTGAGGAGGAGGACGTCGGCGTCGTTGAAGGCGGTGGCGAACTCGGCCAGCAGGTCGCGGGTGCGGGTGTAGCGGTGCGGCTGGAAGAGGCAGACCACCCGGCGCCGGAAGGCCTCCCGCGCCCCCTGCAGCGTCGCCTTCACCTCGGCCGGGTGATGGCCGTAGTCGTCGACCACCGTGACGCCGGCCGCCTCCCCGCGCACCGTGAAGCGGCGCTGGACCCCCTGGAAGGCGGAGAGGGCGGTCCGGGTCACCTCCGGCGGGATTCCCATCTCGTCGGCCAGCGCGATCACCGCCAGCGCGTTGAGGGCGTTGTGGCGGCCCACCATCGCCACCTCGAAGCGGCCGAGCGGCTCCTGCCGCCGGAAGGCGTCGAACCGGACCGCGTGGCCGGAGACCTCGATGGCGCCGGCGCGGTAGTCGGCCTGGAGGCTCTCGCCGTAGGTGACGAACCGCTTCTCCACCTCGGGGAGGAGCGACTGGACGGTGGGGTGGTCGACGCAGAGGATGGCCAGCCCGTAGAAGGGGACCCGGTTCACGAAGTCGAGGAAGCCGCGCCGGAGCGCCTCCTCGGTCTTCCAGTGGTCGAGGTGCTCCGGGTCGATGTTGGTGACGATGGCGATGGTGGGGGGGATGCGGAGGAAGGACCCGTCCGACTCGTCCGCCTCCACCACCATGGTGTCGCCCTTGCCCAGCTTGGCGTTCGAGCCGAAGGCGTTCACCTTGCCGCCCACCACGGCGGTCGGGTCGAGGCCGGCGTGGGCGAGGAGGTGGGCGGCCATCGAGGTGGTGGTGGTCTTCCCGTGCGAGCCGGCGATGGCGATCCCCTGCTTGAGGCGCATCAGCTCGGCGAGCATCTCCGCCCGCGGGATCACCGGGATCTTGCGGCGGCGCGCCTCCACCACCTCCGGGTTGTCCTTGCGCACCGCGGAGGAGATCACCACCACGTCCACGTCGAGGACGTTCTCCGCCGCGTGGCCGCGGGCGATCCGGCCTCCCAGGCCGGCCAGGCGGCGGGTGAGCTCGGACTCCTTCAGGTCGGAGCCGGAGACGGCGTAGCCCAGGTTGAGCAGCACCTCGGCGATCCCGCTCATGCCGATGCCGCCGACGCCCACGAAGTGGATCTTGGCGGGGCGGGAACGGAAGAGGCTCATGGGGCGGGGGCTCCGGGGGGACGGGGCGGCGGGCTCCGGGCGAGGATCGCGCGGAATGGGCTATTGCGCCAGGCCCGGGGGGCGGATGGGCTTCTGGGCCGGGTCGCGGGCCTGGCCGAAGGGCGATCCCCAGCGGCGGCGGACCAGCTCGGCGCATACGTCGGCGATCTCCTTGGCGGCCTGCGGGCTGCCGAGCCGCCCCGCCGCCCGGGCCATCTTCTCCCGGCGCTCCGGGTTGCCGAGGATGGCGCGGATCTCGGAGGCGAGCAGCTCGCCGGTCAGGTCCTTCTCCTCGATCATCACCGCCGCGCCCGCGTCCACCAGGCTCTTGGCGTTCAGGAACTGGTGGTTGTCGGCGGCGGCCGGGAAGGGGACCAGGATCGCCGGCTTCTTGCAGACGGTGAGCTCGGCCAGGGTGGTGGCCCCCGCCCGGCAGACCACCAGGTCCGACTCGGCGTAGACCGCGCTCATGTCGGTGATGAACTCGCGCACGTCGGGGACGAAGCCGCAGGCCCGGTAGCCCTTCTCCACCTGCTCCCGGTCCAGCGCCCCCGTCTGGTGGGTGATCCGGACCCGCTCCCGGAGGTCGGCCAGGTGGGGGAGGGCCTCGATCACCCGCATGTTCAGGGCGTGGGCGCCCTGCGAGCCGCCGAAGACCAGGAGGCGGGGCTCGGCGTGCTCGACCCGGGGCCGCATGTAGTTGTCCATCAGCTGGCGGCGGATGGGGTTGCCGAGCTGGTAGACCCGCCGCCGCGGGAAGTGGGCGGCCGCCTCGGGGAAGGCGGTGAAGGCGGCGCGGGCGACCCGGCCCAGGATCCGGTTGGTCATCCCGGCGATGGCGTTCTGTTCCTGGACCGCGGTGGGGATGTGCATGAGCCAGGCGGTGAGCACCACCGGCCCGCTGGCGTACCCCCCCACCCCCCCCACCACGTCCGGCCGCCAGCGGCGCAGGATCCGCCACGACTGGAGGAAGGCCTGGGGGAGGAGGAGCAGGTTGAGGAGGGCGCCCAGGATCCCCTTCCCCTTGAGGCCCTTCACCTCGATGAGCTCGATGGGGTAGCCGGCCTCCGGGACCACCCGGGCCTCGAGGCCGCGCGCCGTCCCCACGAAGACCACGTCGTTGGCGGGGTGGCGGGTGACCACCTCCTCCGCCAGGGCGATGCCGGGGAAGACGTGGCCCCCGGTGCCCCCGCCCGCGACCAGCATCCTCATGGCGCGTCCTCCGCCCGCGCCGGGCCGAGCCGTGGCGTCCCGCCGATGGGCGCCCCCACGCGCACGGCCGCCGGGGCCCGGGAGAGGAAGCCGCCCCGCTCCCCGGAGACCGCGAGGAGGACGCCCGCGGCGCCGAGGAGGGAGAGGAGGGAGCTGCCGCCGTAGGAGATGAAGGGCAGGGTGAGCCCCTTGGTGGGGAGGAGGCCGAAGACCACCGCCAGGTTGACGAGCGCCTCGCCGGCGATCAGGGTCGTGATCCCGACCGCGGCGTAGCAGCCGAACGCGTCCGAGGCCCGGAGCGCGGCGCGGATCCCGCGCCAGACCACGACCGCGTAGAGCGCCAGCAAGAGCAGGATCCCGAGCAGCCCCGCCTCCTCCGCGATCACCGCGGCGATGAAGTCGGTGTGGGCGGCGGGCAGGTAGAAGAGCTTGCCCTTCCCCTGCCCGAGCCCCAGCCCCAGCCAGCCGCCGTTCGCCGTCCCGAGCAGCGACTCCCAGAGCTGGAAGCCGATGGTGGTCTTGTACTGCTCCGGGTCGAGGAAGGCGAGCCAGCGCGCGTACCGGTAGGGGGTCGACTTGATGGCGTGCCAGGCGAACGGGGCCGCCAGCAGCGCCGCGCCCAGGAGGTAGGAGACCTTGGCCCCGGCGGCGAAGAGCATGGCGAAGAGGACCAGGAAGAGGATGAACCCGGTCCCCAGGTCCTTCTGCCAGAGGCAGAGCCCGGCGAGCGCGGTGGTGACGAGCAGGTGGGGGAGGAAGCCGATGGAGAAGAGCCTCACCCGATCCTGCTTTCGCTCGAGCGAGCGGGCCAGGTAGAGGACCAGGGCCACCTTGGCGAGCTCCGCCGGCTGCAGGTTCACCGGGCCGAGGGCGAGCCAGCGCTGGGCGCCGCCCGCGGTCCGGCCCACCACCTTCACGAGGACCAGGGCGGCCAGGGCCAGGCCGAGCGCCGGGTAGGCGAGGGCGGCGACCCGGCGGTGGCCGAGCCGGAGCGCCAGCACCAGCAGGCCGAGGCCGATCCCGCCCGCCAGGAGCTGCCGCTTCAGGTAGTGGAACTCGTCCCCCAGCCGGCGGCCGGCCTCCACCGCGCTGGCGGAGTAGACCATCACCGCGCCGATGGCGACGAGGAGGAGGACGGCGCCGAGCAGGAGCGGGTCGTAGGCCAGCTCCCGCTGGCGCTCGCCCTGGCGCTCCCGGGGTGCCGTCATCGCGCGAGCTCCGCGGCCAGGCGGCGAAAGGCCTCGCCGCGCTCCTCGTAGCTCCGGAACTGATCGTAGCTCGCGCAGGCCGGGGAGAGGAGCACGACGTCCCCCGGGGCCGCCAGGGCCGCCGCCCGGCGGGCCGCCCCGGCGAGGTCGCCGCAGGCGTGGGTGGGGACGAGGTCGCCCAACTCGCGCTCCACCGTGGGCCCGTCCTCGCCGAGGGTGAGGAGCGCCTTCACCCGCCCGGCGAAGAGCTCCCGCAGCGGGGTGTAGGGCGCCCGCTTGCCCCGGCCGCCCATGATGAGCAGGACCCGGGGGGCGCCGGCGGGGAAGGCGGCCAGCCCCACCCAGGTGGAGTCGACGTTGGTGGCCTTGGAGTCGTTCACCCACTCGATCCCCCCGCGCTCGGCGACCAGCTCGAGGCGGTGGGGCAGGCCGGGGAACGCGTCCAGGCCGGCCTGCACCGCCTCGCCGGGCACCCCCATCGCCCGGGCGCAGAGGAGCGCGGCCATGGCGTTCTCCCGGTTGTGCCGCCCGCGCAGGGCGCGGTTGCGGAGCAGGTAGCGCTCCGGGGCGCGGCCGGAGGCGGGCGTGTACCAGAGGGCGCTCCCCTCCGGACCGGGTTCGCCGCCCGGGTCGCGCGCCGCGCCGGCGGCGGGCTCGCCGAAGCCGAAGGTGAGCCGCTCTCCGCGCGAGGCGCCCGCCATGGCCAGGGCGCGGGGATCGCGGGCGTTGGCCACCGCGACGTCGCCGGGCTGCTGGGTGGCGAAGAGGCGCGCCTTGGCCGCGGCGTAGCCCTCCACGCCGCCGTGGCGATCGAGGTGATCCGGGGTGACGTTCAGGATCGCCGCCACCTGGGCGCGGAGGCGCTCGATCCCCTCGAGCTGGAAGGAGGAGAGCTCGAGGACCACCGCCTCGGCCCGCTCGCCCGAGAGCACGTGCTCGCAGAGGGGGGTGCCGAGGTTCCCGCCCGCGAAGGTGCGCCGGTCGCGGGAGAGGAGCGCGGCGCCGAGGGCGGTGGTGGTGGACTTGCCGTTGGTCCCGGTGATCCCGACCACCGGCGTCCCCGGGAGGAAGCGCCACCCGAGCTCCACCTCGCTCCACACCGGCACCCCGCGGTTCCGCGCCGCCTGGAGCTCGGGGAGGGAGCCCGGGACCCCGGGGGAGACCACCACCAGGTCGGCCCCCTCGAAGTCGGCGCGGTCGTGGCCGCCCAGCCTGCGGCGGGCCTTCTCCAGGCCGGCCAGGGCGGGGGCGAGCTCGGCCTCCGGGCGCCGGTCGGTGACCGTCACCGCCGCCCGCTCCCGCAGGCAGAGCCGGGCGGCCGCCAGGCCGCTGCGCGCCAGCCCCACCACCGTCACCTTCCGACCCTCGAGCACCGGTGCGGCCACGGGCTACCTCAGCTTGATGGCGAGCAGCGCCACCAGCGCCAGCATCACCGACATGATCCAGAAGCGCACGATGATCTTCGGCTCCGCCCAGCCCTTGAGCTCGAAGTGGTGGTGGATGGGGGCCATCCGGAAGATCCGCTTGCCGGTGGTCCGGAACGACCAGACCTGGAGGATGACGCTCACGGTCTCGGCGAGGAAGACGCCGTGCAGGATGCCGCTCGCCAGCTCGTTCTTGGTGAGGACCGCCAGCATGCCCAGCCCGCCCCCCAGCGCGAGCGAGCCGACGTCGCCCATGAACACCGAGGCGGGGTACGTGTTGTACCAGAGGAACGCCACCCCGGCGCCGAAGATGGCGGAGCAGTAGACGCCCAGCTCCTCCGCCCCCGGGATGTAGGCGATGCGCAGGTACTCGGCCAGGCTGAAGCCGGCGATGGTGGCGCCCGCGACGTAGGAGAGGGCGAGGAAGGTCATCGCCGAGACGATGGTCGGGCCGATGGCCAGCCCGTCCAGCCCGTCGGTGAGGTTCACCGCGTTGGAGGTGGCCACCACGACGAAGATCATGAAGGGCAGGTAGGCCCAGCCCAGGTCCGGGGCGAAGAGCTTGGTGGGGACGAAGGGGATGGTGACGTGGAGGTCGACGTAGCTCCCCACGAACACCCAGGGGAAGCGGGGCTCGACGTGGAAGCGGCCGTCGGTGAGGACCGCCCAGTAGACCACCAGCACCACCGCCACCTGGAGGAGCAGCTTCTTCTTCCCCGCCAGCCCCTTCGAGTTCCGCTTCGAGATCTTGAGCCAGTCGTCGGCGAACCCGATCGCCCCGTAGCCCAGGGTGACGAGCAGGGCCGCCCAGACGTAGCGGTTCCCCAGGTCGGCGAAGAGCAGGGTCGAGACCGTGACCGCGAGCAGGATCAGCGCCCCGCCCATCGACGGCGTCCCGGCCTTCTTCTTGTGCGCCTCGGGGGTGTCCTCGCGGACGTTCGAGGAGCCGTACTGCAGGGCGCGCATCCGCTCGATGAAGATGGGGCCGAGCAGGAGGCCGAGGATCATCGCGGTGAGGCCGGCGGCGACGATCCGGAAGGAGGGGTAGCGGAGGACGTTGAAGAGGCCGAAGCGGCCGGCGAGGGGGTAGAGGAGGTGGTAGAGCATCTCGGGGTCGGGTTCGCTAGCGGAGCCTCTCGACCAGCCGCTCGAGCCTCATGCCGCGGCTGGCCTTGACGAGGAGGACGTCCGAGGGGAGCAGGCCGGCGCGCACCTCGCGCACCAGCTCCTCCAGGTCCTCGGTGTGGGTGACCCGGGCGAGCCCGGCTTCCCGGGCGGCCTCGGCGGTGGCCCGGGCGCGCGGGCCGAAGGCGTGGAGGGCGGCCAGCCCGGCCCGGGCCGCCTGGCGTCCGAGGTCCCGGTGGGCTTCTTCCGCGTAGGCCCCGAGCTCGAGCATGTCCCCCAGCACCGCCACCGCCCGCCCGCCCGCCGAGGCGGCCAGCTCGGCGGCGACCTGGAGGGCGGCCGCCATCGAGGCCGGGTTGGCGTTGTAGCAGTCGTCCACCAGCTGGACGCCGGAGGGGAGCCGCTCCAGCCGGAGGCGGCGGCCGACCGGCGCCACCGTCGCCAGGCCGCGGGAGATCTCGCGGTCGCTGCACCCGAGGGCGATGGCGGCGCAGGCGGCCGCGGCGGCGTTGGCGGCGTTGTGGGCGCCCACCAGGGCGGGGATGTGGACCTCGAGCTCCCGGTTGCCGATCCCGAGCACGAACCGGAGCCCCTCCACGGTCTGGGGGAGCACCTCGAGCACCACCACGTCCCCGCGGCGGCCGCGTCCCGCCGCGAAGGTGAGCATCCGCCGGCCGGAGGCCTGGGCCCGCTTGAGCATCCGCGCGTCGTCGGCGTTGACGACCGCCAGGCCGCCCTCGGGCAGGCCCCGGTAGAGCTCGGCCTTGGCGTCGGCGATCCCGTCCTGGCTGCCGAGGTGCTCGAGGTGGGCGGTACCCGCCATCGTCACCACGCCCACCTGCGGCTCGGCGATGGCGGCGAGCCGCGCGATCTCGCCCGCGTGGTTCATCCCCATCTCGATCACCGCCGCGGCGTGGCCCTCCTCCAGGCCGAGGAGGGTGAGGGGGACGCCCACCTCGTTGTTCAGGTTCCCCTCGGTCTTGAGCACCCGGCCGCGGGTGGCGAGGATGGCGGCGATCATCTCCCGGGTGGTGGTCTTCCCGTTCGAGCCGGTCACCGCCACGAGCGGCAGGGCGAAGCGGCGGCGGTGGTGGCGGGCGATGGCCCCCAGGGCCGGCAGCGGGTCGGGGACGGCCAGGGCGGGGAGGGGGCTCGGGTGGCCGGCCGCCCAGCCCTCGGCCACCACCGCGGCGGCCGCGCCCCGGGCGCCGGCCTCCGCGAGGAAGTCGTGGGCGTCGAAGCGCTCGCCCCGGAGGGCGACGAAGAGGTTCCCGGCCGCCACGCTGCGGGTGTCGGTGGAGACGCCGGCCAGGGTGCCGGGGGCGGCGCCGAGCCAGTGCCCGCCGGTCGCGGCGGCGAGCTCGTCGGGGGTGAAGCGGGGGGGCGTCATCCGAGGCCGAGGGCCCGGCGGGCCTCCTCGCGGTCCGAGAAGGGGCGCCGCTCCGTCCCCACGACCTGGTGGTCCTCGTGCCCCTTGCCGGCCACGAGCACCGCGTCCCCCTCGCGCGCGCAGGCCACCGCCAGGGCGATCGCCGCCCGGCGGTCGACCTCGACCAGGAAGCCGTCCGCGCCGGCCCGGGCCTCGCGCTCGGAGAGCCGGCGCCGGCCCGTCCCCTCCAGGCCGGGGAGGACGTCGGCCACGATCGCGGCCGGGTCCTCGCTGCGCGGGTTGTCGCTCGTCACCACCGCCAGGTCGGCGACGGCGGCGGCCCGGCCCATCAGCGGGCGCTTGCCCCGGTCGCGATCGCCGCCACAGCCGAACACGCAGAGGAGCCGGCGGGGGGCGAGGGCGCGGAGCGCCCCGATGGCGTGGGCGAGGGCGTCGTCGGTGTGGGCGTAGTCGACGAACACCGAGACGCCGCGCCCCTCGAACCGCTCCATCCGGCCGGGCGCCCCGCGGGAGGCGGACAGGCCGCGGGCCACCGCCTCCGGGGCGATCCCCAGGGCGAGGGCGAGCCCGGCGGCGCAGAGGAGGTTCTCCAGGTTGTGGGCGCCCACCAGCGGGGAGCGGATCGCCACCGGTCCGGCCGGGGTACGGAGGACGGCGGCGAGCCCGCCCAGGTCGGAGACGACCGCCGAGGCGCCCAGGGCGTCGTCGGTCCGCGAGCCGAAGCGCCAGACCCGGGGGCCGGGGCCGAGCTGGTCGGCGAGCCGGGCGCCGAAGGGATCGCGGGCGTTCACCACCGCCACGCCGCCCGGGGCGAGGTGCTCGGTGAAGAGCCGCCGCTTGGCGGCGAAGTACGCCTCCATGTCGCCGTGGTAGTCGAGGTGGTCGCGGGTCAGGTTGGTGAAGGCCGCGGCCGCGAAGCGGAGCCCGGCCACCCGCTCCTGGGCGAGGGCGTGGGAGGAGACCTCGAGGACCGCCGCCCTCGCCCCCGCCGCCACCATCTCCGCCAGGGAGGCCTGGATGAAGGTGGACTCGGGGGTGGTGTGGCCGGCGGGGCGCTCGACGCCCGGCCAGCGGTGGGTGACGGTCCCGAGCACGCCCAGCGGGAGCCCGGCGGCGGCGGCGCAGGCCTCGACCAGGTAGGCGACGGTGGTCTTGCCGTTGGTGCCCGTCACGCCCGCGAGCGCCAGCCGCTCGCCGGGGTGGCCGTGGAGGCTCGCCGCGGCGAGCGCCATGGCGCGGCGCGCGGAGGGGGCGAGCAGGAGCGTGGCCGGCGCGCACTCCACCGGCCGCTCCGCCACCACCGCCACCGCCCCGCGCCGGGCCGCCTCGGGGGCGAAGGCGTGCCCGTCGAGCTTCGTCCCCGGGAGCGCGAAGAAGACCGCCCCCGGGATCACCTCCCGCGAGTCGCCCGTCACCCGGCGCACCTCGGGGTCCCCGGCCAGGTCGCCCCGGGCCCCGGTGCCCGCGATCACGGTGGAGAGCCTCATCGCCAACCGAATACCATGCAAGCCGCCGTCCGCCCCCTTTTCCGCCGCCGGCCCGGGAGCTTGCGCGCCGCGCGTGTCGGAGGGGACACGGTGCGCCGCATCTTAAGTCATCCGGCGGGCGCGAGGGTCATCCGGACGCGGGTCCCGCGCTCGACGCTCTTCCCCGCCGCCGGCGTCTGTCCCACCACGCGGCCGGACCCGGAGAGCTCGGGGGCGAGGTCGTGCTCCTCCAGCCGCCGGACGGCGGCGCGGGCGGGCAGGCCGCCGAGCGCCGGCACGATCACCTCCCCCTCCCGGGCGGCGCGGGCGTCGGCCCACTCGACCGGCGGCGGCCCGCCGTCCTCCTCCTCGGCGCCCTCGGCGGCGGGCGGGGTGGCGGCCGGCGGGGACGGGGCGGCGGCGACGCTCGCCGGATCGGGCGGGACGCCCATCATGCGCAGGGCGTACTCGACCACCTCCCGGAACGCCGGCGCGGCCACCTCGCCGCCGTAGATCTCCCCTTTCGGCTCGTCGATGAAGACCCCCACCACGATCCGGGGGGCCTCCACCGGCGCGAAGCCGACGAAGGAGCTGAAGTGACGGTCGGCGGAGTAGCCGCCCGAGATCCGGTCGGCCTTCTGGGCGGTCCCGGTCTTGCCCGCCGCCCGCCAGCCGTCGAGCCGGGCGCGGTGCCCGGTGCCCCTGGGATCCTCGATCACCCCCACCAGCCAGCGGCCGAGCGTGGCCGAGACCTCGGGGCTCACCGCCCGGCGGATCACCTCGGGCCGGGTGGCCTCGAGCACCTCGCCGGTGGCCGGGTCGATCACCCGCTTCACGATCCGGGGCCGGAGGAGGAGGCCGCCGTTGGCGAAGACCGCCATGGCGTTGGTGATCTGGAGGGCGGTGCCGGTCATCCCCTGGCCGAAGCTCTGGGTGGCGAGGGTGATCTCGGAGCGCGGGTAGGGGACCTGGCCGCGGAGCTCGCCCGGCAGGCCGATCCCGGTCTTCTCCCCGAAGCCGAAGGCGAGCAGGGTCCGCTCCAGGCCGTCGCGGCCCAGGCGGCCGGCGATCTTGGAGGCCCCGATGTTGGAGCTCTGGGCCAGGATCCGCGAGGCCCCTACCCAGCCGAGGGCGGCGTGGTCGTGGATCACGTGCGAGCCCACCGTCAGGGAGCCGTCCCCGCAGTCGATCGCGTCCCGGGGACCGATGGCCCCGGCCTCGAGCGCCCCGGCGATGGAGAAGGCCTTCACGGTGGAGCCCGGCTCGAAGGCGTCGGTCACCGGCCGGTTGCGCAGCTCGTCCGCGGAGCGCCGGGCGTTGGCGTTGGCGGTGGGGAAGCTCGCCATCGCCAGGACCTCGCCGGTCCCGGGCTGGATCGCCACCGCCATCCCGGAGAGCGCGTGGGAGCCGGTCACCGCCCGGGCGAGGGCCCGCTCCACCACCGCCTGGAGGGCGTGGTCGAGGGTGAGCTCGACGCGCGCCCCCTCCCGCTCGCGCCCGGGCTGCGGCGCCTGGGAGAGCAGCACCCGGCCGCGGCCGTCGCGGAGCGAGGGGACGCGCTCCGGCTCCCCCTGGAGGTCGTCGTCCCGCGCCAGCTCGACGCCCTCGCGCCCCTCGCCCTCGTCGTCCACCACCCCGAGGAGCTGGCTGGCGAGCTCGAGCTTGGGGTAGTAGCGGCGGGTCTCGGGGACGAGCCGGAGGGCCTTCACCCGGCTCGCCTCCAGCCAGGCGCCCAGCGCGGCGGCGTCCGCCGGGGAGACCCGCCGCTCCAGCCAGGCGAAGCGGCCGCCGCGGGCGAGCTTCCTCTGGAGGGCGCGCGGGTCCAGGCGGAGGATCTGGGCGGTGCGCCGGACGATCTGGGGGGCGCGCTCGTCCTCCGCGAGCAGCTGGGGATCGACGCAGACCGACTGGGCGTCGGCGCTCCCGGCGAGGAGCACGCCGCTCCGGTCGGTGACCACGCCGCGGCGGGGGCGGAGCACCAGCTCGCGCAGGTACTGGTCCACCGCCTCGCCCGCCAGGGCGTCGCGCCGGAGCACCTGGAGGTGGAAGGCGCGCGCGGCCACCGCCCCGAACCCGGCCGCGAAGAGGAGGGCCAGGACGCCGACGCGCCAAGCGATCCAGCGCGCCGTGCGCGGATCGGGCCCGGCGCGCACCGCCTACGGCCTCCGCTCGGGGGCGCGGCCCGCCCGCAGCGGGCCCCGGAGCGCGAACCGCTCCCCGGGGACCGCCGTGGGCCCCGCCGCCGCCCGCCCGGGGGCCGCCATCGGCCCCGTGGGGAGGGCAGGCTCCGCCGGCCGGAGCGGGTGACCGACCCCGTTCCCACCCGCCCGTCCCGGCGCGCCCTGGGGACGCGCCGGGCCTGCCGCCAACACCGCACCCCGGTCCGGCGGAGCCATGCCCAGCTTGGACAGCTTCGTGCGCACCGCCCGCTCCAACTCGGCGGGGGAGCGCAGCATCTCGAGCTCGATGGAGAGCTGATCGTGCGCCGCGGTCAGCTCGGCGTGCCGGCGGGCCAGCTCGCCGAGCTCGTAGCCGGCCGCCACCACCCGGGTGCGCGACCAGACGTGGAACACGCCCAGCCCGGCGAGCAGCGCGGCCAGCGCCACCAGCTCCGCGATCCGCCCTCCGGCGGCATTGGCCCGGGAGGCGCTCACCGGAGCTTCTCCACCGCGCGCAGCCGGGCGCTCCGCGCCCGGGGGTTGGCCGCCACCTCGGCCTCCGAGGCCTGGATCGCCCTCCGGGTGATGGCGGCGAAGGTGGCCCGCGCGCCGCAGGCGCAGACCGGCAGGTCGGGCGGGCAGGTGCAGGCCTGGGTGAGGGCGCGGAACCGCTCCTTCACCATCCGGTCCTCGAGGGAGTGGAAGGCGACGGTGGCGGCGCGGCCGCCCGGGTTGAGGAGGGCGGGCAGCCCGTCGAGCCAGGCGGCGAGCGCCCCCAGCTCGTCGTTCACCGCGATGCGGAGGGCCTGGAAGGTGCGGGTGGCGGGGTGGATCCGCCGCGGCCAGGCCCGGCGCGGGATGGCGCCGGCCACGATCTCGGCCAGGCGGGCGGTGTCGAGCTTCTCCTCGCGCCCCAGCGCCGCCTTGATGGCCCGGGCCACCGGCCGGGCGAAGGGCTCCTCGCCGTACTGGTCGAGGATGCGGGCCAGCTCGCGTTCGTCGATCCGGCGGAGCAGGTCCTCGAGCGTCTCGCCCTCGTCGCCCATCCGCATGTCGAGCGGCCCGGGACGGGAGAACGAGAACCCGCGCTCCGCCTCGTCGAGCTGGGGGGAGGAGACGCCAAGGTCGACCAGGGCGCCGTCGACGCCGGAGATCCCCAGGGCGGCGAGCACGTTCCCGGCGTCGCGAAAGTCGGAGCGGACGGCGCGGAAGGCCTCGCCGAAGCGGGCCAGCCGGGCGCTGGCCGCGGCGAGGGCGCGGGGGTCCTTGTCCAGGGCGATCACGCGCGCTCCCGCCTCGAGGAGGAGGCCGGAGTGGCCCCCGCCGCCGAGCGTGCCGTCGAGGATGAGCTCGCCCGGCTGCGGGCGCAGCACCTCCACGATCTCCCTGGCGAGTACCGGCTCATGCTCGAACCCCGCGCTCACGCCGCCCTGACGGCCTCCTCCACGTCTCCGTACAGCTCCACGTACCCCCCCGCGCCCCCGGCGAACACCAGGTCGCGGACGTAGCGGCTCGCCCCCGCGGCGCGCAGGCCGGGGATGGCGCGCAGCAGCTCGGCGCCGGCGTAATGGAGGTGGGTGACCCGCTTCAGGTCCACCACCACCCGGCTCCCCTCGTCGCGCGCCGCGCGTCCGAGGGCGGCGATGCGGGAGAGCTCCTCCCGGGTCAGCTCGCCGGAGCACCGGATCACCATCACGTCGTCCCGCCGCCGCGTCTCGAACATCCCGCGCCTCCGCGCTAGCCCTTGCCGAAGAAGTCGACCACCTGGTCCGGCGGGATCTCCGCCGCCATCTGCTCCTCGTAGGAGGCCTTGTCGTAGAGGTGGACGGTCCGGCCCATCCCCACCCAGACCACGTCCTTGGCGAGGCCCGCGAAGTCGCGGAGCGCGGGCGGGACGAGCACGCGCCCGTGGACGTCCAGGTCGACCTCGTGCGCCGAGGAGACGAACCGGAGGACGTTCCGCTGCCAGCGGGCGTCGAGGGGCGACGCCTCCATCACCTTCTTGACCAGCTCGTTCCAGACCGACTGCGGGAGCGCCTGCAGCGCCCGCCAGTGCGGGTACTGCATGAGCACGATCCGCGGCTCGCCGGCGGCCGCGAGCGCCTCGCGGAAGCGGGCCGGGAGGCTGGTGCGCCCCTTGGCGTCGATCGCGTGATGGAAGGTTCCGAAGAACACGGGCCGCTCGATCTTGCCGCTGGGATCCGCGTTTTGCCACTTCTTCCCACTCGGTGGTCCCGATCTACGGAGATCGCTCGGGGAAGTCAACGGCCCGGCCCACCGCGCCGGATCGTGCCTGGGAATGCGTTCAGGATCGGATCCCGGGACATGGGGGTGGGCGTAGGCCCACACGCGACGGGTGGTGGCGCGATATCGGCCATGTCCGGCACCGATCCCTGCCGATCCCCCGCGGCACCGATCCCCCGGCACCGATCCCCGAACGCCCCCGGTCCCCCAACGGCACCGCCCCACAAGCGGTCGCCCGGCGCCGGCGCGGAGCCGCCTTCCGCAGGCGCCGGTCCTCGCCGCACGAGGCGCGCGCGATACGACGTTGAGCGCAGGCGCGCGTCCGGGTCCGTCCGGACGCGCTGACGTGCCACCCCCGGCTCGCGCGTGAGCACGCTCCGACCGCGCGCCGAGGACCCAGGCTGCGCAGCGACGGCGCCGAGCGACCGCGCCCACAGAGCCGTCACCCCGGCCCCAGCCTCGACGCTCGCTGCGCCGAGGACCCAGCGGCGGAGCGACGGCGCCGAGCGATGCTCGCGAGATCGGCCGCGCTGCGGCGGAGCTCTCCCGCGCTCGGCGTCTCCCCCCACGCCCCTTCCTGTCCGTTGCCCACCGCGCGCTTCCAACGCATCCTCGACGGAACCCGAGCGAGGATCGCATGCCTTCACTCCAAGGAAAGACGCTCTTCATCACCGGCGCGAGCCGGGGGATCGGCCGCGCCATCGGCCTGGCCGCCGCCCGCGAGGGGGCGAACGTGGTCATCGCCGCCAAGACCAAGGTGAAGCACCCGAAGCTCCCCGGGACGATCCACGACGCGGCCGAGGAGATGGAGCGGGCCGGCGGGAAGGCGCTGGCGGTGGAGTGCGACATCCGCGACGAGGCCCAGATCGCGGCCGCGGTGAAGGCGGCGGTGGACCGCTTCGGCGGGATCGACGCGCTGATCAACAACGCCAGCGCCATCCACCTGGCCGGCACCGTCGACACGCCCATGAAGCGCTGGGATCTCATGCATCAGGTGAACGCCCGCGGGACCTTCGCCTGCTCGCAGGCCTGCATCCCCGTCCTCGCCCGGGCGCCCAACCCCCACATCCTGGTGCTCTCCCCGCCGCTCTCGCTCCAGCCGCGCTGGTTCGCGAACCACGTGGCCTACACCATCGCGAAGTACGGGATGAGCATGTGCGTGCTGGGGATGGCGGAGGAGCTCCGGCCCCAGGGGATCGCGGTCAACGCGCTCTGGCCGAGGACCATCATCGCCACCGCCGCCCTCAACCTGCTCGGCGGCGACGAGACCGCCCGCCACGGCCGCACCCCCGAGGTGGTCGCCGACGCCGCCCTGGTGATCCTGAAGCGCGAGGCGCGCGCCTGCACCGGCAACTTCTTCGTCGACGAGGACGTGCTCCGCGCCGAGGGCGTGCGCGACTTCGGCCGCTACGCGGTGAAGCCGGGGGAGCCGCTCATGGCGGACCTCTTCCTCGAGATCTCGTGACGCGCGCGCTCGGGTGATCGCCCGCCAGGGCCGTCGCTCACCGCTCGCCGCGCTTGAGCGCCATCAGCTGGCGCGAGAAGGCCCGCCCGGCCGCCTGGGCGCTCTCGAACTGCCCGGCCGCCACGGCGCGGACGGTGTCGTCGGCCAGGGCCCAGGTGGCGGCGGCCCGGGCCTTGGCCTCGCCCGGCGAGGCCAGCGCCTGCGGGGAGGCGACCCGCGCGATCCGCCAGCCGCTCCCCTCCCGGCGGAGGAGGAAGCCGGTCCACTCGGTCTTCAGGACCAGCTCGGCCGCCGCCTCCTCCACCGGCGCCTGGTCGAGGGGGACGAGGAGCTGCTCGCGGAGCACCGGCGTCGTGAAGCGGAAGCTCTCCTTGCCGAAGCGGGCGACGATCGCGTCCCCGACCCGGGCCATGGCCGCCTCACCCCGCACGTCGTCGCAGGCGACCGCGCCGGCGATCTCCGGCGTGGCGGGCGCGTCGATCGTGATCAGGCGGGAGGCCGCCGCCTCCTCGCGGCCGAGGCAGAGCTCGAGGTAGTCGCGGACCAGCTTGCGCGCCTCGCGGGCGAGCGCCTCGGGCGCCGGCTTCCCGGGCAAGGGCGCGGGGGCGGGGGCCGGCGTCGCGGGGACGGGCGGCGCCGGCGGGCGCCCGGCGATCGGCTCCGGGGGGGCGCGCTTGCAGGCCGCCGCGAGGGCGGTCGCCAGCAGGACCCCGAGTGCGCCACTCCTCACGGCTGACTCCTCGCCGGGCGGCGGCGGCCGCCCACCCGCGGCCGGCGACCCCGGGGCGGCCACTCTACCAGCCCTGCGGCGTGGTTCCAGGGGCGGGGTCGCGCAGAGGTGAGGCGGGTCGCTTAGGATCGCTCGATGGACACCCTGGAGCGGGCCCTGGCGGCGGTCGAGCGCGAGCTCTCGATCCGGATCCCGCGCGAGCTGTTCCGGCCGGGTGGCTTCGGCCCGTTCGGTGAGGCGATCGATCCCGAGGCGCTGATGGAGCCGGCCGCCGGCGTGGTGCGGGGAGGCGAGCTCCTGCCGGACGCGCTCCCCTTCGCCGCCGACGGGGAGGGTGGGCTGCTCGCGCTCCGCTTCGGCGCCGACGGCCACCCGCGCGAGGTGATCGCCTGGGGCGTCGCCGGCGACTGGCACCCCTCGCCGCTCGTCGCCACGCTCCCCTCCGAGGCGGCCCGCCTGCGGGCCCGCGCCGAGGCCGCCCTGGAGAACGGGCTCGCCGCCCTGGCGCGCCAGACCGGCCCGGGCGCGCTCGCCCACGACCTGGGGGTGGCGCGCGAGACCTTCTCCGACTGGCTCCTCGACGCCCGGCTGGTCCCCGGCGCCGCCCGGACCGCCCTCCGCCGCCTGACCGGCGCCGAGGACGCCTCGCTGTTCGGCCAAGACTGGGAGGCGGCGGCCGCGGCCGCGCTCCGGGCCGCCGCGCTGCGCCCGGAGCTGGCCTGGCCTGGCGCCCTGCTCGGATGGTTCGAGGAGGGGCGCGGCCGCGGTCCGGAGGCGGCACGCGCCTACGCCGCGGCCCTCCTCGCCTACGAGGCCACCCTGGACCTCGGCGGCCGCCTGGTCCGCCCCGGGGAGAGCCCCGCCCGCGTGCTGGCCGCGGCCCACGCCCGGTGCGGCGGCACGGTCACCACTCCGGCGCTGGCCGCGGCGCTCGGCGGCCCGCACGCGGTCCGCGCGCACTGGCTGGCCGAGAGCGACCGCCTCCGCGCCGCCGGGGCGGCCGCCGAGGCCTGGGAGGCGGCCCTCCGCGCCGGCTGGCAGCGGCCGGTCCGGCAGGACATGGACGACGTGCTCGGCCGCCTGGGGGACGCGGCCGAGGCGGCCGCCCGACCGGCCTGGGCGGCGCTGGCGCGCCTCCACCTGCGGGCCTGGGCGGCGCGCTGAGCCGGGCGCCCCGGGCGGCGCGGCGAGGTCAGGCGGCGGCGACCAGCAGGTTGAGCCCGCCGCGCCCGTAGCCCGCCTCGCCCAGCAGGAGGTCGAGCGCGAGGGTGGCGGCGTCGTCGGCGAGCGGCTCGGCCCCGGGCCGCTCCTGCAGGTCGAAGAGCTTCAGGTAGCTCTCGCAGGCGGCGCAGGTCTCGGCGCGCGCGCCGCGGTCGTGCTCCAGGTGGTGGTAGGCGAGGCCCGCGGTGGCGTCGCAGGAGGCGCACCGGATCCGGGGCAGGTGCCACTCCGAGGCGCAGAGGGCGCAGGTGAGGACGCGGAGCCGGTCGTCGCCCCGGATCACCCCGGCCACCGGCGGGGCCCCGCAGGCCGGGCAGCCGTGCTCGTCCCGCGGCGGCGCAGCCGGATCGAGCGCCGCGGCGCGGGCGGTGGCGAGGACCTGGAGCGCCGCCCCGACGAACGGCGCGGCGGCGACCTCGGACGGGCCCGGCCCGGCGCCGAGCAGGCTGGACCCGATCCGGGCGATCGCGGCCGGGGAGGCGTCGCCGAGCCCGCGGACCGCGGCCTCCGCCGGACCGGGCAGGGCCGTCCCCCGGCGGAGCGCCCGGAGCAGGGCGGCGAGCACGCCCGGGAGCGCGGGGTCCTCGGGGAGGCGGGCGGGGTCGACCGGCCCGCCGGCGGCGGCGCCGAGCGCCTCCCCCTGGGCGGCGGCCAGCCGGCCGAGGAAGGCGAGGAAGGGGTCCCCCTCCCCGCGGGCGGCGAGGGTCTCCAGGCGCCGCGCGCGCCGCTCGAAGACGAGCGCGGGCGCCGGCAGGCGCAGGGGGAACGCCGGGGCGTGGGCCGGGGGCGCGCCGGTCATCGGCCTTCCGCCGGCGGCGCGTCGGCGCGCCGGCCGGTCACGCGCGCGTACCAGACCGGGTGGTGGAAGCGGGCCCAGGCGCCGGTGACCGTCCCGCGGGTCATGGCCCGCATCGTCCCCTTGGTCCAGTAGGCGGCGTAGACGTGCACCCCGATGCCCACGAACATGATGAAGGCGAGGGTGGCGTGGCAGAGCCCGGCCACCCGGCGGAACACCAGCGGGAGGGAGGGGGCGAAGTACGGGCGCCAGATCGCCATCCCGGTGAGGAAGAGGAGCGGGATGATGGTGAGCATCGACCAGTACATCATCTTCTGGCCGGCGTTGTACTTGCCCTCCACCGGCAGCTCCGCCTTGCGGGTCATGTAGCCGGTCATGCCGCGCAGCCACTGCCGGTCGCTCGGGAGCAGGCGGTTGTCCTCCCGGAGCCGCAGGGCGTAGACGAGGAAGAAGACGAAGAAGGCCGACCCCAGGTACGGGTGGAGCAGGCGCATGAAGGCCGCCCCGCCGAAGAGCGAGCTGGTCCAGAAGAAGAACGGGTGGAAGAGGGCCAGGCCGGAGAAGAACAGGGCGATGTAGGCGACCGCCACCGCCCAGTGGGAGAGCCGGGCGGCGGTGGAGTAGCGCGGGACCACGTCTTCCTCGGCGGCCGGGGCGGGGCGCGGGACGGCGGTCATGGCCGGGACTCCTTTCCCTTCTCCTCGGGGACCTCGAGCGGGCCGACCTTCATGTAGTGGAAGATCCCGGCCACCACGACCGAGACCATGGTGACGACGCCGAGCGTGCGGGCCAGCCCGCTCCGCCAGAGCCTCACGATGGGCGACACCCGCGGGGCGCGCGGCAACCGGTACAGCTCCGGATCCCCGTGGGGCAGGACGTAGATCACGTGCGTCCCGCCCACGCCCGCCGGGTCGTAGACCGCGGCCTCCGCGAACCCGCGCTCCTTGAGCTCGCCGATCCGCTCCTCCGCCAGGTCGGTCATGTCGGCCTTGGCCCCGAAGTTGAGGGCGCCGGTGGGGCAGGTCTTCACGCAGGCCGGCTCGAGCCCGACCGAGACCCGGTCGGAGCAGAGGGTGCACTTGTAGGCCTTCTGGTCCCGCATCGAGTAGCGCGGGATGTTGAAGGGGCAGCCGGTCTGGCAGTAGCCGCAGCCGATGCAGTACTCCTGCTGGAAGTCGACGATCCCGTTGGCGTGCTGGAGGATCGCGCCCGGGGCCGGGCAGGCGGCCAGGCAACCCGGCTCGGAGCAGTGCAGGCAGCCGTCCTTCACGATCAGCCAGGCGAGCCCCTTTTCCGGCAGCTCCTCCTCGTAGAAGCGCATCACCGTCCACGACTGCGCCGAGAGGTCGAGGGGGTTGTCGTAGCTGCCCTGGTTGGTGCCCACCAGGTCGCGCAGGTCGTTCCACTCCATGCAGGCGGACTGGCAGGCCTTGCAGCCGATGCACTTCGAGATGTCGATGAGCTTCGCCACCTCCAGCGCCCCGCGCGCCTGGGGCGCCGGGGTGGTGGAGGCGGAGCGGCGGACGACGTCGAGCGACTGGAGCGCCATGGCCGCCTCCTAGACCTGCCCCAGGGTGGCCTTCTCGACGTCCACCAGGAAGGCCTTGAACTCGGGGGTCTGGGTGTTCGCGTCGCCGACGAACGGGGTGAGGGTGTTGGTGAGGTGGCCCGGCTTGGTGAGCCCGTCGAAGCCCCAGTGGAGCGGGATCCCGACGGTGTGGACCTCGCGGCCAGCGATGGTGAGCGGCTTGATCCGCTTGGTGACCACCGCCTTCCCCAGGATCTTCCCGCGCTTGGAGCGGACCTGGACCAGGTCGCCGCTCCGGATCCCCTTGGCCGCGGCCAGCTTCTCGCCCAGCTCGACGAACAGCTCGGGCTGGAGGACCGAGGCGATCCGGGTGTGCTTGGTCCAGAAGTGGAAGTGCTCCACCACCCGGTAGGTGGTGGCGGCGTAGGGGAACTCGCCCGGGAGGCCGAGCTGCTCGCGGTCCGCCTTGAAGATCCGGGCGGCCGGGTTCGAGCCCACCTTGGGGTGGAGGACGTTCGGGACGGGCGACTCGAACGGCTCGTAGTGCTCGGGGAACGGCCCCTCGGCCATCTTGTCGAGGGCGAAGAGCCGGCCCAGGCCCTCCGGGTTCATGATGAAGGGCGACATGCCCTCCTCGGGCCGCGAATCGATCTTGAAGTCGGGGACGTCGTGGCCGGTCCACTTGACCCCGTTCCACCAGACCAGCTTCCGCCGCGGGTCCCAGGGCTTCCCCGCGGGATCACAGGAGGCGCGGTTGTAGAGGACGCGCCGGTTGGCGGGCCAGGAGAAGCCCCAGCCCGGCGTCACGCCGAGGCCGCTCGGATCGGACGGATCGCGGCGGGCCATCATGTTCCCGGCCTGGGTGAACGCGCCGGCGAAGATCCAGCACCCGCAGGCGGTGGACCCGTCGTCCTGGAGGTGGGCGAAGGTGGCGAGCTGCTCACCCTCCCGGACCAGGGGCGGGAGGGGCGGCGCCTTGGGGTCCTTCTTCCGCGCCTCCTCGGCCTTGGGGTCGGGCACGTCGGCGAGCGCCCTGCCGTTGAACTCGCGGGCCAGCTCCTCGGGCGAGGGGCGGAGCGGGTCGCGGTAGTCCCAGGCCAGGTTGAGGATGGGCTCGGGGACCGCGCCGCCCTCCTTCCGGTAGAGGGCGCGGATGCGCCCGAACAGCTCGCCCACGATCTCCGGGTCGGTCCGCGCCTCGCCCGGCGGCTCGGCCGCCTTCCAGTGCCACTGCAGCCAGCGGCCGGAGTTCACCAGCGAGCCGTCCTCCTCCGCGAAGCAGCCGGAGGGGAGCCGGAAGACCTCGGTCTCGATCTTGGCCGGATCGACCGGGTTCAGGTCGCCCCGGTTCTGCCAGAAGTTGGAGGTCTCGGTGACCAGGGGATCGATGGTCACCAGGAACTTGAGCTTCGACAGGCTCGCCAGGACCTTGTTCTTGTCGGAGATGGAGGCGAGCGGGTTGAAGCCCTGGCAGACGTAGCCGTTCACCTTCCCCTGGTGCATGAGGTCGAAGACGGCGAGGACGTCGTAGAGCTTGTCGAGCTTGGGGAGCCAGTCGTAGCCCCAGTCGTTCTCCCGGGTGGCGGCCTTCCCGTACCAGGCCTTCATCAGGGAGACGAAGAACTTGGGGTAGTTCTGCCAGTAGCTGAGCTGGCCGGGGCGGAGCGGCTTCTGCGTCCGCCTGGCGAGGTAGCCGGCGAGATCGGGCTCGTTCTCCCGCGGCAGGGTGAGGTAGCCGGGGAGGAGGTCGGAGAGGAGCCCCAGGTCGGTGAGCCCCTGGATGTTGGAGTGGCCGCGGAGCGCGTTCACCCCGCCCCCCGCCATGCCCACGTTCCCCAGGAGGAGCTGGATCATGGCGATGGAGCGGATGTTCTGCGACCCGACGGAGTGCTGCGTCCAGCCGAGGGCGTAGAGGCTGGTGAGGGTCCTGTCGGGCGCCGCGGCGGTGGCGACGATTTCGCAGATGCGCTGGAAGAGCGGGGCGGGCACCCCGGTGATCTCGGCCACCTTCTCCGGCGTGTAGCGCGCGTAGTGCGCCTTCATCAGCTGGTACACGCAGCGCGGATGGGCGAGGGTGGGATCGGCCTTGGCGAAGCCGTCCGGGCCGAGCTCGTAGGACCAGCTCGACCTGTCGTACGAGTGCTTGGCCTCGTCGTAGCCGGAGAAGAGCCCGTCCTCGAAGCCGTAGCCCTCCTTCACCAGCAGCGAGGCGTTGGTGTAGGCGGTGACGTATTCCTTCTGGATCGCCCCCTTCTCCAGCAGGTACCGGATGACGCCGCCCAGGAAGGCGATGTCCGTGCCCGGGCGGATCTGCGCGAAGAGGTCGGCGACCGCCGCGGTCCGGGTGAAGCGCGGATCGACGACCACGAGCTTCGCCTTGTTGTGCGCCTTGGCCTCCACCACCCACTTGAAGCCGCAGGGGTGGGCCTCCGCCGGGTTCCCTCCCATCACCAGGATGACGTTGGCGTTCTTGATGTCGACCCAGCTGTTGGTCATCGCACCACGGCCGAACGAGGGGGCCAGACCGGCCACCGTGGGGCCGTGTCAGACCCGCGCCTGGTTGTCGATGGCCGCCCCTCCCAGCGCCCGCCAGACCTTGTGGGTGATGTAGCCCGACTCGTTCGCCGAGGCGCTCGCCGCGAGGAGGCCGACCGTGGTCCAGCGGTTCACGGTGACGCCCGCCGCGTTCTTCGCCACGAGGTTCTTGTCCCGGTCGTCCTTCATCAGCCGCGCGATCCGGTCGAGGGCCCAGTCCCAGGTGACGCGCTTCCACTCGCTCGCGCCGGGGGCCCGGTACTCCGGGTAGCGCAGCCGGTCCGGGCTGTGGACGAAGTCGAGGAGGGAGGCGCCCTTGGGGCAGAGGGTGCCCCGGTTCACCGGGTGGTCGGGGTCGCCCTCGACGTGGATCACCGCGCTGCGCGCGTTCTTCGCCCTGTCGCCGAGCGAGTAGAGGATCACGCCGCAGCCGACCGAGCAGTACGGGCAGGTGTTGCGCGTCTCGCTGGTGCGGGCGAGCTTGAACTCGCGCACCTCGGCGAGGACCCGCTCCGGGGAGAAGCCGAGCGCCACCAGGCTGGTGGTCCCGATCCCGGACGCCGTGAGCTTCAGGAAGTTCCGCCGCGAGACGGTCATCGATGACCTCCGGGAGCAGGGCAGTTCGGCTTCCATAAGGTCCGATGGCCTTCCGCGTCAGGCGCGCCCCTCGGCTCTGATGGGGCAGGGCAGGACGCCGCCCTCGTTGACGCAGCGTGACGCGGTGCGGGGCGCCGGCCTGCCCCGGGGGAGGGCGGAGGCCCGCGGGCGAGCACGGTCCGCCGCGCGGACCTCCGAGGCCTCGGGCGGCAGGCCGCCGGGCCGGCCCAGGTCGAGCAGCGCCCTTGCCGCCCCGGATCGGGGGTGGTGGCGGGGTCGAAGGGTCGGCCGAGCGGGCCCGGAGGCCGACTCAGGGGGGGGCGGCGCCTTCCTCGGCCCATTCGTGGCGGAGCTGCTCCTCCATCACCAGGCGCGAGAGTTCCCGCTTGAGGTCGTTGAACTCCGGGGAGGAGGGGTCGCGGGGGCGCGGGAGCGATACCGGGACGATCCGCTTCACCGTGCCGGGCCGGTAGGTCATCACCACCACCCGGTCGGCGAGGTAGAGGGACTCCTCGATCCCGTGGGTCACGAACACGATGGTCTTCCCGAGCTCGGCCCAGATCCGGAGCAGCTCGTCCTGGAGGTTCCGGCGGGTGAGGGCGTCCAGCGCCCCGAAGGGCTCGTCCATCAGCAGGGTGGGAGCGTCGATGGCGAGGGCGCGGGCGATCGCCACCCGCTGCCGCATCCCGCCGGAGAGGTCCTTGGGGAAGCGGTCCCGGAAGTCGGAGAGGTGCAGCTTGGAGAGGAGGGCCCCCACCGTCGCCCCGATCTCCCGGCGCCCCAGGCCCTTCACCTCCAGGCCGAAGGCGACGTTCCGCTCCACCGTCATCCAGGGGAAGAGGGCGTACTCCTGGAACACCATCGCCCGGTCCGGCCCCGGCGCCGTCACCGGCCGGCCGCTGGCCACGATCTCGCCCGCGGTCGGGGGGGAGAAGCCGGCGATGGCGTTCAGGAGGGTCGACTTCCCGCAGCCGGACGGGCCGAGGAGGCACACCAGCTCGCCCGCCGCCACCTCGAGGTCGATCCCGTCCAGGGCGACGAGCTCGCGCCCGTCCGCGGCGAAGACCTTGCGCACGCCCCGGATCTGGATGGCGGCCCCGGCCGCGGGCGCCGTCACCCCTCCACCCCGCGATGCCAGCGCAGGAGCCAGGCGTTGAGCCGGCTCATCCCCGCGTCGATGCCCAGGCCCGCCAGCCCGATCGAGATCATCCCGGCGATCACCTTGTCCGACCAGAAGTACTCGCGCGCCTCGAGGATCCGGTAGCCGAGCCCGGAGTTCACCGCGATCATCTCCGCCACGATCACCACGATGAAGGCCACCCCGATCCCGATCCGGACGCCGGCCAGCACGTAGGGCATGGCCGCCGGGATCATCACCCGGCGGAAGAGGGTCCACTCGCCCGCCCCCAGGTTGCGGGCCGCCCGCAGGTAGATCGCGTCCACGTTGCGGACCCCGGCGATGGTGTTCATGAGGACCGGGAAGAAGGCGCCCAGGGAGATGAGGAAGAAGGCGGGCGGGTTGCCGAGCCCGAACCAGAGGATGGCCAGCGGGATGAAGGCGATGGGGGGGATGGGGCGGAGCAGCTGCACCACCGGGTTCAAGAGCTCGTACACCACCGGCCGCGCCCCCATGAGGAGCCCGAGGGGGAGGGCGAGCCCGGCCCCGATCGCGAACCCGCCCGCCACCCGGGTCAGGCTGGCGAGCGCGTCGCGCGGCAGCTCGCCGGAGAGGGCCCAGAGGAGCCAGCTCCCCTGGGCCGGATCGCGGGGCTCGGCGGGCGAGGCGTAGGCGAGCCAGCGGACCAGCACCTGCGACGGCGCCGGGAGGAGGATGGGGGAGACCCAGCCGGCGCGGGAGACCGCCTCCCAGGCCGCCAGCGCCAGCACCGGGACGGCGAGGGAGCGGGCCAGCCGGGCGGCGCGCACTACCTCACGCCCGCCTTCTGCTTGGCGCGCTCCAGCAGGTCGAGCTTCACCCAGTCGGCGGCGCGGGGCGGGCTCTGCAGCTTGCCCACCCCGTACTTCACCATCAGGTCGGTGGTGATCTGGATGTGCTCCGGGGTGACGTCGTAGGTGAAGGCGGCGTTGGACATGGCGTCGGCGTAGTCGTCGGCGGTGATCTGCCCCTTGAACATCTGGTCGACCACGTAGCGCTCCGCCTCCGCCGGGTTGTCGAGGAAGAACCGGGTGGCGTCGACGAAGCAGTCGAGCACCTTCTGCGCCACCTGGGGCTTCTCGCGGTAGAGCTTCTCGGTCATCACCAGCACCCGGACCGGCTCCCCGAGCGGCGTGTCGTAGGGCTTCAGGAGCTCCTTGCCGAACCCCTTGTTGATCGCCTGGGAGGACTGCGGCTCCGACTGGCACATGGCGTCGATCTGCTTCTGGAGCAGGGCCTGGTTCAGGTCGGCGAAGGGGAGGTAGACGAGCTGCACGTCCTTGCCCGGCCGGTCGGCCCAGGTGAGGCCGGCCTTGGAGAGCTCGGCCAGGAGCAGGAGCTCCTGCGCCCCGCCCCGGGCCACCCCCACCTTCTTGCCCTTGAGGTCGGCCACCGAGGCCACGGGCGCGTCCTTCGCCACCACCAGCCGGGCGCCGCCCCGGGCGAAGCCGGCCACCACGTAGATCTGCCCCCCGCCGGCGCGGTTGGCGATGGCCGCGTCGGCGGCGCTGGCGGCCAGGTCGACCTCGCCCTTCACGATGGCGGGGAAGATGTCGATCCCCTTGGGGAAGACGATCTCCTCGACCTTGAGGCCGAGCTTCCCGCACCGCTCCTTCATGTACGAGACCGCCCCGTAGTGGGCGAACTTGAGGTTGCCCAGGCGGACCACGTCCTCGCCGCGGACGGGACCGGCGGCGAGGACGGCCAGGGCGGCGGCGAGGCAGAGCGGGGCGGGCGAACGGGCCATGATCACCTCCGGCCGCGGCGCGCGGGCGCCGGGCCCCTGTGCGCCTCCGACGCTACGCGATCTGCGGCAGGCGCGCGAGCGCCTCCTTCACCCGCTCGGCCGGGTACTCGAAGTCCTCCAGCTGGCCGGCGAAGTAGGCGTCGTAGGCGGCCATGTCGACGTGACCGTGGCCGGAGAGGTTGAAGAGGATCACCCGCTCCTTCCCCTCCTGCTTGGCCTGGAGCGCCTCGTCGATCGCCCCGCGGATCGCGTGGGAGGACTCGGGGGCGGGGATGATCGCCTCGGTGCGGGCGAACTGGACCGCCGCCTCGAAGCAGGCGAGCTGGCCCACCGCCCGCGCCTCCACCAGCCCGGCGTGGACCAGCTGGGACACGAGCGGGGAGGCGCCGTGGTAGCGGAGCCCGCCGGCGTGGATCCCGGGGGGCATGAAGTCGTGGCCGAGGGTGAACATCTTGGCGATGGGGGCCATCTGGGCGGTGTCCCCGTAGTCGAAGGTGTACACGCCCTTGGTCAGGGAGGGGCAGGAGGCCGGCTCGATCGCCTGGACCCGCACCGCCTTCCCCGCCGCCTTGTCGGCGAGGAAGGGGAAGGAGAGGCCGGCGAAGTTGGAGCCGCCGCCGTGGCAGCCGATCACGACGTCCGGGTAGTCGCCCGCCAGGGCCATCTGCTGCTTGGCCTCGAGGCCGATGACGGTCTGGTGCGTGCAGACGTGGTTGAGCACGCTCCCCAGGGCGTAGCGGGTGTCGTCGTGGGTGGCGGCGTCCTCGACCGCCTCGGAGATGGCGATCCCGAGCGACCCCTGGCTCTGCGGGTCCTTGGCCAGGATCCCGCGGCCCGCGTTGGTCTGGGGCGAGGGGGAGGCGATCACGTTCGCCCCCCAGAGCTGCATCATGCTCTTGCGGTAGGGCTTCTGCGTGAACGACACCTTCACCATGTAGACGGTGCACTCGAGGCCGAACATCCGGCAGGCGAGGGCCATCGAGGAGCCCCACTGCCCGGCGCCGGTCTCGGTGGCGATCCGCCTCGTCCCCGCGAGCTTGTTGAAGTAGGCCTGGGGGATGGCGGTGTTCGGCTTGTGCGAGCCGGCGGGCGAGACCCCCTCGTACTTGTAGTAGATGCGGGCCGGCGTCCCGAGCGCCTTCTCCAGGCGGGCGGCGCGGTAGAGCGGGGAGGGGCGCCAGAGCCGGTAGATCTCCCGGACCTCCTCGGGGATGGGGATCCAGCGCTCCCGCGAGACCTCCTGCTCGATGAGCCCCATGGGGAAGAGCGGGAGGAGGTCGTCGGGGGTGACCGGCTTCTTCGTCCCGGGGTGGATCACCGGGGCGAGGGGGCCGGGCATGTCTGGGATGATGTTGTACCAGTGGGTCGGGATCTGGTTCTCGCCGAGCAGGAACTTCGTCTGCATTGGGTGGCCCCCGGGGCGCCGCGGGTGCGGCGCACGGAACGTGGAGCGGACGATTAGCGCAAAAGCCGGGCGGCTCCGTCAAGCCGCGTCGAGGGTCAGGCCATCACCTCGCCGCCGTCCACGTGCACCGCCTGGCCGGTGACCGCCCCGTTGCAGGCGAGGAAGACGGCCGCCTCCGCCACCTCCTCGGGGAGCGCCGCCCGCCCGAGCGGGTTGGTGCGGAGGATCACCTTCCGGGCCTCGACCGCCGACCGGCCGGTGGCCAGCGCCACCGCGTCCACCGCCTCCTCCATCATCCGGGTCTCGGTCCAGCTCGGGCAGATGGCGTTGGCGGTGAGCCCCTTCTTCGCCCCTTCCAGCGCCAGGCTGCGGGTGAAGCCGATCAGTCCGTGCTTGGCGGCGGCGTAGGCGGCCCCGGCCTTGAGGCCGACCTTCCCCGCCACCGAGGCGACGTTGATCACCCGCCCGAAGCCGCGCTCGTACATCATCCCCAGGCAGGCGCGGGTGAGGAGCACCGGGCCGGTGAGGTCCACCGCCAGGATCGCGTCCCAGGTGGCGTCGTCCATCCGGTGGACCGGCGCGCTGGCGTGCATCCCGGCGTTGTTCACCAGGATGTCCACCGGCCCGAGGCCGTCGGCCACGATCCCGGGCGCGCGGCCGAGCATGGCCCGGTCGGAGACGTCGAGCGGGAAGAAGAGGGTGCGCCGTCCGAGTGCGGCGATCTCGGCCGCCACCGCCTCGATCTCGGGCACCGTCCGCGCCGCCACCGCCACGTCGGCGCCGGCGCGTGCCAGCGCGAGGGCGATGGCCCGGCCGATCCCGCGTCCGCCGCCGGTGACCAGGGCGACCCGTCCCTCGATGGCGTTCATGGAGCTCCTCCTGGTGCGCTGTGGGGTGGGATGCGCACCGACGATAACGGTGGAGGCGGGAGGGGCGCAACGCGCCCGGCGGCGCGGCGCCGCCGGGCGGGGTCGCCGGGCGCTGGCTCCCCTCCGGCGGGGGCCCCGCCGACCCGCCGGGCGCCCGCCCGCGCCCCGCGTCGGGCCGGACGCCGCCGGCCCGACCCGGACCGTCGGTGGGTCCAGGTGTCATGTTTCACCGGGCGCGGAAATTCACGTCCGGGCCTCGCCGGGAAGGCGTACAGTGACGGCAGCGGCCGCGCCGGGCGGGGCCGCCCACGGAATGACCAGCGAGCGCCGCGCCCACCCGCGCTTCCCCCTGATCCTCGCCGTCCAGTACCTGGGGGCGGAGAGCGTCCTCGACTACACGGAGAACCTCTCCGAGTCGGGCCTCTTCATCCGCACCGAGCGCGAGTTCGAGCTCGGCGAGCGGGTGGCGCTGGTGGTCTCCTTCCCGCAGCTGGTCGAGCCGATCGAGCTGCAGGTGGAGGTGGTCCGGCGGCGGGCGGGCGGAGAGGAGCCGGCCGGGGTGGCGGTGCGCGTGCCCGCCGACCGGGCCGACGACCGGGCCCGCCTGGCCGAGGTCGCCCGCACCCTCGCCGGCGCCGGCCCCGGCGGCGCGCCCGCCTTCCGGGTCCTCCTGGTGGAGGACAACTCCCTGGTGGCCTCGATGTACGCGGCCGCGCTGCGCCGCCTCTCCCAGGACGACCAGGTCCCGGGCGTGGCCGTGGAGGTGGCGGGAGACGGCGCGAGCGCGTTCGACCGCCTGCTCCGCGGGCCGCCCATCGACGTGATCGTGACCGACGTCTTCATGCCCCTGGTGAGCGGCATCACGCTGGTCGAGCGGGTCCGGGCCGAGCCCTCCCTGGCCGGGATGCCGGTGGTGGTGATCACCTCCGGCGGGGAGAAGGAGCGGGCCCGGCTCGCCGAGCTCGGGGTCTCGCTCTTCCTGCGCAAGCCCGTGGCGTACGACGAGCTCGCGGGGGCCCTCCGCGTCCTGGTGGCGGCGCGCCAGATCGGCGCGGTCCCGGCCGGGGCACCCTCGCCGGAGGAGGCCCGCCGAGAGGGCTTGCCGGAGGAGGGCCAGGTGAGCAATAAGGAAGCAGACGCGAAGCCGGCCTACCGCCGGTAGTTCGGGGACGAAGACAGAACCCCGTTCGCCTTGAGGGTCCGCCCGCCGAGCGGACCCTTTTCATTTTTCGCGCTCACGCCGCTCGTTGCTTGCCCCGGGGGACCGGGGTACGGTCCCGGGGATCCCCTTCGAGGAGAGGAGCGATGGCGAACGTCGCCGCCCACATCACGGGAACCGTCGTGCGGATCGAGAAGCAGCCCGGGCAGGCGGTCGCCGCCGGCGAGGTCCTCCTCATCCTCGAGTCGATGAAGATGGAGATGACGCTCGAGGCGCCCGTCGCCGGCACGGTGCGCGAGATCCGCTGCCGCGAGGGGCAGGCGGTCTCCGAGGGCGACGTCCTGCTGGTCCTCGGATGAGCCCTCCCCGGATCCGCGCCGAGCCGCGCGGCGAGGTGCGGGTCCTCGTGATCGAGAACCCGGCCAAGCGGAACGCCCTCGACTTCCAGGCGCTCGAGGAGCTCGAGGCCGCCTGCGCCGCGGCCGCGGCCGACGGCGTCCGCTGCCTGGTGCTCCGGGGTGCGGGGGAGGACGCCTTCTCCTCGGGGTTCGACCTGGCCGAGATCGCCAGGACCTCCCGCGGCGGGCTGCGGCCCGACGAGGCGGTGGAGCGTGCCGCCGACGTCCTCTCCGCGGTGCCCTGCCCGACCCTGGCCTACCTGAACGGCGCCGCCTACGGGGGCGGGCTGGAGCTCGCCGCCACCTGCGACCTGCGCGTGGCGCGGGAGGGGGCGGCCCTGGGGATGCCGCCCGCCAAGCTGGGCGTGGTCTACCCGGAGGGCGGGCTGAACCGGTTCCTCGGGCTGGTGGGCGCGGCCCGCACCCGCGAGCTCTTCCTCGTCGGCCGCTCGGTGGACGCCGCCACCGCGCTCGCCTGGGGGCTGGTGAACCGGGTCGCCCCGGCGGCCGAGGCCGAGGCGGAGGCGCTGGCGCTGGCGGCCGAGATCGCCGGCAACGCCCCGCTGGCGGTGCGGGGGATGAAGCGGATCCTCCAGCTCCTCGAGGGGACGCACGAGCGCGGCCTCGCCGACGAGGAGCGGGCCGAGATCGCCGGGCTGCGCCGGCGCGCCTTCGAGAGCGAGGACATCCGCGAGGCCCGCCGGGCGCGCGAGGAGCGGCGCCCGCCGCGCTTCAAGGGGAGCTAGAGCGGCGATCGGCCTGCGAGGCCGCCCTGGTCGCGGCGCCGGCCGCTCCCGGTGGGTCGTCCTGGATGACGGAGGCGGGGGGGCGGCCTGGCTGGATGGGGTCGAGGAGTCCGCCGCTCACGACTTTCCGCCCAGGGCGCCGGCCAGCCAGCCGGCGAGGAGGCCGAGCGCCAGGGCGATCGCGCCGGCGACGAGCGCCTGCCGGAGGACGCGGGCCCGGTCGCCCCGGGGCGCCGCCGGGGCGGCTGCCGCCGGAGCCGTCGCCGGGCGCGCCGCGGTCGGCGGCGCCGGGACGGCCGCGGCGGGCGTCGGGGTGACGATCCGCGGCGAGGCGGGGGCGGGCGCCGCTGGGCGGGGGGCGGGCGGGAGCGGCGGCGGGAGGCCGGGGAGCGAGGCGCCCTCCTCCGGCAGCACCGCCAGGTCGTAGTCCCCGATCTCGACCAGGTCCCCCTCGCGCAGCCGCCGGCGGGCGGTGATCCGCTCCCCGTTCACGCGCGTGCCGGTGAGGCTGCCCAGGTCCTCCACCCAGATCCCGCCGTTCACCCGGAGGAAGCGGGCGTGCCGGCGGGAGACGTCGCGGTCCGTGAGCCGGAAGGTGACCCCCTCCGCGGCCCGCCCCACCGTGATCTCGTCCGAGGCGAAGGGGACGATCGATCGGGTGCCGGCCTGGTCCTCGATGACGAGCCGCATCCCGCCCCCGCCGCTACGGCGTCTTCACCCGCGCGGCCGGCTCGATCCGGGCCAGCTTCCGGGCGAACCGGGTTCCGTCCTTCTCCGGCAGGACCACGAACTGGTCCGCGTCGAAGCCGGGCAGGGTGAGGTCGAGCCGGTGCCGGACGTCGAGCCGGACCTGCCCGAGGACGAGCGGCGTCTTCCCCACCGACCGCCCGTCGAGGCGCACCTCGGCGCCCGGGGGCTCGCTCTCGACCGTGAGCGAGCCCATCGCGCTCACCAGCCGGGCGTGGACCTTGCGGACCATCTTTCCCGGGACCGGCTCGAGGGCGAGGGTGACCGGCTTCGCCCCCTCGGCCTCCAGCACCAGGTCGTGGCGCCGGGAGAGGGGGACGTCCTCGATCACCGCCGGGGTGGCCTGGCCCAGCTTGACGCCGTCGAGGGTGATCTCGGCACCCGCCGGGTCCGAGGTCACGAGCAGCAGGCCGGGGCGGAGCCAGACCTCGCCGTAGTGGAGCCCGGCGGCGCTGGCCGCGCCCAGCAGCAGGGCGACGAGGACCGCGGTCCGCAGCCGGATCCCCTCTCGGATCACGGTCCGGGGCCGGCTGGGGCGGCGGGGCGACGGGCGCGGGGTCTCGGTCGGGACCGCGTCCGGCATCGAGGCGATGTGGGGCTCGAAGACCAGCTCCTCCGCCTCCACCGGGTGGGCCGAGAGCGCCTGGTAGTCGGCCTTGGCCTGCTTCTCCGCCAGGTTGGCCAGGACCTTCATGATCAGCGGGTCGTGGGCGCGGGCGGCGCGCTGGCGGCCGATCTTCTCGGCGAACACCTGCTGCATCTGCCGGCCGAGCAGGTCCTGGACGGCGGAGTGCGGCGTGGGGAAGAGCACGTCCACGAGCGCGTCGGCGAAGGTCCGGGCGTCGGGGAAGCGCCGCTCCGGGTCGTAGGCGAGCGCCCGGGCGACGATCGCGTCGATGTCCTTGGGGAGCCGGGGGTCGAGGGCGGTGGGCGGGACCACCTTCGCCTTGCGGGAGGCGACGAGCGACTCGACGTCGGTGGCCTTGGGGAAGGGCTTCTGCTTGGCGAGCAGCTCGTAGAGGACGATCCCGGCGGCGAACAGGTCCACCCGGTGGTCCCAGCCGCGCTCGACCGAGGCCTGCTCGGGGGCGACGTACCCGAGCTTCCCCATCAACATCCCCTCCTTGTAGTTGGAGAGGCCGGTGGCGGCGCGCGCGATGCCGAAGTCGAGGAGCTTGATCTCGCCCTCCCAGGACACGAGCGCGTTGTCCGGGGAGACGTCGCAGTGGACCACCTGGAGGGGCTGCCCCTGCGCGTCGGTCTTCTTGTGCGCGTAGTCGAGCCCCTGCAGGAGCTGCAGGACCATGAAGATCGCCTGCTCGGGCGAGATGGGCGCGCCGGAGCGGGCGAAGGCGGCCATCATCTCCTTCATGGAGACCCCGCTCACCAGCTCCATGGAGATGAAGTAGTTGCCGTCGATCCGGCCGCACTCGTAGACCTGGGCGATGTTCGAGTGCGTGAGCTGGACCGTCAGCTTCGCCTCGTTCACCAGCATGTGGATGAAGCCCTGGTCCTGCGAGCGCGCCGGCAGGATCCGCTTCACCACCAGTTCCTTCTCGAACCCTCCCGCGCCGGGGACCCGGGCCCGGAAGATCTCGGCCATCCCTCCCATCGCCAGCCGCTGCAGGAGGAAGAACTTCCCGAAGAGGTGGGGCTTGAACTCCGCGGAGGTGGGGGCGGCCACGGCCACGGGCGCGATGGTAGCCCGGCGCCGACCGGGGCCACAAGGCGGGCGTGGTGCGGGGCGCCTCGCTCAGCCCGGCCGGCGGGCGAGCGCGTAGACCACACGCCAGGTGACCGGGACGCCGCCGGGGCCGCCGTGCCCGGCCTCGTAGCGCCGGAGGGCCTCGACCGTCGCGCCCCGCCCGCCCAGCCCCCGCGCTCCCGCGCCGGGGAGGGCGGCCTTGGCGCCGATCTCCTTGAGCGACCGGAGGACCGCGCGCGCGTCGGCGTGGCGCTCCACCCGCTCCTCCTCGACCACCGCCAGCGGCTCGAGGCCCGCGCGCGCCAGCGCCTCGGCCACCTCGTCCCGGGAGAAGAACCGGTGCGTCCCCCGGCCCGGCCCGGTCGCGCCCCGCCAGGCGTCGAGGAGCTCGCGGAGCGTGCCCGCCCCGAAGAGCGCCACCGCCAGGAGGCCCCCGGGGGCGAGGACTCGCCGCGCCTCGGCCAGGGCGGGCTCGAGCCGCGGGAGCCACTGGAGCGTCGAGGTCGAGACCACCAGCTCGAAGGCGCCGTCGCGGAACGGGAGGGCCTCGGCGTCGGCGGCCGCGATCCGCGCCCCCGGGAGCCGGCGCCGCGCGGCGAGCGCCATCCCGGGGGCGAGGTCGACCGCGGCCGGGAGGAGCCCGGGGCGGGCGGCCGCCAGCCGCTCGAGGAGCGCCCCGGTCCCGGCGCCGACGTCGAGGACCCGGCGCGCCGCCGGGGCGGCCTCGGCGAGGAGGGCCAGCACCCGCTCCTGCACGGCGCGCTGGACCGTCGCCCGCCCGTCGTAGGCGGCGGCGGCGCGCGAGAAGGACGCCCGCACCCGGCGCTTGTCGACGCGGTTCACCCGGCCGCCTCGAGCAGGGGCCGGAGGGCGCCCGCCACCGCCGCCGGGCGGGAGACGAGGGGCGCGTGGCCCAGGCCGGCGAGGAGGGCGAGGCGGGCCCCGGGGATGGCGGCCGCCAGGGCCCGGCCCGCGCCGGCCGGGCAGATCGGGTCCTCCTCCCCGTGGATCACCACCGTGGGGAGGGCGATCTCCCCGAGCCGGCCGCGGAGGTCGGTGCCGGCCAGGATCGCGAGCCCGGCCAGGGCCGCCGGGGCCGCCGGGGTGGGGATGGCGTTCCGGAGCGCGTCCGCCCGCTCCCGGCCGGCCGGGTCGAGCTCCCCCGGCGCGAAGCACCCCTCGAAGAACCGGGCCATCGCCCGCGGCGCGTCCCGGCGGACCCGGTGGGCGAGCGCCTCGACCACGCTGGCCGGGAGGCCGTGCGGCCAGCCCTCGCCCAGGGTGAAGCGGGGCGTGGTCGAGAGGAGGGCCAGGCCGACGAGCCGCGAGCGGAGCGCGGGGAGCGCGGCCAGGGCCACCTGCCCGCCCAGCGACCAGCCGAGGAGGACCGCGCCGCGCAGGTCGAGCCGCTCCGCCACGGTCGCCAGGTCCTCGGCCAGGTCGGGGAGGGCGAAGGGGACGCCCGCCTCCGAGCCGCCGTGGCCGCGGAGGTCGAGGGACACGATCCGCCGGCCGGGAGCGAGCTGGGCGGAGAGCCCGTCGAAGACGGCGGCGGAGGCCGACCAGCCGTGAACGAGGAGGAGGGGAAGGCCGCCGCCCTGGTCCGTGTAGGCGAGGCGCGCGCCGCTCTTGAGCTCGAGGGTGGGCATCCGGGGCGAGGCGGGAGGGCCGCAGGATGGCAGGGGGAACGGGCATCGTCAACCGGCGGGGGCCGGAACGGTTGACGACTCAGAACCCGCTGGCGGGGAAGAGCAGCACCTCGTCGATCGACTCCGCCCCGAGGAGCAGCATGAGGAGCCGGTCGAAGCCCACCGCCACGCCGCCCGCCTCCGGCATCCTCGGGAGCGCCGCGAGGAAGGGCTCGTCGAGCGGGTAGACCCGCCGTCCCAGGCGTGCCCGGAGCGCCTGCTCCTCCACCAGCCGGGCGCGCTGCTCGGCGGCGTCGGTCAGCTCGGTGAAGCCGTTCGCGAGCTCGAGCCCGCCCGCGTAGAGCTCGAAGCGCTCCGCCCAGCGCGGGTCGTCCCGCTTCACCCGGGAGAGCGCCGCCATCGAGGCCGGCCAGTCGACGAGCCAGGTGGGCCGGCCGACCCCGAGCCGCGGCTCGACCGCGTCGAGCATCACCCGGAAGAAGACGTCGTCGAAGGCCTGGCCGGGCGGGCCGGGGTCGTGGCCGGCGGCGCGCGCGGCGGCGGCCAGGCGCCCCGCGTCGCCCGCGCAGGCGGCCAGGTCCACCCCGGCGTGGCGGAGGAACGCCTCGGCCACGGTCAGGGTCTCGAAGGGCGCGGCCAGGTCGAGCGCGTGCCCGCCGCGCCGGGCGGCGGGCCGTCCGTCCGGGGAGAGCGCCCGGGCCGCCGCCTCCACCAGCGCCTCGAGCTCCGCCATGATCCCGCGGTAGTCGGCCCCGGCCCGGTAGAGCTCGAGCATCGTGAACTCGGGGTTGTGGGTGCGGGAGAGCTCGCCGTTGCGGAACACGCGGGAGAGCTGGAAGACGCGCGGGAAGCCCTCCGCCAGGAGCCGCTTCATGGCGTACTCGGGGCTGGTGTGGAGGAAGAGGGACCGGGCCGGCCCTCCGCCCTCGGGGAGGAACGGCGCCTCGAAGGCCTGGATGTGCGGCTCCATCCCCGGCGCGGGGACGAGGCAGGGGGTCTCCACCTCCTCGTAGCCCCGGTCCTGGAGGAACCGTCGCACCTCGGCGGCGAGCCGGGCGCGCGTCCGGGCGTTCGCCCGCCGATCGAACCTGGGCGTCGGGGACATCGGGGAACTCTAGCGCCCCGGCGCCGGACGCGCGCTAACATCCGTCCCGTGATGCGCCCCCTGGCCTTCCGCCTCGCCCTCGCCCTCCCGCTCGCCGCCGCCTGCGCGCACCGGAGCCCCGCCCCACCCGCCCCGCCGCCCCCGCCGGCCGCTCTCCCCGTCCCCGCCGCTCCCCCGCACCCGGACCTCGGACCGGTCCGCGCCGGGGCGGAGGCGGTCCTGCGCACCCAGGCCGACGCCGCCTGGCGCGCCCTGGCGCTCGGCGAGGCCGCCGATCCGGCCGCCGCCTGGGCGGGCCACGAGGGGCTCCTCTCCGACGCCACCCTCGCCGACCTGGCCGCGGTCGCCGAGCCGGCGGGCGACGAGGCCCGCAGCGCGCACCTCCTCCGGGCCTGGCTCCTCGGAGAGCGGCTCGGCCGCGCCTCCGCCGCCGCCGGGCGGCAGGCGGCCCAGGGGCGCGCCGCGGCCGCCTTCGCCTGGGGCGGGCGCCAGGTCGCGCTCCGCGAGGTGCCGGCCCTCCTGGCCGACGAGCACGACGCCGACCGCCGCCGCTCGCTGGCCGAGGCCGCCACGGCCGCGGCCCAGCCGGTCCTCCCGCTCTCCGCGGCCCGCGAGGGCGCCGTCCGGGCAGAGGCCCACGCCCTCGGCTTCCGCTCCACCCTCGCCCTCGCCGCCGAGCTTCGCGGGGAGCGGCCGGAGGCGCTCGCCGCTCTCGCCCAGGAGGTGCTGGCGGGCACCGAGGAGCTCTGGCGCGGCCTGCGGGACGAGCTGGCGCGGGCCGAGGGGCTGGCCCCGGAGGAGGTGCGGACGCACGACCTCCCCCGCCTCCTCCGCGACGCCGTACCGGCGCGCGCCTTCCCCGCCGACAAGGGGATCGAGACCGCGGTGGCGGTCCTCTCGGGGATGGGGCTCGCCCCGGGGCACGCCGGCCTGCGGATCGAGGCTGCGGCGCGCCCGGGGACGCTCTCCGCCCCCATCGCCCTCCCGCTCGATCCTCCCGCCGACGTCCGGGTCTCGGCCGCGCCCGTGGCCGGCCTGGAGGCCCTGCGCGCCCTGCTTCACGAGCTGGGCGTCGCCGAGTCCTACGCGCACGCCGCCCCCGAGCTCCCCGTCGAGCTCCGCTGGCTCGGCTCTCCCGCCCTCCCCGAGGCGGCCGGCCGCCTCCTCGAGGAGGTGGCGGGGAGCGCGGACTGGCTGGTGGAGCACGGGGTGGAGCCCGAGCGGGCCCGGACCGAGGCGCGGGCGGCGGCGGCGCGGCGGCTCCTGCGGGCCCGCGAGGCCGCGGCGCGCCTCCTCGCGGCGGTGGGGCGGGCGCGGGCGCCGGGCCCGGCCGTGCCGGGCGAGGAGGCGGCGCTGGCGGCGCGAGCCTGCGGGTGCGCGGCGGAGCCGTACGGCCCGGTCGCCTGGCAGCTCGATCCCGACCCGCTCCTCCGCTCGGCGGAGGCCCTCCGGGCCGAGCTCCTCGCGGCGGAGCTCGAGCGCGCGCTGGCGGCGCGCGCGGGCGGGGCGCCCTGGTGGCGAGCGCAGGGCTCCGGGGCCTTCCTGGCCGCGGCGTGGGCGAAGGGCGGGCGGCGAACGCCCGAGGAGGTGGCGCGGGCCCTCGGGGCGTCCGGGCTCGGGCCGGCGGCGCTCGTGGCGGTGGTGCGCGCCCGGGGCGCGGTCGAGGCCGCCCGCGGTCCCTGAGCGCCGGGGCCGGGCGGGGCGCGGTCCTACCGCACCTTCACGGCGAACGAGAGCCCCTCGGCGGTGGGCAGGATCGTGGCCTTGAAGCGGCCGCCGCCGGCGAGCCGCTCGCTGAAGCGGCGGAGCTGCTCCACCGCCGCCGCGTCCTCGCCGGCGTAGCCGGGCTCGTGCACGTGGCCGAAGCCGAAGGTGTTGTCGGCGAGGAGGACCCCGCCCACCCGGAGGTGCGTCTCGGCCCAGGCGAGGTAGGCGGGGTAGCTGCCCTTGTCCGCGTCCACGAAGACCAGGTCGAAGGGGCCCTCCGCCTCGATCCCGCGCAGCCGCTCCAGGGCCGGGCCGACGTGCACCCGGACCCGGTCGGCCACCCCGGCGCGCTCGAAGGAGCGGCGCGCCAGCGCGGCGCGAGCCGGGTCGAGCTCGAAGGTGTCGAGCCGGCCCTCCGGCCCCATCCCGCGGAGCAGGTGCACGCCGCTGTAGCCGCCCAGGGTGCCGATCTCGACCGCCCGCCGGGCGCCCGAGGCGTGGGCCAGGACCTCCAGGTGGAGGCCGTCCATCTTGCCGACCTGGATGGAGGGGAGGCCGGCGTCGGCGCTCCGCACCAGGATCTCGCGGAGCACCTCGTCGTCGGGCCGGTAGGTCGCCTCGGCCCACGCGCCGATGCCGGGGTCCGCCTGCCCGAACGCCTTCACCTTCGGAGAGCCCATCCCAGGTCCTCTCGTTTGCCGGGCGCCGGCCGGGTGCGCCAGCGCCGGGTGGGGCGTCCGGGGGATCGCCGCCCGTGGTGGCGGGTCGCGGCGATCGCGAGCAGGCGAGCGAAGCGAGCCCGCTGGCGCGCAGTCCCCTGGTCAATGCTCCGCCGGGGTGGGCTCCTCGGGCCGGTGGACGGCGGCGGCGCGGAGCGGGAGCTCGACCCGGAAGGCAGCGCCGGCGCCGGCGGCGCTCTCCACCCGGATCGCGCCGCCGTGGGCCTCGACGATCCGCTTCACGATGTAGAGGCCGAGGCCCAGCCCCCCGTAGTTCCGCGAGGAGACCGCCCGCTCGAAGCGCTCGAAGATGTGGCGCTGATCGAGCGGGTCGATCCCGATGCCGTGGTCCCGGACCACCAGCCAGGCGCGGCCGTCCCGCGTCCCGTAGGTCACCTCGACCGGCTTGCCGGCCCCGTACTTCACGGCGTTGGAGAGCAGGTTGGTGGCCACCTGCGAGATCCGGAGCCGGTCCCACCAGCCGCGAGCCGGGTCGCCGCGGACCGTCACCTGGGAGCCGGCCTGGGCGGCCTCCTCCTCCACCTGCCCGACCGCCTCGTGGACGGCCTGGGCCAGGTCCACCTCCTCCAGCTCCAGCTCCAGCCGGCCCATGTGGATGCGGGAGACGTCGAGCAGGGCCGCCACCAGCTTCTCCAGCCGCTGCCCCTGGCGCTCGGCCGCGGCCAGCACGCGCTGCACGTGCGGGGTGGGGGGCGGCTCGCCCTCGCCGCGGGTGGCCACCCGGCGCATGTTCTCCAGGGCGAGCCGGAGGGCGGTGAGCGGGGTGCGCAGCTCGTGGGAGGCGATGGAGAGGAACTCGTCCCGGGCCGCCACCGCCGCCTGGGCGTCGCCGTAGAGCCGGGCGTTCTCGATCGCCTGGGCGGCGCGGTGGGCGAGGTCCACCAGGAGCGCCTCGTCCTCCTCGCTGTAGGGGGCGCCGCCCGCGTCGCGCAGCAGGGTGATGTGGCCGAACACCTGGCCGCGCTGCTTCAGGGGGGCGATGAGCAGGCTGGTGGCGCCGTCCAGGTAGGGCAGGTACTCCGGCTTCATCTCGTTCCGGATGATCTCCGGCGTCAGCCGCGCCACGCGCAGCGGCTCGCCGGTCGCCAGGGCGCGGGCGGTGAGCCCCTCGTCGGTCCGCTGCGGGGCCGCCGCCAGCATCCGCCGCCGCAGGGCGGCCCGCTCCGGCGAGGGGTGGTAGACCGCCACCGGCAGGAGCCAGGCGCCGTCCCCGGAGATCACCCGGATCATCGCGCCGTCGCCGATCAGCTCGGAGAGCCGGCGCGCCACCGTGTCGAGGGTGGTCTTGTAGTCGAGGCCGGAGGCGAAGACGCGGGAGGCCTCGGCCAGCGCCTCGAGCCGCTTCGCCTGCTGGCGCAGGGCCTGCTCGGCCAGGGTCCGCTCGGTGATGTCGATCCCCGTCCCGACCACGAAGGCCACCTCGCCCCCGTCGTCGAGGAGGGCGAAGTTCGACCAGGCGATCAGCCGGCGGGTGCCGTCCCGCGCCACCCAGTGGTTCTCGTGCTGGTTGGGGAAGTCCCGGGCGAGGAGCCGCTCGAAGACCTTGCGCACCCCCTCCACCTCCTCGGGGAGGAGGAGGTCCCAGATCGGCCGGCCGAAGGCCTCGCGCTCCGGGTAGCCGGTGGCCCGGGTGCAGGCCTGGTTGAAGCGGAGGACGCGGCCGGTCCGGTCGAGCACCACCACCAGGGCGCCCGAGGTCTCCACCACCGCCTCGGCGAGCGCGCTGGTCTCCGCCACGCCGCGGAGCTCGGCCCGCAGCTCGTCCGCGTCGGGCGCGAGCCCGCGGGCCTCGGCCAGGTCGAGCAGCTCGCGGAGGCGGGCGCGGAGGCGGGCGCGGCGGTCGGGCGGGGGCACGCCGGGATCCTAGTACTCGAACCCGCTCCCGCCGATGAACTCCCGCATCAGCGAGGTGGGGGGCACGTGGTCGGGGTAGATGGAGACGAACCGGTCGACCAGGTAGCGGAGCCGGTGGGCGGTGGGGTAGGCGGGGTGGCTCTGCGGCACCTCCAGGAGGTAGCGCTCGGCGTAGACCTTGAGGACGGCGGGCTCGTAGATCAGCGCGGAGTCGAAGATCGCCTCCGCCAGGGCCTGGTGCGGGTAGATGTGGGCGCGCTCGCCCGCCTGGACCGAGGGCCAGCGCACGATGTTCTCGGCCGCCGAGTAGCCGCGCTGGTGGCGGTCGCGGACGATCCGTCGGAGGAGGCGGAGGTCGGTGGCGGAGACGCGGGTGAGCCGGTCGAAGGGGAGCGTGGTGGCCGGGTGGATGAAGATCCGGAAGAGCTCGCCGGGCCGGGGGATGGCGCCGAGCAGGGCCGGGTTGAGCCCGTGGATCCCCTCGAGCATCAGGACGTCGCCGGGGCGGAGCTGGATCCGCGGGCCGCCCTCGGGGAGGCTCTTGCCGGTGAGGAAGTCGTAGCGGGCGGTGCGCACCGCCTCGCCGGCGAGCAGCCGCCGCACGTGGTCCTGGAGCACCGGCAGGTCGAGGGCCTCCAGCGCCTCGAAGTCCCACTCGCCACGGGGATCGCGCGGGGTGCGATCCCGGTCCACGTAGTAGTCGTCGAGCGAGAGGCCGACCGGGTTCACCCCGTCGATCTGCAGCTGCACCTTGAGGCGCTTGATGAAGGTGGTCTTCCCCGAGGAGGACGGGCCGGCGATGGAGATGATCCGGATCCGATCCCGCGCCGCGGCCACCGCGTCGGCGATCTGCCCGATGCGCTTCTCGTGGAACCCCTCGGCGACGCGGATCAGCTGCGTGACCTGGCCGGAGATGCACAGGTCGTTGAACGCCCCGACGCTGTCGACGCCCATGCTCGAGAGCCAGCGCTCGTGGTCGAGCACCATCCCGCCGTCGCGGGCGGGGGACGGGGAGGGGGCGTCGGCCGGCGCGGCGGTCGCGCTCGCCGGCGCGGCGCGGGGGTCGCGATCCCCGAGCTCGAGCTCGAGCCCCTCCTCGCCGGCGGAGAGGCGGAACCCGCCCAGGCCGCCGGCCGAGGGCAAGAGCGGCCCCATGGAGAGCGCGTAGACCTCGCCGCAGGAGACCAGCCGGACGGTGGCCTGGCGCCGGCCGCGCAGCAGCCGGGCGGCGTCGCCCCAGCTCCGCTCCACGAAGTACCCGTGGGCCTCCTCGGTGGCCCAGTACTCGACGCGGATGGGGACGTCCGCCGCCACCAGCCGCTCCATCCCCTCGCCGATCCGGGCGGCGAGGTCGGCCAGGTTCCCCGCCCCGGCCCCGACCACCACCACCTGGCGCGTCCCGCGGGACGGCCCCATCCGCACCGGCAAGCCGGGGGCGGCCTGGTGCGCCGCCTCGAGCAGGATCAGTCCCAGCGAGTGGGCGTAGACCTGCCGCCCCTCCCAGTGGGAGAGGGTCAGGGGGGCGATGGTGGCCTCGGCGAAGACCGGCGTGGCGAGCGAGACCGGCTTCTGGCCGAGGAGGCCGGCCACCACCGGATCGCCGTCGAGCTGGGCCGGGAGGAGGTCGATGATCCGGGTGCCGGTCCGGACCCGCCGCTCCTGGCCGAGCACCGTGACCGTGATCTCCTGGGCCCGGGGGAGCGAGCGGCCGCGCAGGAGCAGCCCCATGTCGTCGGAGAGCTGGGCCAGCTCGTCGCCCAGGGCGGCGGCGAGCCCCACCGCGAGCTTGAGCGCCAGGGCCGGGGCGGCGCGCGCGAGCTCGGCGAAGGCCGCGGCCGAGAGGCGGGCCACGGCGAGCGGGCCGTCGGAGGTGACCGACTCGCCCCGGTGGCGCCCCCCGAGGGCGGGGAGCTCGCCGAAGTGGTCGCCCGGGCCGAGGCGGCGCAGGGCGAGCTGCTCGCGACGGAGCGTGGCGGTGCCGTCGAGGACCAGGAAGAGGTGCTTGCCCGCGTCGGCGTCGCCGTGGACCCGGGTGCGGGGCGGGAAGGTGACGCGCTCGGCCGCGGAGAGCAGGCGGGCGCGCTCGGCCTCGTCGAGGCGGGCGAGGAGGGGGCTGCGGCCCTGCCCCGGCGGCGCGGGCGCTTCCAGGTCCTGCGGGCGAACCGCCATGCGCGGCCGCGCTCCTTTCCCCTCGCGAAAGAGCCAATGCTAGCGCGTCCCCCCGAGCGGGGCCAGCGCGCGCCCCCGGGGAGCCCCGCGGGCGCGGCGCAGGCCGGGCGCGAGAGGACGCGGAGGGAGAGG
>Ga0335076_10000125_pt1 | contig 63006 bp, 64 predicted proteins | sample Lox_Sample_25_FD_206717 | JGI IMG/M metagenome (GOLD analysis project Ga0335076, IMG submission 206717) | Soil microbial communities from Loxahatchee National Wildlife Refuge, Florida, United States - Lox_Sample_2.5 | ecosystem: Environmental > Terrestrial > Soil > Wetlands | place: USA... | reverse complement strand
GCGGAACCCGCGACCCCGCCCGTCCCTGTACGGGCTCGACGACCACGCACCCCGCGTCCGCCGGCAGCGGCCCGGGATCCTCGCCGTACGCGCGACGATGCACCGGTCCGGGGAGCCACGGCGCGAACGGCTCGCGAAACCGCTCGAACCCCGTGGCCGCGAGGGCGAGAAGCCCGGTGCCGTGGTACGCGCCCTCGAAGGCGACGATGCCGGGCCGCCCGGTCGCAAGCAGAGCCGTCCGCAGCGCGATCTCCACCGCATCCTCCCCCGTCACGCCGAGCTTCGCCGGGCGGGGCAGCGCCTCGCGCAGGCGGACCGTCACCTCGGCGTCGGCCAGGTCGCCGAGCGCATGCACGACCTCCTGCTCGCGCCAGGCCTCGAGGATCCGCGGGTTGCGGTGGCCGAGCACCGCGACGCCGAAGCCGCCCGTCAGGTCGAGGAGCTCGCGCCCGTCTGCGAGCGTGACGCGACAACCCTCGGCCCGCGCCCAGATCATCGCGCGCCGAGCCCGAGCACGCGGCCGGCCGTCGCGCGCGCGATCGTTCCTGCCATCGCCGGATTCTCCTGCAGCCGCCGCAGTGAGTACCGGTACCAGTGCTCGCCGAAGGGGACGTAGACCCGCAGCCTGTGTCCTTCGGCGACCAGCTCGTCGCGGCGCGTCTCGCGCACACCGAGCAACATCTGGAGCTCGTACTCGAGCGGCGCCAGTCCCCGTCGCGAGATCCGCGCCAGCGACTCACCGATCAGCCACTCGTCGTGAGTCGCGACGCCGACGTAGCAGCCGGCCTCGAAGAGCGCGTCCAGGCAGCTGACGTAGTTCGCACGTACCGCCTCGTAGTCGGTGAAGGCGATGGAGCCCGGCTCGAGGTAGATCCCCTTGCAGAGGCGGACGCTCGGGCGCAGGTCGGCGAGCGACCGGACGTCGTCGAGCGTGCGCCGCAGCCGCGCCTGGAGGACGACGCCGATGTTCTCGTGCCCGTCCTCGCGGAGCCCGCGGTAGAGCCCGAGCGTGTCGTCAGTCGTCGAGGAGTCCTCCATGTCGATCCGGACGAAGTTGTCGTAGCCGGCTGCGGTGCGCACGACGTCCAGGAGGTTCTCGCGACAGAGCTCGTAGGAGAGATCGAGCCCGAGCGCGGTCAGCTTGACGCTGACGTTGGAGTCGAGCCCTGCCTCGTCGGTCGCCGCGAAGACTTCGCGGTACGCCTGCGCGATGGCCCGGGTCTCCTCCTCGCGCGTGATCTCCTCCCCGAGGACGTCCACCGTCGCCATCGCTCCGCCGGCGTTGAGCTCGCGCACGCATTCGACGGCCTCGGCGAGCGTCGCGCCGGCGATGTAGCGGGAGGAGAACAGCTGCACCACTGGCTTCGGCACCGCCGGCAGAAGGCGGACGAGTGCGGAGTCGAGCAGCGACACGGGCGCGGCGATTCTATGCAGGAGGGGTTGTTCAACCGCAGTGGCGGAAGTACGGTCAGAGCGGCCACTGCGGCGCCAGGACAATACGAGGAGGCGCAGGACGATGCAGTGGATCGACGAGGCCGACGGAGTGTTCAGGGGCGGCGGGGTCAAAGGGCTCGCACTCGCGGGGGCGCTCTGCGGGTTCGCCGAGCATCCGACGAAGCCGGTTCGCACGTGGAAGAACGTCGCCGGCGCGAGCGCAGGCGCGATCATCGCCTGCTACCTCGCGACCGGTCACGACGCCCAGGAGATGCTCGACCTGATGCAGAGGACGAGCTTCGGCCGGTTCGCCGATTTTCCCGGCCACAACAAGGAGCTCGGTGTCGCGCGCCTGGTGGCCGAGCACGGGATGGCGCCGGGCAAGGCCTTCGAGAGCTGGTTCGACGACGTCCTCGGCGGCGCGACATTCGCAGCCGTGCGCAAAACGGATCCTCAGGATCCCGCCGAGCAGTGGTGGCTGAAGCTCATCGCCGTGGACGTCACGGAAGGCCGTCTCCTCGTCCTCCCCGGCGACCTGGAGCTCTACCGCGACCCCGGCACCGGCCGGACGATCGAGCCGAACGACTTCCCGATCGCCCGCGCGGCGCGCATGAGCGTGTCGATTCCCTACTTCTTCGACCCCGTCGAGCTGCAGGACGCAAGGGGAGGGAGGACGTGCCTGATCGTGGACGGCGGCACGTTGTCGAACTTCCCGGTCTGGCTCTGGGACGTCGACCCGAAGGTGAGCGGCCGCGCGCCGGTGCGGCCGACGTACGGCTTCACGCTCTCGGGCGGCCACGGCTTCGGCGGGCCGGGCGCGTTCGCGAAGCTCGCGCCGTGGCACCTGCGCTTCGCCTTCGACATCTTCCACACTGCGGAGTCGGCCTGGGACGAGCGCTTCGTGTCGCACTCGACACGCGTCCGCACCCTCGCGGTCGATGCCGACGACGTGGGGACGACGGAGTTCAACCTGTCGCAGGAGAAGCAGGAGCTGCTCGTGCACAACGGCCGCGAGACGGCCAAAGCGTTCCTCGACACGTTCTCCCTCGAGCAGTACGAGAACACGTACCACGCGGGGCTCGCGCAGAACGCGACGGTCGCCGCCCGCGGCTAGCCCTCGCGCATGAACCCCCGGCGGGCGGCGCTGACGAGCGCCACCGCCTCGGGGAAGAGCACGCGCATCGCGTCGCGGAGCGCGATCGCCTGCTCGTCGACGCCGCCCTGCGGCTGCACCTGCTGCAGCGCGGCCGCGGTCAGCTCGACGGCGGTGTTGAGCGTCAGCGTCGCAAACTGCTCGCGCTGTGCTTCCTGGACGCTCTCGGCCTGTTGCTCGGCGAACTCGCGCAGCCCGCGCATGAGGTCCTCGGGATCGCCGCCGAAGGGAAATCCGAAGCCGCCGCCTTCCATGCGGTCCAGCTTAGCGTCGCACCACCTTCACCTCGCGGGTCAGACCGAACGGGCGCATGGTGATACTCGGCGCCGCCGGCCGAAGCTCCTCAGCGTCCGACGCGCACTTCTCGAGCTCTTCGCTCACTCCAGCGGAATCTTGTAGTCGCGCTCGACCTCCGCCGTCAACACCTCGACGGCGCGGGCGGCCGAGCTCAGAGCCGCCGCGAACGGCGAGCCGTCACTCTCGCCGAGCGCCTGCTCGAGCCGCCGTGACGCAGAGCCGATCGCATCGAGATAGGCGCCGCTCGCGACCCGAGGCTGGGCCTGCAGCGTCTCGGCGAGAGACTCCGCCGCGGCCTCCGCTTCCTCGATCCCCGCCGGGTTGTCCGTCTCATGGAGCTCGGCGAGCCGTGCACGGAGCTCCGGAAGGTGGCCGCCGCCGGCGGACTCCTCCGCCACCTCGCAGAGCGCCGCGAGAGAAGCAGCCTCGCGGACGAGCCGCCGCTCGGTCAACGGCTTCGCCTCGGCGTCCAGCGCAATCCAGGATTGCCCATCCGCCGAGGCGAACGCGCAGAGATAGACGCGCCGGCCGAGCGTCTCCGCCACGAGCACGCCCGCGAGCTCCTCCCCCGGCGCGGCGAAGGTAGCGGCCGCGTTCGCCATACGCCCGACCTCCTCGGCGACGCTCATGCGGCCAGAATAGGGCCGTGGAGGCCTCTGCACGCACGCGCCACGCGCGGGAGCTGTTCGCGCCGCTCGGCCCGACGTACGACCGCTACGCGCGGCTGCTCTCCTTCGGGCAGGACCCGCGCTGGCGCTCCTTCCTCGTCTCGCGGATCCCCGAGGATGCGCACCGCGTGCTCGACGTTGCCAGCGGAACCGCCGCCGTCGCGATCGAGCTCGCGCGAGCGGCGCCGACGCGGACGGTCGTCGGCATCGACCAGAGCCCCGAGATGCTCGCCGCGGGACGAGAGCGGGTCGACCGCGCCTGCCTGAGCGGCCGGATCGAGCTACGGGAGGCACGAGCCGAGGAGTTGCCGTTCGCGGACGGCGAGTTCGACGCGCTGACGTTCACGTACCTCCTCCGCTACGTCGACGACGTCCCGGCGACGTTGGGTGAGCTCGCCCGGGTCGTGCGGCCGGGCGGGACGGTCGCGATGCTCGAGTTCGGGCTGCCGCACGGCGGGTGGCGGCCGCTCTGGGAGCTCTACGTTCGGCTCGGATTGCCGGCGGCCGGCGCGCTCGTCTCCCACGGCTGGGGCGGCGTCGGACGCTTCCTCGGCCCGAACATCCAGGACTTCTGGAGAAGGTGGCCGGAGTCGCGCCTTCTCGACGCCTGGCGCACGGCGGGGGTCGGCGACGTCCAGGCGCAACGGCTCAGCGTCGGCGGCGGAATCGTGGTCTGGGGGCGACGCGCGTGACGGCGGCACGGCCGCGGCCGTCCTTCTACGCGTTGCGCCCGGGCGGGTGGCGCGACTACGTCACGCTCCTCCACCCGCCGTACACGCTGTGGCACCTCTCGTACGTAGCGGTCGGCGCCGCCCTTGCGCCCCGCATGGACTGGCCGCTGCTCGGATGGACGACGCTCGCCTTCGCGCTCGCGATGGGCGTCGGAGCCCATGCGCTCGACGAGCTGAGCGGGAGACCGCTGCAGACGCGCATCCCGCGGCGGGTACTGATGACGCTCGCAGCCGTCTCGATCTCCGGCGCCTGCGCGATCGGTGTCGCCGTCGCGATCTCGCGGACCTTGTGGCTGCTCGTCTTCGTGGCCGTCGGCGCTTTCCTGGTCGTGGCGTACAACCTCGAGCTGTTCGGCGGCACGTTCCACGGCGGGCTCTGGTTCCCTGCCGCGTGGGGAGCGTTCCCGGTTCTCACGGCGTATTTCGCGTCGGCCCGCACGCTCCACGCGGCGGCCTTCGCCGGAGCGGCGTACGCCTTCGCCTCGAGCTGGGCGCAGCGGCAGCTCTCGACGCCGGTCCGGCTCGTCCGCCGCCGAGTCGTCGCGATCGAAGGCCGCGCGGAACTCGACGACGGAACGACGTTGCCGTTGGACGCGGATGCGCTCGCGGCAGTGCCTGAGATGGCGCTCAAGGCACTCGCCGCCGCGACGGTGCTCATCGCCGTCGCGCTGCTCCTTCTGCGCGCGGGCTAGCTATCTACACTCACGATGGTGGCGCTGACGACCATTGCCGATCTCGTCTTCGCCGGCGGCATCGTGCTGGCGGCGCTCGCGCTCGCCGCGGCTGCGCTTCGCCGCGGGCCGACATCGTTGCTGGTGGCGGTCGTCTGCCTCGAGGCGGGTGCTGCCGTGGGATTCTGGGTCGTGTTCGCGCTTCGCCACGACCGGCCGCTCGCGGTCGCCGCGGGCGGGTTGACGGCCTGTACGCTCGCTGCGGGCGCCGCCCTTCTCCTGCGCCGCGAGTTGAGACGCGTCGCCGCGATCGATGCGCGTCTTGCCGAGGAGGAGGCCGACCTCCTGGCCCTTGTCGAGCGGGAGAAGAAGGCCCAGGCTTCCGAGCTCGAGCTGACCCTCGCCCGCGCCCGCGCCGACTCGCGCTCGCTGCTGGAGCAGCAGGAGCGTGAGATCGCAGAAGAGCGGCGTACGCTCGTCGCGGAACGAGAGCACGACGCGACCGCGGCTCTCGGCGACAAGCTGACTCAGGTTCAGGGGCAGGTCGAGCAGCGGCTCGCGGGCTGGTCGCAGGATCTCGATCGGATCACCGAGGCGACGAAGCTGCGCGTCGCCGAGCTAGAGCAGCGCCAGCAGCAGCTGCTGCGCGAAATCGAGCTGCGGCTCACAGCGGACGCGGAGCGGTTGTCGGCCGAGAGCGAGGAACAGCGAACCGGGATGGCGCGCCTTCGCGCGGAGCTCAACCGGACGCTCGACGAAGCCCTCAGCCTCGTCCGAAACGAGCTCGAGACGCATGCAGCCGATCGGCGCAGGGCACTGCACGAGCTAGAGAGCCGGATGGCTCGTCGGGAGCGCGAGCTGACGGAACAGGCGCAGCGCGAAGAGGCCGAGGCCGTCCAGCGTGTGCGCGCCGGCTTCGAGGACCTCTCACGCCGCCAGGTCGAGCAGCTCGAGCGGGCGGTCGACCGCGCGGTCGCATCGCACGCGGACGAGGCTGCGCAGCGGTTCGCACAGCTCGTGAAGACGTCGCGAGAAGACGCCGCCAAGCGCCTCGCTCGCGAGCTGGACCGCGCCGTCAGCACGTTCTCGCGGGAGGCCGAGACGGTGCTCGCAGAACGGTTGGCACACGTCGGCGACGCAGGCGCCCAGCGTCTCGAGCACCGGGTCTCGAACGTCGCGAAGGAGCTCGAGCGCCGCCACGACGAGCTCGTCGCGGCGCACGACCTGCGGCTGGGCGAGCTCGAGTCCGAGACGCGGCGCAGAATCGAGGACCTCCGCGCCGATGTCGAAGCGGAGCGTGGGGTGCTCGAAGCGCGTCTGCAGGAGCTCCTGCGCCGGTTTGCGTCCGCCGCGGCTGTGCGCGACTCCTAACAAAAAGTTCGCCTAACAAAGCCCGGGAGGGTTCGTCGGTAGCAGCACGAACCTGGTGTGCCATGAGCGATACGACGACTCCCATCCTCGAACCCCTCTTCGACGAACGCTCGAAAGTGGAGAGCTGGCGGCTCCACATCCTGATCGAGGCCGGGTATCCGCTCTCGATCGCGGAGCGGCTCGCCGTGAGCGAGGCAGACCTTCACCTCGCCTGTGAGCTGCTCGGCCGCGGCTGCCAGCCCGAGACGGCGGCCGAGATCCTCCTGTAACAGTCGCGCGACTACGCTGCGCCCATGGCCAAGGTCGAGGCGCTGCCGTACGACGACCGCACTGTCTACTCGGTCGCAGCGTTCAACCGCGGGGTCGGGCAATGGCTGTCGCGACTACCCACCCTCTGGGTGGAGGGCGAGGTGACCGAGCTCCGCCGCCACGACCGCTGGGCAACGGTCTTCTTCACGCTCAAGGATCCCGCGGACGGCTCGTGCGTCGGCGTCGCGATGGCTCGCGGGCGGTTCGACGCCCTACGGCTCGACCTCGCGGACGGCGAGCGCGTGCACGTGCTCGGACGGCCGGAGCTGTACGAGCAGCGTGGTGAGTTCAAGCTCCGCGCGCTCACGATCGAGCGCTTCGGCGCCGGCGCCCACCTTGCCTCGCTCGAGCGGCTGAAGGCGAGCCTCGCCGCCGAGGGTCTCTTCGCCGACGCCCGCAAGCGCCCGCTCCCGTTCCTGCCGCGACGGATCGGAGTCGTGACCGGAAACGACGCAGCCGCGAAGCGCGATGTCGTCACCACGGTCTGCTCCCGCTTCCCGCCGGCCTCGGTTCTCGTCGCGGAGACCTACGTACAGGGCCCGCGGGCGGCCGCCGAGATCGTCGCGGCGATCGGGGCTCTGTGCGAGCACCCGGACGTGGACGTCCTCGTCCTCACCCGCGGCGGCGGCAGCTTCGAAGATCTCCTCCCCTTCAGCGACGAGCGAGTCGTCCGAGCGGTCGCCGAGTGCCCCGTCCCCGTCGTCTCCGCGGTCGGCCACGAGCAGGACACACCGCTGTGTGACCTCGCAGCGGACGTCCGCGCCTCGACTCCCACGGCCGCCGGCAAGCTCGTCGTGCCGGAGCTGTCTGAGTTGTACGGCAGGCTCGACCGCACGCGCGAGGCACTCGGGCGCAACGTCCGACGCTCGCTCGAGCGCGACCGACAGCGCCTATCCCGATCCGCCGAGCGGCTGCGGGCGCGGCCACGCGCCGCAGTCGAACGGGAGCGCCACCTCCTCGAGCGCACGCGGGACCGGCTGCGACTGGCGCCTGCGCTTGCGGTCGAGCGGAAGCGGGCGGCGCTCGAGAAGAGCGGAGCGAAACTCCTGGCGTTGTCACCTCAGCAAACACTTGAGCGAGGATACGCGATCGTGCGGACGGAGGCGGGCGAGGTCGTGGCCTCCACCGAGACGGTCTCCCCTGGTGCACTCGTCGACGTCACGCTCGCCGACGGACGGTTGGGCGCACGCGTCGAGGAGGTGTCCCCGTGACCGAGCCCTCCGAGCCGAGCTTCGAGCAGGCACAGGCCGAGCTCGAACAGATCGTCGAGCGGCTCGAGCGCGGGCAGGCGCCGCTCGACGAGGCGCTGAAACTGTGGGAGCGAGGAGAGGAGCTGTACGCCTTTTGCCGGGCGAAGCTCGACGCCGCCGAAGGCCGCGTCGAGGAGCTCGCGCGCCGCGCGGAACAGTCGCGCCCTCCCGCGACCGCGCCCGCAGGCGACAGCTAGCCCGCCGCGGCGCGCTCCGCCCGCCTGTCGCCGTCGTCCTCCAGCTCGGCGGCCGGCACCTCGGCCTGGCTCGCCGTGGGCATCACACTCAGCATCGCGAACGAGAGCCCCTCGCGGGCAAGGAAGAGAAGCCCGACGCCGATGCCGACCGAGGCCTCGATCGCCTGCAGCCCGAACCCGTAGGCGACGCCGACGTCGTACGCCACGCCGTACCCCACCAGCGCAGAGGCGATCGCGACCTGGACGAGACCGACGTTCCCGGGCCAGAACGGGAGGATGGTCACGACGTTCATCACGAGCAAGACGACTCCGGCGGCGGGCAGCGGGGCGTGGATGTCGAACGCGCGCATCGCCGTCCAAACCGCGAGGAGCTGGAACGTCCAGCCGCAGATCTGGAAGAAGATCGCGACCGCCGCAGTCAGCGGCGAGCGCATGACCCCGAGCCCGTGCCTGCCCATCGTGACCAAACGGCGCACGGGTCCGAGCCCTTCGATCGACATCGCCTGGTGATGCCTGCGTGCGGAGAGGAACGCGAACGCGAACAGGCCCACGCCGATGCCGATGACGAAAAACATGGTCGCGCGAGCCGACGACGGGATGCTCGCGGTGGCGACGACGTAGAGGATCAGCAGGAGGACGGGCACGATGTCGAAGACCCGGTGCGCGAACACCGTTCCGACGAGCGTCGCCCAGGCACCCTTGCGCCCCGGCATCTTCCGCGTGAGGACCGCGACCCGCGCAAGCTCGCCGATGCGGCCCGGCAGGACGGCGTTCGCGAACAGGCCGACCGAGAACGCCGAGAAGACGAGCAGCACGCGCGGGCGCGGCGGCTCCACCGCCGAGTGGATGACCGTCGTCCACGCGAGGGTGCGGACGACGACGGAGAGGAGGTTGAGCGCGATCGCGACGACGACCCACTCCCACTCCACGGCCCTGAATGCGCTGCCGATCGACTCGAGGCTGCCGCGGCGCCACCAGAACAGGCCCGCGAACGCCGCGAGAACGAGCAGCCCCAGGATCACCCGCGCGATCCGGCTGGACGGGAGCCGCACGAATCGCTTCAGCTCGCGGGACAGCTCGGTCGGTACCTGCACCCGGCCATTATCGTCGGGCGCCCCGGTGCGTCTTCGTTCCCCGCACGACCGCGAGATCGTCCGCCTGGCGCTTCCGGCGCTCGGCGCGCTCGCGGCCGAGCCGCTGTACGTCCTCGCCGACACCGCGATCGTCGGTCACCTCGGCCGCCCGCAGATCGCGGCGCTCGGCCTCGCCGGGACGGTCCTCGCGGGCGCATTCACGATCTTCAACTTCCTCACGTACGGGACGACCGCCGTCGTCGCGCGGGCGTCGGGCGCCGGGCGGGAGGACGACGCCGCACGCCTCGCGGCGCAGGCGCTCTGGGCCTCGCTCGGGATCGGCCTCGTCCTGCTCGTCGGGTGCGAGATCGTCGCCGCACCGCTTCTCGCGGGGCTGGGCGGACACGGCCACTCCGGTCACTTCGCGCTCGTCTACTTCCGGATCGCGGCGATCGGGTTGCCCGCCGCGCTCGTCGCGCTCGCGGGCCAGGGCTACCTGCGCGGCGTCTCGAACCTGCGCCGGCCTCTCGAGATCGTCGTCGTGGCGAACCTCGCCAATCTCGTCCTCGAGCTCCTCTTCGTCTACGGCTTCCACTGGGGCATTGCGGGCTCGGCGGCCGGAACGGCGATCGCGCAACTGGGCATGGGCGTCGCGTTCGTCGTCGAGCTGCTTCGGCCGCATGCGCCGTCGCGGCGGCCGAGTCTCGCGGAGATGAGGCCTCTGTTCCGCATCGGCAGGCAGATCTTCGTGCGCACGGCGGCGCTCTATGCCTCATTCCTCGTCGCCGCGTCCGTGCTCGCGCGCATGGGGGACGCGCAGCTCGGAGCGCACCAGATCGCGTACCAGCTCTTCCTGCTCATCGCGCTCATCCTCGACGCCCTCGCGATTGCGGGGCAGGTCATCGTCGGCCGGATGCTGGGAGCGGGCAACGCCGAAGGCGCATACGCGGCGGCCGTGCGCATGATCGGCTGGTCGGTCGTGATCGGCCTCGGCTTTGCATTTGTCCTCGCGCCGCTCTCGTACGTGCTGCCGCGGGCATTCACGAGTGATCCGCGCGTGCTCCACCAGGCTGCGCTCCTCTGGCCGTTCCTCGTGGTGATGCAGCCGCTCGGCGGCGCCGTCTTCGCGCTCGATGGGATCCTCATCGGAGCCGGCGACACGCGCTTTCTCATGTGGTCGATGCTCGCCGCGAGTGCTCTCTTCGTCACGCTCGCGGCGCTCGCGCTCGCCCTCGACTGGGGCGTGGTCGGAGTCTGGGCGGCGCTCGACGTCCTGATCGCTGCGCGGCTCGCCCTGCTCGCCCCGCGCTTCGTTCGGCGTCGGTGGGTGGTGGTGGGCTGGAACTAGACTGTCCCGATGGAAGGCCTCGCCGAGCTGCACACTCACCTCGGCGGCTCGGTCTCGTCCGACATCCTCTGGTCGCTCGCCCACCGGCAGGGGATCGCGCTCCCGGTCAAGGACTTCTGGGACTTCGACCGCCTCGTGACGGTGTCCGACCCGCGCGGCGTGCCCGACCTCGACGCGCTCGACGCGATCTACCACTGGACGGAGCTGATCCAGTCGAGCCCGGCCGCCGTCGAGGTGTCGGTGCACGGCGCCATCGGCGGCGCGTACCGCTCGCAGGGGATCACGACGCTCGAGCTTCGCTTCAATCCGATGAAGCGGAATCGCGGCGGCGAGCGCGACCTCGACCACATCATCCTTGCCGCGATCCGCGGGCTGGACGTTGCGAGCCTCGAGTACCCCCAGGTGCGGGCAGGTCTGATCCTGATGATGGATCGCACCTTCACGCCGCACCAGAACGAGATCATCGTCGAGAAGGCCATTCGCTGGGCCCCGCGCGGGATCGTGGGGGTCGACATCGCAGGGCCTCGGCCGAACGGCGAGCGTTACGACTATTCGCAGGTGCTGCCGATGGTGGAGGAGGCGCGCGCCGCCGGACTGGGCGTGACGATCCACGTCGGCGAGGAGGGAGCCGAGATGGGCCGCGCCGAGATCGGCGAGGTGCTCGAGCTCCTGCGCCCGGACCGGATCGGGCACGGGATCCTCGCCGCCGGCGACGCCGAGCTGATGAAGGACCTGCGCGAACAGGAGGTCGTCCTCGAGATCTGCCCGACCTCGAACCTGCTCACGAAGTCGCTGCCCGACGAGGAGGCGGTGCGCGCCGTCTTCCGCACCTTCGTCGAGCACGACGTTCTCTTCACGATCGCGACGGACGGGCCGGAGATGATGAGGACGCACCTCCGCGACGAGCTCGACCTGCTCCTGCGGATCGGCGCGCTGACGCAGGACGAGCTCGCCGAAGCGAACGCGCGCGGCCACGAGGCGAGCTTCATCGGCAAGCAGACCGCCCGCTCGAATACTCCCGTCGGCCGATAGCTGACGAGCCGTCCCGGCCGTAGCGTGCCGGGCCATGAGAGGCAGCGACAAGGCAAAGCCCGACCTGACCGAGCGCCAGCTCCAGATCGTTGCACTGATCGCACGCGGGTGCTCGAACGACGAGGTCGGAGAGCGTCTCGGCATCTCGCCCAGAACGGCGAAGGCGCACTGCGACGTCCTGCGCCAGAAGCTCGGCGTGCCGAGGCGGCGGCAGATTCCTGCCGCGTTCAAGGCGCTCACCGGCGAGGACCCCCTCGCGCGTGAGCTCGCGCCGGCCCTTGCCGGCGCCGGGGGCTGACGGCGACCCGCGCTCGGGCCCTACCCCGAGCGCGGGCCCCCCGCCTTTCGGCAGCAGTGACGAGCGTGTGAGAGAGGAGTAGGGTCCTCGGACCCCGGAGGAATCCAGTCCGGGCAGGGGAATGGTGGAGACGATCAAAGCTGCGGCCTCGCCCGCGCTCGACCACATCATCGAGCGTCCGCGGTTGATCGCGCGTCTCGACGAGGGAGGCGGCGCGCGAGTCTCGGTCCTTGCCGCCCCCGCCGGCTACGGGAAGACGACACTCGCGCGACAGTGGTCGCAGCGGCAGGGCGGCCCTGTTGCGTGGTACCGAACCACGCGAGCTTCGGGAGACGTCGCGCTTCTCGCAGTACAGCTCGACGACCTGCTCGCTTCGATTGCTCCGGAGCTGCCGCGCCAGCCGGGCAGAGTTGCATCGATCGCCTCCGTCAACCCGAGCGCGAAGCCCCTCAGCCGCGCGATCCTACGCACGTTCGAAACGCTCCCACGAGACGTCCTCCTCGTCCTGGACGAGTGGGAGGCTGCGGCGACGGACGAGGCCGAGGAGCTCTTGTCGATGCTCGTCGAGGGTCTCGATATCCGCTTCCTGATCACGACGAGGACCCGGCCGGAGTGGTTCACACCCCGCCTCGAGGTCTACGGCGAGGGCCTGGAGATCGGCGTGGACGAACTCGCGATGACCGACGAGGAAGCGACCGAGGTCCTCACCGCCTTCGGAGCGGTCGCCGGACGAGCACGCCTGATGCGCACGGCCGGGGGGTGGCCCGCCGTCCTGGGGCTCGCGGCGATGACCGGCGACGTCGACTTCACCTCGAGCCGCCTCCTCTCCCACACGCTCTACGAGTTCCTCGCGAGCGAGCTGCTGGCCGCCGCGACGGAGGAGACGCAATCGGCGCTGATGCTGCTCGCAGTGGCGTCGGTCACGGACGTCGAGGTTGCGCGTTCGGTTCTCGCCGCCGAGGCCGATGCGGTGATCGAAGACGCGGTGGCGCACGGCCTGCTGGCGGTGACCGAGCGCAAGTCGCTCTTGCTCCATCCGCTCCTACAGGAGCTGCTGATCCGCCGATTCGATGAGGCAAGTGCGGAGACGCGCGAGGCTCTGCTGGCGAATTGCCGCCGGCTGCTCGACGCGCGACGGTGGGACGAGGCGCTCTGCGTCGCCGAGGTCGCGCAGGATCCGAGTTTCGCCACGGAGGCTGTCGGAGTGGCCTTGGACGATCTGCTGGCCGCCGGCCGAACGAGCAGCCTCCAGCGTTGGGTGGCGGCCGCGCGGGCAGCGGGAGCCGAAGGCGCCCTCATCGACTACGCGGAAAGTGAAGCTCTCCTGCGGGCGGACGAGCTCGATCATGCAATCGCCCTGGCCACTCAGGCCGCAGGCTCGCTGGAGGGAGATCTCGCCGCGCGCGCCCACCTCGTCGCCGGCCGTGCCGCCCACCTCTCGGATCGGCCCGGCCACACCGAGAAGCACTCGGAGCTGGCTGCCGCGTCAGCGGAGACTGCCGGAACACGAGAGGAGGCCCTCTGGCTCGGTTTCCTTCAGGCGCTCGAACGGCAGACGCCCGACCTGACGAAACGCCTCGATGAGTTCCGAACTGCCGCTGGGCGTGGCCTCAAACAGTCACTAATGCTTGCAGCGGCTGAAGTCGGTGTAGCACTGGTCGAAGGCAGGCTGGTCGAAGCCCTCGACAACGTCAGGGGGGTGCGCGCGGTTGCAAAGACTGGGGCAGACCCGATCGCGTACAGCGGATTCTTGAGCGTGTACAGCTACGCACTTGCGGTGAACGGCCGATATGGGGAGGCACAGGAGTGCGTAGACGCTTTGGCATCGCTTGCCGAGAGCTCAGCCATTGAGTTCGCGGCGCCTTACGCGCAGATGCACCGTGCGAAGGTGCTGATTGGACTCCGAAAATTCGCAGCTGCGGCGCGGACGCTGTCCACCATTGAGCGCCAGATCCAAGGCGAGCTAGGAGGCTTCTTCCAAAATAACTATGCAGTTCAGCGCGCGCGCCTCCATGCGAGCGTCGGCGACGTCAGCCGAGCTCTCGACTTCCTCTCTCTCGGGCCATGCGAACACTCCGACAACGAGAGCCGCAGCGAGTTTCTCGCGTGGCAAGCACTCCTCAGCGCGGTCGTTGGGGAGACAGATCAGGCCGAGAACCTGGCCAGAGCCGCGCGTGACGCTGGTCGCGGCTTGGAGAGTGAGGCGCTAGCTGTTCTCACTGAAGCGATGATCGCGCTGCGGGAACAGAGACGCGACGAAGCCGCTGTTCGTGTCGGCACTGTGATCCAGGAGGGGGTTCTTGACCCGATTGTGATCGCAGTACGAGCAGAGCCACATCTTGGGGCATTCATCGCCGAGCATCCAAACTGGCGTTCCTGGTTTCAGCGGTTACTCGTCCTGTCGCGCGATTTCTCACTCGCACGTTCGCTTGGTATGAGCATCCCCAGAGAGGCGAAAGGCCCGACAAAGCTCAGCCCGCGCGAGACCGAGGTACACGAGTTGCTCGCACAGGGGATGACGAACCAAGAGATCGCAAAGGCGCTCTACATCAGCCTCTCGACGACCAAGGTGCACGTCAAGCACATCTACGAGAAGCTCGGCGTTCGGTCACGGCTCGAAGCCGCTCGCGCGCTACGTGGCGACGTCTAGGGCAACGGCGATGTTTCCGTCGCCCTGTTCGATCTGGGCTCGCTCGCGCATAAACGAGTAACCCCGCCCGGAGCGGTAATTCTCGTCGGCCGTCGCGAGAATCGCCTCGAATGCAGCGACGACTGCTGTGTCGAACTGAGTTCCCACCGCCTGGGCAAGTCGCATGCGAGCGACGCGGCTCGGCAGCGCTTCGCGGTAAGGACGGTCTGACGTCATCGCGTCGTAGGCATCGGCTACGCCAATGATGCGCGCGAGCAGGGGAATTTCGTCGCCGTGGATGCCGTCCGGATAACCCATACCGTCGATGCGCTCGTGATGAGATCGAACAATGTCGGCGATCTCCGAGTAGTCGTCGACGTTGCGGAGGATTCGCTCGCCGATCTCAGAGTGCTGCTCCATCTGGCGGCGCTCTTCGAGCGTCAAAGGACCGGGTTTTTCGAGCAAGCCGGCGGGAAGACCAATCTTCCCAATGTCGTGGACGAGACCGCACAAGTGGACGAGGTTCTGCTCCTCCTCCGACAAGCCCATGCGCTGAGCGATGTCTCTAGCGTAGATGGCGACCGCCGCAGAGTGACCGGCGGTGTACTGGTCCCGGGCATCAAGTGTGGCGACAAGGGCGGTAGCGAAGGAGAGGCTCGCTCGCCTCAACCTTTCATTCGCGCCCGCAAGATCTTTGGAGACCACCTTCTCCTGCTGGTAGAGCTGAAGCAAGCGTTGCGCAGCGAGGGCCGGGAGGAAGAGAATGAGGACAAGCGGCAGCGAGTAGCGGTGGTAGCCGTAGACGAACAGCGCGAGGACCGGAATGTAAAGCGGCACGGTCAGCAGCGTCACGGAGGTGATCTCGCGCAAGAAGGTCGCCACATTCCGGCGACGTACCCACCCAGTCATCCCCACCAGCGTGCCGTCCGATGCGACGTGAGCGACTGATGCGAACAGACTCGCGAGGAGGCAAGGGCCAAAGGCCCTCGGGCTGGGGACAAGCGTCCACGCAGCGAGACCTGCGGTGGCAGCCGTCAGGCCGCGGATAGGCGTGTAGACGAACCAACTCGAGCGCGACTCGCGTAGATCCCATACATTCGAGATTGCGCCGACCACAAATCCACCAAGCGGCCCGAACGCGACTGCGGAGAAGACGAGCGGCAGGAACGTAACCGACTGCCACGTGCGGTCGTTGATCGCAACCTGCTGCCGTTCCGCCAACGCAGCAACCATGCCGAGAACGAGGAGCGCCCACAAATGCGGCAGCCGGTACCCGGCGATCCAAAGGGCGGTAAAGCACACGATGGACCCGACGCTGAGAACGAAGGCCCAGGCCACGGTTCGGCGATCGACGTCACCGAGACTTTTGACAACGCGGTCCAGCCTTGCGTATCCCCCAAAAGGGGTATAGGCTTGCGGTGCCGTCAGTCCCCGATCGATCGGAGTACTCAATGCGTTCCTTTTCTCGCCTCGCAGCCCGAGCGACCATCGCCGGGACGTCCAGGATCTGGTAGAGCCGTCGCATAGTCCGTTATCCACAGCTTGCGATCATCCCCCCAGTGGGGGATCCGGGCAAGTGCTGTGGGACGACTAAACGGTTTCACGAGCGCCGGGTGATCTTCACCCGGCGCTTCGTTTTTCCTCTGTCCACACCGCCGAGCGGAGCTTGTACAGGGCCTGTGGACGAAGCTAGCCGATGATGCCGCGGCGAAAGCCGACAGCGACGGCGTGCGCACGGGAGCGCGCCTGGAGCTTGGCGAGCAGGTGTCGTACATGCGACTTCACCGTTTCCTCTGACAGGAACAGGCGCTCGCCGATCTCCCGATTCACGAGACCGTCGGAGATGAGCTGGAGTACCTCGACCTCCCGCATCGTCGGCTCCTGCTCGAGCTCCCGAAGCGGGCTCTGAAGCGGGATCACGTCCGCACCGCCGGCACCGCGACGCCGCGCCGCGACCTCTTCGAATCGGCGCGAGTGCGTCAAGTACCGGCTGAGGATTTCCTTCCGCTCCGCAGCATCCACGCCCCGAGTATCGGCGCCCTCTCCGAGCCGCTTTAGCGGTTGGGACTACCTCGAAAGGGTGTCAGTCGCGGGTGGGCGCAACCGAGGGATTCGAGCGGTCCGACGTGTCCTGCGGCAGCGCCGTGCCGTCCGCCGCAGCGGGCGTGTGCTGCTCCGCAACCCCCGCCTGCTGCAGCGCCGCCTGATCGACGTTGAGCGGGTGATGACAAGCGGCGAGATGGCCATGCCCGTAGTCGACGAGCGGCGGCTCCACCTGCTGGCAGATGTCAGTCGCGTACCGGCAGCGCGGATGGAAGCGGCAGCCGCTCGGCGGATTGATCGGGCTCGGCACGTCGCCCTCGAGCACGATCCGCTCCCGCTTCTCGGCGAGATCCGGATCCGGGATCGGGACGGCGGAGAGAAGCGCCTCCGTGTACGGCATGATCGGCCTCGTGTAGAGCTCCTCCGCCGGCGAGAGCTCGACGATCTTGCCGAGGTACATCACGGCGATCCGGTCGCTCACATGACGGACGACGCCGAGGTCGTGCGCGATGAAGATGTAGGTGAGCTGAAGCTCGTTCTGCAGATCGTCGAGGAGATTCAGCATCTGAGACTGGATCGAGACGTCGAGAGCCGAGACCGGCTCGTCGGCGACGATCAGCTTCGGCCGCAAAGCGAGTGCCCGGGCAATCCCGATCCGCTGCCGCTGGCCGCCGGAGAACTCGTGCGGGAAGCGGTTGTAGTGCTCGGGCGAGAGGCCCACCGTCTCGAGGATCTCGTTGACCCGCCGCTTCTGATCGGCGCGGCTGCCGAGATCGTGGATGCGCATCGGGTCGGACACGATCGTCCCGACACGCTTGCGGGGGTTGAGCGACGCGTACGGGTCCTGGAAGACCATCTGCATCTCACGCCGCAGCGGTCGCAGCCGGCGCGTCCCGAGATGCTGGATCGGAGTTCCCTGGAAGACGATCTCACCGGCCGTCGGCTCGAGGAGGCGCACGACCGTGCGACCGAGCGTCGACTTGCCGCAACCCGACTCGCCCACAAGCCCAAGCGTCTCCCCCTCCCGAACCGCGAACGTCACGTCGTCCACGGCGTGCACGTGGGCGACCTCCCGCTGCATGACACCCTTCCGGATCGGGAAGTACTTCTTGACGTGGTCGACCCTGAGGAGTGGCGTCTCCCCCGACTCGGCCGTCTGGTCGATGACCGTCACGCCGCCTCCGCCGAGCCACCGGAGATCGTCTCGTCGCGACGACCCCGCTTGAACTCGACGTCGAGCCAGCAGCGATCGAGATGACCCGGCGCCTCGACTCGGTTCTCCAGCGCCGGCTCCTGCTGGCACTTCTCGAACGCGTGCGGGCATCGCGGCCGGAACTTGCAGCCCTCCGGAAGGTTGATCAGCGACGGCGGCATACCCTCGATCGTGTGCAGCCGCTCGGCCTTGGGGCGGTCGAGGCGCGGGATCGAGCCGAGCAGGCCCCACGTGTACGGCATCTGCGGGTCGTAGAAGACATCCCGCTTCGAGCCGCGCTCGACGACCCGGCCGGCGTACATCACGATGATCTCGTCGGCGATCTCGGCGATCACTCCGAGGTCGTGCGTGATGAAGATGACCGCCGAATCGAAGTCGTCCTTGAGCCGGCTGACGAGGTCCACGATCTGCGCCTGAATCGTCACGTCGAGCGCCGTGGTCGGCTCGTCCGCGATCAGGATCGACGGATTGCACGAAAGCGCCATCGCGATCATCGCGCGCTGCCGCATTCCGCCTGAGAACTCGTGCGGGTAGTTTTCCACGCGCGCGTCCGGGTTCGGAATGCCGACCTGGCGGAGGAGCTCGATCGCACGCGAACGTGCCGTCCGCTTGTCGACCTTCTCGTGCGCCTGGATCCCCTCGACGATCTGATCCCCGATCCGATAGACGGGGTTCAGCGAGGTCATCGGATCCTGGAAGATCATCCCGAGCTCGTTGCCGCGGTAGTTCTGCAGCTCGGCGTCGGAGACTTTCAGCAGATCGGTCCCCTTGTAGAGGACCTCGCCCTCGAAGCGCGCGTTGACGCCGCGGGTCAATCCCATGAGCGTCATCGCGGTCACGCTCTTGCCGGAGCCCGACTCGCCGACGATGCCGAGCACCTTGCCGCGCTCGAGCCCGAACGAGATCCCGGACACCGCTTGCACGATCCCGTCCTCGGTCGCGAAGCTGACCTTGAGGTCGTTGACTTCGAGCAGCCGCTCGGCCATTACGTCAGTCGGATCCTTGGATCCAGGAAGGCGTAGGCGATGTCGACGAGCAACGAGAACACGACGATGAACATCGCGCCGTAGAGCGTGACGCCCATCAGCGGCGGCAAATCCTGCGTCTGAATCGACTGCGCCGCATACCAGCCGACGCCGTGCAGGCTGTAGACGGTCTCGGTGATGATCGCGCCGCCGCCGAGCACGGCGGCGAAGTCGAGGCCGAACAGTGTCACGATCGGGATCAGCGAGGCCCGGAGGGTGTGCTTGACCAGGATCCGGGTGGGCGTGAGCCCCTTCGCCTTCGCCGTGCGCACGAAGTCCTCGTTGATGGTGTCGAGGACGTTCGAGCGCAGGACACGCCCGTAGAAGCCGATGAAGAGAATTGCGAGCGTGAACCACGGCAAGAGCAGGTGGTAGAACCACTGCGCCGGGTTCTGAGTCAGGGGCACGTAGCCGCCGTCCGGGAACAAGGCGGGCCACCCCTTTTCCCCGCTCAAGAAGTAGCGGAACAGCAGCCCCAACCAGGCGACGGGCATCGAGATGCCGATCAGCGCGGCCGCGGTGATGAGCCGGTCCGTGGTGCGCCCGGCGGTGACCGCCGCGATCGTGCCGACGAGAATCCCGAAGCCGAGCCAGATGATCCCGGCGCCGACTGCCAGCGAGAACGTGACCGGCAGCCCCGCCTTGATCTGCTGCACGACGTTCGTCCCGTCGTAGTACGAGATCAGCTGCCCCGTGAAGAGCTGCTTCAGCATGTCCCACCACTGCACGATGAAGTTCTGGTCCAGGCCGAGCTTCTGCTTGATCGCGACGATGTTCGCGGCCGTCGCGGTCCGGCCGGCAATCCTGATCGCCGGGTCGCCGCCCGGGATGACGATGAAGATCAGGTAGACGATGAAGCTCACCGCGAGCAGCACGAGCAGCATCCCGAAGAGCCGCCGGATGATGAATGGGATCATCTAGCTCTCCGGCCTCGTCAGTGCTCGATCCTGATCTTGGCCCGGGGATCGAGCGCGTCACGGAGGCCGTCGCCGAAGACGTTGATGGAAAGCACGGTGATCGCGATTGCGATGCCTGCGTAGAGGCTGATCTGCGGCGCCGTGGCCAACTTGTTCTGTCCCTCCTCGATCATCGTCCCCCAGGACGGATTCGGTGGCTGGACTCCGGCGCCGAGGTATGAGAGACCGACCTCCGTGAGGATCGCGCTCGCGATGATCAGCGTGAACAGGACGAGCACCGAGGAGGCGAGGTTCGGCAGCACCTCCGTGAACATGATCCGGATGGGGCCTGCCCCTTGCGCCGTCGCGGCTTCGACGAACTCCCGGTTGCGCAGCGCGAGCACCTGGCCGCGCAGCGGCCTGCCGATGTACGGGATGAAGACGAACGAGATCACTGCGACCGTGATCCAGAGACTCGAGCCGGAGAGGTTGATCCCGAAGTGGTGGAAGCCGTTGACCTGCAGCGCCGTGCCCAGCGCGATCCCGAGCAGGATGACGGGGAACGCCCAGATCAGGTCGAAGATCCGGGAGATGATCCAGTCCGTCGTCCCACCGAAATAGCCGGCGAGGAGGGCGAGGATCACCGACAGGACCGTGCAGATCGCGGCCGAGGTGACGCCGATGAACAGTGAGTTGCGGCCACCGTAGAGAAGCCTGGTCGTTACGTCGCGCCCGAGCTCGTCGGCGCCGAGGATGTACTTGCCGCCCGCAGCGCCCCATTGCGGACCGATCGGGACACCGCCTGGCGTGACCACCGGAGTGCCGTTCACGATCTTGGTGCTCCCGTTCGAGATGACGAGGGTTTTCTTCCCATTGATGACGACCGAGGCTCCACTCTGCGTGTCGTTCGGCCCGATGTGCGAGACGTGCGAGACGTAGACGGGCGCGAGCAGGCAGGCGACGACCACGAGGATGAAGACGCCGAGAAAGGCGAGAGCCACATGGTTGCGGCGGAGCCGGCGGCCGGCGAGCGCCCACGGGCTCCGGCCCTGGATCTCCTTGCCCGCACCCTCCTCCTCCGCCAGCTCGGCGGCAGTGTCGAGCGTGAACTCGTCTTGGCCGGTGGTCGCCACGGGTGCGTTGCAGGGTAGTTCAGAAAGGCCGATCCGGCGCGGCGGTGCACATGGCACCACCGCGCCGGAGACGACCGTTTACTTCAGGCAGAACTGGGCGATGTCGTCGAAGTTGTCGGTGAAGACGTCGCAGCCGACGTCCATCTTCGACGAGAAGAACGACGTCTCGATGCCGTTCAGATACGGCACGGTCGACGCGTACTTCTCCATCAGGTCCTTGTCGATCGCCGCCCACCTCGAGTTGGTGCTCTTGGAGAGCGCGTCGTTCGGCGGCAGGTGGTCGAGCGCGTCGATCTCGTGGTTGACCGAGTCGACGTCGACGTTGCCATAGTTGTTGTTGTGGATCTGGGTGATGTTCTCGCCGTTCTGGAGGACGTTGAACCAGTCCGACGGGTACGGATAGTCCTCGAACCAGTCGGTGAAGCCGATCTGGGCCTTCGTCGCCTGGTTCCCGACGATCGTGAAGTAGTTCGCGCTGGCGAGCGGCTTCAGCGATGCCTTGAAGCCGATCTTGTTCAGCTGGCCCTGCAGGTACTCGCCGGTCGACAGGTCGACCGCCACGTCGGAGATCGTGTAGACGGTCACCTTCTGGCCGGCCATTCCTGACTGCTGGACGAGCTGCTTCGCCTTCTGCAGGTTGTATGGGTACGGATTGATCTTCTGGTACTGCGGATAGCTCGGCGGCAGGAAGTTCTCCGTCGGCACGCCGAGACCGCCGCGTAGGTTGACGAGCTGCTGGCGGTTGATCGCGTAGTTCACGGCCTGCCGCGCCTTCACGTTGCTGAACGGCTTGAGCCGCCAGTTCATGAAGAAGTAGTACGTGGAAGGCGTCGTATAGAACTTGATCTGATCCGCGTACTTGCTCTTGTAGTGCGAGAGCTGGTCGGTCGGGAGCAGGTTCTCGTCGTACATGTACTGGTTCGACGCCACCAGCTGCGCGGACTGCGCCTGGTCGCTCGTCATCAGGGCCTTGACCTCGTCCGGGTTCCCGTCGGGGATAGCCGGGATCGAGCCCTTCTTCCAGTACGGGTTCCGCTTCAACACGAACGACTTGCTCGGGTTGTAGCTCGCGATGTAGTACGGACCGCTCGCGGCCGGAGGCGGATTCTCGGTGTCCTTCTGCGGCGTCGACGCCGGAACGGGCGACGTGAACGGGATCGACATGACGTACAGGAAGTCCGATTCCGGCTCCTTCAGCGAAATCTGGACGGTCCCGGCAGTGTCGTTCGTGACGATCCCCGAGATGCTCTTGCACTTCGGCGGGTTCGCCTCACAGGCGTCGCTGCCGACGATGTTCGAGAAGAACCCGATGCCCGGCGAGCTCATCTTGAAGTCACGGATGATCGTGGCCGGGAAGTCGCTCGCCTTGATGGGCTGGCCGTTGGAGTACTTCAAGCCTTTACGGAGCGTGAACACATAGTGCTTGCCACCGTCCGACACCGTGCCGGTAGTCGTCGCAAGGCCCGGCAGGATCTTGGTGCAGTCGTCGGTGTTACAGCTCACGCGGGCTTTCACGACGAGGCCGAGATAGGTGTCCTGGAACAGCTGCCACGACTCGAGCCGGTACGAGAGGCCCGGGTCCATGTAGTCCGTCGTTCCCCAGACGACCTTCAGCGTCGGAAAGGTCTTCCCGGCGGTCGAGGTGCTCGAGGTGGTCGTTCCACCGCTGCCCCCGCCACCACCGCCGCAGGCGCTCATGACCAGCGCAAGCCCCGCCGCGACAACCGTCGCGATCGCGACGGATCTCACACGCTTCATTCTCACTCTCTTACACCTCCCGGGTCGCGAGCTTGAGCCGCCTTCCGCGTAGGCTCCGCTCGTGGGCCGGACGGCCCACTACGAAGTCTTATCAATCCGCAGTATTTCCTGCTGGCGCAGTTGCGCTATTTCTTCCTCACGCAGATGCGTGAGTAGTCGAACTCGTACAGGACGTTGTTGACGTAGCACCCGAGATCGACACGCGCGCTGAAGAAGTCCGTCTCCTCCTGGTTGAGGAAGGGCGCCCAGGGGGCGAGCCGCATCACCTTTCGGTCGAGGGCGGCCCAGCGGCCGTCGACCGCACGCGTCAGCTTCTTCGGGCGCGTGAGCGCCTCGATCCTGCGGTTCACCCAGCCGACGTCGAGGTTCGCGTAGTTCGAGTTGTGCGTGAGCGTGATCGTCCGGCCGTCGAGTAGATCGAACCAGTCGAGCGGATGCGGGAAGTCCTGGACCCAGTCGGCGAAGCCGATCTGCGCCTTCGTGTTCTCGTTTCCGATCGTCGTCCAGTAGCTACCGGCGGTGACGACTCTCTCCTGCGCGCGGAAGCCGATGCGCCTCAGCACCGAGACGAGATACTTCGTGTACGGCAGGTCGGCCGGGACGTCGTGGTTCCAGACGATGACCCGCTTCCCCTTGTAGCCCGACTCGCGCACGAGGCGGATGGCCTTGCGCAGGTTGTGCCGGTAGAGACTGTGTGCCCGGAACGACGGGTATCCCCGCGGCAGGATGTTCTCGGTCGTATGCGCGAGGCCGCCGGCGAGGCGCTTCAGCCGCCGGCGGGAGATCGCGTAGTTCACCGCCTGCCGCACCTTGAGGCTGTTGAACGGCGGCACCCGCGTGTTCATGAAGAAGTACATGAGGTTCGACGGCGTGAAGAACTTCAGGCGCCACTTCCGTGTCTTCTCGATCGCAGGGAGCCGCTTGCTCGGGATCTGGTAGTAGCTCATCCAGTCGTCCTTGCCGCTCATGACGCGGTGGAGTGCCGCGGATGCGCTCGGGACGATGTCCCAAGTCACGCGGTCGGGATTGCCGGCGGGCACGGCGCCGTGGAAGCGCCACGCCTGGAAGTACGGATTGCGCTGCTCGAGAATCCGCGACCTCGGCTGATAGCTCGTGATCTCGTAGGGGCCCGTAGCGGGCAGCGGGTGGAGCGAGGTGTCCGTCGGGGGCGCGTCGGCGGGCACGGGAGCCGCGAACTCCGACGCGAGCACGTTCGCGAAGTCGGCCTGCGGCGCCTTGAGATGGATCACGATCGACCCCGTCCTGTCGTCGACCATGATGCCGCGGATCCCCCCCTTCAGCCTCTTCGGGCTCTTCGCGAACGCCTTCGCTCCCACGATGTTCCGGAACAAGGCGGCGCCGGCGGAATCGAGCAGGAAGTCTCGCTCGACGGTCGTCTTGAAGTCGCTCGCCTTCACCTTGCTGCCGTCGGAGTACTTCAGCCCGCCGCGCAGGGTGAGGCGGTACGTCCGGCGGTCGTGGGAGATGTGCGGCAGCGAGGTCGCGAGATACGGGACCAGCCGCGCGCCGGCAGGCCCGTTGACATGGCGGTAGCCGAGCAGCGGGAGGTACACGTTCCACATCACGCCCCATCCTTCGGCGGTGTCGGAGAGCCCGGGGTCGAGATAGTCGGTCGCCTCGTCCATCGCGATGCGGAACTCCGGGAACTCGTGCCCGGACGCTGCCGCTGCTGTCGTGCGAGTGGACGCCGCGGTCGTGGTCGGTGCCACGGGCGCCGTCCGCTTGGTGGTTGCGGCCGTGCTGCTCGCGGCGGCGTGGCCGGAGCTGCCGCAACCGGTCAGGGCGACGAGGGCCAGGAGCGGGAGCGCCGCTGCCGCAGCCACTCTCCTCGGAAACGCGGTCGGCTCCACGCGAGCGGCGAAATCTAGCGCCCGGCTGAGAGTACGCCGCAGGGGCCGAGCCGCACGAGTGCCCGCCGTCGTCCCCGCAGCTCGTCAGGCTCGTGCTCCTCGACGACGCAGTCGACACCCTCCCGCCCCGTGGCGTGGAGGATGCGTCCGCCGCCGACCCAGAACGCAACGTGATCGGTCTCCTCGCGCGAGCCGTAGGTGACGAGGTCTCCGGCCCGGAGGTCGTTCTCCGACAACCTCTCGCCCGCCTCCTCCTGCTGGTCGGCATCTCGCGGGACGAGCCGGCCCGTGGCCCGGAACGCCACGTGGACGAGCCCGGAGCAGTCGATCCCGGCGGAGGTCATCCCACCCCACTCGTACGGCGTGCCGAGCAGCGTGCGAGCGTGCTCGACCGGATCCGCGGCGACCGCCTGGAGCCAGGCCGGATCGCGCTCGCCCCCGGCATCCGCACGCCGCACCCAGCCGGGGTACGCGTACGCGGTCTCCACCCGGACCCAGTCGCCGGCCTCCTCGAGCACGCGGAGCGGCTCGCCCGCCAGAGCTTGCGTGACCTGCTCGGCGTCGTCGGCAGGCTCGGCGCGGAGCGCCGCGAGCCGGCGTGCGAACGTATGTTCGCCTAGGCTCTGACCCATGCAGCTCAGGCTAGACGCGGCCGACCGGCTGGTGGAGCTCGTGGAGGAGCAGCGCGGCCCAGTGCCGGCGGACGATGCTGCGCGACGGCTCTTTGCCCTCCGGCGGACCCCGGTCGCACTCGCCCGCACGCTCCTGGAGGACGTCGTCGAGACCGACGCCAGGCTCGCGTGGAACGGCGACGCCGTCGCGCTCGCGGAGCCGCCGGGTGCGACGCTCCTGCTCGAGCAGGCGACCTACGTCGTCGTCGACCTCGAGACGACCGGACTGCGGCCCGGGAGCGCCGGGATCTGCGAGATAGGGGCGGTCCGCCTCCGCGGGTTCGAGGTCGAGGCCGAGTTCGAGACCCTCGTCGATCCGGGGCTCCCGATCGCCGCCGGCGCGAGCGCGCTGACCGGCCTCCGGAATGAGCAGCTGCGCGGCGCGCCCGGTCCCGCCGAAGCGGTGCGAAGCTTCCTCGCGTTCGCAGGCGACTCCGTCCTCGCCGCGCACAACGCGCGTTTCGACCTCGCCTTCCTCGACCGCGAGACCGAGCGGCTGACCGGCAGTCGCATCGGCTCGCCTGTCATCGACACCGTGCGGCTCGCCCGGACGCTCCTTGCCGGGCGGGTTGCGAGCTTCGGTCTCGCGCAGCTCGCATGGTTTCTCGACACGAGCGAGCGGCCGTGCCACCGCGCGCTGCCGGATGCCCGCGCGACCGCCGAGCTGCTGCTCGCCCTGATCGGCCTGGCGCAGGAACGCGGCGCGCGTACGGTCGCCGACCTGTCGGGTCTTGCCGCAACGCGCACGCGACGCCTGCTCGACAAGCGCCACCTCGCGTACGGCGCGCCGAGCCGGCCCGGCGTCTACTTCTTCCTCGGCCGCAGCGACCAGGTTCTCTACGTGGGCCGGGCGCGCGACCTGCGATCGCGCCTCCGCTCCTACTTCCGCAGCGACCGCCAGCGTCCGGCCGTCGAGGCGGCACTCGCAGCGGCCGAACGAATCGAGTGGCGGGTGACGGGGTCCGAGCTCGAGGCGGGGCTCGAGGAGTTGCGGCTGGTCAGGGACATCCGGCCGCCCGGCAACGCACGTGTGGCGCGGCCGGAACGGCACGTCTGGCTGCGGCGGCGCGGCGACTCGGTCGTCGCCTCGACTCGGCCTTCGCCGGTGGGGCCGCTCCGTTCGCGTCGCACTGCACAGCTCGCGGCGCGCCTGCTCAAGCCGGACGAGCTCGACCGGCCCGAGTCGGCGCTGCCTCGCCTGCGGCAACGCCTGCGCGAGCTGTCAGACGCACGAAGGTTCGAGGACGCCGGACGGCACCGCGACCGCCTCGCGGCTCTCGAGCGGGTGTGTCGGGAGCTGAACCGCCTCGACCGGGTGCGGCGGCTCGAGTGCTGCGTCCTCGTGCCGACCGGCGGGCGCGGCTACGTGCGCGCGTTCTTCGTCGCGGGCGGCCGCGTCGCGGCCGAGCGAACGCTTCCGCCGGGGGGCGGAGCGGCACTCGAGGTCGAGGCCGGGCTCGCCGCCGCACGTCGCGAGGGAGAGCTCGACCTCGACGAGCTCCTCCTCGTCGACTCGTTCCTGCGCCGGCCGCCTCCGGAGTTACGCGTCACCCCGCTCGAGCGGGAGGCGATCCTCCGTGCGAGGACCTCGGTGGTCGCCTGACGCCTACGCCGCCGCGACCGAGATGAGGTCGCGCAGGGCGCCGAGCCGCGAGAGCGCCTGACCCTCGAGCTGGCGGACGCGCTCTCTCGTCAGGTCGAGCTCGTTCCCGATCGCCTCGAGCGTCCACGGCTCGCCCTCGAAGCCGAACCGCAGCTCCAGGATGCGCCGCTCGCGCTCCGGGAGGGCCTCGAGCGCACGCCGCACACCCTGGCGGCGAAGCGACTCCTCGGCCTCGTCGAACGGATCGACGGCCTCCCGGTCGGCGAACAGATCGCCGAGCTCGCCCTCGTCGTCGGCGCCGACCGTCTGGTTGAGCGAGACGGACGCGTTCGCCGCCCCGAGCGCCTCGTCGACGTGCTGCATCGGCAGGCCGGTGGCCTCGGCGAGCTCTTCCTTCGTCGCCTCGCGACCGAGCTCGACCTCGAGCCGCCGCGCCGCGCGCGACAGCTTCTGCTGGCGCTCGACGACGTGAACGGGGACGCGGATCGTGCGGGCGTGGTTCGCGACCGCGCGCTGCACCGACTGGCGGATCCACCACGTCGCGTAGGTCGAGAACTTGTAGCCGCGGCGCCAGTCGAACTTCTCCACGGCGCGGTTGAGCCCGAGCGTTCCCTCCTGGATCAGATCCAGGAACGGGACGCCGAGTCCGCGGTACCCCTTGGCGATCGAGACGACGAGCCGGAGGTTCGACTCGATCATGTGACGCTTCGCGGTGACGTCGCCGCGCTCGATCCGCTTCGCGAGCATGACCTCCTCAGCCGCGGTGAGCAGCTTGTGGCGGCCGACGTCGGCAAGGAACAGCTGCAGGCTGTCGGCGGAGCCGGAGACGGCGACCGCGGGCGTCTCGGCCTCGGGCGCCGGCTCGGCCTGCTTCTCCGTCTCTTCCTTCGGCACCTCCACGCTCGGAGCGACCGCGGCCGCCGGAGCGGCGGGCTGGCCGATCTCGAGACCGGTGCGCTCGAGCTCGCGTGTGAGCTCCTCGACCTCGTTGTCGTTGAGCTCGAGCTCGGCGGCGAACGCCTCGAGCTCGGCCGGGTCGATGAAGCCGCGCTCCTCGGCACCCTCGACGATGGCGCGGATCTGGTCCGACTCGAGCAAATCGTTGAGCTGGTTCTGCGTCAGCGCTCCCTCAGTCCTTTCGTCCTGCTTCGTCGCTTCTCGGCAAGCCTTACCTTAGGAGGGAAGTCCTCCCGTTACCACCCTCGGCTCCGGGCCGTGCGCCGTCCAGCACGTACCGGTCTCGAACGAGCCGCCGGGCAAGTGTATTCCGCGCCTCGACCCGCTCCTGAGCATAGGACGCGGACCGGTCGGCGAAGTTTGTGAGCAACCGTCAGCTCGCCTTCCGGCGGCGCGAGCTCCGCTTCGCCGGACCCTTCGCCCGTCGCTCGGCGAGCAGCTCGACGGCGCGGTCGAGCGTCACCGTCTCGGGATCGTCGCCCTTGCGGAGGCTCGCGTTCGTCTCGCCGTCGGTGACGTACGGGCCGAACCGGCCTTCCTTCAGCACGATCTCGGCGCCTCCGACCGGGTCGGTTCCGAGCTCGCGGAGCGGTTTCGTCGACGCCCGCTGCCCGCGCCGCTGGCGGGGCTGCGCGAGGACCGCGAGCGCGCCGGGCAGGTCGATGGTGAAGAGCTCCTCCTCCGACCCGAGCGAGCGCGACTCCTTTCCCTTCTGCACGAACGGCCCATACCGGCCGTTCCGCGCGATGACCTCCTCCCCGTCCTCGGCAACGCCCACCACCCGCGGCAGCCGGAGCAGCCGGAGCGCTTCGTCGAGCGTGACGGTGTCGAGCGACATCGTCTTGAAGAGAGAGGCCGTTCGCGGCTTCTCCTTCGCCTCCTCGGGCAGGACTTCCGTGACGTACGGGCCGTAGCGGCCGGTGCGAGCGGTGATGGGACGCCCGGTCTCGGGATCGATGCCTAGCTCACGGTCGCCGCTGGGTTGCGCGAGCAGCTCCGCGGCGCGCTCGACCGTCAGCTCGTCGGGAGCCAGCTCGTCGGGCACGCTCGCACGCTGCCCGTCCCGCTCGAGGTAGGGCCCGTAGCGACCCACGCGCAGCACGATCCCGTCTCCGATCTCGAGCGAGTTGATCTCGCGCGCGTCGATGGCGCCGAGGTCCGAGACGAGCTCGTGCAACCCCCCGGTTCCGTCGCCGAAGTAGAAGCGGCCGAGCCACTCGACGCGATGCTCGTCCCCGGCGGCGATCCGGTCGAGGTCGTCCTCCATCCGGGCCGTGAAGTCGTAGTCGACCAGGCGGCCGAAGTGCTGCTCGAGCAGGCCGACGACCGAGAAGGCGAGGAAGGCAGGGACGAGTGCGGTGCCGCGCTTGAAGACGTAGCCGCGGTCGAGGATCGTGCCGAGGATCGACGCGTAGGTCGACGGGCGGCCGATGCCGAGCTCCTCGAGCGTGCGGACGAGCGTCGCCTCGGTGTAGCGGGCCGGCGGGCTCGTCTCGTGCCCCTGCGGCTCGAGCGCGCGCAACTCGACCGCGTCGCCTTCCGCGAGGTTCGGGAGCCGCCGCTCCTCGTCGTCGTCCTTCGCCGGGCGGTCGTCGTCGCGGCCCTCCTCGTACGCTGCGAGGAAGCCGCGGAACGTGATCACGGTGCCGGAGGCGCCGAACTCGGCCGTCTCGTCGGCGCTGGAGACCCCGGCGATCCGCAGCGAGACCGTCTGGCCCTGCGCGTCCTTCATCTGCGACGCGATCGTCCGCATCCAGATCAGCTCGTAGAGCGCGTGCTCGTCGGGCGAGAGCTCGGAGCGCACCTGCTGCGGCGTGCGGAACTGATCGCCGGAGGGACGGATCGCCTCGTGCGCCTCCTGCGCGTTCTTCACCTTGCGCTCGTAGCGGCGCGGCTCCGGCGGGACGTGGTCTGCGCCGAAGAGAGAGGCCGCCTGCTCTCGCGCGGCCGTGAGCGCCGACTCCGACAGCGTCGTCGAGTCGGTGCGCATGTAGGTGATGTAGCCGTTCTCGTAGAGGCGCTGGGCGAGCCGCATCGTCGTCTGCGCGGAGAAGCGCAGCTTGCGGCTCGCTTCCTGCTGCAGCGTCGATGTCATGAACGGCGGGCTCGGCCGGCGGACGTACGGCTTCCGCTCGACGCGGGCGACCTGGAAGGAAGCGCCGTCGAGACGCTCCGCCAGCCCGCGCGCCGCCGCCTCGTCGAGCTGGCGCGCCTCACCGCGGAGCTTGCCGTCAGGACCGAAATCGCGACCCGTCGCTACCCGCTGCCCGTCGACCGAAACGAGCCGGGCTTCGAAGCTTTCGGGATCGAACGTGGCGAGCAGGTCCCACCACTCGGCTGCGCGGAAGGCCATCCGCTCGCGCTCTCGCTCGACGACGAGGCGTGTCGCGACCGACTGGACGCGGCCCGCGGAGAGCCCGCGCATGATCTTCTTCCAGAGCACCGGCGAGACCTCATAGCCGTAGAGCCGGTCGAGGATGCGCCGCGACTCCTGCGCATCGACCAGCCGCTCGTCGACGTCGCGCGTCTCGCCGAGCGCCCGCTCGATCGCGTCTCGCGTGATCTCGTGGAAGACCATCCGCCGCGCCGGCACCTTCGGCTTCAGCACCTCGAGCAGATGCCACGCGATCGCCTCCCCCTCACGGTCCTCGTCCGTCGCAAGCAGGAGCTCGTCGGCGTCGGCGAGCTGCTTGCGCAGCTGTGCGACCGTCTTCTTCTTATCCGGGTCGACCACGTAGAGCGGTTCGAAACCGTGCTCCACGTCCACGCCGAGCCGCGCCCACGCCTCGCCCTTGTAGCGCTCCGGAATCTCCGCTGCGCTGTCGGGCAGGTCGCGGATGTGACCGACGGAGGACTCGACGACGAACTCCGGCCCGAGGTAGCCGGCGATCGTCCGTGCCTTCGCCGGGGACTCGACGATGACCAGGCGCTTCGACATCGGCGGGTCACGATAGCCACCTCACTCGGACGCGATACTCCAGCCGTGCGCCCGCCGCTCATCTACCAGGTCGTCGCCGTCCTGAGCTGGCCCGTCCTCTACGGGCCGTTTCGACTGCGCTTCAGCGGGCGGGAGGACCTGCCGACGAGCGGTGGCTACGTCCTCGCGTGCAACCACCTCTCGAACTTCGACCCATGGCCGGTGGGGATGCCGGTCTGGCCGCAGCGCTGGCTCCGCTTCATGGCGAAGTCGGAGCTGTACTGGTGGCCCGCGAGATACGTGCTCGACGCGGCCGGCGCATTCCCGGTGCGCCGCGGGATCGGCGACCTCGAAGCGATCGAGACCGCCGTGGGCCTCGCACGAGAGGGCCACGTCGTCGTGATGTTTCCGGAGGGAACGCGGCGCCGGAAAGGGCTGATGAAGAAGCACGTCGCGCGACCGCGGTCGGGAGCCGCGCGCATCGCGTTCGAGGCCGGCGTGCCCCTCGTCCCGTGCGCCATCGCCGGCACCGACCGACTGAGCCGGCTGGGCCCACTGCGCATCGGATACGGAGCGCCGCTCGAGACCGACGACCTGCGCGCGAGCGACGATCGCCGCCGCGCGTTGCAGGAGGCAACCGACCGGCTGATGGCGCGTATCGCCGAGCTCGAGGCGGCGCTATGAGCGTGCTGCTCGCCGTCGACGGCGACTCGTTTGCACACCGCGCCTACCACGCCTTGCCGAAGTCGATCCGCCTCAACGCCGTCGTCGGCTTCACGAACATGCTCGTCCGGCTGTGGCAGGCGGAGCGGCCGGATGCCGTCCTCGTCGCCTGGGACACACTCTCGGTGCCGACGTACCGGCACGAGGCCTTCGAGCCGTACCAGTCGGGAAGAGTGTTCGAGGAGTCGATTCTCGAGCAGCTCGAGATCCTGCCCGAGGTCGTGGGCGCGTTAGGCTTCCTCGTCGCGAAGGCTCCGGGCTACGAGGCGGACGACTTCCTCGCGGCGGCCGCGCACGAGTGGCCGGGCGACGTCCTCGTTGCCACCTCCGACCGCGACTCCTTCCAGCTCGCGAGCGAGCGCGTGACGATCCTGCAGCCCACACGCGGCGTGAGCGAGCTCGCACGCATCGGCCCCGCGGAGGTGCGCGAGCGCTACGGCGTCGAGCCGGAGCAGGTGCCGGATCTGATCGCGCTGCGCGGCGACCCGTCCGACAAGCTGCCGGGCGCGCGCGGGATCGGGCCGAAGAAGGCCGCCGGCCTCCTCGCGCAGTACGGCACGCTCGAGGCCGCGCTCGCCGACGGCCGCTTCGCGGCGGAGGCGGAGGACTTGAGGCTCTTCCGGCGAATCGCAACGATGGACGCCTCCGCCCCCCTCCCTCCCCTCGCAGAATCATCCCCGGCGTGGGCGGAGGCGTCCTCCTTCCTCGAACGGCTCGGGCTCGGCGGCGTCGCCGAGCGTGTGAGAGCGCTATCGACGTCGTAACCCATCCCGCGCTTGCGCGGCTGCACCCGACCGGTGGGCATCCCGAGCGACCGGAGCGGCTCGGAGTGCTGCTCGCGCACCGGCACATCTGGAGCGAGGGCCGCGCCGCGACGACCGAGGAGTTGCTCCTCTCTCATACCGCAGAGCACATCGAGCTCATTCGCGGGGTCGAGGATGCGGTGTGGCTCGACGGCGATACCATCTGTACCGCCACCACGTTCGAGGCCGCCGCGCTCGCGGCGGGAACGGCAATCGAGGCGGCGCTGCGCGGAGGTTTCGCGCTCGTCCGCCCGCCCGGCCACCACGCTCTCGCCGGGCGCGCGATGGGGTTCTGTGTGTTCAACAACGTCGCGATTGCGGCGCGGGCGGCACAGCAGCGCCTCGGCCTCGAGCGAATCGCGATCGTCGACTTCGACGTCCACCACGGCAACGGCACCGAGGCGATCTTCCGTGAGGACGGCGGCGTCCTCTTCGTCTCGCTGCACCAGTGGCCGTTCTATCCGGGCAGCGGCGGCCCCGACGACCAGGCGGAGACGACGGTGAACGTGCCGCTGCGGGCCGGCTCCGGAGACGCGGAGTACCTCGAGGCGTTCGCAGGCGTGGTCGAGCCGGCGGTGCAGCGGTTCGAGCCCGAGCTGGTGCTCGTCTCGGCCGGCTTCGACGCGCACGCCGATGACCCGCTCTCCGACATGTGCGTCACCGAGGACGGGTTCCGCGAGCTCGCACGGCGGTGCCGGGCTCTCTCAGACCGAGTCGCGGCGGTGCTCGAAGGCGGCTACGAGCTCGAGACTCTGCCGGGGCTCGTCGACGCCGCCCTCGACGGCTTCACCAGCTGATCAGCCGCGCGCGAGAGAGAGCTGCTCGAGGGCTTCGCGACGAGACGAGACGCCGAGCTTGCGGAGGAGGCTCTTGACGTGCGAGCGGACGGTGTGCTCCGAGATGAAGAGCCGGCCGGCGATCTCGTCGGTGCCGTGGTGGTCGTCGAGCAGGAGCAGCACCTCGAGCTCGCGGGCGGAGAGGAGAGACGCGATGCGATCCGGAACGCCCGAGCCGCGGCCGCCTGCGCGTACCTGGTCGAGCAGCCGGCGTGCGACAGGACCCGATAGGGCCGCGTCGCCCTGGACGACGCCGTCGAGGAACTCGGCGATCCGCTCCGGCGACTCGGTCTTGAGGAGATAGCCGGCCGCGCCGCCGCGGATCGCGGCGAGCAGGTTCTCCTCGGTGCCCGAGGCCGTGAGGACGACGACCTCGCAGTCCGGCGCCGCCTCGCGGAGCCGAGGCAGAGCCGAGAGGCCGTCGAGACCGGGCATCAAGAGGTCGAGCAGCACGAGGTCGGGCTGCGTCCGCGCTGCGGCGGCGATCGCCTCCTCGCCGTCGGCGGCGATCCCGGCGAGCTCGAAGCCGTGCGAGCGAAGCAGCGCCGCCAGCGCCTCACGGGTGAGGGGATGATCGTCGACGACGAGAATCCGTGCTGCCACGGGTTCCTTATCGGCAGCAACCGTTCTGCCGACAAGACCCAATGTGAGACCACATCGCACCAAGCTTCAAGCGTGGCTCTGGGGAGAGATCCTCCTCTCCAGCTTGCTCGGCGCCAGCCTCGCGCTCCTCCTCTCGCACCCCGCGCTGCGCACCCAGTACGACGAGCCCGCGCTCTTGCTCGTGCTGGAGACCACGATGGCGCTCGCAGGTCTTCTCGTCGCAGTGCTCGCCGCGAACCGGTTCCACGTCGAGGGTCTCCGCACAGACCTGCTCCTGGCGGCCGGCTTCCTCGTGGGCTCCCTCTCGACCGCGTGCTTCGCGATCATCCCGGTGCTCGGCGACGGTTCGCTCCAACCGGCCGAGGCCTGGGCCGCAGCCCTCGGCGGCATTCTCGGGACTGCGCTCGTCGCCGCGGCTCCCTTCGTCAGCGGCCGCAGCCGCTCACGTGACCGCGCGCTCTGGGATGCGATGACGGCGGCGACCATCGTGCTGGTCGCCGCGTGGATCCTCCTGCGCGCGCACGGCCACCAGATCCCCGCGCTGACGGGGGTGGCGGGCGACGCCGAGCCGCCCGGCCTGGCCTCGGTGCTCTCGATCCAGGCGCTCCTCTATCTGCTCGCGGTGGTCGGGTGGGGCCGCCGCCTCGCCCGCACCGGCGACGACCTGGCGCAGTGGCTCGCGCTCGGCTTCACGCTGCAGCTCTTCGCAGCGCTGCATCTCGTCCTCGCGCCTCCACGCGGGACGACGTACGTCGCCGAGGGCGACTTCCTGCGACTGCTCGCCTTCGGGGTGATGCTCGTCGGGGCCTGGCGCGCGATCCGTGCAGCGGAGCTCGGCCGCGCCGTCGCCGAGGAGCGTGCCCGGGTCGCGCGGGAGATCCACGACGGTCTCGCGCAGTACCTCTTCGCGCTCTCGACCCACGCGCAGATGCTGGAGGCGGGTGCCCCCGTCGAGGAGGTGGCGCCGCAGCTGACGCAGGCGGCGGCGCTCGCGCAGCAGGAGGCGCGCTTCGCCATCCTCGCGCTGTCGTCGGCGAGCGGGACCGCCCCGTTCGACTCCGCGCTGCGCCGCTACGTGGAGTTCCTGACCGCCGACGGCGAGCTGGCGGTGGACTTCGAGATCGACCCCGCGATCCGCCTTGCACCGGACGAGCAGATCGAGATCTTCCGCATCGTCCAGGAGGGGCTCGGCAACGTCCGCCGCCACGCCAACGCCACCCGCGCCGACGTCGTGATCGGAAGGCGCCCATCCGGCGAGCGCTTCGTCGCGATCGAGGACGACGGCGAAGGCTTTCCGACCGAGGTTGAGACGTCCGGTCAGGGCTTGCGGAACATGCGCGACCGCGCATCGTCGATCGACGGCGGCTTCAAGGTCCGCAGCTCACCCGGCCTCGGCACGGCCCTCGAGGTCGTCCTGCGGACGTAACCGCAAGACTGCCTTCCCAACGGCGGCCGCTCGGCCTATGGTCCAGCGCCGTGGGTCGCCCTCTGGCACTCCTCGGCGCGGTGACGCTCTGCTGTGCTCTGGCGGCGACGGCGGTAGCGGGGCAGAAGCGGCCGCTCCAGCACGTGACGGTCTTCTCCGACTCGGTCGGGGCCTCGCTGAACTGGGACTCGACCGCGAAGCGAATCGTCGAGCACGGCGACCACGTCCTGCTCGAGCTCCATCCGTGCGGGCGGCTCGTCCAGCCCGGCTGCCTCTCCACGAATCCCCCGCCGAGCGTCCTCGCCACGGTGCGCACGCTCGGACGGAGGGTCGGGCCGAACGTCGTGGTCTTCGTCGGCTACAACGACGACCCGGCCACGTATCGCAACGGTATCCCGGTCGTGATGAGGGCGATGCGGAATCACGGCGTCAAGCACGTGCTCTGGCTGACGCTGCGCGCGAGCTCGAAGCAGTACGTCGACACCAACCACGCGATCTACGCCGCCAGGCAGCAGTGGCGGCCGCTGATGACCGTGCTCGACTGGAACCATTACTCGGCTTCCCACTCGTCGTGGTTCGCGGCGGACGGGGTCCACCTGAGCGGTGCCGGCGCAATCGCGTTCGCGACCTATCTCCACCGATCGCTGAAGCGGCTCGGCCTGACCGGGCCGCCGCCCACGAGTTAGGCAACTGAGCGTCAATGGAGAAGCCCCGCGGGAGCGGGGCTTCTCGTTAGCAGGCCTGTAAGCCGGATTCTGTCGGGGGTGGCCATCCATCTCTGCGGCTACCCGGCTCCTCGGCGGGCCGCGTCGGCGGAGCCTGTTCGCCTTGCACCGGACGGGGTTTGACGAGCCGGCTCTGTCGCCAGAGCCGCTGGTGGGCTCTTACCCCACCGTTTCACCCTTACCGGCCGCGACTCCGGAGATCCGCGACCGGCGGTCTGTTTTCTGTGTCACTTTCCGTCGGCTTTCGCCGCCTCCCTGGTGTCGTTCAACACTGCGGGAGCGTCCTGCCCTGCGGTGTCCGGACTTTCCTCGACGCGGCTCTGGCTAGCAGAGGGCGCCGCGGTCACCCGGCCTGCGACTCCGATTGTACCCCCGTCACCGCGCCTTCGACTCGCCCGTGCAAGCGCATCGCACACTCGGGGCAACGCACGAGGGAGCCCTCGTGGAGGACGAACTCGCCGCAAACCGGGCACTCGAGCGACGCTCCGCGCAGCACGGCGAGGAGCTCCTGCTCGAGCGTCCTGTGGAGTGGCGTCGGCGGCGTCACAGCTCGCGGAACACCCCCACGACCTTGCCGAGGATCTCGACGTGCTGCGCGTAGATCGGCTCGAGCGATGAGTTCTCGGGCTGCAGCCTGATGCGGCCGCTCTCCCGGAAGAACCGCTTCACGGTCGCCTCGTCCGCCGTCTCGTCGTCACCGGCAAGAGCCACGACGATCTCCCCGTCCCGCGCGTCCTGGGCGCGGCGGACGACGACGACGTCGCCCTCGAGAATGCCGGCCTCGATCATCGAGTCGCCCTTCACGCGCAGGAGGAAATCGCCGCGAAGGGTCTCGGGCACCGCGATCTCGTCCTCGATGTTCTGGTCCGCCAGCAGCGGCCCGCCTGCGGCGATCTGACCGAGCAGCGGCAACTTCGGCGCTTCGGCCGTGACCGTCTCGGCGGTCTTCTCGCGACCGACGAGCTCGAGCGCTCTCGGCTTCGTCGGGTCCCGGCGCAGCAGGCCCGCGCGTTCGAGGTTCGCAAGGTGGGCGTGGACGGTCGACGGAGAGGCGAGGCCGACGGCTCCGCCGATCTCCCGCACGGTCGGCGGGTAGCCGTGCCCGTCGACGTACTCGACGAGGAAGCTCCAGATCTCGCGTTGCCGGCCGGTCAACTCGGCTGTCGTCTGCATCTCACGCTCCGGGGTCGGGGAAGGTGGCGAACACGTGTTCGACAGCAGGGTACGGACTCCTCCGGACGGCGTCAATCGGAAAGCCGGCGAATCGAGTACCGAATCGACCAGGCGAGGATGAGGAGCATGACCGGCGTGCCCGACACGACGGTGACCGCGAAGAAGCTCTCGAGCGAGCCCTGGAGCAGGATCACGAGCCTCAGCCCGCTGCGCGCGAGGAAGTACGCCGCCCACACGAGCGATTCGATCCCGAAGACGCGCTTGAACGCCGCAGTCTCGCGAAACGAGCGTGGAAACGGGTACCAGGCGCAGGCGAGCGACCCGGCGAGCGGGCGTCCGAGCGGGACCGAGACGAGGAACGCGAACCCCCAGGCGGCGGCCACGAGCACCGGCTGGGCCAGATACACGACGGCGCTGTTCGCGGCCAGCCCGACGGCGGACTGGACGACGACGAAGAGAAGCGAGAGCCTGACGAGCAGTCCTTCACGGCCGGCGCGCCGCTCATGGAGATAGATGAGGGAAGAGGCTGCCGCGGAAGCGACGATGCCCGAGGCGAGCCCTTCCAGGCGCAACCCGAGGTAGAAGGCGCCGAGCGGCAAGAGCCCTTCGCGCACGAGCCCCGGCGCCCCGGCCCGGAAGACTTCGAGGAAGGTCGGAGCGGTCAGCTCCTCTGCTTGCGACGCAGGCGCTGCAGTTGGTGCTCGCACCATTGCCTCCCCCACTCGTTGAAGTCGATCCCCCAGCGCAGGACGAGATCCACGAAGTCCGGATCCGTTCCGGGCCTGGCGTCGATCGCCCGCAGGACCTCGAGATACTCCTCGTGACCTCGCTTGCGCGCCTCCAGCAGGCCGCGAGCCTGCTCGAGCGGGAGCGCGTCCGCGAAGAAGAGACGCAGGAGCGACTCGTCGCGGTACTCGATCGTCGTCGTCGGGCCGACGAGCCACTGCTCGAGCGCCTTCCGGCCGGAGTCGGTGAGCTCGTAGACCCGACGGCCGCGCGCCCCGTTCGGCGCGTCCTCTCCGGCGATCAAGCCCTCCCCCTCGAGCCGCCGAAGCTCGGGATAGATCTGGCCGTAGCTGGCCGCCCAGAAGAACCGCGTCGACCGGTCGACGGTCGCCTTGATGTCGTAGCCCGAGCGCGGGCCGAGAGCGAGCAGGCCGAGGACGACCGGCGTGACCGCTGTCTGGCTCATATATATCTAGAAGATATATCTGTCGGCGGTATCGGTCAAGCCGAAAGAAGCGGCCGCTCGTGCGGCCGCCCCGAGAGCCATGCGCTGGAGAGGACTTGAACCTCCACGGCCTGTTAAGGCCACTAGGCCCTCAACCTAGCGCGTCTACCAATTCCGCCACCAGCGCGAGAGCCCGCGCATAGTAGCCGCGTTACGAGAGGTAATGGAACAGCGCGATGCTGTTGGCGAAGAAGAGTGCGGCGATCACGACGGTGACGCGGGTGAGGTTCCGCTCCACGATGTGCGTACCACCCTGCGACGCCGGGGTGAAGCCCATCCCGCCCATGCCTGCGTCGCGACCCGAGTGCATGAGGATCAGCGAGATGAGCGCGACGACGATGAGCACCTGGGTGACTGCGAAGAACGTGAGCACGCGCTCAGGGTAGCCGCCGGCGCGTCACCTCGACGATCGACGCGATGAGCTCGGAGGCGATGCGGTCCTTCGTCACGTAGCCGGAGGCACCGGCCTCGCGCGAGCGGTCGACATCGGCGCGCGAGTTCGAACCGGTGAGCATCAGGACCCGGACGTCTTCGCTCGCCGAGCGGATCTCCCGCGTGGCCTCGAAACCGTCGAGGACCGGCATGCTGACATCCATCAGCACGAGGTCCGGCCCGAGCTTCCTGGCGAGCTCGACAGCCTCCTCGCCGTCGCTCGCCTGGCCTACCACCTCGATCCGCTCGTCCATCTGGAGAATCGCCTCGAGCGCCTCTGCGAAGAGCCGGTGGTCGTCTGCGATGAGGACGCGGACCGGCTCCGCCGTCGGCTTGCGGGCGCGCATCTGTTCATCCTCGCTGTTAGCGTCCTTTTGTGGAAGAGGATGTCCACGAGCGGATCCAGAAGTTGCTCGTCACGGGCGACAACCGGCTCAAGCAGGGCGTCGACCCCGCCAAGGCGCGGGAGAGCTGGGAGCACGCGCTGGCGCTGGCCCGAGAGGCCGGCCTCGAGGAGCGGATCCGGCCCCTCGTCGAGGTCAGGCTCGCGGATCTCGAGCGGCCGCCCGGCTGAGGATCGCCTCGATCCGCTCGGCCTGACGGCGAACGTCGTGGTCCGCCGTCGCCTCGCGCGCAGCGAGATTCGGACACGGAAGCGCGGCTGCCTGTTCGAGCGCGCGCGCCAGGTCGTCGACGTCCAGCGGATCGACGAGCACGCCGGCCTCCGGCGGGACGAACTCGGGCGGCCCTCCGATCCGCGTCGCCACGACCGAGCGGCCGCAGGCCATCGCCTCGAGCAGTGCCTGGCCGAGCGGCTCCACGAGGCTCGGCTGGGCGAGCACCCGGGACTCGGCCAGAAAGCGCGGCACGTCGTCATGAGGGACGCGGCCGAGCAAGCGGACGCGCTCGCGACCTTCGAGCTGTGACCGAAGAGGCCCGTCGCCGATGAACGTCAGCGTTCCTTCCTCGATGCGCGCGAATGCATCGGCGAGCCGGACGACGTTCTTGCGCTCGTCGAGCGCGCCGACGCAGAGGAAGGCAGGCGGGCCGGGCGGCGGATCGGCGAGGGCGAAGCGCTCACGGTCGACGCCGCTCGAGACGACCTCGACCTTCCCGCGCGCCTCGGGCAACTTCGTCTCGAGCTCACGCTGGAGATAGGCCGAGACGCAGATCACAGCCGCGGCGCGGCGCACGACGAGCCGGGTCGCCGCCGCCACGCCCGGAATCGCTCCGATGTTGCGGACGTCCCTCCCGTGCGCGGTGACCACGAGCGGAGCGCGTCCCGCGAGGGACGCGATCAGGCCGGCGGGCACGAGGAAGTGCGCGTACACGACGTCCGCGCGAGGGGCAGCAGCCGTCTTCCGCGCGAGCGTCAGATAGCGGAGCTTCCCGCCGGCGCGCGTGTCCAGCACCGCGTGCTCGATCTCGTGTCCTCGAGCGATCAGCTCGCGCTCGACCTGGGCGACGAACGTCCCGAGATCGGGGGCGTCCGGGCCCGGGTACATCTGGGAGACGAGCAGGATCCGCACGGGGCCAGCGTACGCGGGCCCCGTGCGCACGAGCTGTGGAGGCGCCGCCCTAGGCCGCGGCGGCGCTGCGGACGACGTCCAGGACGAAGTCGGACCGACCCTCGAACAAGAGATCGAGCAGGCGGCCTCCGCCGACGAGACCCACGGGGCGCCGCAGAAGCGCGACGAGGCGCGTCTCGTCCAGGCCGGCCGCGCGGGCGGCCTTGACCGCGTCGCGGACACCGGCCGGGATCGAGCCGCCGGGACCGAACTGCCAGGCCGGATAGAGCCACTCGTCGCGGTCGCGGACGGCGAAGAGCTCGCCGCGCTCCCGCAGGCGCTCGATCTCGCTCGGGTCGACGCCCAGCCGACTCGAGAGCCAGGAACCGGGCAGAGGGGTGGTGAGCATGTTGTGCATGTCGAGCTCCTTGTTCTCGTCAGGTCGCGGCGACGGCGGTCGGCGCGGGCTGGGCGGGGACGTAGACGGCCTCGTAGCCGAGCACGCGGCCGAGAGGCGCGCCGAGCGCGAGGCCGATGCGCTGGACGAAGGCGGGCGGGAAGGGCAGGCGGACCGTGTCGAAGTGGGCGTTCGCGATCACCGCGAGACGCAGCGGGTTGGGCATTCCCTTCCGGTTCGTCTTGCCGTCGGCGGCGAGCGCGAACATCGTCTCGAGCAGCGCCTCGAACTGCAGGGCCGGCCGCACCTCGCACACGAAGTGGGCCTCTTCCTCGCCGGCGTTCCAGAACTTGTGCGGCGTGCCTGCGGGCACCGTCAGCCGCCGGCCCGGCCCGGCGACGAGCTTCTTCCGGCCGATCCGGAAGCCGACGCTGCCGCGGAGGATCTCGAAGCGCTCCTCCTGGCCCGGGTGGACGTGCGCGGCCGCAACGAAGCCGTCCGGCTGCACGAAGGTCTCGATCACGACGGCCCGTCCGTTCGTCTCGCGGGAGGTCTGCCGGAAGACGATGCGCTCGCCGGTGACGGGGTTGTAGATCGTGTCTCCTGCGTGAATCATGTGTCGCTCCTTCGTCGTTTGGGGGACGAAGGCACCATCGAGGCGGGCGCTTAAGAGCCACTTGGCGTTGACTTGGGGGAGGTCGGCGAACATCGAGTTCCGCATCCTGGGATCGGTCGAGGTAGTCGGGGAGGAAGGGCCGCTCGCGCTCGGAGCGCCCAAGCAGCGGGCCTTGCTCGCAGTGCTGCTCGTGAACGCGAACACGGTCGTCTCGCGCGACCGGCTCGTCGACTCGCTGTGGGGAGCCGAGCCGCCTCGATCGGCGGTCTCCTCGCTGCAGGTGTACGTCCACGGACTGCGCAGCGCGCTCGGCGCCGAATGCATCGAGCGGCACGGCACGGGCTACCGGCTGCACCTCGATCCGGCCGAGCTCGACCTCAGCCGGTTCGACCGGCTCGTGGTCGCGGCGACGGACGCGTTCACGTCGGGGCGAGCGGCGGACGCGGCCAAGGACCTGCGTCGGGCGCTCGGGCTCTGGCGCGGCGCGGCGCTGGCCGACCTCGCGGGAGAGCCGGTTCACGACGCGGAGGCCGCACAGCTCGAGGAGCGCCGCCTGCGGGCGCTCGAACTCCGGCACGAAGCAGAGCTTGCTCTCGGCAGGCACGACGAGCTCGTGCCCGACCTCGAGCGGCTGATCGCGGCCGAGCCGTACCGCGAGCGCTTTCGCTCCCAGCACGCACTCGCGCTGTACCGCTCCGGCCGGCAGGTGGACGCGCTTGCGGCCTGCCGGGCCACACGGGAGCTGCTCGTCGACGAGCTCGGGATCGATCCCGGCCCGGAGCTGCAGGAGCTCGAGCGCCGCATCCTTCACCACGATCCCGCGCTCGCAGCTCCCGAGGCGCCGGCGCCCGCGCGCATGCGGCTCCCCACGCCGCCGACGCCGCTCGTGGGCCGCCGGCTCGAGGTGGCGGCGGTCTGCGCGCTGCTGAGGCACGAGGACGTGCGCCTCGTGACGCTCACCGGTCCCGGCGGTGCGGGGAAGACGCGGCTCGCGCTCGCAGCGGCAGCCGAGCTCGGGCCGGAGCTCCGCGACGGCGCCGTCTTCGTCGACCTCGCCTCGATTCGCGATCCGGCGCTGCTCGGCTCCGCAGTGGCCGAGGCGCTCGGGGTGACCGAGAGCGCCGAAGCCGTCGAGGACGTCCTCGCGGCGCATCTCCAGAACCGGCGATTGGTGCTGGTGCTCGACAACCTCGAGCAGCTCGTGCCCCACGTCGAGCTCGTCTCCCGCCTGCTGGCGAGCGCGCCGCGGCTGCTCGTCCTCGCGACGAGTCGCACACCGCTCCGTCTCGCGGGGGAGCACGAGTATCCGGTCCCTCCGCTCGAGCTGCCCGATGCGGGCGCGCGTCCCAGCTTCGAGCAGCTTGCGGCGAACGACGCCGTGCGCCTGTTCTCGGCGCGCGCCGGCGCCGTCGACCCGGAGTTCCAGCTCGACGAAGGCAACGCTGCCGCAGTCGCGCAGGTGTGCGCAAGGCTCGACGGGCTTCCGCTCGCGATCGAGCTCGCGGCGGCGCGCTCGAAGCTCTTGCCGCCCCACACGATGAGCCGTCGCCTCGACCAGGCGCTCGACCTTCTCGTCGGCGGGGCGCAGGACCTGCCGGACCGGCAGCGCACGCTTCGCGCGACGCTCGAGTGGAGCCACGGCCTCCTGAGCGATGCCGAGCGCACCCTCTTCGCGCGGCTCGCCGTCTTCGCCGGGGGCTGGACTCTCGACGCGGCGGGAGCGGTCTGCGCCGAGGACGGGCTCGACGTCTTCGAGACGCTGGCGTCGCTCGTCGACGAGAGCCTCGTCCGTCCCCTGCGCCGGCCGACCGGAGAGCCGCGCTTCACGATGCTCGAGACGATTCGCGAGTACGCCGGCGAGCTGCTCGAGGCGTCAGGCGAGGCGGAGACTCTGCACCGGCGGCACTGCGAGCAGGTGCTAGCGGAGGTCGAGGCGGCCGCAAACGCCTTCGTCGCCGGCGGCGATCCAGGCGACGCCTTCCTGGGGCTACTCGACCAGGAGCACGACAACCTGCGGGCCGCCCTCGCCTGGGCCGCCGAGGCCGGAGCGCTCGAGCTCGAGGTCAGGCTTGCCGCCGCGGCGCGGTGGTTCTGGGTCATCCGCGGCTTCCTCAGCGAGGGCCGCCGGTTCTTCGACGGCATCTTCGCCCGCACAGTCGGCGCGCCTAAGCCGCTGCGTGCACTCGCGCTCGTCCACGGCGCGACCTTCCCCTACAGGCAGGGAGAGACCGGCCTCGCGAAGGAGCTCTGGCAGGAAGCGCTCGACCTCTACCTGGAGTTGGGCGACCCGGAGGGCACGGCGCGCGCGACCGCGGAGCTCGGTGCGATCGCGGTCGCAGAGTCCGACTTCGACCGTGGCGCCGCCATGTACGAGGCGTGTGCCGAGATGTTCCGCGAGCAGGGCAAGCCGTCACGCCTCGCGAGCGCACTCGGAAATCTCGGCGCGATCGCGAACATGCGGGGAGACCGTGAGACGGCTGTCGGTTATCTCACCGAAGCGATCGCCCTCGCCCGTGAGATCGGCGACGACGACGGCCTCGCCGTCAATCTCCACAACATCGCCCGCTCCGAGCTCGCGCTCGGCCGAACCGAGCGGGGCCGAGCGGCGCTCGCCGAGAGCGTCGCGCTCGCGCGCCGGCTCGGCTATCGGGAAGTGCTCGCGTATTGCCTCGGCGGTCTCGCCGAGCTCGCCTTGCTCGAGGAGGAAGCGGAGCAGGCAGCGACGATGCTCGGCGCCTCGGAGCACCTGTTTCACGAAATCGGGGCGGCGCTCGACCCGGAGGAGGCGGAGTGTCAGGAGCGGGTCGCAGCCTTCGCCCGCGAGAGACTTGGCCCGGCGCGAGTCGAGGAGCTCCGGGGAGCCGGCGCGGCCTCCGACCTCGACGAGCTGCTCGAGGACGTAGCCTCCTCAGCATGAGCGACTACACGATCGTCAACCTCGGCGACGTCGAGAACGTCGCCCCAAGGTTCCAGATGCCCGAGGGGATGGACGTGCGCTTCCCGAAGCGCGATCTCGGCTGCACGGTCGGCGGTGTCGGGGTCGAGAAGCTGGCGGCGGGCGTTCGGCAGCCGTTCGGCCACACGCACTCCGAGCAGGAGGAGATCTACGTGATCGCGGAGGGCTCCGGCAGGATCAAGCTCGACGACGACGTGCACGAGCTGCAGGCGTGGGACATCCTGCGGATCGGCCCCGGCGTGATGCGCAATCTCGAGGCCGGCTCGGATGGCATCACGATGATCGCCTTCGGCGCGCCGATCAGCGAGGAGAACGACGGCGAGATCGTGCCCGGCTGGTGGAGCGACGGCGGCTAGCGCTCAGAGCTCCTAGGCGCGGGCCCGCACCGCGTCGTACATCCCCCACTCGTCGCGCAACGCCTCGCAGATCTCGCCCACGGTGCAGCGGGCGCGCAACGCTTCCCGCATCGGCGGGAGCATGTTCGCTCCGCCTCGCGCCGCCTCGCGCACCGCGACGAGCGCGGCAGCCGCCTCCTCGGCGTTTCGCCCCGCTCGCAGACGCGCTGTTCGCTCGAGCTGGCGCTGCTCGGCGGCCGGGTCGATGTGGAGCAGCTCCACGCGCTCGTCCGACTCCTCCTCGAAGGCGTTCACCCCGACAATGACGCGGTCGCCGGCCTCGACCTGCTGCTGGAACTCGAATGCGGCCCGCTCGATCTCCTCCTGCACGAACCCCGACTCGACCGCCGCGACGGCGCCGCCCGCCTCGTCCACCCGCCCGATCAGCTCCCCCGCACGTGCCTCGAGCTCGTCCGTCAGCGCCTCGATGTAGTAGGAGCCGCCGAGCGGATCGACGGTGTCGACGGTTCCTGCCTCGGCGGCGATGATCTGCTGGGTGCGGAGCGCGATGCGCGCGGCGTGCTCGGTCGGCAGCGCAAGCGCCTCGTCGTAGCTGTTCGTATGGAGGCTCTGCGCACCGCCGGCGACCGCCGAGAGCGCCTGGATCGCCACGCGGACGACGTTGTTCTCCGGCTGCTGCGCCGTCAGGGTCGAGCCGCCGGTCTGGGCGTGAAAGCGCAGCGCGAGCGCGCGCGGGTTGGTGACGTCGAAGCGCTCCTGCATGATCCGGGCCCACAGGCGGCGCGCGGCGCGGAACTTCGCCACCTCCTGGAAGAAGTCGTTGTGCGCGTTGAAGAAGAAGGACAGGCGTACGCCGAACTCGTCGGGCGACAGGCCCGCCTCGACCGCCGCCGCGCAGTACGCGATGCCGTTCGCGAGCGTGAACGCGAGCTCCTGCACCGCGGTCGAGCCGGCTTCGCGGATGTGGTAGCCGCTGATCGAGATCGTGTTCCAGCGAGGGATTCGCTCGGCGCAGTACGCGAACAGGTCGGTCGTCAGCCGCATCGAGGGCCGGGGCGGGAAGATGTAGTTCCCGCGCGCGATGTACTCCTTGAGGATGTCGTTCTGGACGGTGCCGCGGAGCGCATCGGGCGGCACACCCTGCTCCTCGGCGACGAGCTCGTAGAGCAGGAGCAGCAGCGACGCGGGCGCGTTGATCGTCATCGACGTCGAGACCTCGTCGAGCGGGATCCCGGCGAGCAAGATCTGCATGTCGGCGATCGAGTCGATCGCAACGCCGGTGCGGCCGACCTCGCCGAGCGCGCGGGGGTCGTCGGAGTCGTAGCCGAGCTGGGTCGGGAGGTCGAAGGCGATCGACAGGCCGGTCTGGCCGCGTTCGAGGAGGTAGCGGTAGCGGGCGTTCGACTCCTCGGCCGAGGCGAAGCCTGCGTACTGGCGGATCGTCCACGGCCGGCCGCGGTACATGTCCGGGTAGGGCCCGCGGGTGAAGGGGTACTCGCCCGGCGGCTCGAGCTCGCGCGGCGCGTCGGCGGCTGCGTAGACGGGCTTGACCTCGATTCCCGACTCGGTGCGCCGGTCGCCTGTGGCTGCCACGTGGGAGATCGTAGGCGTAGGCGGCCTCGCGGGTGGCACCGCGAGCTCGCCGACCGCGGCTAGAAGCGGCCGGCGAGCTTCCCGTCCACGGAGGGTTGGGACGGGGGTGCCAGATGGTCCGCCAGCCCCCGCAGCAGGGAGGCGGCGCGCGCGCGGAGGGCGCCTGGGGTGCGGAGCCGCTCGGCGGCCGCGACAGCCTCGCGCTCGCGGTGATCCGTGGAGAAGCGGTCGTAGAACTCGGGCGGCTGGGGCATCATCGTGCCGAACTCCTTGTTCGATGAATCTCGCGAGTTCGAACTTTATCGAACGAACCCGTGCTTGGCAAGCAAACTTGCGGATACTGCGTTACCATCTGCGCTGCGAGTTCGATGACAGTCGAAAACATCCCTCAGTCGCGCGTCGTCGACGTGGCGCGCTCGGGCCGGGCGCTCGCCGTCGAGATCGACGCCTCCGAGGCAGCAGAGCTCCTGCTCAGCATCGCCACGCTGGGCGTCGAGGAGGAGCGCGACACGTACGAGCTCGGGGCGACCCGGATCGAGGAGCTCCGCGCCGTCGCCACCCACGAATTGCTCGGCAAGGCGGACGAGCTCTTGCCCGACAAGACGGCAGCGCATCTCCTGGGACTCGTCTACACGACGCCGAAGCCGCGCACGGCGCAGGCATTCGTCGACCACGTCGCTGCCACGGATCCCGTCGAGATCCGCCTGCACCAGCTCGGCTACTACCTCCGCGGCCACCACGGGATCGAGCCGGAGACGCTCCGACGCGCGGCGAAGAGAGATCCCGCAGCGATCGCCGAGGTCCTCGACTCGACCGCCGAATACGCCGATGCCGACAAGTGTGCGAGCGTGGAGCGGGCGCTGGTCACCGACCCCGCGGACGCCAAGCGCGCCCTGATCGATCTCTTCTCCTCCTGGTCCGAACGCGTTCTGCCCGAGATTGCGCCGGACCCGTCCCTCGCCGAGCGGGACGCCGAGGCGAAGCGCGAGCTCGTACGGTCGGTTCCACCGGAGCAGGTCGTCGAGCGGCTCGCGCCGGGCATCCAGTGGACGCCGGGACCGGACGTCGACCGCGTCGTGCTCTTCCCGGCGTACTCGCCGCGCCCGTGGGTCTACATGAGCGAGTACAAGCGTGTGAAGATCTTCTGTCCGCCGATCACCGCCGACCGGACGCAGACCCCGGCGGGCGATGCCGCGGAGCTCGTCCGGATCTACAAGGCGCTCGGCGACGAGAGCCGCCTGAAGCTGCTGAAGCGCCTCCAGGCCGGGCCGATCTCGCTTGCGGAAGCGACGAAAGAGGTTGGGCTCGCCAAGTCGACGACGCACCACCACCTCGCGATCCTCCGCCAGGCCGGCTTCGTGCTCGTCCGGGAGGACGATGACACGTACAAGCTCCGCTCGGACCTGCGGCCGGAACCGGGGGCACTGCTCGAGCGCTACCTCGGCGCCTGAGCACGCAGGCAAGATCCCGGCATGCGGGTCACTGTCCGCCTCTTCGCCGGCCTGCGGGAACGCGCGGGGCGTCCGCGGCTCGAGCTCGAGAACGTCGCGCGAGTCGAAGACGTCTGGCCCGCACTCGGCCTCGGCGACGAGCCGCCCGGCCTCCTCTACGCCGTGAACCGGGAGTACGTGGAGCGCGGTCGGGCGCTTGCGGACGGCGACGAGGTGGCGCTCATTCCGCCGGTGAGCGGGGGCTCGTTCCGCCTCGTCGACGGGCCGCTCGATGTGGCCGCGGTGCTGCGCGAGGTCGAGGATCCCGAGGCCGGCGCGCTCGCGAGCTTCGTCGGCACGGTTCGCAGCCGCTCGCGCGGACGCGACGTCGTCCACCTCGAGTACGAGGCCTACGAGGAGATGGCCGAGCCGATGCTCGTCCGGCTCGGCGACGAGCTGACGGAGCGCCATGGGCTCTGCGCAATCGCTGTCCACCACCGGCTCGGCCGTGTGGAGATCGGCGATGCGAGCGTCGTCATCGCCGTCTCGGCGCCGCATCGCTCCGCCGCGCTCGACGCCTGCCGCGAGGCGATCGAGACGCTCAAGGCGACGATCCCCCTCTGGAAGAAGGAGGTCTACGCCGGCGGAGAGGAATGGGTCGGCAGAGGATCGTGAGCACCGAGACCGAGAAGCAGCCTGACACCGGCCACTCCCGCGGGCGGCTCACCGAGCTCGTCGTGTTGATCGGGACGTTCGCGGCGTCCTTCCTCGCGTTCTCGTTGGCGTTCGGCGATTGGAAGCTCGGGCTCGGCTTCGTCGTGCTTCTCCTGGTACACGAGCTCGGCCACGTCTTCGAGGCGACGCGGCAAGGGCTGCACGTCACGCTGCCGACCTTCATTCCACTGGTCGGCGCCTTCGTCATGGTCCGTCACTCCGGTCTCGCGCCCTGGCGGAGCGCGCTCGTCTCGCTGGCCGGCCCGTTCCTCGGCGGCGTCGGCGCGGCTGTGGTCTGGGCGCTCGGCTCCGCCCAGGACACCAGGTGGCTACTCCAGCTCGCGTACATCGGCTTCCTGCTCAACGCCGCGAACCTCCTGCCGGTCGGCTTCCTCGACGGCGGGACGATCTTCCGCGCGATCCCCGAGACATGGCGCCGGCCCGGGATCCGCTACGAGAACGGCGTCCCGGTCGAGGCGTACGCGCCGGAGCGGGCACGTGCGATCCAGATCGCGACGTTCTACGTGCTGCTCGCGGCAGGACTCGTCGCGGGATTCCTCGCGACCCGACACAGTGCGATGCTCTAGCCGCGATGCAGGATCGCGAGCTCTTCCGCACGCACCACTCGCCCGAGTATCTCCGCGAGCGGGCGGAGTCGATCGGCCGGGAGTTCCTGACGGGCTTCGAGGCGGTCGAGAGGATCGACCGGCCGGCGGTTTCCTGCTTCGGCTCGGCGCGGGCGCCGGAGGGATCGCGGCCGTACGAGCTGGCGCGTGAGACTGCGCGCCTCTTCGCCGAGGCGGGCTGGGCCGTCGTGACCGGGGGCGGTCCCGGCGTGATGGAAGGCGCGAACCGGGGCTGCCGCGAGGGCGGCGGGCTGTCGGTCGGCTTCAACATCGAGCTGCCGCACGAGCAGGGGACGAATCCGTACGTCGACCTCGCGCTGACCTTCGACCACTTCTACGTGCGCAAGACGATGTTCGTGAAGGCGGCGGAAGGCTTCTGTGTCTTCCCCGGCGGCTTCGGCACGGCCGACGAGCTGTTCGAGTCCCTGACGCTGATCCAGACCGGCAAAGTCCTCCACTTCCCCGTTGTGCTCCTCGGCGAGGCGTACTGGTCGCCGCTGCTCGACTGGGTGCGCCGCAGCGCGCTCGCCGACGGCATGGTCTCCGCGGAGGATCTCGCGCTGCTCACGCTGACTGACGACCCGCGGATCGCGCTCGAGAGGGTGCTCTACGCCTACGCCGCCGCAGACGGGATGCCGAGCCCGCACGCGTCGCACAAGGCGGACGCGCAGTAGCGTTCGCAGGCATGGAGCTCCGCGATCTGCCCTCGGTGGACGAGCTCGCGCGCGAGGCCGGCGACCCGCTCGCGGTCGACGCCGCCCGGGCCGTGATCGACCGCGCCCGCGACGAGATTCAGGCCGGCGCGGATCCGGGAGATCTCGCGGCTCGGCTGCGCGACGAGCTGACCGACGCGCGACGTCCACGGCTGCGGCGCGTGCTCAACGCGACGGGTGTCGTCGTCCACACGAATCTCGGCCGCGCGCCGCTCGCCGGCGAGGCGGTCGAGCGGATCGCCGAGGTCGCGCGCGGCTACTCGAACCTCGAGTACGACCTCGCAGACGGTGCCCGCGGCTCGCGCCAGGACCACGCAGCTGCGGTCCTCCGCCGGCTGACCGGCGCCGAGGCGGCGCTCGTCGTCAACAACAACGCGGCCGCGGTCCTCCTCGCGCTCGCCGCACTCGCGGAAGGACGCGAGGTCGTCGTCTCGCGGGGCGAGCTGATCGAGATCGGCGACGGCTTCCGGATCCCGGATGTGCTCGCCCGTTCCGGGGCCCGCCTCGTCGAGGTCGGGACGACGAACCGGACGCGGGCCGCCGACTACGACCGCGCGATCGGCCCGGAGACCGCGGTCGTCCTCCGCGTCCACCAGTCCAACTTCCGCGTGGTGGGCTTCGAGGAACGGCCCCGGCTCGAGGAGGTCGCCGCCGTCGCCCGCAGCCACGGCCTCCCGCTCGTCGACGACCTCGGCTCGGGCGCGATCGCGCCGGTCGAGGCTGAGCCCACCGCACACGCGTCGCTCGCGGCCGGCGCCGACCTCGTCTGCTTCTCGGGCGACAAGCTCCTCGGCGGCCCGCAGGCCGGGATCGTCCTCGGCCGGGCCGAGCTCGTCGAGCGGCTTCGCCGTCACCCGCTCCAGCGAGCGCTGCGGATCGACAAGCTCTCGCTCGCGGCGCTCGAGGGCACGCTCCTCCTGCACCTCGAGGCTCCGGAGCGGATCCCCGTCCTGCGCACGCTCGCCCAGGAGACGCACGGGGTGCGCCAACGCGCCGAACGCCTGGCCGCCGCGACCGGCGGCCAGGTCGAGGAGACGCTGGGGCGGGTCGGCGGTGGCGCGCTGCCGCTCGCCGAGCTGCCGAGCTTCGCGTGCGCGCTCGAGGAGTCACTCGCGGCGCCGTTGCGAGCCGGCGAGCTTCCGGTGGTCGGCGTCGTCCGCGACGGTCGGCTCCTGCTCGACTGCCTGACGCTGACGGACGAGGAGGCCGACGAGGCGGCAGCCGCCGTTCGGGCGGCACGCGCATGAGCGACCGTCCAGCCCAGGCCCTGCTCTGGGACTTCCTTCGCGGCTCCCTGATGACGAAGGCGCTCGCGGCGGTCGTCGATGCGGGCGTGCCCGAGGCGCTCGCCGACGGGCCGCGCCCCGTCTCGGAGCTGCAGGGCGACCCGGACACGCTGCATCGCCTGCTGCGCGCGCTCGCGAGCGACGGACTCTTCCATGAGACGGAATCCGGCGTGTTCGAGCACACGCCGAGCTCGCGACTCCTGCTCGCACCGGGCTGGAGCGAGTTCGCGCACCTGTTCGGCGGCGTCTTCTTCGACGCGGCGACCGATCTCGACGCCTCGACGTCCGAGGCGCCGTTCCGCGACCGGTTCGGAAACGGCTTCTGGGAGTGGCTCGCAGACCACCCTGCCGAGCGTGCCGCCTTCGACGCCGCGATGGCGGGAGAACGCGCGCGGCCCGCCGAGCGGCTCGCCGCCCTCGAGTGGCGGGAGGGCGAGGTGGTCGTCGACGTCGGCGGCGGCAACGGCGCGCTGCTCGTCGAGCTGATCCAACGGCGCCCGGAGCTGCGCGGCGTCGTGCTCGACCTGCCCGAGACCGTGCGGGACGAGTCGACGTTCGGCGACCGCGTGGAATTCGTCGCCGGCAGCTTCTTCGACTCGGTGCCGGAGGGCGACGCCTACGTCCTGTCGGGGATCCTCCACGACTGGCCCGACGACGACGCGGCCCGGATCGTGCAGACGATTCGCCGGGCGGCGCCGCCGCACGCTCGGCTGCTCGTCAACGAGTCCGTGATCGCGCCCGGCGACGAGCCGGACGGCGCGAAGTGGCTGGACCTCCTGATGCTCGTGCTCGCCGGCGGCCGCGAGCGCAGCGAGGGGCAGTGGCGCGCGCTGCTCGAGGGCGCAGGCTTCCAGGTCGAGTCGTTCGGAAACCCGATCGTGGCCCGATGCCGCTGACGGTCGGCACCGCGGGGCACATCGACCACGGCAAGACGGCGCTCGTCGAGGCCCTCACCGGCAAGAACACCGACCGGCTGCCGGAGGAGCACGAGCGCGGGATCTCGATCGACCTCGGCTACGCGCCGCTCGAACTGCCCGACGGGACGTCTCTTTCCGTCGTCGACGTCCCCGGGCACGAGCGCTTCGTCCGGACCATGGTCGCCGGCGCGAGCGGCATCGACCTCTTCCTGCTCGTGATCGACGCCGGCGAGGGGGCGCGCCCGCAGACGCACGAGCACCTCGCGATCCTCCGCCTGCTCGGGATCGAGCAGGGCGTCGTCGCGCTCACGAAGGCCGATCTCGCCGACGAGGACACGCTCGAGCTCGCGCGCGTCGAGGCGGAGGAGCTCGTCCCCGGCGCCCGCGTCGTCGCGACGAGCGCACGAACCGGCGCCGGCCTCCCCGAGTTGCGGTCGGCGCTGGCGGAGGCGGCAGGCCACGCGGCGCGCCACGACACCCACGGTCCGGCCCGCCTCCACATCGACCGCTCCTTCACCCTCCGAGGCATCGGGACGGTCGTGACCGGAACGCTCTGGTCGGGGTCGATCGGCGAGGGAGACGAGTTGCGCGTCGAGCCGCGCGGTCAGACTGTGCGGGTGCGAAGCGTGCAGGTGCACGACCGGTCAGTCGAGCGTGCCGAGGCAGGTCAGCGCGTCGCGGTTGCTCTGCCCGGCATGGAGCGGCAGGAGCTGCGGCGGGGCGACGTCCTCGTCACCTCGGGGGCGTTCAGGCCGAGCTTCCGGCTCGACGTGACGCTCGAGCCGCTCGGGGAGATCCCTTCGCGCGTCATGCTCCACCACGGCACCGCGGAGACCACGGCTCGAGTCGCTCGGGCCGGCGAGCGTTTCGCCCAGCTGCGCCTGTCGCGTCCGGTCGTCGCCGCGCGGGGTGACCACGTCGTCCTCCGCGCAGACTCCACGCTCGGCGGAGGGATCGTCCTCGATCCCGCACCGCCGCGCCACGCCGATCTCGCGCGGTTCGAGGCGTTGGAGCGCGGCGAGATGCTCGTGTACGCGCCGGTACGGGTGGACGGAGACTGGGCCTGGTCTCCGGAGTGGCTCGACGAGCTCCGCGCCGACCTCGACCGCGCAATCGATGCAGCCGACCCTCTCGATCCGGGCGTCCCGGTTCCGGTGGGCGAGTGGTCGAGGGCGGTCGTCCCGCACCTCGGGCTCGAGCTGCGCGGCGCGAAGCTCTACCGGCCGGGTGCCGGCCCGGACCTCGGGGAGCGCGCCGCGGCGGCGGACGCGGTGACGGCGCAGCTCGGGCTCGAACCGGTGCGCGTCGAGGATGCCGTGCTCGCGCGGTTCCTCGAGGAGCAGGGCCGCCTCGTGCGCGTCGGCGACGGCTTCGCGATCTCACCCGGGGCCTACGAGCAGGCGCGGGCGATCCTCTTCGACGGGATCACGCTCGCCCAGTTCCGGGACGCGCTCGGAGTGGGCCGGAAGAGCGCGCAGCTCTACCTGGAGCGCTTCGACGCCGACGGCGTGACCCGCCGAGCCGGTGACGCCAGAGTCCTGCGGCGGCGCTCCACCGGCTAGGCGTCCCAGGCGACCGGCAGGCCGACGAGGCTGCGGAAGAGCGGAACGGGACGCCAGCGGAGCTCGTCCTGCGAGACCGCGAGGCGCAAGCCGGGCAGGCGCCGCAAGAGCGTGCCGAGCGCGATCTCGGCTTCGAGCCGAGCGAGCGGAGCGCCGAGGCAGAAGTGGCTGCCGCGACCGAACGCGAGATGCCGCGCTCCACGCTCGGCGGCCACATCGAGCGTGTCCGGATCCTCGAACCGCTCCGGATCGTGATCGGCCGCCGCGAGGACGACGATCATCGCCTCGCCACGACGGATCGTCAGCCCGCGCAACTCCGTATCCACCGCCGCCCAGCGGGTCAGCGTCCGCTCGACCGGCCCGTCGTAGCGGATCAGCTCCTCGACGGCGCGCGGCAGCAGCGACGGATCCCCCTCGAGGAGAGCCCGCTGCTCGGGATGCGTGAGGAGCGCGAGCACCGCGTTGCCGATGAGGCTCACCGTCGTCTCGTGCCCGGCGACGATGAGGAGCGCGACCATGCTCGACAGTTCCTCTTCGGACAGCGTGTCGCCACCGTCCTCGACGGCGACGAGCGCGCTGACGAGGTCCTGGCCGGGCCGGCTTCGGCGTTCCTCGAAGAGCGCGTGCAGATACTCCACGAACTGTGTCATCAAGACGCCGAAGCGCTCCAGCTCGCCGGCGGCGAGCGCCGGCCGAACCATCGCGTCCGACCACTCGCGGAAGCGGTCGCGATCGGCCGGCGGGACGCCGAGCAGCTCCGCGATCACGGTGATCGGCAGCGGAAACGCGTACGCCGACACCAGCTCCATCTCGCCGTCGGAGACGACGGGATCGATCAGTCCGTCCGCGATCTCCTGGATCCGCGGTCGCAGCTGCTCGATCATCTTCGGCGTGAATGCCTTGGAGACGAGCCGGCGCAGGCGCCGGTGGTCGTCGCCGTCGCGGTTGAGCATGTTGCTGTCGATGAAGGCCATCGAGCCGGGGAGGCCGACGTCGAACGCGGCGAGCTGCTCCGGCGGCAGCGCCAGCCGCGGATCGCGGACGAACCGCTCGTCGTCGCGCAGCACCGTCTCGGCGTCGTCGTAGCGCGTCACGAACCAGATCGGCGACTCGCCGTCGAGCCCCGGCTGGCAGAGGACGGGGTCCTGCTCCCGCATCTGCGCGAAGGTCGCGTACGTGTCCGCGCGAAACGCATCGCTGTAGAGGTCGTACTTGCGCGTCATCGACGCCATGCCCCGATGCTAACTACGCTCCCGATCGTGGACCCGGCTGCTGTTCGCGATCTGATCGAACGCTACAACGCCGCGTGGAACGCACAGGACGTCGACGCGATCCACGAGCTCCACCATGCGGACATCGTCTTCCACAACCACACGGCCGACGAGTGCGCCGAGGGCGACGCGGCGGTACGCGAGCACATCGCACAGATCTTCCGCAACAACCCGACGCTGCGGTTCACCACGCGGTCGCTCCGTGCCGGAGACGACTTTGCCGTGTGCGAGTGGACGGCGTCGACCGGCTCGAAGGAGTGGGACGGCGTCGACGTGTTCCCGCTCAGCGGCGGGAAGATTGCGCGGAAGGACGTGTACTCGTCGTCGCACCGTCCGCGCGAACTGTGAGCTGGAGCACGTCGGGCCGGCTGTAGTGCCCGACGGGATCGAAGCGCTGGCGCTCGGCCAGGAGCCGCGTCGGGTCGAGCTCCGCGTAGAGGATCCCGTCCTCGTCGTAGAGCGGACCCGCAAGATAGGAGCCGTCGGGAGCGAGGATCGCGCTGCCGCCGCGGCCGATCGTTCCTGCCCCTTCGATCTCGGCGGCGAGCGGGAAGTCGTCAGGGTAGGCCGACTCGCGCTGGAAGTGCGCGGGCGCGACGACGTATGCGCGGCTCTCGCGCGCGATGTGGACGAGCGTCTGCTGCCAGGCCTCGCCGTCGTCGGCCGTCGAGGCGACGTAGATCTCGACGCCCGACTCGTACAGGGCGACCCGCGCGAGCGGCATGTAGTTCTCCCAGCAGATCAGGCCGCCGAGCCGACCGAAGCCCGTCTCGACCGCCGTGAGTCCGCGGCCGTCGCCTTGACCCCAGACGAGCCGCTCGTGGTTCGTCGGCACGAGCTTGCGATGGTGGAGCGCGAGCTCGCCCGCCGGCGAGTGATAGAGGAGTGAGTTGTAGATCGTCCCGGGCCGCTCGGGCTCCACCTCGTTGACGCCCGTCACGATCCAGATCCCGAGCTCCTTCGCAGCCGCGCCGATCCGCCGCTCGGCCGGCGAGCCGACGGCGACCGATTCCTGCGCGAGTCGCGCGAACGTCTCCTTCGCGCCCGCACCCTCCCAGCCGGCGAACGCCTTGGCCCAGCGCGACGACGGGTAGACCGGCACGAACGTCTCGGGGAAGACCACGAGCTCGGCCCCCTCCCGCGCAGCCTCGGTGGCGACGGTCTCGAGCTTGTCGAGCGTCGCCTCGCGGTCCAGCACGACGGGCTCGACCTGCACGCACGCGACCTTGACCGGGCGCTCCATGCCCGGAGCCTACTCCGGTGACCCGTACCCGCCTCCTCCGGGAGTCTCGACCCGGACGACGTCGCCGTCGTGGAGCTGACGCGTCAGCTTCGGCGGCTGTTCCTCCCCGTTCACGAGAGTCCGGCCGCGCGCGCCATCCTCTCCGCCGACGCGGCCCGGCGGCGCGTTGCGCCGCCGCTCGGCTAGCACCGAGATACGGCAGTCCTCGAGCACGCGCAGCTCGCGCACGACCCCGTCGCCGCCACGATGGGCACCCCCGCCGCCCGAGTCCCGCCGCAGCTCCCAGCGCTCGACCCTCAGCGGATACTCGAGCTCGATCGCCTCGGCCGGCGTGGCGAGCGTGTTCGACATGGCGACGTGGACGCCACTTGGGCCGTCTCCATCCGGGCAGCCTCCCTGGCCGCCGCCCACGGTCTCGTAGTACGTGAACCGGTCGTTGCCCAAGGCGAGGTTGTTCATCGTCCCCTGGCCCGCCGCCGGCACGGGCACGAGCTGACCGAGCGCGGCGAAGACGACGTCGACGATGCGCGAGGAGGTCTCAGTGTTGCCGGCGACGACGGCGGCCGGCGGCCGCGCATTGACGAGGCAGCCTTCGGGCGCGGTCACGGTGACGGGAGCGAACGCGCCGCCCGAGGCCGGCAGATCCGGCTCGGTGAGGCACCGAACCGCGAAGTAGCCGGCCGACTTCGTCACCGCGAGCGGACAGTTGAGGTTGCCGTCGTACTGCGGCGCCGTGCCGGTGAAGTCGATCCCGATCGCGTCGCCGGCGATCTCCACCGTGCACCGGATCGGGAGGTCGCCGTCGGCCGCCTCGACGACGTCCTCGGCCTCGCCGCGACCGTCCGGCAGCCGAGCGACGGCGGCCCGCACCATCCGCTCCGAGTAGGTGTAGAGCTCGTCCATGGCGGCCGCGACGCGGCCGCGCCCACGGCGCGCGCACAGCTCCTCGAGCCGCCGGTCGGCGAGGTGATGCGCCGAGAGCTGGGCGCGGAGGTCGCCTCTCCGCTCCTCCGGCTGCCGCGTCGCCTCGACGAAGCGCTCGAGCACGTCGTCGGTGAGGAGCTGCGGCGGCAGGATCACGCCCTCCTCCTCGAGCGTGCGCGAAAAGGCCGGCAGGCTCGCCGGCTCGATCCCGCCGACGTCCGCGTGGTGAGCGCGCGAGACCGCGTAGCCGAGGACGGTGCGAGAGACGAGCGTCACGTCGGGCAGGTGCGTGCCGCCCGTGTACGGATCGTTGAGGATCGCCACCCCACCCGGGTCGATTCCGAGCCCCATGACGGCGCGGACGGCGTCGGGCATCGCGCCGAGATGAACCGGGATGTGCTCCGCCTGCGCGATCATCCGGCCGCGCTCGTCGAACAGCGCAGTCGAGCAGTCGCGCCGCTCCTTGATGTTCGCCGAGAACGAGGAGCGGATCAGGACCGCGCCCATCTCCTCCGCGATCGACCGCAACGACGCGCCGATCACTTGGAGCTGAATCGTTGCGATCACGTCACTCACGCGTCACGACCCAGCTGGGACCATCCCTAGCCCCCTCCCACCCGGGAGGAATCCACAGGGTCGAGCCGTCCAGTTCGAGCAAGGCGGGCCCGGACAGGTGCTGCGGTTCTCCGCTGGGCAACTCCAGCTCGGGGCCGGGCATCACGTCCGCGGTGCGGACGGCCACCAGCTCGACTTCTCGCCCGCGGTCGGCGTAGCCGTAACGCTCCTCATGGGCACGATGGAAGCGTTCCGCGAGATCGCCGCCGAGCGGCACTGTCAGCTCGAACGACTGGCCGTGGTAGCGGATGTCGGCCTCGCCCTCCGGCGGAAGTTCGGGCACCTCGCCGAGCGGCCGGACGTGCGAGACGACGCGGTCTCGCCGCTCGTCGCCCGCAGCCAGGCCGAGCGCCGAGAGCACGCCGGCCGCAGCCGGCACGAGCACGGCCTCCATCCCCAGCTCCTCGGCGAGCGCGCACGCGTGGAGTGGGCCCGCACCGCCGTAGGCGACGAGCGCGAACTCGCGCGGATCGTGTCCCCGCTCGACCGACACGACGCGAAGCGCCCGCAACATCTCGGCGTTCACGACCTCCACGACAGCCGCCGGATCGAGCCCTTCGAGCGCCGCCGCGGCAGCGTGACGGTCGAGAACGAGCCCACCGGGCAGCTCCTCCGGCAGCCGGCCGAGCAGGAGATTCGCGTCGGTGACGGTCGGGCCCCCACCGCGTCCGTAGCACGCGGGACCGGGATGCGCGCCGGCCGATTCCGGCCCGGCCCGCAACGCGCCCCCTGCGTCGCGGCGCACGAGCGAGCCTCCGCCGGCGCCGACCGTGTGCACGTCCACCGACGGCAATCTGACCGGCAGCCCGCCGATCTCCCGCTCCGACACCCGCTCGGCGCGGCCGCCCGGAAGAAGACAGACGTCGGTCGAGGTGCCGCCCATGTCGAAGGCGATCGCGTCCGCGAAGCCCGCCCGCCGCGCAAGGAGGCCTGCTCCGACGACGCCGCCGGCAGGCCCGGAGACGAGCAGCCGCGCCGGGTGTGCCGCGGCTTCCTCTGCCGGCAGGACGCCGCCGGAGGACAGCATCACGACGGGCTCCGGCAGCCCGGCCTCCGCCGCGCCTGCGACGAGAGCCCGCAGGTAGCGGGCCGCGACGGGAGCGAGGTACGCGTCCGCGGCGGTGGTCGACGCGCGCTCGTACTCCCGGAACTCCGGCGCGAGCTCGTGCGACGCGACGACGTGGACGCATGGATGACGCCGCCGCAGCTCCGCCGCAACCGCCTGCTCGTGGGACGGATCGCGGAACGAGAAGAGCAGGCACACGGCCACCGCCTCGGCATCGCCCAGGTCGGCAAGCGAGTCGAGCTCGACCGGCTCGAGCTCTCCCTCGGGCCCGATCCGGCCGCGGACGCCGTGACATCGTTCGAGCGGCACGAGCGGCTCGGGATGCTCCGCACAGAGGCGGTAGAGGTGCGCCCGCGTCTGGCGGCGCAGGTGGAGCAGGTGCTCGAAGCCGGCGTTGCCGACGTACGCCGTGCGCGCGCCGCGGCGCTCGAGAAGCGCGTTGGTGGCAACCGTCGTGCCGTGCGCGAAGCGCACGAGCTCGGCCGCGTCCGCGCCGACGGCGCGCGCCGCGGCGAGCACCGATTCCTCCTGCCGGACCGCCGTCGGCACTTTCGCGGTCCGGGTCAGTCCCTCCTCGACGAGCACCGCATCGGTGAACGTGCCGCCGACATCGACGCCGAGGATCGCCACGTCCGTACTCTGCACCGGCATGGCCGTCCACGCCCTCCTGTTCGACTTCGACGGCCTCATCCTCGACACCGAGTACGCCTCGCGGGCGGGCTGGGAGCAGCTCTACCGCGAGCACGGGCACGAGCTGCCCGCCGACCTGTGGGCGACGGTCGTCGGCACCACGCACGCGCCGTTCGATCCGATGGCGCACCTCGAGGAGCTCGTCGGCGAGCCGCTCGAGCGCGAGGCGCTGAACGAGCGGCGCTACGCGCACGAGATCGCGCTCATCGAGGCGGAGGAGCTGCGCCCCGGCATCGCGGAGTACCTCGCCGCCGTGCGGCGACGCGGCCTGAAGCGGGCGATCGTCTCCAGCTCGCCCCGCAGCTGGGTCGACATGCACCTCGAGCGCCTCGAGGAAGCGGTGGGTTGGGATGCGATCTGTACCGCCGACCGCGATCCGGCGCGGGCAAAGCCGTCGCCCACGCTCTACCTCGAGGCGCTCGAGGCGCTCGGCGTGACAGCCGACCAGGCGGTCGCGTTCGAGGACTCGCCGAACGGCGTTCTCGCCGCGAAGGCGGCCGGCGTCTTCTGTGTCGCCGTTCCCAACGAGGTCACGCGCGACCTCGGGCTCGAGGAGGCCGGCGCCGACCTCGTGCTCGATTCGCTCGCCGATCTCCCGCCCGAGACCTTGTTTGCACGGCTGGCCGAGGATTAGGGTCGTCTCATGGCGGCCTACGAGACGGCCAACATCGACGAGATGGCCTCGAGCAAGTGGCCCCACTGGATCCCGATCCGTCACCACTTCGGGATCGAGAGCTTCGGCATGAACGCCTACCGCCGCAATGCGGGCGAGTCGGCGGTGCCGGAGCACGACGAGTCCGCGACCGGGGCACCCGAGCTCTTCTACGTCGCCGACGGGCATGCGACGTTCAGCGTCGAGGGCGAGGAGATCGACGCGCCCGCCGGGACGTGCGTCTGGGTGACGGAGCCGGGGGCGAAGCGCGCGGCGACCGCGAAGGCAGACGGAACGCTCGTGCTCGCGATCGGCGCCGCGGCGCCCGGCCAGGCGTATGCGCCCGCAGGCTGGGACACGCAGTACCTCGAAGGCGACAGCTAGCTCGCTAGCCTCCGGGCGGAGCGGCCGGGCCCGGTGGCCCAGCGGGTCTTCAAAACCCGTACGGTCGTGCAGCCCACGGCTAGGTAGGTTCGACTCCTACGCCGCTCCGTCTTCGGGAGGCCGCCGGAGGCGTCCAGAGGCCTCCGACGACGATCGCCGCCGCGGCCACGAGCGCCAGCCAGCTGCCCCAGCTCGGCGACAGTGAGATGAGATCCGTGTGGGCCCCGGGCGGGGAGACCATCCGGAAGAGCACGCAGAGAACCGCTGCCCCGCCGACGAGGGCGATCTGGGCTCCGCTCGTCTCGACGACGTCGGCCAGCCGAAGGAGCGACACGAGCAGGGCGACGCCGGCAAGCAGGAGAAGGATCACGCTGAGGTCCTTCAGGACGTCGTGCGCGCTGACGGTGGTCAGCTGACGCCCGACGACCGAGTCGAACCCGGCTCCGACCTGACCGGCCATCGCCTGCAGGTTCGCGTTTCCGTACTGCTGGGCGACGCTGGCCATTTGCTGCTGGGCCGCGGCCGCCCCGGCCGCGGTGATGCTGACCGAATACCAGGGCAGGAACATCGACACCGCGAGGACGGCTGACCCAAGCGCGGAGATCAAGAGGCCACCTGACGCACGATCGTCGGCCATGGCGCTGCGTCTATCGGCAGGTGACGTGCGGGGCTTGAGACTTCAGGGCCTTGGCTACGGCGCTAGTCGGGCTTCATCTCGTCGAGGGTCGCGCGGCCCTCTTCGTGCACGCGCCGGCGGCGCTCTTCCGGCGACTCCGGCTCGACGGCCGGGGCCTCCTCCGCCACCGGCTCCTCCGGGGCGGGCTCTGGCGCGCGCGACTCCGCGAGCTTCGTCCGCAGCTCATCGGCCCGCTCGTCCGGCTCCGCCGCGACCGGATCCGTCGCGGCCGGTGAACGCCGCCGCAGCAGCCGGTACGCGGTGATCGCTCCCACGGCTCCGCCGATCCATGCAGTCAGGCGCCGCATCGGCGCGATGCTACAGTGACCGCCGCTTCCTGCCCCGTCATCGCGCCGTTCAGTCCCGAGCGGCGCCGGCAGTCGGGGCCGACATCGAGACCGTGGGAAGGGAGGACATCGGGACGTGACGACCTACGAGATTCTGCTGCTGCTGGACCCCGAGCAGGCCGAGGCCCGCCAGGACGACATCCTCGCGCGCACGCGCGAGCTCGTCGAGACGAACGGCGGTGCGTGGCACAGCCATGACGCCTGGGGCCGGCGGCGCCTCGCCTACCCGATCGCGCACAAGGAGGAGGGCGTCTACCACCTCGTGGTGTTCGATGCGGAGGCGGCGACGCTCGAGGAGATCTCCCGCGTCCTCAAGATCGACGACGCCGTGCTGCGCCATCTGGCGACGCGCCACATCGCCGGCTCGCGCACGAGCGCGCCGCGCGACGAGGCCGCGGCGATTCCGGCCCCGGCCGAGCCTGCCCCGGCCGAAACGACCGTTTCGGAAGCCGACGAGCCGGAGTACGCTGGCGCGGAAGAGGAAGAGCAGCAGCCCGCCGAGGAGGAGGAGTAAGAGATGGCGAACATCAACCGCGTCGTTCTCGTAGGCAACCTGACGAAGGACCCGGAGTTGCGGCACACCCCCGGCGGTACGCCGGTTTGCAGCCTGCGGGTGGCAGTGAACAGCCGCCGGCGCGACGAGTCGGGCAACTGGGTCGACAAGCCGAACTACTTCGACGTCTCCGTCTTCGGCAACCAGGCCGAGAGCTGCACGCAGTACCTCTCGAAGGGGCGTCCGGTCGGCGTCGACGGCCGGCTCGACTGGCGCGAGTGGGAAGCGACCGACGGCTCGGGCAAGCGGCAGGCAGTGCAGATCATCGCCGAGAGCGTTCAGTTCCTCGGCGGCCGCGGTGACGGCGACGGCGGCGGCGGCAACCAGTTCGTGCCCGCGGGCGCAGCCCAGCAGGAGAGCGCCGACTTCCCGGCCGCGGCCGACGACGACATCCCGTTCTAGGAGAAGCATGGCGAGAGAGAAGAATCAGCAGCAGCAGCAGCGGAGGCGGCCCGGTGGGCCCGCGGGGCAGATCAAGCGCCGCAACTGCTTCTTCTGCAAGGAGCACATCGCGGAGATCGACTACAAGAACGTCACCCAGCTGCGCCGTTACGTCTCCGAGAAGGGGAAGATCCGCAGCCGCCGCATCACCGGCGCCTGCCGCCGGCACCAGGTGCAGGTGGCGACCGCGGTCAAGCGGGCGCGCGAGATGGCTCTGCTGCCGTACGTCGCCGAAGGCTCCGAGGAGCGCGGCGGCGGCCGGCGCGACCGCGGCGATCGCGGCGATCGCGGGGACCGGGGAGACCGCTGAGGTGGAGGTCATCCTCCTCTCGGACGTCGAGCACGTCGGCCTTCGCGGCGACGTCGTCTCGGTCGCACGCGGGTACGCACGGAACTACCTCCTCCCCCGTCGGCTCGCCGAGGAAGCGACGCCCGCGCGGGTCGCGGAGCTGCAGAAGCGGGACACCATGCGGGCGCGCCACGAGGCGAAGACCGCGGAGGAGGCCCGCGAGATCGCGGAGGCGCTGTCGCAGACAGTGCTGCGGTTCGAGGTCAAGGCCGGCCCGACCGGTTCGTTGTTCGGCTCCGTCACGCCGACCGACATCGCCGACGAGCTGTGGAGCACCAAGAAGATCCGCGTCGACCGGCGCAAGATCGAAAGCGATCCGATCAAGCGGATCGGCCGCTACGAGGTTCCGATCGGGCTCTTCGAGGACGTGCGCGTCGACATCCGGGCCGAGGTCTTCCCTGAAGGCGGCGAGCTGCCGTCCGACGAGGAGCTCGAGGCGATGCAGGCGGCCGAGCGCGCCGAGCAGGAGGAGGAGGCGGCCAAGGAGCCGTCCGCAGAGCTCGAGGAGATCCTCGCGGAGGTCGACGCAGCCGAAGCTGCGGAGCCCGAGGAGGCGGAAGAGGCGGCCGAGACGCCCGAGGAGCCCGAAGCCGAGGCAGAAGCGGACGCCGAGCCCGAGTG
>Ga0335076_10000124_pt1 | contig 63367 bp, 54 predicted proteins | sample Lox_Sample_25_FD_206717 | JGI IMG/M metagenome (GOLD analysis project Ga0335076, IMG submission 206717) | Soil microbial communities from Loxahatchee National Wildlife Refuge, Florida, United States - Lox_Sample_2.5 | ecosystem: Environmental > Terrestrial > Soil > Wetlands | place: USA... | reverse complement strand
CCACTGGTCGACGTAGGCGGAGTGGTCATGGTCGAGGAAATAATCTTTGCGGACGGCGCGCATGTCGGTGCAGATGCCGTCGCCGGGCTGGCAACTGAATTCTTTGAGCGCGACGCGTTTCCACTTCGTCGCGGCCTGCACGACCTGGGCGTCGATCGGATTTTTGCCGCGATCGTTCGAGATGTGGAACTGGACGGGGGTGCGTGAGCCGTCGCGGTCGAGCATGTCGTTGACGCCGCTTTCGGAGTCGACGATCAGAGGAACCTCAACCATCATCAGGTTCAATTCTTTGCAGAGGTTATCTGCGATGTAACGCTTGACCTGAAATATTGCCTGCTGGGTTTCGCGCCGGTCGAGCAGGGACTTGTAGTCTTTGGGCAGGACGCGTTCGAGTTCGTTGTAGTCGCCGATGCCGGGTCCTGCCAGATCAGCGCGCTTGTCATAAGTGATGGTGGCCATGAATCCCTCCGCGGATGGGATGAAGACGTTCATGTTTATGGATTAGTCTTCTGCGGGCGGATACGCAGTGATGCTGGGCACAGGAGGATGTGTCGGATGAAGCGGTCCCGCCTCAGCTGTGGAGCTCGCAGGCCGGGTTGACGCACGCCCTTGTGATTCCGATCACTGCCGCCGCGGGTCACCAAGGTCTCTAATTTTCATACATCCGTCCCCAAAAGGAGGCCCTCCCATGCCGACCACGATGGCTGACGTTCGTGACTTCCTTGCCCTTCGCCGCATCGCTCTTGTCGGCGTGTCGCGCGCCCCCAAGGATTTCAGCCGCTACCTCTTCCGCGAAATGTGCGAGAAGGGATACGAGATGGTTCCCGTAAATCCGGCCGTGGAAGAAGTGGACTCCCGCCGCTGCTTCGCCCGCGTCCAGGACATCGCGCCGCCCGTCGAAGGCGCTCTGCTGCTGACCTCGCCGCAGGGCACAGAGAAAGTCGTGCGAGACTGCGTCGAGGCCGGCATCCGCCAGGTCTGGATGCATCGCAGCGGCGGCGCCGGCGCCGTCAGTCAGGAAGCGATCGAGTTCTGCCACCAGCAGGGCATCCAGGTGGTGGAAGGCCATTGCCCCTTCATGTTCTTTCCGAAGACGCAGTGGTTCCATCGGATGCACGGATTCATTGTGAAGTTGACGGGCGGATATCCACGACAAGTCCGGGCTCAGTGAGCTGAACAACGCCGCCCGGTACAACGCGGGAGCGCCCGTCCAACGCTGAGTGGGGTGCGGTACACTTGACGGCCACGGAGCCCTTCCTTCCCGCCCATGAAGAAACGCCCTGTGCTGGTAACGATTCTCAGCTGCGTGCTCATCGCCGCGGGCATCGCCGGGTTGGTCTACCACGCTGGAGAGTATGCAGCCTCGAACAAGCTCGAATATGCGCTCGTTCTCTTCGTGCGAGTACTCGCCATTGTGGCCGGGCTATTCATGCTGCGCGGAAGCAACTGGGCGCGCTGGCTCGCTATCCTCTGGATTGCCGCGCACGTCATCATCAGCGCGTTTCACCCGATGAGCGAGCTGGCGATTCACATTGTCGTGTTTGCGATGTTCGCCTTCGTGCTATTTCGTTCGGAAAGCGCCGAGTATTTCCGTGGGTCGGAAGGGCGCTGAGATCCGGGAGGACGAAGTCCCGCATACGGCGCGGCGCAGACTACTTGGCTACTCGCACTTTTGGCGGATGCTCCATATCCGCGAACGTGAACGTCACCAGCGCTCCCTGCCGTACATTGCCAACCATTGCCGGGCGGAAGCAAGCAAGGCACGTGCCGCTCTCGTGCCGGACGCTGAGATAGACGACGCCCGCCGAACCCGCATCCAGCAACTGCCGCCCAAGGCGCTGCGAAGGGCGGTAATCATCGGGGTCCAGGCATTTCCGGAAGCGCGGGTCATGGCGCAGGTCGTGAAAGTCTCCGTGAAAATCAGCCTCGTAGTCGCGATAGGAGACGGTCTCCTCTTCCTTCCAGTTCACCTCTCGCAGCCACTCACCATAATGGAACGCCACTTCGGCCTGCGAAGTTTTCAGCGAGAACCCTGCATACCAGACGCCGCGGTCCGCTCCGCTGAAACGTGTGCCCTTGGGGCGCGCGTGCGTGAAGGCCGCGTTGATGATGTGATAATGCGGCACTCCGAAGACGAGTTCGTGGACCGTGATGCCCGGCAGCAGGTTGGCTTCGCCCAGAAGCCGTTCGTTGGTGGCATCGTCGAGCTGGCACAAGGCCTTCATCTGCGCCGGAGGCAGCCCGAGGCGTTCCAGGACGCTCGCCCCGTCGTCCGCGTAGCGGGCGGGGATGAGGCGGTGTGTGTCGTCCTGCTCGAGATGGGTAGTCTTCGGACGCATGGCTAGCTAGGAACTTGAACCGCAGAGATCGCAGAGTTCGTAGGGAATTCATGATCGAGGTTTCTCTGTGAACTCAGCGATCTTAGCGGTTAGATCCCCCGTTAAATCCCGCCGCGGCGCGAATCCAGCAGCTGCCGCACGCGCAGCATGGACGGCACGCCACCCTTTCGCATATACGCTAGTGGCGTCTCGCCCGCGAAAATCGGGTTGTTGTTCGGCAGCTGGATCCAGGCATCGGCTAGCTTCGTGCTGAACAGAATGTTCAGAGCCTTAAAAACTCCGATCAGCAGGGAAATGCGCGTAAGTTTGTCCTGGTCGAGCGTTTTGGACGGAGTGCGCTTGAGTTGATAAAACGATCCGTTGGAAATGCCGCCGAGCAGGCTGCGCGCGTCCTCGTCGCGCAGCTTCCAGTGGCCGGCCATGCTGAAGAATGCGCGGATCGCCGCCGGGCTCAGCTTTTCCTGCACCGCGCGGTCCGAGAGATCGAGCGGACGGTCCCAGGCGATGCCGTGGAGCGTTATGCCGGCGGTCGAACTTAACGCAGTGTCTCCAAACATGTAAATAATATACTACGAATATGGAGACTTTAGCAAATGGGATGAGTGTGGCCATGTCAGCCCTGCTCAGCGCCCGGGCGAACGCGGTTCCCTGTGTCCGATCGGGTGTTGACAGCCGTTCCTCCCAGGAAGACAATTGTCGGCATACAGCCATTATCATTAAGATATAGAGGCGGGACGCGTTCCACGAAGTCCTTTGTCCGGAATATTTTGCGATAAGTCCTTGGGGTTCAAGATTTTGCATTGTTGAACGTGTTATAACCCATTTGTTTTGAAGATTTTGACGCGCGAAGGCGGGAGGGGGAGGGGTACCCTCAAAGCGCAAACCCTCCGGAGCTGGAGCGCCAGAGTTAGCGGCAAAAGCGCTGGAGTCTGGGCGGCGGAGCCGTGGGCAGATCGTTGAATTCGCCGTCCCAGCCAGTGCAGCCTTTGGCGTTCACGGCGCGGATGACGGTCTGTTCGAGTTCACGGGCTTTGCCTTTGGCTTCGGAGATCTGGGCCTGGCTGAGGAAGCCTCCGCCTTCGAGTTCGGCAAGGTCGGCCTGGGCACGGGATTCTCCGGCATCGATCGCGACCACGAACCAGGTGTAGGCGCTCAGGCGGTCAAGGGCGATGCCGCGTCCGTCTTTCAGGGCCTTGGCGTAGTAGTACTGGGCGGGCGGAATGCCCTGGTCGGCGGCGAGTTTGAACATAGCTGGCGCTTTGGTGTAGTCGCGGTCGGCGAGAATGCGCGCGAGATAGTACTGGGCGAAGGGATTGCCCTGGTCCGCGGCGGCCTTGAACCACTTCTCGGCAGCCGGCACGTCTTGCTGAATACCGCCACCGATGTAGTAATTGCGTCCAAGGAGCCATTCCGCCAGCACGTCACCCTGGTTGGCCGCTTTGCGATACCAGTCGATGGCCTGGCTCTGGCTGCCAGCGGTGATCTGGCCGGTTTCATAGAAGTAGCCCAGGGCGACCTGCGATGGTCCGTAGCCGAGATCGGCGGAGCGCCGGAAGTATTCGAGGGCGTCGCGGTCGTTGCGCGAAGGGCCCGCGCCGGAAATGGCGTCCATGCCGCGTTCGTAGAGCGCTTCGGGCGAGTTGCTTTGGGCGAAGGCCAGTGAGGCGATCACAGTTACGAAGAGAGGCAGAAAGGTTCGGCGCATGGGCGTGCTCCAGTGCAAAGTATAGGGAACCACGCGGAGGGAGAGCAGTTACCAAGGTGTGGTGACGGATTGTCAAAGAGATCATGACCGCGAGTTGGCCGTCCGGCAGAACAACCTGGACGCCATGGCGGGGAAAGGCCAGATGCCTCTCGAGTGGGTGCAGGAGTCAGATCAGGTGTAACGCTCGCGCAGCAAATCGGCGATCGCCGCATAGGCTGACGTGAGGGTCTTTTCGTCCGGCAGGAACACGATGCGGAAGTGCTGCGTGCCGGGACGCTGACCGAAGCCGGAACCGTGGACGACCATGACGTGCTTTTGACGAATCAGTTCGGTGACAAAAATGTCGTCGCTCTCGGGAATGTCGATTGATGGATAAGCGTAAAAGGCACCGCGAGGCGCTACACAACTCACCCGCGGAGTCTGGTTGCACCACTTCACTGTGAGATCGCGGCGGGAGCGCAGCTTGCGTTTCACTTCGACGAGGTGATTCTGCGGGCCTTCGAGTGCGGCTGCGATCGCGTATTGCTCGGGATGATTCGCACAGAGCCGGGCGCGCAGGAGTTTGTTGACACCTTCGAGATACGGTTTGATCACCGATGCGTCGCCGCTGGCAATGCCCCATCCGATGCGCCATCCGGGGGCGAGGTAATTCTTCGACAGTCCGCCAAATGTGATGACGGGAACGTCGGGCGCAGCGGCGGCCATGGCGACGTGCGGGTCATCGTCGATGATTAATTTGTCGTAGATCTCGTCGGCGAAGATGATCAGGTTGTGGTGGCGGGCCAGTTCCGCAATCTGCTCGAGCATCTGGCGGGTGCAAACGGAGCCGGTGGGGTTGTTGGGATTGATGAGCACGATGCCGCGAGTGCGTGGCGTGATCTTTTTCCTGATGTCGTCGAGATCGGGCTGCCAGCCGTTGTCTTCGCTCAAGTAGTAGGTGTTGAGGCCGACGCCGAGTTTTGCCAGGATTGCTGAATAAAGAGGGTAATCGGGACAGGGGGTGAGCAGGTCGTCGCCGGGATTGAGCAGCGCGGCGAGGCAGATGTCGACCGTTTCGCTCACGCCGGACGTGACGAAGATGTCCCGAATTGTGGTGATACCCTTGCGGGCGGCTTCTCCGCGAATCGCATTGAGTGCCTCGGGAATTCCCGACGACGGAGCGTAGCCATTCTTGCCGTCGCGCATGGCCTTGTGAACCGCGTCAATCATGTGGGGAGGCGTCTGGAAGTCGAAATTCAGAGGGTCGCCGATGTTCAGGGGCAGGATTGCATTCCCCAAGTCGCTCACTTCCTTCGCCACGCAGGCGAGGTCGCGGATGGCGTAACGGACGTGTTCGAGGCGGGAGGCGGCGGCGATTTCGCGGGTTTGCGTCAAAGACATGGCGTCAGTTTCCGCTCAAATTGTACAGGAGAGTGCGGCGGGTGATGGCGTGCGGGTGGGGCACGTTGTCGATCCCTTCGCGCACCACTGGGAGATCGGAGGACCTCTATCGAGGGTTGGTCGGAGATCCGCCGTTTACGTCAGGCGACAACTTGCAGGCCGCGGCTTCGTCCAGCATCCAAAGAAGCCGGCCCTCGGGTTGCACCAGTTGCGCCGGATAGGGAGGCTCGTGCTCGCCTTGCAGAATTTCACGCACCTTGTCTGCCTTGTCGGGCCCGCTGACGAGAAACATAGCGTCCGTCGCGTGATTCAGCACCGGGAAGGTGAACGAGATGCGGTGCGTCTTGAATTTCTCCACCCAGTTGGCGATCACCAGGCGCGATTGTTCTTTGAGGCCTTCGGAGTCGGGGAAGAGTGAAGCTGTGTGACCGTCGGGACCGAGGCCGAGCAGGATCAGGTCAAAGGCCGGGAATTCGTTCGACGATAGCTGGAAGAACTGGCGGATTTTCGCTTCGTAGTCCGCGGCGGCGGCTGCCGGGTCGGGGTTTTCAGCCGGCACGCGAAACACGTTCCCCGCGGGGATCGCGATCTTACTCAGCAGCGATTCATTCACCATGCGGTAGTTGCTGTCAGGATGATCGGGTGGAACATGGCGTTCGTCGCCGAAAAACAGGAAGGTGCGGCTCCAGGGGAAGTCGGCGTGATCTTTGGCGAGGAGAGAGTAGAGCGCGCGCGGCGTCGATCCACCGGACAGGGCGACGACAAACCGCCCGCGATTGGCGATCAGCTCACGGCCCAGGCGGACAAATTCGTCGGCTGCGCCGCGGAACAGATCAGCGGCGGACGGCAGGGTGCGAATGATTCGAATGCAGGAAGAAGGCATTTGTGATTTGTAATTGAAAAGCTCTCGCTGCCGACTGTTGACCCGGAGGATTACCCAAATTACAAATTACAAACCTATTTCTCGAAGTTTCTCCATTTGCGCCCGTCTTTTTCTATCAGTTCATCTGACTCCTTTGGGCCCCAGCAGCCGCTCGGATAGTTCGGGAAGTTACGCGGGGGAAGGGCTTTCCAGACGTCGAGCACGGGATTGACGACGCTCCATCCTGCTTCGACCATGTCGGCGCGCTGGAACAGCGTGGCGTCGCCGATCATGCAGTCGTGCAGCAGGCGCTCGTAGCCGGTATTGGGCGTTTGTCCGAAGTAGTCGGCGTACTCGAAATCCATGTCGACTTCGCCCAGCCGCATCGCTGGCCCTGGAGTCTTCGCCGCAAAGCGAAGCGAGATACCTTCTTCCGGCTGGATGTGGAGGACGAGCTGATTGGGCATCAGGTCTTGCACCTGTGTTTCGCGGAAAAGGACGAACGGGGCGCGGCGGAACTCGATTACGACATGTGTGTTGCGGCTGGGCAGGCGCTTGCCTGTGCGCAGGTAGAAGGGAACTCCGGCCCAGCGCCAGTTGTCGATGAGCAACTTCATGGCGACGAAGGTTTCGGTGCGAGAGTCGGTTGGGACGCCTTCTTCAGCGCGATATGCGGGCAAGCGCTGTCCCTTCACAGTGCCTTCGCCGTATTGGCCGCGGACCGTCTTGCTGAGTACATCCTCGGAGGTGAAAGGCTGAATCGCGTGAAGAATCTTTGCCTGCTCGTCACGCACCGCATTCGCTTCGAAGGAAATCGGCGGCTCCATCGCGGTGAGGCTGATCAACTGCATGATGTGGTTGGGCACCATGTCGCGCAGAGCGCCGGCATTGTCGTAGTAACCGCCGCGCTTTTCGACACCGACGGTTTCTCCCACGGAAATCTGAACATGGTCGATGTAGCGGCGGTTCCAGATGGGCTCGAAAATTCCGTTGGCGAAGCGGAAAGCCAAGATGTTCTGTACCGTTTCTTTGCCCAGATAGTGATCGATACGGTAGATCTGATTCTCTTTCGCAACTTTCAACAGGCGCTGGTTCAGGTCGCGTGCTGTATCGAGATCGTGGCCAAAGGGCTTTTCGACGATCACGCGCCGCCAGTGGCCATTCTCTTCGTTCATCAGGCCGACGGTGGCAAGGCGCTCAACGATGTCGCCGAAGAATTCCGGCGAGGTGGCCAGGTAGAAAAAGAAATTGCCGTGAGTGGAAAGGTCCTGGTCGACTCTGCCGAGAGTTTCCTTGAGCTTGTCATAAGTGGCCGGATCGTCGAAGTCACCGCTGATGTAGTGCATGCGACGGACAAACCACTCCCAGATATCGGGGTCGATTGCGCCGGTGGCGAACTGTTTGAACTCTTCGGTCACGCGCTGGCGCACTTCGTCGTCGCTCATAGGAGTGCGCCCCAGACCGATGATGGCGAATTCGCGCGAAAGGAGCTGCTGGCTGGCGAGGTTGTAGAGCGCCGGAATGAGCTTGCGCCGGGTCAGGTCGCCGGAAGCGCCGAAGATCACCATCACACAGGGGTCGGCGACGCGACCTACGCGTGGCCGGGCGGAAGCGGGTCGAGTCTCGGTGGTTGCCATCGCTGTCCTCCCACAGTCACTGAAGTCGGGATCTAGCACAAAGAAAAATTCTCCGGTATTGCTCTCAGGCGGGCTTCGATTGTTTGGGTTCGACGTGCCCGCCGAACTTCTGGCGCATGGCCGAGAGAATCTTCTCGGCAAAGGTGTGTTCCTGGCGCGAGCGGAAACGCGTGTACAGTGCGGCCGAGAGCACCTCGGCCGGGACCGCTTCGTCGATGGCGGCCTGGATGGTCCAGCGGCCCTCGCCGGAATCCTGCACGAATCCGCTGTACTCGGACAGGTTCGGACTTTCGGTTAGCGCGATGGCGGTCAAATCGAGAAGCCACGAAGAGACGACGCTACCGCGACGCCAGACCTCGGCAATATCCGCCAGGTTCAGGTCGTAACGGATGGCTTCAGGAAGATCCTTGCTGGTCGCGTTGCGGAAGATATCGAAGCCTTCGGCATAGGCCTGCATCATGCCGTACTCGATTCCGTTGTGGACCATCTTGACGAAGTGTCCGGAACCGGAGGGGCCGCAATGGATGTAGCCGTCTTCGGCGGTGCCACCGATCTTGTCGCGGCCGGGAGTACGGGGGATGTCGCCGCGTCCGGGGGCGAGGGTTTTGAAGATCGGGTCAAGACGCGTAACGGCTTCTTTGGGGCCGCCGATCATCATGCAGTAACCGCGTTCGAGGCCCCAGACGCCGCCGCTGGTGCCGACGTCCACATAGTGCACGCCTTTTTCTTTGCACACCTGGGCGCGGCGGACATCGTCTTTGAAATACGAGTTGCCACCGTCAATGATGGTGTCGCCGGCTTGCATGCTGCTCAGCAGAGCGTGAACGGTTTTTTCGGTGGCATCGCCGGCAGGAACCATGATCCAGACGGCTCGCGGTGCGATGAGCTTGCTGACAAGATCATCGAGCGATGAAGATGCGGTCGCACCTTCTCCGGCCAGATGTTTGACGGATTCAGGACTGAGATCGGACACGACTAACTGGTGACCACCGCGCATCAGGCGGCGCGTCATATTCGCGCCCATGCGACCCAGCCCGACCATTCCTAGTTGCATGAAGGCTCCTTGAATACCTTTGCCAATTCGCGGCCGGAGATTGACAACAAATCTCCGCCCTGAGCGGCTAAACTCAGCGGCTGGAGCCGCGATTCTCCAAAAAAGGCTTTCTAATCGCAGCGCTGAAGCGCTGCGCCACCCCACCCCTCGGTCCGGCCTGACGTCACGCCGACTGACGTTTCGAGTTCTTCTCCACCGCAGCAAGCAACTGGTCGAAGGCGTCGGCGAACAGTTTTACGCCGTCCCGAGTGAGCTTGTCCGTCACTTCCTTCATCGAAATGCCGACTGCCGCCAGATCCGCCATCGTCCTGGCCGCGCCGGGCAAATCCTCGGTGAGGCTGACGCGCGGCTTGCCGTGGTCGCGGAAAGCTTCGAGCGTCGCCGGGGGAACCGTATTAACTGTGTCGGGCCCGATGAGTTCCTCCACATAGATCACGTCGCGGTAGGCGGGATTCTTGGTGCTGGTGCTGGCCCAGAGCACGCGCTGTGTCTGTGCGCCTTTTGCCGCGAGCGCGTTCCATCGTTGTGTGGAGAAGATCTTTTCGTAGGCTTCGTACGTCAGTTTGCCGTTGGCGATTGCGATCTTCCCCAGAATGGACTGGAGCTTCGCTTTGCGGGCGGGATCGGATTCCTTTTTGATCTGGTCGTTCAGCAACGAATCAACGAGAGTATCGATGCGGCTGATGAAGAAGCTGGCGACGCTGGCGACGCGGCTGACGTCTCCGCCGCCGCGAGCGTAGGTTTCGAGCGCCTCGATGTAGGTGTGCGCCACCTGTTCGTATACGTCCTGGGCGAAGAGCAGCGTGATGTTGATATTGATGCCTTCGCTCAAGGTCCGCAGAATTGCGGGAATCCCTTCGGGAGTGCCGGGGATCTTGATCATCACGTTCTCGCGGTTGACCGCCTTCCAGAGACGGCGCGCTTCATCGATCGTGCCCTGCGTGTTGTTGGCGAGATACGGGGAAACTTCCAGGCTCACGTAGCCGTCGCGCCGGTTCGTGCTCTGGTACACGGGACGGAGCAGGTCGGCGGCTTCCTGAATGTCGCGAATGGCGAGAAGTTCGAAGCGGCCCTTGGCGTCGAGATCGGCGCGATTGGCGAGCGAGTCGAGAAAATCCTGGTACAGGGTGCTTCCCACGATCGCCTTTTCGAAGATGGCGGGGTTCGAAGTCATGCCACCCAGGCCGTCTTCTTCGATCAGATGTTTCAGTTCGCCGCCTTGGAGGAGATCGCGGCGGATGTAGTCGAGCCAGACGGACTGGCCAAGTGCCTCCAACTGTTTCAACCGATTTACGGCCTTGCCGGTTTCGAGCGTGCCAACAGGGTTCATGACAACTCCTTCCACAAAAGCCAGGCAGCAGGTTAGCGCCTGGACATTACAAATGTGTTACGGCGCGAGCAGTTCGCGCGCGACCCGAATCACGTTGTCGGTAGTGAATCCAAATTTCTTCATTACGTCTTTAAGCGGAGCTGAAGCTCCAAAGGTGTGCATGCCGATTACGCGCCCTTGGTTGCCAACGTACCGTTCCCAGCCGAGGGTCGCACCGGCCTCGACCGCCACGCGGGCCGTCACATCGGGCGGGAGCACGCGGTCGCGGTAACTTTGGTCCTGGCGTTCGAAAAGATCCCAGGAGGGCATGCTGACGACACGCGCGCGGATGCCTTCCTGTTTCAGTTTTTCGAACGCATCCACGCAGAGGCTGACTTCGCTGCCGGTGCCGATCAGAATGACTTGAGGTTTGCCGCCTTCGGCATCGGCCAGGATGTAGGCGCCCTGGGCAACGCCCGCCGCCGATGCATACCTGGTGCGGTCGAGGGTCGGGATGGCCTGGCGGGTGAGCACGATCACGGCTGGTTCGTGATGGGTCTTCATCACGACTTTGTAGGCTTCCGTGACTTCGTTGGCGTCGCCGGGACGAAGCAGCATGAGGCCAGGAGTCGCCCGCAGGGTCGCCAATTGCTCGATCGACTGATGCGTCGGTCCGTCTTCGCCGAGGCCGATGGAATCGTGAGTGAAGATCCAGATCGCGGGAAGTTCCATGATCGCCGAGAGACGGATGGCGGGCTTCATGTAATCCGTGAAGATGAAGAAGGTCGAACCGTAGGCACGGAGCTTGCAGAGGGTCATGCCGTTCACGATGGCGCCCATGGCATGCTCGCGAATGCCGAAATGGAAGTTGCGTCCGTTGTACTGCCCGGCCTCGAAGTCTCCAGCGCCGTCGAAAGTGAGGCGCGTCTTGGTCGAAGGATAAAGATCGGCAGCGCCACCCATCAGCCAGGGCGTGTTCGTCGCCAATGCGTTCAGGACCTTCGATCCCGAATCACGGGTTGCAAGGCCCTTGGCATCGGCGGGGAAGACGGGCAAGCCTTTGTCCCACTGATCAGGAAGTCCCCCCTGCTGCATGCGCACATGCTGCATTGCCAGGTCAGGATATTGTTCAGTGTACTTGTTGAACAACGTTTCCCAGTTCTCGCGCGACTGGCGGCCACGTTTCCCGATACCGTCGCGAAAATTTTCGCGGACACCGTCGGGCACGAGGAATTTTGCGTCTTCGGGCCAGCCGTAGAAGCGCTTGGTGAGCTTCACTTCTTCTTCGCCGAGCGCTTCGCCATGCGCTTCCTTGGTGTCCTGACGATTGGGAGAGCCGTAGCCGATGTGGCTGTCGACGATGATGAGCTTGGGGCGATCTTTGACTCCGAGCGCCTGGTTGTACGCGTTAGACAGTTGATCGAGGTCGTTGGCGTCAGCAACGTGGGTCACGTACCAGCCATGACTTTTGAAGCGGCCGGCGACATCTTCGCTGAAGGCGAGATCGGTCTTGCCTTCGATGGTGATGTGATTGTTGTCATAGACCCAGCACAGGTTGGAGAGCTTCAGGTGTCCTGCGACGGACGCGGCTTCGGAGGAGACGCCCTCCATCAGATCGCCGTCGCCGCAGAAGACCCAGACGTTGTAGTCGAAGAGATCGTATCCGGGGCGGTTGAAGTGCTGGGTCAGCCAGCGACCGGCGACAGCCATGCCCACACTGGTCGCGACGCCCTGACCCAGCGGGCCGGTGGTCGTTTCCACTCCCGTAGTGAGGTGCGATTCCGGATGGCCCGGGGTCCTGCTGTCGAGTTGGCGGAAGTTCTTGATGTCGTCAAGCGAGACGGACAGCTGGTTGAGAACTTCACCCTCATGGTTGACATTCCTCACTCCTGCCAGGTGCAACATCGAGTAGAGGAGCATGGAAGCATGGCCGTTGGAGAGGACGAAGCGGTCCCGATTGGGCCAGAGAGGATCTTCGGGGTCATAGCGCAGGACCTGCTGCCAGAGGCAATATGCCGCAGGCGCGAGCGCCATGGGTGTACCGGGATGGCCGGAGTTCGCCTTCTGTACGGCGTCCATGGATAGCGTGCGGATGGTGTTGATGCTGAGTTGAACGATCTGTGCGCCCGAGACTACAGTCTGCTCACCGACGGCCATCGCGTCTCCCTCGCAAGTCCCAACTGGTTTAGCGACACCCTTATTGGATGAAGGTTCACGCCAATCGGCTACAACAATGCCCTTGGCGGGGAACGGAATGTCGATTCTACAACGGAGCGGGTAAGGGTTGCCGGGCCAAAGGGCCCCTAGGTCAGGTAGGTCCTGCTCTGGCTGATCTTGTGCTGCAGGGTGGAGGCCATCTGGTCCACGTCGCCTGGGGAAAGATGCAGTACCTCCGGTTCGAGCACCGGGACGCGGTTGCTACCGACGGCATCGCGGCGCACCTGGATGAGCAGGGCCTGCATGGCATCGGGGTCATATTTCTGCGGCGTGAGGCGGATCAGTTCCTGCAATGCGATTCCCAGAGGCAGGGGTTCACGGTAGGGGCGCGCGCTGATCATGGCATCGAAAGTGTCGGCGAGGGCGACAATGCGAACAGGCTGCGGCATTTCCTCATGGTGCATGCCGTCGGGGTAACCAGTGCCGTCACCGCGCTCGTGGTGCCAGCGCACGATTTCAGGAATCTGCGGCCAGGGGAACTGCACGTTACTCACAATCTGGTGGCCGACTACGGTGTGGTCTGCCATTTCGCGGAATTCCTCCGGGTCGAGGGACGAAGGCTTACTGAACAGGCGCTTGTCCACGGCGACTTTGCCGATGTCATGGAGATAGCCGGCCGAGCGCAGTGCTGCCACCTGACCTGACTCCATTCCGAGGGCCTCGCCGATCGCCTGCGCGTAGCGGCCCACGCGCAGCGAGTGTCCGTGAATATTGACGTGTTTGACGTCGATCGCGGCGGCGAACGCTTCGAGCGCATTGTCGTAGAAACCGTGGAGGGACGCGAGGAGGCGGAGATTCTCGGAGACGCGCTGCGCCAGCGTCTGGCTCAAGCTGTGATTGTGGATGGCGAGCGCCACATAGCTGCTGAGCAGATGCAGGGAATCGAGAGCGTCTTCTTCATAGGGGGCGTCGCCTTGCCTGCGGCCGAGGGCAATGGCGCCCACCAGCTTGCCTCGCACTTTGAGCGGGCAGATGCATTTGAAAAGTTCGGGAGCGACGTTGCCATTGGAACTCAGGAAGACGTCATAGGTGCTGCTGTTCAGCAGAACCGGACCGTTGGCAGCGGTGAGGGTATGGACGTGACGGGGCAGCAGAGGGACCAGAGCAGGATCCGGAAGAAGAGCAAATCCCTCAGCGCCAGCCGACGTCAGCAGGGACGGGCGCTCGCCGAAAGAAAACAACACGGCCTCGCGCGCTCCGGCCGCCTCCAGAATGGCCGTGAGCATGGTGCGCGCGGTCTGACTGAAATCCCGGTCCGCAGTTAGTTCCGGACCGAGGTCGGCCAGAGTCTCGACGGTGCGCAACAGCTTTTTCAGATTGGTTCCGTGCAATCCCTCGCGCGGAGGCACTGCTGAGAAACCAGAGCAATCTCAGCGTAGCATGCGCAACACAACCCCGATTGTTGGTTAGTTTGGTGCGGTGAGCGGGCTGCGGACCTGACCTTGCATAGGCTTGTTGTGTCTCCTACGGTCTGCTTCGCAGGTGCGGAGAGAGCGCTCGGGGACCGCGCGATCATAGCGATAGATTGGTCGAGGCGTGGCGCCAGATTTACCTCATATAGTATTGGGGCCACCTTTACAGGACTTTACTGTTCGTTACGGAGTCTTTACAGAACACCGGCAACTGGGGCGTTCGACCCGTGCATCCACTCTACTGTTCCTCAAAATCCTATTGGGTGGGAGTGTGCACGGATGCGCCGTCGTCAATGTTTGTCTCTGGGACTGTGCCTTTGCTGGATTGGAGTCGTGTCCTTCACCGTTGGTTGTGGATCGTCGTCCTCCAACGCTGCAAAGGTACGGCTGGTCAATGCCAACCCCGATCAGTCCGGCTTGACCTTGCTCGTGGACACCAAGAGCTCGGCCTCGGGGGTCGGGTATGGCGCCACGTCGTCTTACATTGGAGTGAGTGCCGCTTCTCATGAGCTGCAGGTGGAACCCGATAACACCGGAAACGTGATTATCGATAGCACCCTGTCTTTCAGTTCAGGTAGCAACGTCAGCCTGATCTCAGCGAATTATTCCTACAACGTGCAGAGCATCGTGTTGAACGATGACAATTCGGCGCCACCCTCGGGCGACTTCAAGATGCGCATCGTGAACGTGTCGCCGGGAATGGGGCAACAGGATGTGTACGTCGTGACTTCGGGCACGGATATCGGGTCAGCCACCCCGGTCTTTTCAAACCTCGGGTTTGGAAGCGCGTCTTCGTATGTCACGCTCAGCGCAGGAAGCTACGATGTGGTCTTTACCCCGCCGGGATCAAAGTTCATCAATCTCACTAGTTCGTACACGTTGAGCGCAGGCCAGGTCCGGACGGTCCTGGCGTTGAATAATCCCATCGGGTCGTACGAGGCGACCGTGCTCTCGGACGTCAACTAAACCGTATTGGAAGTGCATCATGCTCAGCAGAACGGGCGTGGGAGTGCCGGTGCACTCCTGTGCACTTCCCGCGCTGGGCGCGGTCTTGACACCGCGCTGTCTAAGGAACATACTGCCGCTAATTTCCCGCGCTGCTGTCGTCCTGCCGGTTTTTTGCCGACAGTCCATCGTCAAAGGAAATACGTGTGCTCGAATCTCACCGGTCGCCCGTTCCTTTGGGGAGATCCTCAAATCTTGCCGCCGCTGATCCAAGGCGAGAACTCAGTTCTGGTGTCGCAGCGGAGGATCGCGGAGTCCTGACGGGCCTGAGCGAAACGATTGACGCCGGGCAGCATCGGCTCGATCCGATTCTGGAAGCGATCTCGGATGCCGCATTTCACCTGACGGGTGCGAGCGGCGCAGCCGTCGCGATGTGGAAAAACGGCGTGATGGTGTGCCGGGCGCGCAGTGGCGAGTCGGCCCCTCCTTTAGGAGCGAGCGTAAGCGCCGACTCAGGAATCTCCGGGGAATGCCTGCGCACGGGCAATATTCTTCGCTGCGACGATACACAAAGCGACCCGCGAGTTGATGCGGAAGTCTGTGGAAGCCTGGGCCTGCGTTCCATTGCCGCGGTGCCGATTGTGGGCTGGCACGGCACCAACGGCATCATTGAGATCTTTTCGACTGTGCCGCATGCTTTTTCGGAAGAGCATTTGGAGTGGCTGAAACAGTTGGCACGTTTGGCGGAAAAGGCGCGCGCGCTTCGCCCGCACAACGCCTCGGCCGTCGCGGAGGAGACTCCACCAGACCCGGCCTTCGCACCCCCGACCGAGTCCGACCGGTTACGCGATGTCGTATTCGCGGCGATCGGCGGGCGCAGACGTCAGGCGATTCTGGGTGTCGCGGGACTGTTCGTTCTCTTCCTGCTTGGCTTTGCGATCTGGCTCGGTTTCCACACTCCCGATGCCGCCGATGCGAAGGCTCAGAGCGCCGCGCCGCCTGCTGTTGCCGCCGCGCCTCCACGAACGCTCGATGGAAGTATCGCCAAAGCAGGATCAGGGAGGGAATCCTCCGCGGTAGGGAAGCCATCTGCTGGAACTGCGGTGAGGCTGGCTGCAAAGGTGGAGCGGATTCCTTTGCCCGTCAAGCCGGGTACGGCGACTTCGGGCAGCGAGCCACTGGCGGTTCAGCGAGAGCAACCGGCAGCGACAGGTACCGGCACGACCGAGGCGGCGATCGAGCCTCCACCGATCGCGGCGGAGTCATCCCAGGCTGACGTTCTCAGGGGTCTCCTCTCCGTGCCTGCCCAGGAACCGGGACACGCGTTCCCGATGTCGCAGGGCGTCTCGAATGGATACCTCGTGCACCGGGTTTCGCCGGTCTATCCGCCGCAAGCACGGCAATTGCGAATGCAGGGCGCGGTGAGGTTGGACGCCGTCATTTCGGAGCAAGGCACGATCGAGAGCCTCAAGGTGGTTGAAGGCCCTCCCGTCCTCGCGCGGGCGGCGATCGACGCCATCAAGCAATGGCGCTACAAGCCCTACGAACTGAATGGTAAGCCGGTGAAGATCGCGACGACAATCACGGTGCAATTCAAGCTGCCGCAATGAATTCCTAAACACCGACCGGGAAGGGCTTGGTGTGCGTCTCCGAGCCGACAGAGAGGCCGGCGAAACGGCCTTGCAGCAGCGACATCAGGCCGGTGTACCAGTAGCCGATCACAAACAGGAGCAGGAAGGGAATCGTGAAGAAGTTCTCGTTCTCGATGGCGTAGTAGACAGTCGATGCGAAGTAGGTACCGATCAGAAGTTCCAGCCATGGGACCCATCCCAGGCGTTTACGGTACTTCGTGCCGAGAAGTTTGTCCTTCTTCGATTCCACACGATACTTGGGAGTGCGCGCGAAGGCGGTCTGTTTGCCGACCAACGCCTCCAGGACAGCCCGGGTGTTTGTGACCGTAAGCCCGATGCCCAGCGCCATCAGAAACGGCAGGTACAGCAGCACGCGCGGCCAGGTTCTTGGAAACAGCTCTCTTTGCGAGACCAGGTAGAAGCTGGAAATCGAGAACGTCGACGCCATGAACAGGGGCAAGTCGATATAGAGCATCTGGAACCAGCCCTGGTAGAAGCGGATGATCATGGCGGGCAGCAGCAGCACGGAAAGAACAATCATCAGTGGATAACTGAGATTGGCCGTCAGGTGATACCAGGCCTCGACTTTTACGCGCCGCGGTGCATCGCTGGAAAGAACTTTGGGCAGGATCTTTTTCGACACCTGAATCAGGCCCTTGGCCCACCGTGCCTGCTGCGTTTTGAAAGCCGTCATTTCAACCGGCAGTTCAGCGGGGCACTCCACGTCCGGCAGGTAGACGAACTTCCAACCTTTCAGTTGCGCGCGATAGGACAGATCCGTGTCTTCGGTGAGGGTGTCGTGCTCCCAGCCTCCGGCCTCGTCGATGGCAGTCCGGCGCCAGATTCCGGCCGTTCCGTTGAAATTGAAGAACACACCCGTGCGCGAGCGCGCGGAATGTTCGAGGACGAAATGGCCGTCGAGGAGGATGGCCTCGACCTCCGTCAGAAAAGAGTAGTGGCGATTGATGTGCGTCCAGCGCGTCTGGACCATTCCGACCTTCGGATCAGTGAAGTGGTGGATGCACTGCAACAGGAAATCCGGTGGCGGCACAAAATCGGCGTCGAAAATCGCGACGAATTCACCTTTGGCCGTCTTCAACCCCTCGGCCAGCGCGCCCGCCTTGAAACCTGCACGATTGTCACGGTGGTGGTACGTCACAGGATTTCCCGCTGCGGCATAGCGGTCGACAAGAGCGCTGGCGACCTCGACCGTCTCGTCGGTGGAATCGTCGAGCAATTGGATGTCGAGTTTCTCGCGCGGGTAGTCGAGGCGGCAGACGGCATCGAGCAGGCGGTCGACTACGAATTGTTCGTTGAAGATGGGAAGCTGGACCGTTACGCGAGGCAGGTCCTCGAAGTGGGAGGGTGGCTCGGTGGTCTTGTTCCTCTTGTGCTTGTAATAAAGGTAGACCATCCAGTAACGGTGGGAACCGTAGGCGGCAAGAATGATGAGGACGATGAAGTACGGAATCAGCAACGCCAGGTCAAATCCGTTGACCTGGTAGAGTCCCTGGAAGGTCTTGTCGAGCAGATGCTGGCGGATGTAGGGCAGCACTCCTTTGGGAGCGAAATCGAGCGCCAGGAGTATCGATGCGAGGGGCAAAGTCATGAATGACAGCGGACAGCGAGGGTGAACAAGCATTGTACCTGATGAGCAGAGCCCACGGCCCACGGCTGACGGCCCGCGGCATACACCCAGTTCGCGTTGAGAATAGATGCCTGCTGTGGCCGTGGGCTGTCAGCCGTCAGCGACTTTCTATTGCCAGTCTTCGCCCAGTGCTGACACCTTCACCGTTACATTCTTCCGTGAGCCTTCTTCGATTTTTGCTGACACTCCGTTCGACTCCTGCGCTTTGAGAAATTCAGGATCGTAATAAAGGTTGTCATCCAGATCCTGCCAGGCGAAGACGGTGTAGCTGCCCGGGGCCAGGCCCCGAATCGTAAAGTGTCCGTTTTGATCGGTCGAGGCGGTGCCAAAACGCAGTTGTGGCTTGCGGTATTTCTCTTCCGGTACAGCGACGACCAGGGCGCCCGAGGCGGGCTGGTCACTATCCGATACGACGCCTTCGAGTGTCGAACCGCGACGGCTCACGAGAAGTTCGACCGATGCGGGCCCAGTGAGTTCGAATCCGGCCGTTTGATCCCTGCGGCCGACGATCACCGCTTTCAGAAATGTGTCGGGGTCGCCGTCCCCGCTGAACTCCGCGACGTAGGTTCCTGGCGTGACTCCGGTCCATTGAAAATTGCCAATCTGATCCAGGTGTGCGGAGAAAGTCCCATTCCCGATCGAAGAGGCATCGCCCTCTTCTATATTGGCAGGACGCAGGTAGGCGGACCACTGCGTCACGGCTGTGGGCCAGAACAGTTCGAAATTGACATGGCCGGAGACGGTGAACGGATGCGAGGGAACGAGTTTCACTCCGTCGACGTCGGCAGCGACGACTGCGACGGTCTGCCGGTCACTCAGGATCTGACCTTCGGCTCCGGCAAAGACGGTAAGCACGTAGGATCCGGGCGCCACGCCTCGAATTTCGAACTGGCCGTCGGCGGAAACGTCGGCGCCATTCATCGTCTGGATGACCCCACGGGAGATCAGTTGCACCATCGGCTTCTGGTTGGCCGGAATGCCGGTCACAATGCCCCGAATGCGATAACTGTGGGTGGGGATCAAAGTGAAGTTCACTGGGAGTTCCTCGCCCGCACGCAGTTCAATCGGCGAGGCCATGGTGCCGTCGTTGGTGCCCGGGTAGTAGGTGGTGAGGTAGGTGGTGTCGGCACGGGAAGGCGACTCGGGTGTTTTCTTGATGTGCGCGAAGTTACGGATATCGGGCGGTGGAACCACGGCAACGAAGTACTGTCCGGGAAACAATCCCGAGAAGCGGTACTCGCCCAGGTCGTTGGTGCGTTCTTCCCCGGCAAGTTCGGGATGGTTTGACTTGCCAGGCTTTCGCTTCAGAAGACTGACGCCATAGTTGGGCATGGGGTCGCCGTCTTCATCTACTACTTTTCCAGTGATGATCGCCGACTGCAACATCTGGAGCAGCAAGCCTGTGATTTCCTGTTCTCTTTGCACGGTCAGAACGGGACCGTCGGTGCGGTGGCCGCGGACATTGACCGAATGGAATCCGGTCTTCTCCAGAAGAAGGCGGTAGCGTCCGGGCTGAACGTCGTCGAAGCGAAAGTGGCCTTCGGAATCGGACTCGGTGGTGTAATTGGCGCCTTCCTGCTGGTTCTGCGTGATCAGGTGAAGAAGGACTTTCTTAAGGGGCTGATCGCCCGGTTCCTTGATCACGGTGCCGGAAATCGATGCGGATTTAGGAGGGTCCTGCGCAGCCGCGCACGCGATGAGGAGAAGGAAGGACAGCGCGAGGAGAAAATCGCATTTCATGAAGCGGACTCTGACGTGGCCTCTCAGTTCAGAAAAAACTGGCGGTAGAGCGTATCGCGCTGCGCCGGACGGAAACCGGCGTCGCGTATGATGCGGCGCAGCTCTTCTTCGGTGGTGCAGTTGGTTACGCCGGCGGCACGCACTACGTTTTCCTCGAGCATGACCGAGCCGACGTCGTTGCCGCCAAAGCGCAGGCCCATCTGGCAGACTTTCAACCCCTGCGTCACCCAGCTTGATTGCACGTTGAGAAAGTTTGTCAGGTAGAGCCGTGAGATAGCCAGCACTTTCAAGTATTCGACAGCCGTGGCTTCATCCCACTTGCGCCCGCCGAGTGCCGTGTTGGCAGGTTGAAAGCTCCAGGGGATAAACGCCGTGAACCCCCCGGTCTCTTCCTGGAGGCGATAGATCGCTTCGAAGTGGTTGATGCGGTGCTCGAACGATTCACCGACGCCGAACATCATGGTTGCTGTGGTGCGCATGCCTAACTGATGCGCCGTGCGATGCACGAGCAGCCAGTCGTCGGTGAGACACTTCAAACGCGCAATGCGGTGACGGACTTCGTCATCGAGAATTTCCGCGCCGCCGCCGGGGATGGAATCCAGACCAGCATCGCGCAGGCGGGCGATGGTGTCGCGCACGTTCAGGCTGCTGTATTCGGCGATTGCCAGGATTTCGGACGCCGAATAACAGTGCAGGTGAATTTTCGGAAAACGCTGCTTGATGCCGCGCAGCATCTGCTCGTGCCACTCGATTGTGAGGTCGGGATGCAAACCGCCTTGCATCAGGACGCCGGTGCCGCCCAGTTCGACGGTTTCGCGGATCTTGTCGTAGATGGTTTCGAAATCAAGGATGTAGCCTTCCTTGGCTCGCGACCCTTTCAGCGGGCGGTAGAAGGCGCAGAAGGTGCAGTATTCCGTGCAGAAGTTGGTGTAGTTGATGTTGCGGTCAATGATGTAGGTGACCGTGCCCTCGGGATGCAGGCGGCGGCGAACCGCGTCAGCCTCCATGCCGATGCCGATGAGGTCATCGGAGTGGAACATCTCCAGCGCCTGTTGTTTGGTCAGGGACATACGCAGATCACAAGACTAAGTGACATTCTAATAGAAGGCGCGGTTCACTCCAACCGTTGAAGATCGGTTCAAATCGATCGCGAGTTGTGAAAATGTCGAAAGCTGTGAAACTGAAATACTGTTTCCGGCAGGTTCGCTGTAAATGAGGAAGTGCCAATTCTCACGCGGCGCGGGCCTTGGGTTGAGAATGCCGGCCGGCTGTATAGTTGAGGGTACGCGCCCGGGCACGACGATACTGTACGAACGCCACGGCTCCGCCCACCACCGCGATGGCAACCATCGTGACGAGCGCCGGTTTGGAGTAGCGAGAGAAAAGACTCACGATGTGACGGCCATAGTGCGCTCCGAGAAAGGCAACGATCGTGAAGCGCGCACTCCGGCCGAGAGCGAGAGCGGTCAGGAATTTTTTGCGTGGATACTGCATGGCGCCCGCCGCCAGAAGCGATGGCAGAATCGGAAACGGCGGCGGCAGCAAGGCCGGAATGGCTACGGCGCCGAATCCCCATCGCTCGAACTCCGTGTAGACGACGTCAATCGTGCGTTCCGAGAACCTTCGCTCGAGAGTCTCTTTCCCTCCCTTGCGAGCAAGGCTATAGGTGATGTAGCCGCCCGCGACTTCCCCGATGGTCGCCATGATGGCGTAGTAGAACCACAGGTCACGACGATGAGCGGCGAGCAGGATGGTGAGAAAATCCATGCTCCCGGGCAGGACTCCGTAATTGTCGGCAAGTCCGAGTAGCAGCAGACCGGGGCCCCCGAGATGGATCAGCCATCGCATCCCGCTGTTCGCCGATAACAATAGCGCCGCTCTGCTCACAATTTGTTAGAGGCCAGTCTACGGGATGCGGATGGCGAAACGTCTGTAAAGAATTGCAATTAGGGCCCAACGACGCTCTGCACCTTGCTGTTCACACCCGTGACGGCGCAAAGAACCTTGCCGCCTCCCAGCGTAGTGCAGGCGGGATTGCCAACTGAAGTCTGGCCGAGTTTCTGGAAACCGCCCCAGCTACTGCCATTCCACTGGTCGACATAGAGGGCCGCGTCCGGAACCGCGATGACTCCGCAGGTGAGCTGGTTGGTCGTAATCACGGCACAGGATCCTTGCGACCGAAGTTGGCCGCCCAACGAGGCCCAGCCTTGCCACTGTGCGGTCGACCAGGCGCCCCCGAGGAAATGATTGCCCCAATACGCAAGATCCAGCCCCCGAGCAAAACAGACCACATTATTGGAGACTCCCAGATTGGTGCAGTTGGGATCGCCCGATGCCGTGCCGCCGATGTTGAGGAAACCATCCCACGCGGTGGCGTTGAAGCGATTGACAATCACCTTAGCGGTGGTGTCGATGAGCGCGCAGACGACGCGCCCGGCGTCGTCGCCGGCACAACTCGGAGCGGAGACAGCCGTGGCAGCCTGGTTATCGAACGCGCTCCAGGCGGAGCCACTGAAGACGCTGGAGATCAGGCTACCGCTGGCGCCACGGGCAGCGCAGAGCACTCGGCCGCCGCCCAAGGTGGCGCAACTCGGACCGGTCGCCAGTTGTCCTTTGATCTTCCCAAGAGCGCTCCATGTGGTTCCGTTGTAGATGGTGTAGGCCATTCCTCCGTTCGTGGCACGTGCAGCGCAAATGACTTTGGCGCTTCCGTCGGTTGCACAGCTGGGAGCAGAGGTCACAGCCCCGGCAATCTTCGTCCAGCCCGCCCAGTTGGTTCCATCGAACACATTCACGAGCAAGGTGTTGGCGAAGCTGCGCGCCGAGCAAGCGGCTTTTCCGCCCGGCAGGGGAGCACACGACGGATCAGAATTCACCGTATTGTTTCCCAGGGACGTGAAAGATCCCCATGCGGCCAACGCCGGTCGTGCCTGCACCAGCACACACAGAACTGCTAAGGCTACGGTTGCGACGATACGGATGTTCATGGGGAGATCCTCCTCATTTCGTTCAAGTTACTGCCGACCAAGAGAGTCCGGATCCGCGGCACGGATCCACGACGGCGGCATATCATACTGCGGAATGAGTCGCCTATTTCTGAAGATTCGATCAAGATTCGCGGACAACAGATCCTGCAGGTGAGAGGCATTTGCTTACAGGGGGCAAGGGGTTGTAAGCATCAGGGCAATCGGATACGGACGAGGTTGGCCTCACGCTCGACCGATCCTGCGAAGGTAGCCTCCACACCAACGGCCTCGAGCGTGACCTTGCCGCCGGTCTCTGAAACCTTCGGGTCGGCTAAACCTGTAACCGTCAATTGCCGAACTCCGTTGAAGAGCGGGTGAGGACCGGCAGCTTTGGTCAACGCTCCGCGTCCGAGAACCTCGACTGTGCCACTGCCGTTGCCCAGCTTGAGCCAACGCGTGTGCAGAACTTCCTGGTCGCCGAAGATCACGACATTCCACGGATCGAAGCCCTGCGGCCAGAGAGGTTCTTTGCCGGCGACGATCTCCAGACGAACTCCCGCGGCAGAAAGGAAGTCTTGTTTGCGACGGCTTAGGCCGGCAGTGAAGTCAGCGATGTCATGCTCGGCGCGCTCTTGAGCCGCTTGTGTTTCCCGCGCCGTGAAGGTGCAATCGGCGCGAACCGTCATTTCATGCTGTCGGGCGGCGAGAAGTTCGTCCAGGGTAACCGGAGGGTCGCCTCCAAGCTTCGACTTCCATGCAGGATCTACGCGGTCGAGCAGGAGGGCCAGCGCTTGTCCGCTGGCGTAGGCGCGCTGGCGGACCATTGCCTGGTCAGGAGGGAAGTCCTCGGCGGTAAGCGCGGCCCGTTTGCCGATGGACTTGAACTGCACGTACTGCGCCAGTCCTTCGCGTAGTTCCACGCCGCGCTCGAAGGCCGCCGCGGTGCCGGGCAATGCGGCAAAGCGTTTGCTGCGCTCAGACAGTGCGGCCGCGGCCCAGCAATTTGCATCCTTCGGGTCTTTTGCTTCAAGGGCTCGAACCAGTCCGAGACTCTCCAGACGTCTCTGAGCCAGAAGATCGGCGTTGTCCGCGGGGTAAGTGAACAAGTCCGCTTCGTTACCTCCCCACTTGGGATATCGCTTGGTTTGAAAGACATGAAAAGTCTCGTGGATCAGCAGGGCTGCGACTTCATCCGCGGCTGAAGTGTTTCCGGAGATGTCAGCCGTCGCGGTGGGGACGCCGTTGACTTGGGTGCCGGTGTTGGCGCGGACGGTTTCATGCTGACCAGCATAGGAATACACGTCCTGCTGGCTTGGGACGGGATGGAACCCGCCGGGAGGGGACGGATGGTTGAAGAGATAGGTGTTGGTCCCGTCGTAAAACTCGACGGGAGTAGTCGAAGGCTCGAATCCAGGCCAGAGGCTTTGTGCGGCGATACGGCGGAACGCCTCGATGACTTGGATGGCACCCGGAGAAGGTGGCTGGTCCGCCATCAGCGGCAGCGTTGTGGCGAAAAGGGTCAACAAGAGCCAGGTGCGACGGATCATGAGGAACGCACGCTCAGGATGCTGAGTTGGGAAAGGGTATCACCTTCTCGTCACGATGGAACGCCGGAGAGGAATTGCGGCTAGTTCGGAAACATCCACTTCTAGGCAAATTCCAGTGCTTGCGGCGCGGGCAAGGCTCCGACCTCCGCGCTATACCGATAGAAGAGGTTCAACCCCTCCAGACACGGAGGATCGAGATAGTAGTGAATGTGGTGGGCCAGATAGGCGCGAATCGTCTCGGCCGGCAGGCTCAAGCGCGGCGCCCATTCCAGAACGATGGTTTCCAGGTTCCTTGGGTCAAGACCCTGATCCCGCGATTTCCTGAAGGTGGCAGTGATCGCGGCTGTGTCGCGTCCGGCAAGCGCCTGCTTGCGAATCGCCCAGAAGGCGAAGACAAATGACTTGTGGGTGCGTGCGACCCACTCCTCAGCGAGATCAAGAGTGATGTATCGCGAACGATCGACTTGTAGGGCCGGGTCGCCGATGAGGAGAGCGGCATCACAGGATCGCAGCATGGTTGCCAGATCAGGGGGCATAGCAACGTAGTGCCTCGGCCCGCCCAACCACTTCGCGAAGAGAATTTTGGCCAAGGCAACAGAGGTCATCGAGGAACTGTCCATGGCCACCGAGCGAACTTGTTCGAGAGGGCACTTGCTCACCAGCAGAATCGACCGCACAGCCCGCTTCGAGGCGATGGCCACATCGGGAATAATCACGAGGTCTGGAATGGTCGTGTAGGCCGCGGCGGGGATGATGCCGATGTCAGCCGTTCCCGTACGCAACGCTTCGGCGCAGGCGGAAGGGAACGTGTAGGAAATGTCAAAACCGGAACCCGCCTCTCCGTGTTCGAAATCCCAGAGAAGAGGCGCGGTGTTGAGGTAGGAAATGGCCGAAATCTTCAACCGGCTCATCAGTTTACGAATTCTACCAAAATCACTGTGTTGGCCCTCACAGACAGCGCATTTGCGGCAACGCTAGAGTCCGTCCAACATGTCAAGCCCTGTCCTCAGCCCAGCACCATCTACCTCTCAATCCGCCCTTTCCTGGCTCGCATTAGCGCTCACGCCGGGATTGGGTCCGACCCGCACTAAGAAGCTGGTGGAGCATTTTGGAAGTCCTGAACGCGTCCTACAGGCGAGCCTGACGGAACTGGAAGCGAGCGGGATGCAGGCGGTCTCGGCGCAGTCGATCGCTACCGGTAAGTCAATCGAACTCGCGCAACTGGAATGCGCGAAGGCCGCGGAGTGCGGCGCAAAGATCATCTGTCTCGATGACCCGGCCTACCCGACGCGGCTCAAAGAGATCTATGATCCGCCGGTCGTATTATTCGTGCGCGGAAACGTGGAACTGATCTCCCGGGCGGGGATCGCAATGGTGGGGACACGCCACCCAACGCCCTACGGATTGGGAATGGCGGAGCGGCTTTCGAAAGATCTGGCGGCGCATGGATTGGTCATCATCAGCGGGATGGCGCGCGGCGTCGACACCGCGTCGCATCGCGGAGCGATTGCAGCTAAAGGAAAGACGGTGGCCGTATTCGGCACCGGCATCGACGTGATGTATCCCAAGGAAAATACCCGTTTAGCCGACCAGATCCTGGCACTGGGCGGGGCGCTGATCTCCGAGTTTCCGATGGGCACTTTCGCGGCCCCGCAAAATTTCCCGATCCGCAACCGGATTATCAGCGGCATGTCGGTTGGGGTGCTGGTCATCGAGGCCGCGGAATACAGCGGTACGCGCATAACCGCGCGTTGCGCGCTCGAACAGAACCGCGACGTCTACGCCGTGCCCGGCAACGTAACCAACAAAAATTCCTGGGGACCCAACACGTTGATCAAGCAGGGCGCGAAGCTGGTCGCCACCTGGGAAGACGTTTGGGAAGAACTACCTAGCGACATTCAAGACGTGCTGAATTCCGCCCGCGATGAATCCTCTGCACCCGAAACCGCATCTCTATTCCCCGAAGATGCCACATCGCCTCGTGAAAGAAAGATCCTTCGGTTGCTGAAAGCCGACGAATCCACGCACATCGATGAGATCGTGGAGAAGCTGGAAGCCGAACTGTCCTCCTCGGAAATCTTCGCCGCCCTGTTCGAGTTGGAGTTGGATGGCAAGATCCGGCAGCTGCCGGGGAAGAATTTTGTGAAAAGCTTCTAGCTGCTAGCTACTGGCTGCTAGCAACCTACGCACGGAGGCGTTGTGAAGGGCTTCAAAGAATTGCGAGTATGGACAAAGGCGCATGAACTGACGGTGCTGATTTACAGCATGACGCGGACATTTCCGAAGGAAGAGGCTTACGGATTGACCTCGCAAGTAAGGCGCTCAGCAGCATCGATGGGCGCGAATATTGCAGAAGGATGTGGAAGGCGTTCGGACGGTGAGATGACTCGTTTCTTGCAAATCGCGCGCGGCTAGCGAAACCGAGTATCATTTGCTGCTTGCAAGAGACTTGGGATTCTTGCCAGACGGCGATTATAAGAAAGCTGAGCAACGGGTAGCGGAGGTCCAGCGAATGCTCACGAGCCTGGTGCAAAAGGTGCAACCCATCCGGCGGGCGGTTAGGATTCGCAGAGTCAAAGTGGTTTTGCTTGCTAGCAGCTAGAAGCTAGCAGCTAGTAGCTAACGAGCTCAGCAGTTGTTGCGATTCGCCCGTTCGTGCTAGCTTCAATTTCAACAATCCCCAAACTGAGGAACCATTGTCCAAAGGTCTAGTCATTGTTGAGTCGCCGGCCAAGGCGAAAACCATCCAGAAGTATTTAGGGAAGGGATTCACGGTCGATGCGTCGTTCGGGCACGTGAAAGATCTGCCCAAGAGCGACCTCGGTGTGGACGTCGACAACGACTTCGAAACCGAATACGTCGTCATTCCTGGCAAAGAGAAGGTCCTGACCAAGCTGAAGAAGTTGGCGCAGTCGGCCGACCACATCTACCTCGCGCCTGACCCGGACCGCGAAGGCGAAGCGATCGCTGCCCACCTCGCCGATGAGCTCGGCGACGGCGACAAGAAAAAGAAGAAGAAGAAAGAAGAGCCGGGCGAGGAACGTATCCGTCGTGTGACGTTCAATGAGATCACCCAGCGCGCGGTGAAAGCGGCGTTTGAGCACCCTCGCGACATCGACCGCAATCTCGTGGACGCGCAGCAGGCGCGGCGCGTCCTGGATCGCCTGGTGGGCTACCAGGTTTCCCCGCTTCTTTGGGACAAAGTTCGCCGCGGACTGTCGGCCGGGCGCGTGCAGACTGTCGCGCTGCGTTTGATCGTCGATCGCGAACGCGAGATCAAAGCGTTCGACAAGAAGGAATATTGGACCATCGACGCCCATCTGGCTGGAGCCAAGCCTCCTGCGTTCGACGCGCGCTTCCTGGGCAAAGGCGAAGAGAAGATTGAGATCCCGAACGGCGAGGAAGCCGAGAAGATCAAGCTCGCGCTGGAGAAGGCCGACTGGGCGGTTCGCTCGGTCGACAAGAAAGAGCGCCGACGCAATGCCACGCCGCCGTTCACCACCAGCAAGCTGCAGCAGGATTCGTCGCGGAAACTGCGCTTCAGCGTGAAGCGCACGATGATGATTGCGCAGCGCCTGTATGAAGGCATCGAACTCGGCGAAGAGGGACTGGTCGGTCTGATCACCTACATGCGTACCGACTCGACCCGCGTCTCGCCCGATGCGATTGCCGAGGTTCGTGAGTACGTCACCAAGGAATACGGCGCCAACTATGTTCCCGAAACGCCGAACACATATAAGGAGAAGAAGGAAGCGCAGGCAGCGCACGAGGCGATCCGGCCGACGTCAGCGATGCGCCATCCCGACCAGGTCAAGCAGTACCTGCAGGAAGACGAATTCAAGGTCTACAAACTGATCTGGCAGCGTTTTGTGGCGTCGCAGATGAACCCGGCGATCTTCGATCAGACCACCGTCGATATCGACGCCAAATCAGGCAGCGATACCTTCTGGTTCCGCGTGACCGGCTCGGTGATGAAGTTCGACGGTTTCCTCAAGGTTTACGAAGAATCCAAGGAAGGCAAGGACGACGAAGACGAAGAACTGAAGCACAAGTTGCCTCCGCTCGAAGCCGGACAGAAGCTGACGCTGAGGTCTCTGCTGCCGGAGCAGCATTTTACCGAGCCGCCTCCGCGCTACAACGAAGCGTCGCTGGTAAAAGAACTGGAAGAGCGCGGCATCGGCCGTCCGTCCACTTACGCCACGATCATCAGCACAATCCTGGAACGGCAGTACGTGACCAAGACGGGCGGAAAATTCCTGCCCACCGAGATTGGCCTAGTCGTGACCGACCTGCTGGTCGAAAACTTCAAAGACATTTTCGACTTCCAGTACACCGCGCGCCTGGAAGAGGAACTGGACGAGATCGAAGAAGGCAAAGAGAAGTGGACTGACGCGCTCGCTGAGTTCTACAAAAAGTTCGCCAAGGATCTCAAATACGCAGAGAAGCACATGGAAAACATCAAGCGTATGGAGAAGCCGACGGACGAAAAGTGCGAGCGTTGCGGCGCGCCGCTGGTCATCAAGTGGGGCAAGCACGGATCGTTTTACGCGTGCAGCACCTACGACAAGGAGAATCCGGAAAGCTGCACCTTCACCAAGGAAAATCCGATCAACCTGCCCGACCTCGATTCGGCCGACATGCAGGAAACGTCGCAGGAGGAATACTGCGAAAATTGCGGCCGCGTGATGGTGCTCAAGCGCGGACGCTTCGGCCAGTTCATGGCCTGCACCGGATATCCGGACTGCAAGACCACGCGCCGGCTCGACCAGGGTAAGCGCGTGCCGGATATTCCGCTGGACGAGAAATGCCCGCAGTGCGGACGTAACATGATTCTGCGCCACGGACGCTATGGCGAATTCACGTCGTGCAGCGGATATCCCGACTGCAAGTACGTGAAACAGAATTTCATCGGTGTGAAGTGCCCTCTGTGTAAGGAAGGGGAACTGGTCGAGAAGCGCGCCCGCAAGGGCAACACGTTCTACGGGTGCGGGAATTATCCGAAGTGCAAGTTCACATCGGCGGCGAAGCCGATCGCGGAGAAGTGCCCCGATTGCGGTCATGAGTTCCTGGTCGAGCGCATTCGGAAGGACGGCCCGGTGATCGCGTGTCCGAATAAGGAATGCGATTTCGAGCGTGCGGTCGAGGGCGCCGGTGCAACGCAGGCAGGATGAGGAAGCGCCGGCGAGTTGCCGGCGCTACGATCGAACCACGAGGACATTATGGCAAAGAAAGCAACCGCACACGACGCACAAGTAGTCATGCAACTCTACGATCTCCGGCGTGAAGCCGAGTTGCGCAAAGCACGCAATTGGTGGACAGCCGAGTTCTGGCCGCTGAGCGCCGATGATGTCATCAAGGTCGTCAATGCATTCCCTAGCCAGGAAAACGCGTGGATGCGCCAGGTGGGCGGCTACTGGGACATGGCCGCATCGCTCGTCCTCCACGGTGCCGTGAACGAAGAACTCTTCCTGCAGCCCGGCATCAGCGGCGAGATGTTCTTCCTCTTTGCGAAGATTCGGCCTTTCTTGAAAGAAATCCGAGAAAAGATGAATAACCCCGACGTCTTTGGGAGCATTGAGAAGGTGGCCACTCGCACCAAGATGGCGCGCACTCGCCTGGAGCGCGTCTCAAAGAACGTCGAAGCCCGGCGCCAGGCGTTGGCTACGAAGGCGGGGTAGATTCAGGATTACCGGCGATTTCCCGCCCGGCCCCTCCGTTTCTGACTGTGCCACGTGACGCTGATCACGGCATAGCCGCGTCGCGCTTCTGCTATCCTAAGTTGCTGTGCGGATGCTCTGGTGGTTTCTCATCCTCGGAGCCAGTGCGGTGGTGGTGGTGGTCGTGGCGGCGCTTCTGTATGTGCAGGTTCGGCATCAAATGAAGCGTCCTTCGACTGCGCAGAAACCGCACCCAGACGATTCGCGCGAGCCGCCGGCTTCGGGACACTAGTTCTCGGCGAGGAAGGAGCACACAATGGCAAAGGCAGCAGCGCAGATTCTTGATCATCAAACTCGCAGTGTGGAATGGGTGAAGCAGGCCGGCATTGTGATTGGCGCCAGTCTGTTTGTCGCGCTGTGCGCGCGCGTGACCGTTCCACTCCCGTTCACTCCGGTCCCGTTGACCCTGCAAAATTTAGGTGTGCTGCTGGTGGGATTGTTGCTGGGATCGCGTCGCGGTTTCGCCGCTCTGGCGCTCTACCTGATGGAGGGAGCATCTGGACTTCCCGTATTCAATCCGACAGGCCCAGGTGGAATCGCCCAAATTCTCGGACCGACCGGCGGGTTTCTCTTGGCCTATCCGTTCGTCGCGTTCGTTACGGGATGGATCTACGAACACGCGTCGCGGCGCTTCGCGTGGGCAGCGGTCGCCGGCACCGCGGGGGAGATCGTTCTCTTTGCAAGCGGCTTGGCATGGCTGTTCGCGCTGACCCACTCGTTCACGCTGGCGATCAAGTTAGGCTTCTACTGGTTCGTATTCGCGGAAGTCATAAAGATCGCGATGGCGGCAGGAGTCGCAACTCGCTGGAATCGGCGTTTGTCGGCACGTTGAAGTCAATTCTGTTGAGCTGTAAGCCAGGAGCCAGAAGCTAGCAGCTGTTACTATGTCCACCGTCTCCGCTCCCGTTCGCGACATCACCGTGGCCCACAGCCCGGACTCCGATGACGCGTTCATGTTCTACGGGCTCGCAACCAACAAGGTCCGCGTGCCCGGCTTGCGCTTCACGCATACGCTGTGCGACATCGAAACACTCAATCAGAAGGCCCAGCAAGGCGACGGCGTCTACGACGTGACAGCGGTTTCGTTTCACGCGTATCCCTACATTCAGGACAAGTATGCGCTGATGTCGTGCGGCGGCAGCGTGGGCGAGGGTTACGGCCCGATGATCGTTTCGCCGCGCCCCTTCACGCAGACGGAAATCAAGAAACAGAAGATCGCCGTGCCCGGCAAACTGACAACGGCATATCTGGCGCTGCAACTGTTCGCTCCGGGAATTGAAGTGGAAGTCGTGCCCTTCGACCAGATCATCCCGCAGGTGCTGGAAGGCAAGTACGAAGCTGGACTCATCATCCACGAAGGTCAGCTCACTTACTCAAAAGTAGGGCTGCAGCGTGTTGTCGATCTGGGCAAGTGGTGGCAGCGAGTGACAGGCTTGCCACTGCCGCTCGGCGGAAATGCGATTCGGCGCACGCTCGGCGCTGAGACCATGGCCAGCGTGACCCAGGCGCTGCGCGACAGCATCCAGTACGCCATCGACCACCGCGAAGAAGCGCTCGCCTACGCCATGCAGTTCGCCCGCGATCTTGACACGCAGCTCGCCGATAAGTTCGTCGGCATGTACGTGAACGAGCGCACTCTCGACTACGGCGAGGACGGGAGAGAAGCCGTCCGCAGGCTGCTCGATATGGGGCACAAGGCTGGGATCATTCCGCAGACGCCGAGAGTGGAGTGGGTGTAGGAAGAGCAGCTACTAGCTGCTGGCTGCTAGCTACTAGCTACTAGCTGGAGCTTTGAGCTGCGAGCTTCGGGCTGCAGCTTCGAGCCAAACTCTCAACCGCTGTCATCCTGAGCGGAGCAGAAGTTCACGAAGTGAACTTCTGCGCAGTCGAAGGATCCCTAACATTCCAACTTGGTCTCTGAGAGCATAGAATCGTTGCTGTGAGGTGGCTATGGCCCAAATGACACCCCAAGTCTCGAAACTTCTCGAGCAGGCCCTCGCCTTGTCCGTGGATGAGCAGGAAGCGCTGGCGGAATCTCTTATTTCCAGTCTTGGCGAGAAACTGGACGAGGGTATCCTCGCCGCTTGGGACGAAGAGATTAAGAAACGTGTTGCCGATCTCGACTCAGGACGCGCCAAGGCCATCCCATGGTCGGAAGTTCGTGAGCGAAACCTAGCCAAGCTGCCCCGTGCCCGCTAAAATAGTTGAGCTTCATGAAGAAGCTGCCTCGGAATATGGTGCGGCGTTCGATTGGTATCTTGATCGCAGCCCGGATGCTGCTCGCAGGTTCGATGCGGAATTTGAGCGTGCGCTGGGCGAGATCGCGCATGCACCTCAGCGCTGGGCCAGCGGTTCCCACGATACACGAAGATTCCTGTTGAGGAAATTCCCCTTTCTCTTGATTTATCGGGAGCGGCTCAGTGATATTCAGGTATTGGCAGTCGCCCACACCAGCCGGAGGCCAGGTTACTGGAAGGAGAGGATGTAGGTTGGTTGGGTTCGCGATGTGCAACTCAGCAAGGCTTCGATGTCTAAGTAGAATAGAATTCGCACTATGCGTACTGGATGGTTTCTAGCGGCACTTCTCGTCTACTGCACTCCGGTCGCCGCCTGCACCTGTGAGATTGGTCTCGTGCCACAATGCCAGCAACTTCGCTCCTTCCCGCCTGCGAGAAGGCTGTTTCTTGGCACTGCTGAGTCCATTCGATATAGAAGCGTAACTGTCGGCAATACGACCGTCCCGCAACAGCTGACCATCTTCAGCGTGGAGGACACATTTGGCGGAAGCCGTGATAAGAGCGTCGAAATTCGCAGCTTCATAAAGCCCGGAATGTGCGGGTTCCGTTTTCACGAAGGGACGAAGTACTTCGTCGACGCGTGGAATGATGGGGGCACTTGGAGCGCTTCATCCTGCGGAATGACTACGACCGCGAATTGGGCGAGTGATGCGATCCACTATTTGCGGACTCTACGAGAGCATCCGCAGGGAGCCATTATTTTCGGGACAGTGAAACAGTATGTAAAAGGATCGACTTTTGTGTCCCTCAATAACAGGCCCATCCCTGGCACGACAGTCGTCCTCGAATCGATGCCGAATGCTCCAATGCAGAAACCAAAGCAGGAAGCTGCGGCCGACGGATCGGGCTGGTACGAGTTCGCTGGTCTTCAGGCTGGAATGTACTCAGTGACGGCCAATGTCCCAGCAGGATTCACGGGAGTATTTCGGCATCAGATCGACGTTCAGGAAAACGGCTGCGCCCAGGTCGATGTACGAGCACATCCACAAAGACCAACTCCAGGAACGGTTCGCTAGCAGCCAGTAGCTAGCAGCTACTTCACCCTCTCACTAAACCCAAACACCGGATCAATATCCACCGGCACGTCGTTCGCTGCTTTCAGCGCGGTCTTCAGCTCCTCCGGCATCGTCCCGTATTTCTTGAACCAGTTTTCGGCGCGCTCGCGGTCGCCGGTGGCTTCGATTTCTAACAACTCTTTTGCCAGGTCGGCGACGGCTCCGGGAATTTTCTCGTAGTCGATGACGTAGCGCCCGCTGGCGTTGCGTTTCACGGCGCCACGCTCGGAGAGATAGTTGAACTCCATCATCTCGGCCTGGCCATGGGCTTCAGCGGTGCCAAAGCGCACGGTGCGGAACATTCCGCCGACATACGACGTGTAGTACTCCTGCAGTTTTTCTTTGGGCACCACGCCATTGTCCACCAGCCACTTCAAGCCAAACATCCCGACGACATCGGCTTTTGCTTCTTCGAGTCCGCTGAACTGATGGCCGATGGCTTCACGAATACTGACTTTGCCGCTCACCGTCCGCGCGAAGGCCGGGCCCAGGCCGTGCGCGATCTCGTGCATGACCGTGTCTTGCATGTAGCCGTCGCCTGTGACCTTCATCGCCTGCTTCGGATCCATCAGCTTGCGCGCGACCGGCAGGATCACGTAGTTCACGCGCGCGTCCATGAAGTTCTTGAAGAACAGTTTCTTGCTTCCTTTCTGCTCGTGTACACGCGGATCGTTGGGCAGATTGTCGGCCACGGCCTGATATCCGTGCGTGAGATCGCCCGAGCGATACGGCGTATCCATCACTTCCATTGGCGTCTGGAATCCGCGTTTCGACGGACGGTCCTCGGGCGCGAGCGGTAGCGCGTCCTGAATGTCAGCCTCGTATTTCTCGTAGAGCTCCAGCTTCTTACTTTCTTTTTCGTTGCGGATCATCACCGCAGCGCCGTACGAGCCCTTCACGCCGAGCAGCGAGTCCATGTAGGTTTCGTAAGGTGCGAAGATGATGTCGAACTTTGGGTTTTTCAGGTCGAGCCAGGCCATGTCGCTCGGGAAATAGTCATCGGTCAAAAGCGCATCCGCGCGCAGTTCCAGAAACTTCGCGAACCCAGGCTCGTCGCTCAACTTCGCCGCCTCGCGCAAAGCGTTCGCCGCCGGTTCGAGGAATGAGCGATAAGCAACGCCATACGGAACGGTCTCCAGCTTTCCGTCCTTCCATCGCACGATGGTGAACTGGTCGTAGATCGCTGCCTTTTGGTCGGGATGATCTTTCGCGTATTGCTCGACTTTTTCGCGGGTCAGGTCGGCAGGATAGAATCCGCGCCCCAGCGGCATGGGTTCTGTTCCGACGAACGGTTTGTTCTCGTCGATGAGATCGAAGCGGGCAGCGTTGATGTTCAGGTAGGTGCGCAGTTTCACGTCGCGCGGCGTTGTCGCGGAAGCGAGGGATTGATACAGCGTGAGGCCCTCGGGATCGCTCTGACGCCAGTAAATGCTCTCGATGTACCCGCACGCCTCGACCAGTTTGCGCACCAGCTTTTGCTCGCGGGCGGTCAGTCCGGCGGCGAACGGCATGCGCACGCGGCGGAATTTTGCCAGACGCTTGTCGAGATCGGGAGCGACTTTCAAACCCGCTGTGGCTGCGCCTTTGGCGGCGGAACCCGTCATGCGGCGCGGTTTCTTCTGCTGCGTGGAGGCGGAAATCGACATCACCAGGACCAGAAAAAGGGGAAGTCCAAAATTTTTCATTGAATGCATTCAATTCTATCAAACGCCCGATGCCCGCCCGAGGCGCTATCATAAAAGTATGCCCGGGGAGAATGGCGGCCAGACCCTGCTCATCGATGCGGATGACACGCTCTGGGAGAACAATATCTATTTCGAGCGCGCGATCGCCGATTTCATTTCATTCCTGGATCATCGCGAACACTCGCCGGAGCAGGTGCGCGAGGTCATCAACCAGGTCGAGAAGGAATCGATCGTGACGCATGGCTACGGATTGCACAGCTTCGCGCACTCGCTGGTTACCACCTTCGAGAACCTGTCCGTGGACCCCGTCACACCGGAACTGCACGAACGCATCAACAGCTTCGCTCACAAGATTGCCGGACATCCAATCGAGATTATTGCGGGCGTTCCCGAGACTCTCGCATATCTGGCGGAGCGACATCACGTCATCATGATGACCAAGGGCAACCCGACCGAGCAGGCAGGCAAGGTCGAGCGCTCGGGGCTGAAGGAATACTTTGCCGCCGTCGAGATCGTGCCGGAAAAAGACGAGAAGATCTATCGCGAAGCAGTCGCGAAGTACGCGCTCGAACCGGACTGCACCTGGATGGTCGGCAACAGCCCGAAGTCCGATATTAATCCCGCCCTGGCCGCAGGGTTGCATGCGGTGTTCGTGCCGCACGGCAACACCTGGATTCTGGAGCATGAAGAACTTGCATCAGCTCCAGAACCCCAGCGTCTGCTGGTTGTCGAGCGCTTCGCTGATTTGACCGTTCACTTCTAGCACAGCAGAGTGCGCTACTGCACGTTGAACATCACGCTGTTCGAGTTCTTCCCGCCGGAACGGACGTAGACCGGAACCATGCCTGAGTTCATGACATCGTTCGCGGTGACCTGCGCCGTGACCTTGGTCCCGCTGCTGTAAGCGGAAGTCAAAGCGGTTCCATTCCAGAACACGACCGCATCGGTGCCAAACGAGGAACCGTTCACGGTCAGCGTGAAATCCTGATCGCCAGCCGTTGCCATGGTGGGCGTGAGGCCGGTGATGGTGGGTGCACCCATGCCTCCGTTGTAGTGGGATCCATAGCCGCAACCAGCCAGAAAAAGGGCAAACATCATAAGAAAAGCAAGACGAATACGTAACATTGAGCACCTCCGATGTGCGTTGGAAACGTTGAATTCAGACTAGCAATGCACGGCGATGACAGGTGTCAGCGGATTGTCATTTTCTTGTTGAATCGGGTCGGGTCGGCGGCGTTACTGCAGTAACCGCTGCGTTTACGCTAGAATGCTCTCCTTTCCTACTGGAGCCTCAATGCGAAGAATCGCGATCGTATTTTTGCTTTGCGCCAGCCTGTCTCCGATGTGTCACGCGCAAGCGTCGCCGCTGTTGCTGCGGCAGCCCACAGTCAACAAATCCCAAATTGTGTTCACCTATGGCGGCGACTTATGGTCGGTCGCCCGTACTGGCGGAGAGGCGCATCGCCTCACCTCAGCGGTCGCCACCAACAGCGACGCGCGCTTTTCGCCCGACGGTTCCATGATCGCCTTTACCGGCCAATACGCCGGCAACCGCGATGTGTACGTGATGCCGGCCGATGGCGGCCAGCCGAAACGGCTGACCTATCACCCGGCCGCCGACGAGGTCGTCGGCTGGACCCCGGACAGCAAGAGCGTTCTGTTCCGGTCCACGCGCCACAGCTATTACCGTTTCAATAACCAGCTTTTCACCGTGTCCGCGCAAGGCGGCCCTGCGACGGAACTGCCGTTGCCCATCGCGGAAGAAGGGTCGCTCTCCCCAGATGGCACTCATCTCGCTTATGTTCCTCATGGAAAATGGCAGCCGGCCTGGAAGCGCTATCGTGGGGGACAGACCACGCCGATCTGGATCGCAGATCTCAAAGACTCGTCCATTCAGAAGATTCCCCGTGACAATTCCAACGACTTCAATCCCATGTGGGTCGGGAACACAATCTACTTCTTGTCTGACCGCAACGGGCGGGTGAGCTTGTTTGCTTACGATGTGGGAAGCAAGCAGGTGCACGAGGTGGTCAAGAATTCCGGTCTGGATTTCAAGTCCGCATCGGCGGGGCCCGACGCGATTGTCATCGAACAATTCGGCGCTCTGAAACTCTACGACGTGAATTCCGGCCAGGTAACCACCGTCAACGCAAGTGTCAACGCCGACTTGCCGGAGTTGCGCCCCCAATTTGTGAAAGTGGAACCGAAGCGGATTCAGAGTATGGGTCTGTCTCCGGCGGGCGTGAGGGCGGTCGTCGGCGCGTGGGGAGAAGTCTTTACCATTCCGTCCGACAAAGGAGACATTCGCAATCTCACCCACAGCCCTGCTGTTGCGGACCGCGATCCGGCATGGTCGCCGGACGGGAAGTGGATTTGTTATTTCTCCGACGAGCCTGGCGAATACGAGTTGCAGGTCCGCGAGCAGAACGGCACGGGTGCGGTGAGGCACATCAGTCTCGGAGATCCGCCATCGTTCTTCTATGCGCCGCAGTGGTCACCGGACAGCAAAAAGATCCTCTACACCGACAAACGCCTCAACATCTGGATCGCCGACGTTGCCACTGGCAAGCTGACAAAAGCTGATACTGACCGGTACGACACGCCGGTTCGCAACCTGAATCCCGCATGGTCGCCCGACAGCAAGTGGATCACGTATACGAAGCAGCTTCCGAACCACTTGCGGGCGGCGTTTGTGTACTCGCTCGATCAGGCGAAAGCTTTCCAGATTTCCGACGGGCTGAGCGACGCCGAATACGCCAACTTCGACAAGAACGGGAAGTACCTGTACTTCACCGCCAGCACCGACGTTGGACTTGGACAGAGCTGGCTCGATATGTCGAGCCTGGATCATCCGCAAACGCGCAGTGTGTACGTAGTGGTTCTGCGCAAGGAAGACCCATCGCCGCTTGCGCCGGAGAGTGACGAGGAGAAAATCAAGGAAGCGAAGGAAGAAGCTAAGAAGGAAGAGATCGCGGTGAAGGCGGGAAAGCCGCGGGAGAAGGCGTCGGAAGAGGCGAAAGAGGACACACAAAAGAAAAAAGAAGAGCCGGTCGAAGTGCGAGTTGATATGGACGGAATCAGCCAGCGGATTCTTGCCCTGCCGATTCCCGCCAAGAACTATCTGGGTTTGGACGCAGGCGCGACTGGAATCCTGTTTCTGGCCGAAGGGCCGTCGGTGCTCCGAGAAAGCGACTATGGCAATTTGACAGCGACGCTGCACAAGTTCGACCTGAGCAAGCGCAAAGTCGATAAATTCCTGGATGGTGTGAACGACTTCACCCTCTCGGCTGACGGCAGCAAGATGCTTTATCGCAAGGACGAGCAGTTTGTGATCGTCTCAACCGCCGAACCACCGAGCGGCAGCGGCCCTCCTAAACCTGGCGAAGGCCCTCTGAAACTCGATTCCATGCAGGTCTATATCGAGCCGCGGGCGATGTGGAAGCAGGAATTCCACGAGGCCTGGCGCATTGAGCGCGACTTCCTCTACGACCCGAACCACCACGGACTGGATCTCGCCAAGGCGGAGAAGAGGTACGCGCCCTACATCGAGAACCTCGGCTCGCGCGACGAACTCAACTACTTGTTCGAAGAAGCGCTCGGCGAAATTTCCGTCGGGCATGTGTTCGTTTTCGGCGGATACCGCCCGGAGATCAAGCAGACAAAGACCGGCCTGCTCGGCGCCGACTACATCATCGAGAACAACCGCTACCGTGTTCTGCGGGTGTACAACGGCGAGAACTGGAATCCTAACCTGCAGGCCCCCCTTACGCAGCCGGGAGTGAACGTGAAAGCGGGCGACTATATCTTGAGCATTGCCGGCCGCGAGTTACATGGCACCGATGATATCGATGCCTTTCTGGAAGGCTCGGCAGGGAAGCAGGTGCTGATCAAAGTCGGTGCGCCAGACGGCAAGGAATCGCGCGAAGTGACCGTGGTGCCGGTGGACAGCGAAATCGGCTTGCGCCACCTGGCGTGGGTCGAAGGCAATCGCAGAAAAGTCGACGAACTCACCAGCGGCCGCGTCGCCTACGTGCAACTGCCGAATACTGGCGGCGGAGGATTCTCCAGCTTTAATCGTTATTACTTCGCGCAGGTCGGGAAAGATGCCGCCATTCTCGACGAACGCTTCAACGAAGGCGGCGATCTTGCCGACTACATCATTGATTCGTTGCGCCGTCCACTGATGAGCCTGGCCACGACGCGTGAAGGCGAGGACTTCACCAGTCCAGGCGCGGCGATCTACGGGCCCAAAGTGATGATCGTCAATGAAATGGCGGGCTCCGGCGGTGATGCTCAGCCGTGGTATTTCCGCAAAGCCGGTATCGGTCCACTGGTCGGGAAACAGACGTGGGGCGGACTGGTTGGTATCTGGGATTATCCGCAGTTCATCGATGGCGGCGGAGTAACCGCGCCGCGCGGCGCGATCTACGGATTAAATGGAGACTGGGAAGTCGAAGGGCGTGGGATCACTCCGGACTATGATGTGGACTTGGATCCGGCACTTGTGCGGCAGGGGCACGATCCGCAACTCGAAAAGGCGGTTGCGGTCGTCCTTGACCTGCTTGCCAAGAATCCGCTGCCCAAGTACAAGAAGCCACCGTACCCGAATCATCATCAGAACGACGGACTGGGGAAGTAGGACAACCGGTTGTTGGATGTGCGGGTGCAGGTCACGCCCGAAGGTCTTCGGCGTACTCCCGGGGCCTTAAGTTCTAAAGGGTTTGTGCCGATTACTATCCCGGAGAGTAAGAAGTTGGAAGCTCAAGACCTGCCGGGGAAGCCATCCGCTCCCGTGTTCGCCGAATCGCGTATCCATCCGCGCTTCGCGTTACAGGTTGACATCGGTGTCTATTGCCGCCGCACCGGCCTGCTGAAGGGCCATACCGCAGACATCAGTGAGTCGGGGATTTCCGCGATCCTCACGCTCGAAGTGGAAATAGGCGATCTCGTTCAACTGGAGTTTGTTCTTCCAACCGGACCGGTCGCCATTCGCGCGCTGGTCCGCCACAGGACGGCCTTCCGCTACGGATTTCAGTTTGTCGAGCCAGACCCGCGCGGCGCAATCAAGGAGACCTGCTGGCGCCTGGCCATGGAGCAGAACCGGCACCACAAGTCGAAGTGACAACAGACCCCCAGAGTCAGAGAAAAATCACTCTTCCGCGAAGAATCTTTTCCGCACCGCTTCGCTAAGCGGTACATCGGGGCCCGCGAAAAGGGTGTCGGGATCGCGGGTGGGATCCTGCGCGAGCAGGGGCAAGGCGCGGGCGCGGCGAGCATCGGCCTCGGGACCGGTCTCGAGATAGAGCTGCGTGTACCAGGTATTAGCCATCTGGGTGGCGCGAGAGCTTCGGTCGTGTGCGGAGGCGTAGGCGTGTCCGGCAGCGTCCCAATCTTCGGTCGACAGGAGTTGATCGCGCAGCAAACGAGCGTCTCGCATCGTCATCCCGAGACCTTGGCCCCACGAAGGATCGCTGGCTGCTGCAGCGTCTCCGATCAGTGCGATGCCATCGTGGTAGGGGTGATTGACCCATATTTCGGCGCCATCGAATGCCGCGATCGGACCTGCTGGGACGGCTCTCTCGTAGAATGACGGATTCATCCCCACTCGAGTGCAGCCCTCGAGATAGCGTGTAAAAGAGTCTGTTCCTTGCAGCCTGGGGTGCGAACAGTGGTAGCAAAAGTAAGTGCGGGCTCGTCCGCCGCCCTGGGGAAAAATAACTGCTTGCTGGCCGAGCGGGGAATTGATGACCAGATGCGCGGTGTCTTCGGCGACGTGTATGTTGTCGAGCAGGACGCCGGTCATCACGTTGCAGTCGGGATCCCGCAGGACTTTGAATCCCGCCGCCGCACGGACCGTGGACGAGCGTCCATCAGCCCCGACGACCATGCGAGCGCGAATCTCTGCGGTCTGTCCGTGGTCGCTGATGGCGATGGTGGCCGGGGTCCCCACCCGGACGCCGGTAACGCTGATTCCGCGTCGCACCTCGGCTCCCGCCTCGATCGCAGCAGCCAACACAACTTCCTGCATGGCCGGGTGATAGAACGAGAGACAAGGTTCGTGCATAGGCGTGGTCGCCCGCAGGTCCCGATGATTCACCAGCTGTGGTCCGGAATAGAAGTCTACCCACGGGATCTCATGTGCGACCTCGGCCATGAGAAGCTCGTAGATTCCGAGCAACTTGGCCTCGGCCACACCCCACGACGTCACGAATTCGCCGCGCACGCGATCCTTGAACTGCTGCTCGCGCTCGATCACCAGCACGCGCGCGCCACGGCTCGCCATACTTCGCGCCAGGGCGGCGCCTCCTAGGCCTCCGCCGACAATCGCCAGATCGTAGTGTTCGGGCATGTTGACTCCCAGCATCCCAGGCGGGATGGGGCAGAAGTATACAGAAAGATGAGGCCTGGGGTCCGGAAAAGGACCTCGGGAAATCACAAGACGACAGGCCAGGAACCCGGAATTGCTTCCGGTCCCGGCCTGCAATTTGGGGTCGCCACCCCCAGGAGAACTTGGTGATTCCAGTTACATGCCCCGATAGGTCAACGTGACCGTTTTGGTCTGGCCCGCCGGCACGATCCCAGCGTAGGCGATCTCTAGGGATCCGGCGAACGAGTTTCCCCCGGGGGCAGCGTTAAATGCGAACGCACATGAGTTGGGCCCCGTTTTGACCGTCTGTGCGTATGCCTGCATGAATTCGAACTCCGAGTTGCCTTGATTTTGGAGGAGCAAGCCGTAGGCGCCCTGCAGGCTAGAATCCTCCCACGCAAGAGTGCCGCTGACGGTTGCAAGGTCCCCAGCGACCTCTCCGGCGGGGGTCCCCTCAGCGAAGCGAACAAGATAGGCCTTGTGGTCCGAGGACTGATTGTTGGTGAGATCCATGACCACGGTGACGGTCGCGGTTTTGGCGATTTTCTTGATGGTTTGCGTTAGCGTCCAATGGCCGTCGCTGGTGGTACGGGCAATCTTGACTTGGGCGCCCGTCTTGCTGAGGAGAACGGGAGAATTCCAGTTTGCTGTATCGCTGACGCCGTAGTCGGTGTAACTGACGGCCGGACTTTCGTTACAAATGCCGTAGCCTTCGCCGTCGACGCCTATCATCGAAACCCCGGACGGTGTTTCCAGTTGGACGATATTCCCGTTCACGGTCACGCAGTAGTGCAGAAAGGTATTTCCTTTGCCGGACGTGAAGTTGTAGGCACATTGTGTAGTTGCGTGCGCCTGGCTGGAAAACGCGAAACCGAGCGTTCCCAAAAGCAATGCGAGATACATCATGGTGCGGTTCATAGAGGTCTCCTCGATCATGGAATTTCCTTTTCTGGTGTCTGGCGGCGGATCACTCGACGCCTTACATCTGGATAGGCGTAAGCGGAAAGGCGGAACTATCATCCGGAGTGGTGATATTTCCAGCGCCGGGGCAATGAGGAAAGGCCGACAAGACGACAGGCCAGGAACCCGGAATTGCTTCCGGTCCTGGCCTGCGCTTCCATCAACTTGTGAGCGTGGCTAGTTTGTGGCGGCGGTCGCGTTGGCGGAGCTCGCTGTGGTAGCGGGCGCCGGGCCTCCATTGGTGGCGTTCGCGCCATAACGCGAAAGTCGCGGGAAGAATGGCGTCACTTCGAAGGGCATCTTGTCGCGTGCGGAGGTAATCGCGACCGGTTGCGCCTTCACCATCTCCACTTTGTTGTCCCAGGGGTTCAGCTTGACGCGTCCACCCAGGGGCAGCGCCGCGATCTGGTCGAGCTTGTTCCAGTCCAGGGCCGGGGCAGACGTGGACAGCTGCGAGAGACGCGTAACCATTCCCTGTTCGGCAATATTGTTGCCCAGATGCGCCTGCAGCAAAGCGCCCAGCTGCGGAGCGCGGGTCTGCAGGATTTTGATGAACAGGCCCGCCGCGTCGAGCTTCTGCGCGTAGGGCGAGTTCTTCAGCATCTCGATGGCTTTCTTGTCAGCTGCCGTCTCTTCTTCAGGAATGTGTTTGAAGCCGAGGTTCTGATACGTGCTCTCGTCGGAGAACAGCATGCGGTCGTTGAATGCGTATTGGCTGCCGAGGTTGTGACCGAGAACGATGTGCGCCAGTTCGTGCGAGAGGACAGCCGCCAGGCTGGCCTCATCCGGCAGCACGTCGATCATGCCACGGCTGATGACAATCGTGTTGCCGACGCTGAAGGTTTCAAGCGGCGAAGTGATCAGCACGCGCGTGCGAACCGGGCGCGGCAGTTCGATGTTGTTCGTGATCTGCAGGTTGTTCACAACCGTCTGCAGGACTTTGTCCAGTTCGCCTTCCGGCGCGAGCAGTCCCGAGCGCTCCAGGCGCTCCAGTACGTTGTCTTCGGCCTGTTGCTGCCATTCGCGCTGTGCCGCCAGAGGCGAAGCATCTTGCGCGGCGGGTGTGTCGTCCTTCACGCTGTCCACGCGGATTTGCGTCAGTTCATCCTCCGCGGTGCCGTTTTTCAGGTTATAGCCCCACATGCGGGTCTGGGCCTTGAACGCGATCTTGTTCTTGGCGCCAGCTGTGAAGTCGCCTTCTTCACTATAGATATAGGTAGGTACCCAGTAGCCGGGGATCAGGTTCAGCCGCCAGCTATCCATGTGGAAGTAATAAGTGTTGCGTGAAGGGTGAGTATAGGTGCCGTTCAGGCGGACGATATTGAATTCCTGATCTTCCACCCAGATGCGGCCCAGAAAGCGGCCCCGGCCGGCGTCCTTCTTCGGCGTAACGTCGAACACCAGGGTGCGGACGTCGCCGAGAAATTCGCGGCGGACGTAGCGGAAATCATAATGCTGGCGATCGAAGTCGTTGCGATCGGCATAAACCATCCAGGAGAAGCCCAGCGGCTGGTACTGGAACTTGAACATCTTGGTGAAGCCGCCGAGCAGGTGCTTTTCCATGCCCTCGTCTTTGTCTTTCAGATAGTCGGAGCGGTCGATGGATTCGCTCAGGTCCATGCGTCCGAGGAAGTAGCGGTCATCCTTCGGAACCGGCCCGAGCGCCGTGTCCTGCGTGAGGTTCTGCAGATAGGTTTCGACCACCGGCGTGCGCGGAGCCAGCATCTTGATCAGGCCCTTCTCGCGCTCGATGAAACGGTCCACCACCTGATCCATGGTGGTCGGCGGCGCTTGCGCCGTGGGCGGAGCCGGCTGTGACGGAGCCGCTTCACTGGCCGCAGCGGGCTGCGCGGTCTGAGTTGCTGGTGCCGATTGCTGGGCCACCGCCGTGATTGTCAGGACTAGCAGGACCAGGACCATCCAATTCGAAGTGCGCATGACTCTCATCTCCAGAATTCTTCAGTAGGCCAGCTGGAACACCACGTGCACGATCGCCGTGGAATCCATTGGCTGGCCGTACCGCATTGCCGGCTTAAACCGCATCTTGTTCGCGGCTGCGATAGCGTTCTCATCGAGCCCGTGGCCCATCCCGCGGACCACCCGATTCACGTGCAAAGTCCCATTGGCGCTGAACATGACTTCGAGCAGCACCTCACCTTCGAGCTTCAAGCTGCGAGCCTCGTCCGTGTAAGCCGGATTCGGCTTGAATGTGATCTCCACCGGAGTCGACGCCGGCCCAGTCTCCTGAGGCCGCGCCACGGCATGAACTTGCGCGACTTCCTGCGCGCCAAACCCGGAGGTCTGCACACCACGCCCGCTGCTCCGGCCGTCGCCCTTGCCCGGGGTTGCGATCCCGGTTCCAAAATCGGCGCTGGCCACCGTTCCCTTGATCCCCTTGGCCCCGCCGGATCCGTTCCCTTGGCCCGGTCCAACCGGCATATCGAACGAGCCCGCCGGAGCGGCAATCAGCTTTGCCCCTGGCTTGCTGTTCTCGCTCGGCTTCAGGCCGTTCGGATCTCCAAACCCGCCGGTCTGCACTTTCTCAATCGGCGCATTCACGGTCGGCTTCACTGAGCTTCCCGAAAAATCGCCGGTGTGAATCAGTACCGGACGCGCCCCACCGGGAATCGCCTTCAGCACCGCCGGCGCGAAATTGTTCAGCGCTACCTTGGGCGGCTCAATTTCGTGCTCTGGCGCTTTGGGCCGCGTGATCTCTTTGGGTACGACCAGCTTGGGAGCCTCAAACACCGGCAGCGGCGCGGGCTTCAACAACTTGGCGTGCACGGGTAACGGCTTGGGAGGCTCCGGCGGTTCCGGCCGCAGTGCGGGGCGCGGAATCAGCTCAACCACGTGGTAGTTCAGCTTGATCGGCAGCGACTCCGGCATCAGCAGCCCGAAGAGCAGGAACAGGAGAATGAAAGTGGTGACGAGGCCGTAGCTGGCGGCAAACGTGCGCCAGTCCCACTTCTTTTCGGGCAAAAGGCCGAGTTGAAAGCCGCGATTGTACGTAGGCATGCCTTGACTCCAATTGGGGACCCGGGCCGGGGAGAGTGCTCGGGGTTGGAGTCTTCACATTAGGGGATGATGGGCAGGGGGTAAACGTGTCGCTTGCGCGTGTCCTTTGGTAACCAATCGCAAGTCGGCGGCCTGCTTGGAGTTACCTGCCGGCTCGGCGTCGCTTCCAGGCGAAGAAATAGTACACGGGAATGCCAGCCAGAATCGCGTAAGTTCCATACTTAGAGTTGGGCAAGTTGTCGGTGAAAGTGAAGTACAGCAGAAGCGCGGAGACAGCGACGAAAACCGCGGGCACCACGGGATAGCCCAGCACCCGATAGGGTCGCTCACCCTGAGGATCGCGGGAACGGAAGACGAATATCGTGCTGCCCGCAATCATGTAGAAGAGCCACTCGGCGAAAATTGCCAGCGAAAAAAACTGACGGAAGTTTCCTCCGAGCAGGAGCAGGACGATGGCAAGCGCGCACTGCACAATGATCGCGACGGACGGCGTGCGGAAGCGAGGATGGACTTCGGCCAGAGACTTGAAGAAATATCCATCGCGAGCCATCGCGAAAGGCACGCGGGCTCCGCTCATGATGGTGCCGTTGAGCGTAACGAGCATAGAAACAGCCATGGCGGCGGATACCAGGCCGGCGCCAGCACGTCCGAAAACCAGGGCGACTGCGTCCGATGCAGGTCGCTCCGACGCAGCCACCGCGGATGCAGGGAGCGCGTACTGTACCGCGGCGTTGACGAGGATGTAAAGCAGCCCGACCGTGGCCACTCCCCAGATGAGAGCCAGGGGGACATTGCGCTGCGGGTTGCGGATCTCTCCGGCAACCATGTTCAGATCGTTCCAGCCGTCATATGCCCAGAGCGCGGCGACGAGGGCGGCAAAGAATCCGGCGACTCCGCCTTTCGCGCCGACAAACTCGGTGGCAAAATTCGACCACGAACCTTCCCGGTAGGAGAAACCCACCGCCACGATCCCGAGAATGATCGCGACCTTCAGCAGCGTGAACAGGAATTGGAATTCGCCGGCTCTTCGAACGCCGATGTAGTTCAGCCATGAAACCAGAATCGCCGCGCCGATTGCGACCGCTTGGCCATAGGTGACGTTGAACGGGCGGCTAAGACATGGTTCGGAGAAGAAGGAAAAGACCGAGAACGTCCCGAGGATGCGGACGATTCCGGTGGTGATGGTGGCGATCGAGGCCGGCTTGGCGATCAGAAACCACGTCCAGGCATAGAGAAAGCCCGGAAGCGGGCCATAGGCATCGCGAACATAAACGTACTCGCCGCCCGCTTGCGGCTTCATCGCCCCGAGCTCTGCGTAGGTCAGAGCGCCGAAGAACGAGAGCACCCCGCCCACCAACCATGCCAGATAAACCAGTTGCGCCGAGCCGACCGCCTGCATCATTTCGCGGGGGACGAGAAAAATTCCGCTGCCGATGATGGTGCCTACGACGACCGCTCCAGCATGAGAGAGCCGGAGGTCGCGGGCCAGTTCGGGTTGTTGCGAAGTCAGAGACATCGTGATCGCGAACGTCAAATTCTAACCGCAGAGCATACCGAGTCCACGCGAAATCAGGGTTGGGTCTCTCCCGTGGTCCTCCCCTCTGGTTCAAGCCTTTGACCCGGGATTCCAAACGAAGCTCGCGGTGTAGCCCACGATGAACGTCACCACGGTCCCCATCGCCACCCACCAGGTCCAAGGCACGGACGTCCCCAGCCACAAATACAACTCGACCCCAAACCCACAAATCATCCCCACCATCGATCCGTTCTGATTCGCGCGCTCCGTCAGCACACCCAGCAGGAACACACCCAACAGCGCACCATAAGCAACCGATGCGATCTGCAGTCCGACTTCGACCACGCGTCCGACCCGATGCAGTGCGACTAGAGCCAGCCCAAACAGCACCAGGGCCCAAACCAGCGTCGCCAGGCGCGACAGCCGCAGGCGCCGCTTCTCGTCCGCTTCGGGTCGAAACCGGAAATAGAAGTCGATCATGGAGCTCGACGAGAGCGAATTCAGCGCCGCGCTTAGGTTCGACATGGCGGCCGCCAGGATGGCCGCCATCAGCAGGCCGGCGATGCCCCGCGGCATATGCGTGACGATGAACGCCGGATAGATCCGGTCGGCCTTGCCGAACGTGGCCGACGGCGCCTGGTAGTAAGCGAACAGCATCACCCCAACAAAGAGGAACAGCGCAAACTGAAACAGAATCGCGATGCCACTGGACAGCAGCGCCAGCGCGGACTGCCGCTGATTGCGCGCGGCCAGCAGTCGCTGCACGATGAGTTGGTCGGTGCCGTGGCTGGCTGTCGTGAGGAACGCTCCGCCGATGATGCCCGCCCATAGTGTGTAGGGCTTCACCAAGTCGACATACGGGAAATGTGTCAACACCGGCGTGTCGATCACCTGAAACTTGTGCACGCTTGTCGCGATTGATCGCGCCGCATCCCAACCGCCGGGTATCAGGTGTGCGATCGTTACCAGACCCACCAGCGTTCCGCCCACATAGATAAAGGTCTGCACTACGTCGGTCCAGATGACCGCGGCCAGGCCGCCCTCAAACGTGTAGATCAGCGTGAGCAGGGTAATGATGGCGATGGAAGATATCTCGCCCGTCCCCAGCGCGATCGATACGACGATGGATACGGCGTAGACGCGCACACCTTCCGCCGCCGCCCGTGTCAACAGAAACAGCGCCGCCGTAACCGTGCGCAGTCGCGGCCCGAAGCGGCGTTCGATCAGTTGGTACGCGGTATACAGATCGCCGCGAAAATAGTGTGGCAACAGCAGAAAGCTGATAATGACCCTCCCGACTACGTACCCCATCACGACCTGCAGGAAGGTCAGGTTCGAATCGTAGGCGAGACCGGGAATGCTGATAATGGTCAGCGTGCTCGTTTCTGCCGCGACGATCGAGAGCGAAATTGCCCACCAGGGAATATTGCGGTCGGCAAGAAAATAGTCGCGCATCGAGCGCTGCCGCTTGCGAAAGCGCAATCCGAATAGAGTGATTCCGGCCAGGTAGATGGCAATGATGAAGAGGTCGAGAGGGCTCAGTCGCAAACGATTCCTTTTCGGTGTCGCTTGGGAGGCATTGTACAGGCCGATTGCAGAAGTCAGGGGTCCGATTGAAGAGGTGACGGCTCTCGTGTGGTAGAACTAGGCGTGGTTTTACAGGAGGCCGTGGACCGTCAGCCTTGAGCGCTGTGGGCGCCGGCCGCACCTGCGACCGGAACTCGCATGCCCTACTATCTCGGCATTGACGGCGGCGGCACTAAGACCCGCTGTGCCCTCGGCGATGAGACGACGCTGCTTGCGACCTCCGCCGCCGGCGGGAGCAATGTGATCCGGCTCGGCGAAGCGCAGGCGCGCGAAGCTCTCCATGCGGCCGTGCGCGAGGCCTGCGCCGTAGCCAACATTTCTCCCGATCAACTCCAGAGTGTCTGCATCGGAGCCGCCGGAGCCGCCCGCGATGACGCCGCCTCAACCCTCCGCCGCATTTTCGCTGAACTCACACCCGCGTCAGTGCAGGTGGTGGGCGACATGGTCATTGCTCTCGAAGCTGCATTCGGCTCCGGTCCGGGCGTGATCGCCATTGCCGGCACAGGCTCGATCGTCTACGGCCGTGACGTCGCTGGAAACATCGCGCGCGCCGGTGGCTGGGGTTTTGCCATCTCCGACGAGGGCTCCGGGCAATGGATTGGACGCGAAGCCGTCTCGGCGATCGTGCACGCCCACGATGCAGGACAAGGAACCGTTCTTTCGGCAATGGTCCTGGAGAAGTGGCACCTGGCGTCTCTCGACGAACTGGTCCACGCGGCCAATGCCACGCCTCCACCCGAGTTTCCCCGGCTATTCCCGATCGTCCTGCAGGCCGCTGAGCAGGGCGACGCCACGGCAAAATCTCTTCTGCAGGAAGCCGGCACGCGCCTCGCTGACCTTGCGGCCATGGTCCTCCGGCGCCTGGTACCGCAACCTCCCTATGCACCAGTAGCCACCACCGGCAGTGTCTTTCGTCAGTCCCCTGACGTGCGCCGGGTTTTCTACAATCTTCTCCAGACGCGTTTTCCTGGCCTGGAAGTCCGAAACCAGCCAGTCGAACCGGTGGACGGCGCGCTGGCCCTGGCGCGCAAGATGGGATCGGCCGGAGCCGGTTGAGTCCTATGATTCGCGAACACAAAAATGCGGCGCCCTCCCCACCTCCGCCGGTTGGTGCTCCTGCGCTTGAATCTTCGATTCTCAACCTGACCAACGACGAGTTGTTGCGCCTGGCTTCGAACACGGCCCTCACAGAAGACCTTGCTCTGTCGGTGCTCCAGCGGGCGGATTTGCCGGGTGAAGTGCTGGAACAGTTCGCGAAGAACGGCACGGTTCTAAAATTGCGAAAAGCCAAGATTGCCCTGGCAGCCCACCCGCATACCCCGCGGCATGTCTCGGTTCCGCTGATCCGGCAGTTTTACACCTTCGACTTGATGAGAATCGCGCTGACGCCCAGCGTGCCCGCCGACGTGAAAGTGGCGGCCGACGAGGTATTGGTTTCGCGGCTGAAGTCGGTCACACTCGGCGAACGGCTGGCTCTCGCCCGCCGCGGATCGGGGCGCGTATCCGGCGCACTGTTGCTGGATGGCGAAGCGCCGGTGATGCGGATGGCGCTCGAGAACGGACGGCTGACCGAGGCATTCGTGATCCAGGCCGTGTTACGTCCGGAGGCGAACGTAATCCTGGTACAAGCCGTCGCACAGCACAAGAAATGGTCGTACCGTCGTGAGATTCGGGTGGCGCTGCTGCGCACCGAGCACCTCTCTCTGGCGCGCGCGCTCGAATTCAGCCAGGGACTGCCTCTGCCGTTTCTGCGTGAAGTGCTGCACAGCTCGCGCATGCCCGCGAAGATCAAGGAGCAGGTACTGCGCGAAAGCGACAGATAAGTCAAAAGAAGTGAAATTGTAGAAGCAGGACAACCAGTTCTCAGTCAAAGGCTCATTAGCCGAATCTGCTCCCACTTCTGCAATTTGACTTCTGCCTTCTGACTTGAGTTCCTATTCCCAATCCGCAATAAACACATTGCTCTCGCGCGGCGCCTTCCCGTTGCGGTGCGAGATCCACACCAGATGCTTGCCATCCGGGCTGAATACCGGGAAGCCGTCGAAGCCGTCGCTGTAGGTAATGCGCTCCAGTCCGGTGCCGTCTACGTTGATGGCATAAAGCTCGAAGTTTCCCATGCCGCCGGTCGAACCGAGATTCGTCGAGAAGATGATCCGTTTCCCGTCACCGAAGTACGACGGCGCGAAGCTGGCCGCATTCAGGTTCGTGATCTGCCGCTTGCCGCTGCCGTCAGATTTCATAGTCCAGATCTCGAGCGTTGTCGGACGGATCTGATTCTGCTTCAGCAGTTCTTTATACTCGGCGATTTCCTGCTCGGTTTTCGGATGGTAGGCGCGATACACGATCCACTTACGGTCGGGCGAGAAAAACGGCCCGCCGTCATAACCCAGTTCATGGGTGAGTTGCTTCACGTGCTTCCCGTTGGCGTCCATGCTGTAGATGTCAAGGTCGCCGTTGCGCAGCGAAGTGAAGACAATCTGCTTGCCATCTTCGGAGATCGTGGCCTCGGCGTCGTAGCCGGGCGTGGTCGTGAGTTGCTTCAGGTCGGAGCCGTCGAGCTTGGCGGTGAAGATGTCGTATCCGGGATACACCGCCCACACGTATCCCTTGGAGAAGTCAGGACGCGGCGGGCAGGCGGCTCCGGCGAGATGGGTGGACGCGTAGAGAATCTTGTCTTTCCCCGGATAGATGTAGCTGCAGGTCGTGCGGCCCTTGCCGGTGGAGACCATCTTCTGGTCCGACCCGTCGATGTTCATGGTGAAAATCTGGTCGCATTCCATCTGGTCGCGGGTGGACTGGAAGATCAGCTTCTTTCCATTTGCCGAAAAGTACGCTTCGGCGTTCGATCCGCCAAACGTCAGCTGACGCACATTGCGCAGGTGCTTCTCTTCTGGGACGCGCAACTCCACCGGAGCGGACGCCTGGCTCAGTGCGAGCGAGGCTGTTGCGAGAATGACCGTCAGCGAGGCGCAAAGACAGTTTGGGATCTTCATCTCGGGGAAAGTTTAACAGGACCCATGCTTGCCGAAGCGCTCAAAAGGCCACACCGCGTGATAACGTGTTGCTGCGAAATTCGTCCGTATCAATTTGCCGCCCTGCGGCCGGGAGCTCTCATGAGGAAACTCGGAATTGCATTGGCTGTTCTGGTCACCTTCTTGCCCGTCCTTTCCCAGGCCCAGAACCAGCGTCCTACGGGCTCGGACGTTCTGGTCAAGTTGGAGGCCGACTTCGCGAAAGCGGTCGCCGAACACGGTCGATCCGCGTTCGTAACCTATTTCGCCGAAGATGGAGTCGAACTCGAAGATGGTGGCGGCATCACTACGCGTGAGGACGTGAAGAAGCAGCCTGCCTGGCCGGAGGGCACATCTCTGACCTGGACTCCTGTCCACTCCGATATGGCTGCCTCTGGCGACCTTGGCTTCACCTACGGCAACTACGTTTTCAAATCAAGGAACAAAGAGGGCAAGATTGTTGCCAATTACGGCAAGTACGTGTCGGTATGGAAAAAGCAGACAGACGGTTCGTGGAAAGTCGTGGTTGACATGGGGAATTCCAGCCCAGAGCCGAAGTAGTGACTAGCGATTGGTGAGGTACGGGCGCCTTTACAAATCAGTCACCACGGACCACTGTTTCTAATGAATCAGCTTGCTGGCCACTAATTCCTCAATCTTCTCCAGAACTTCATCTTCGCTGAGGTAAGTGGAATCGAGAACCACCGCATCGGATGCAGGCACGAGGGGTGATGCGGCCCGGGTGCGATCGCGCCGGTCGCGCTCGCGTAATTCGGCGGCCATGGCCTGAGCAGATTTGCCCTTGACCTTCTGCTGGTCCAGGCGGCGCTGCTCGCGGACCACCGGGTCTGCGTCGAGAAAGACCTTGATGTCCGCATCGGGAAAGACTTTAGTGCCGATGTCACGCCCCTCCATCACCACGCCGCCTCCCATTCCCATTTCCCGCTGGTGGGCCACCATCCACGCACGCACTTTCGGATGCACCGAAACCCGCGATGCCGCTTCGGTCACGTCGCGTTCGCGGATGCGCAGGGAAACATCGCGCCCATCGAGCAGTACGCGATTCGACCCGACGTTCGGTTCCAGTTCGATTCGGGAGTTACTGGCGAGTTTCAGCAGTGCTGCTTCGTCGTCGAACGAAGTGTCCCATTCGATCGCCTTGAGCGCGAGCGCGCGGTACATGGCGCCGCTCTCCAGATTCACGTAGCCGAGTTTGCGGGCTAGCCGGGACGCGATCGTGCTCTTGCCGGCGCCAGCGGGACCGTCAATGGCAATGATCAGTTTGCGCGGGGAAGGATCGGTCATCGCACGAAGGGAGCATTGTACACGGCAGAATGCCTAACCACAGAGCTTACGGGGAACACAGGGAATGCATTTCTCCGTTCTCCATGACCCCCTGTGGTTGTCCGCTTTTGAACTCATCCAACTCGCTGTGGCCTCGGCTTTGGCACGAACGCCTGCTTCGCCGGAGTGATCTGCAGCAGCGATCGACTCCCCACATGCACGAAGCTGAACTCGCGGGCGGACAGCAGCGCGTTGATTGCTTCTTTCACGCGCGACTTCGGCACGAAATTCGATAGAAACGTCTCGATCTCCCCCTGATCCGCGGCGACCACGCAATCCAGATACTTTGAGAGCAATCCCGACAACGCCGCCGGCACTGACAATCCGACACCTTCACGCACCGCATCCGGCGCCCAGCGCGACAACTCGTCCCACACCGAGCCCTCTTCCACTGTGTAGTCCACGCGCGTGATGCGCAGCTTGGCCCAGAGTTCAGCCAGAGCCCGGTCGAGGCCGGAGACGGAAAGCGCTCCGCCCAGCATTTCGCCAAGCTTTGCCTTGGAGATCGGTCCCCGCCGGCGGATCAGTTCGAATGCGTCGCACGCCAGTTGTGAATACCCTGCGCGCGTATTGGCTCTGGGCGGTTGCTTAGGATTGCGTTCTCCCACCAGCGCGTAGAAATAAGGAAAGACCGAGGCCGCCACCAGGAACGCGTTGTTCTCGTCGAATAGCGGTGCTTCGTAAGCGAATTTCTCGCGCAGCATCCGGACCATCAGGTCCGTCGTTTCTTTGGCGCGCGGGTCGGCGTAGGCGTACTGCCATGTGGGCAAGTGGTCGTCGGATCCTACCCATGCCCCGACAAAGGTCGGTACCAGCACCGGCGGCTTCAGCGGATACAACAAACAGAAACCGACCGACTCGAGGAACGAACGTGCGTCATCGAGCGTGCGCACGGTACGCCCATCGAGATGCCACTTCTGCGCGCGCGCTTGCAGGAGCTCAGAGTCGGTCATTGCTTCGATTAGAACACAGCTCTCAGCTCTTAGCCTTTAGCTCTTGGCTTCTCGTTTCTTGCGTTAGCACGCTGGAATTTGTGGGAGTGTGATTCAAGCTAAGAGCTAACAGCTAATGGCTAAGAGCTTAGATCCTTTTAAACGCCCTCTGAATCTCCTGCATCGAGTAGCGCAAGACGACCGGCCGCCCGTGCGGGCAGGTCATCGGATGCTCGGTCAGGGCCAGTTCCGCCAATAGCCATTCCATTTTCTTTTGCTCAAGCGGCATATTGACCTTGATCGCCGCGTGACAAGCGATCGACGCCGCAATCCGCGCACGCACCGCCTCCAGATTGATGGCCTGCTCCTCGCGCGCGATCTGATCGAAGATTTCATTCAGCATGTGCTCGACCCGCGCCGCGTCCACTCCTGCCGGCGCCATCTTTACGGCCACGCTGCGCGTTCCGAAGGGCTCGGCTTCGAATCCGTTGCGGGCCAGTTCATCTGCGATCTCACCGAAGACTGCCTGCTGTGCCGGAGTCAGTTCGAGCACCAGGGGCATGAGCAGGCGCTGGCTTTCCACCTGCTGCGTCGCCCGCTGCCGCAGAACTTTTTCAAAGAGCACACGTTCGTGGGCCACATGCTGGTCAATAATCCACAGTCCATCTTCGTTCACCGCGAGAATGAACGAATTCCGGATCTGTCCCACCGGCTTGAGCGTCCTCAGCGATTCGAGCGTAGGTGGAGTCTGCGGTTCCTGTGCGATGGGTGGAGCGCACCCATGGTCTGGGACCGCTACCTCGGGTGCTCGCGCAAGAGAGACGGCGGCATTGGCCTCGACGGCAATCCCGCCATCGAATTCCAGCCGCGTGGCTATCGGCGGCATCGGCGCGGGCTGTAGGGCAAATCCAGACGCACCGGGTTCGTGCAAGTCCTGCCAAGGAGCACGCTGCGAACCATCATCGCGGGCACCCGGCGAAAGTCCCGGACTGGCCGTCGCCTGCGCGTGAATCTCGGAAAGAAACTGTGGCACTGGCCGCGCCTTCATCAGGGCGGCGCGCACCGACTCGCGCACGAAATCGTGGATCACCGATTGCTGCCGGAAGCGCACCTCGGTCTTCGACGGATGCACATTGACGTCTACTTCAGCATTCGGCATCTCCAGAAACAGCAGCACCACCGGATACACCGTTGGCGGGAGAATATTCCGGTAGGCTTCCGTCAGCGCGTGCTGAATGAGGCGATCGCGAATCAGCCGCCCATTCACAAAAATAAAGATCGAATTGCGGTTCAGCTTTTGAATCTCCGGCTTGGACACAAACCCGTGCGCGCGCACTTCTCCCGGCTCAGCCTTGACAACCTCATCTTCCGGATCGCGCCGCCATGGCGGAGGCTGTGGCAATCCGACGCGTTCCAGTGGCTGCACTGCTGCCATGGGAATGAGTTGATCGAGGACTTCCTGGCCAAATACCTGGTACACCCGCTCGCGGTGGCCCGCCACCGGCGGCGCCACCAGCATGGCATTGGTTGCCGAATGCAGTTCGAAGTGCTTTTCAGGATGCGCCAGCGCGTAGTGCGTAACCAGCGACGCAATGTGCGACAGTTCGGTAGATTCCGCCTTCAGGAACTTCTTGCGGGCCGGTGTGTTGAAAAACAAGTCACGGACCGCAATGGATGTGCCCAGTGGCAACCCAGCTTCTTCGACACGGATCAGCTTGCCGCCGTTGATTTCGATCACGGTTCCGGCCCGATCTTCCTTCGCGCTCGTTTCCAGGCGCAGGCGCGATACCGATGCGATCGATGGCAGAGCTTCTCCGCGGAAGCCGAGCGTGGAGACGTTGAGCAAATCGTCCGTATCCTTGATCTTGGAAGTCGCGTGCCGTTCGAAGGCGAGCATGGCGTCATCTCGCACCATGCCGCAGCCGTTGTCGATAATCTGGATGAGCTTCTTGCCCCCCGCTTCAACATTGACGCGGATGCGCGTCGAGCCCGCGTCGAGAGCGTTTTCCAGTAACTCCTTAACGACCGAGGCTGGGCGCTCCACTACCTCGCCCGCCGCGATCTGGTTGGCGACTCGTTCAGGAAGGACGTGAATCTTGCCCATGAGGCTGTCGTGAGACGACGGTAGAGAGTGTGACAGAGATCGGCGGGCGGTGGCTAGTGGCCGATACTGCGATCGCGCCGAGCGGCGCAGGCTGGCGGAACCGCAATCCGTTTCCGATTGGGCCTATGCGCCCGGCTCCAGGCTGCGATACCTGGTTTCCCTGGACGATGTCTGTCGCCCATGTCCCTGGATCACTTCAAGAGTTGGCAAACCCTCCCATGAAGTGGGACCACAGGCGCGCGACTCCAGGATCAGGTAAAGCGTGCGGCGAGCATCGCGCCGTACGTGAGTCCAGGCGCGGACGCGCTTGATCGAGTTCGGATTGCGCCAGACGATGATTGGACGGGCCATACTCAACTCCTCGATATCGGAAGTATGTCCCGCGGCGGCGTTGGAGTGTGTACGGGGAATCACATCGCATAGTGACGAAGATCACAGGAGGCGAGGCTGCAGAGGAGTTTCTTCAGATTGCCGTTGGGAAACTCGGCAGATCAGCAGGGCGAGGGAAAGAAAGATGCTTAAGGCTCAGTCAATGCTGAATTGAATGCGGTGGGCAATAGGCGGGTCGAGCGGATCGTCGGCTTGGGTGTCCTTACGCCGCGAAGCCCCGCCAGTCGCCGATCTCGCGCAGGCCTTCGCCCACGGCGTGCTCGAACAGCCGTACCTTGTGACGAGAGTGTTCGAATTCGTGAATGTCGGCCCAGACTTCGGCCTGCCAAGCGCGTTCGTGGGTGGCGGCCTCTCCGCAGGTGGCGCAGCGGGTGTGGAAGGTCACGCCCGTCTTGGGTGTCGAGGGCGTGTCGGGCAGTTCGATGAAGATGCAGCGCACTTCTTCGATCTCCTCGTTCGGCCCCAGGACGTGCTCGTAGCGGAGCAGGTAACCGAAGCCAAGCTTGCGGGCTTCCGTCTCTGCCTCTGAACGTGTATGAAACGGGCCATATTCGGCCCGTAGTTGTTCGGTCGAATCACAGGCCATCCAGAAGGTTTCCGTGTATCCCATACCTACCTCAACTTGCAGAACTTGGGAATCAACCGACAACCGGGTCGAGCTACCAGAAACAACGGAGCAATTTGATTACCGAGATTACTCGGTCTTCATCCTGACCGCGACCCCGAAGGGAACCCGCCGTTGCCCGAGAGAACTGTTTGAAACCATGTTGGTTAGTGAGTGGTCGCCAGGTGTGTCCGGCCACCTTTGCCAACCCGCAGCCGGGCGGCCGATGTGAAAGAGGTTTCCGTCTGCCGAAAAGTCAGGCGAAAAATCTCAACCCGGCCAGTCCCGTCCCTGATGGTAAGCAAGTAAGTTGGTCGTGCCGAACACCCGCAGTGCGGGGCTCATGGGGTTCCGCCTGCAGCCGCGGTTGCCGCTTTCGGCCGCCGCTCTGGCAAGCCAACTCCCTCCTCGGTAAGGCCAGACCTCCATTCTCCCCGCGAGGGCAACGGCGCCAGGCCAAGTTCCACATGCCAACTGGCTCCGCCGTGGCTGGCTACGTAAAGCGCCAGCTCCAGCCGGGTCCACACTCCTAGTTTGTCGAAGGTGGTCCGCAGATAGTTCTTCACCACCTGCTCACTGGTTCCCAGGACGGAAGCGATGTCCCGGTTGGTGAGGCCCTGCCACACCAGAGTTGCGACTTGAATCTCTTTGGTGGTTAACCGATCGCGCGGTTGCATGGCTGTACCTGCTCCTTGATGAACATCGCGGTCGCGAGCTTCACACGTTTGCGGCCCTCTTTGATGCCGGCGCGCAAGAACAACGTGCGCAGATGTTGTTTCACCGTCCGCGGGCTGATATTGAGCGCGCTGGCGATTTCCTTGTTGCTGCAGCCCTGCACCAGCAGGCGTAGCACCTGCTGGTCGCGCGGCGTTATCTTGATCTCACTCAGGTTGATCATGGTGTTCTCGTCTGCTCCTCTTGGTGCCTGTCATGGGGTCGCGACCCGTCGGAAACAAGTGCACGCTATTCGCCAAATGTTCGCCAACTGCTAACACACTCTCCAGCTTGGCTTTGCAGCCCACACTCCCGATCCTATCGGCGATTGGTGAGTGGGACTTCATGAGCCCGTTCCCAGAACGAAGTCCCAAACTGGGAAGATTGGGTGACAGTTCCCAGGAAGAATCCTGGCGTCCTCCTGTGCCCGCTGGGAATTCCGAAGCGTGTCCGGCGAAACTCAGCAAGGCCAGGACCAGGTACCCATGACCCGTGACCGGTGGACCTGCCGTCCTGACCTGTACCTTTTCTTCGTTTTCCGGCATCGAAACTTGCACTACAATGGAGGCAGCCGGGCAGCCCTCCTTCCCGAAATCTCATGTCCTCGAGCCGGCCGAAGCTGACGTTGGACGAGCAGTCCTTCCAGGACATGCTGGCCGCTGCCTACACCATCCAAGAGCACAACGCCAAGCGCAGAAGGGCTTTGCAGCCCCAGCCGTCGTGCGGGAAATGCGGGACTGCCGTCCAGGAAGGTGAGCTTCTCTGCGCCCTGTGCGCTGCCGAGGAAGTTCGTCCCGGCGAGAAGCTGCAGCAAAAATGGGCCTCAATGTGGCTGATGGGCCAGGAACAGGGGCTGTTTCCGGAGCCGCCTGCTGAGCCTGTCGAAGGAAATGAACAAGTCTCGACCTCGCGCGCTCCTGCAGCGAAAGAGATCGCCAGTTCGGTTGAAGATGCACCGGCAATCCGTATCCGAGAAGCGAAGGAAGAGTGGCCAGAACTGGCGCTCGACCTGCGCCCGAACCCCGGGGAGCTTCTCACTTCTGCGGTCGCAGAGCCGGTCTTGAGCGAGGAGGAAGCATCGGGCGAAGAGTCCATTGAGGTCGAGGCTCCGCCCGCACCAGCCAGTCTCCGTGATCTGCGTCTGACGCTCCGTTTCCACCGCGCAGACCTCTATCTGGTTGCGGCGATCATCGTCTCCACACTTGCCATGCTTTGGGTGCTGTTGGCAACGCCTGCGCCTGGCACGCAACGCAAGCCGCGTTTGCGTCCATGGGAGCGAGCCATGATCACCCTGGGACTGGCAGAGGCCCCGGATCCTCCAGCCCGGCGAGGCAATCCCGCCGCCCAGGTCTGGGTCGACCCGAAAACTGCTCTCTACTACTGCTACGGTGAGGATCAGTACGGGAAAACGAGCGGCGGTCACCCGGCAACCCAGCGGGAGGCGCAACTGGACTCCTTCGAGCCCGCCAACCGGGTCGCCTGCGACTAAGATCGAACCCCACAAAAAACCCGCAGGCCGCTCAACTTGCGAGCGGCCTGCGGTTTGGGGCCCTTGGCTCTGTCCAGGGGGAAGAACGTCTATCAGGCCGGGAAGGCCTGTTCGTACCGTCGGGCTTCATACCACAATGCCAGTTCGACGCGGTTCCACAAACCCAGCTTGTCGTAGATCACGCGGAGATAATTCTTGATGACGTGTTCGGTAGTGCCGAGGGAATCCGCAATTTCCCGGTTCTTACGGCCTTCGGCGACGAGTTGGATAATGGCGTGTTCACGCTCACTGGGTCCACGGGGGTGGGCTGTCTCTCCGACCATAGCTGTCTCCTGTAGAGTAGAGTCGCAAGCTTGACCCGCTTGATTCCGCCCTTGATGCCAAAACGCAAAAACAAGCGGTTGAAATGGGCTTTGACCGTTCGCTCGGCAATATTCAGATCGCGCGCAATCTCGGAGTTGTCGCACCCCTGGAGGAGGAGATCGATGATCTGCTGCTCCCGGTGTCCCACTCGGCTGATCTGTTCTTCCATGAACTGCACCTCACCGGCGGGCGCTCGGAAGGCTGCCCGTGCGCTGGGCAGCACTCAGGGATCCGCGCGCACGCTCAAATTTCTGGTCTTGTCTCATCTTGAGCATCCATGCGGCCAAATTTACGAATTCGCATGAAGGCAATGTGAAATTCTGTAGGTCCTTGCAATCTGTGGCGAAAATCTCTACACCGCGGCGTGACAACAGCGAGTTTTGCTCAGGACGTAGGGTGAATACCTTAGGAGAAATCTCCCATGTCCTCTGCGGTTTGCCGGAATGAATTACACGAAGGTGCCATCGGTTGTGCAAAGGACATTCCGATTCCCTCCGACCCGCGCCCTGCGACGCCGGTTCTCGAGTGACTCTATAATGCTCGAGTGGACTTTAAGCTCGTCAGCAGCTACCAGCCTAAGGGAGACCAGGCCAAGGCCATCGACAGCCTGACTCGTGGCATCTTCGATCGTGAACAGCACCAGGTGCTGCTCGGGGTGACGGGTTCCGGCAAGACCTACACCATGGCCAAGGTGATTGAGGCGGTGAATCGTCCGGCGCTGGTCATGGCCCACAACAAGACTCTCGCCGCCCAGCTCTACCACGAGTTCAAGAGCTTCTTCCCGCAAAACGCGGTGGAATACTTTGTCTCCTACTACGACTACTATCAGCCCGAAGCGTACGTGCCCGCCGCCGACCTGTACATCGAGAAGGAAGCGACGATCAACGACGAACTCGACAAGCTGCGCCTTTCTGCGACACGGTCTCTATTCGAGCGTCGCGACTGCCTGATCGTGGCCTCGGTCAGCTGCATCTACGGCCTCGGTTCGCCCGAAGCCTACTACGGCATGTTGCTCTTTCTCGAGAAGGGGCAGAAGATCAAGCGCCAGGACATCACCCGCAAGCTGGTCGACATACTCTACGAGCGCACCGAAGGTGAATTCCGCCGCGGCACGTTCCGGGTGCGCGGCGATGTCATTGAAGTTTTCCCGACCTACGACGACATGGCCTACCGCATCGAGATGTTCGGCGACGAAGTCGAGTCCCTTTCGCAGATCGATCCTCTCTTCGGCACGGTCAAGCAGCGCTACGTGCGCCTGCCCATCTATCCCCGAACCCACTACGTGATGAAGGAAGAGACGCGAGCGTCCGCGGTCGACTCCATCAAGAAAGAACTGGCCTGGTGGGAAGTGGAACTGGAGAAACAGGGACGCGCGGTCGAAGCCCAGCGCGTGCACCAACGCACGATGTACGACCTGGAAATGATCAAGGCCATGGGCTACTGCCATGGCATCGAGAACTATTCGCGCCACTTCACCGGACGCATGCCGGGCGAGCCTCCGCCGACCCTGCTCGACTATTTCCCCCGCGACTACCTGCTCTTCATCGACGAGTCGCATCAGACCGTCCCGCAACTGCATGGCATGTATCATGGCGACCGCTCGCGTAAGCAGACGCTGGTCGAATACGGCTTCCGTCTGCCCTCAGCGCTCGACAACCGCCCTCTGACCTTCGAAGAATTCGAGCACCGTACCAACCAGCTTCTCTATATCTCAGCTACGCCCGGACCGTACGAGCTGACCAAGTCTGCCGGTGTCGTGGTCGAGCAGATCATCCGCCCGACCGGGTTGATCGATCCTCCAGTCGAGATTCGCTCGGTGAAAGGGCAAATCGACGACCTGCTGCACGAGATCCGCCAGCGTTCCGAGCGCGGCGAGCGCGTGCTGGTGACGACACTGACCAAGCGCATGGCCGAAGATCTGGCCGAGTACTACAGCGAAGTGGGCGTGAAGTGCCGCTACATGCACTCCGAGATCGAGACCCTGGAGCGCGTAAAAATCCTGCGCGACCTGCGAAAAGGCGAGTTTGACGTATTGATCGGGATCAATCTCCTGCGCGAAGGCCTCGATCTGCCGGAAGTCTCCCTGGTCGCCATCCTCGACGCCGATAAAGAGGGCTTCCTGCGCTCGTCGGGATCGTTGATTCAGACCATTGGCCGTTGTGCCCGTAACCTGAACGGCCGCGCCATTCTCTACGCCGATACCATGACTGACTCGATGAAGAAAGCGCTCGACGAAACCGATCGCCGCCGCGCCATCCAGCAGGCCTACAACGAGGAGAACGGCATCACTCCGGAGTCGATCGTGCGTCCCCTCGATATGACGCTCGCCGCCATCGTCGCCGCCGATTACACCGACCTGACCGGCGAGGAGTCCGGCGGCATCCCTGAATTTAAATCGCAGGAAGAACTCGACGCCTATCTCGCCAAACTCGAAGCCGACATGCGCGAAGCCGCCAAGCGCTTCGAGTTCGAGAAAGCCGCCAAGCTGCGGGATACGATCAAGGAACTGCGAACGAAGGAATTCCTGATCGCGTAGCAAACCCGATCGCCCGCGAGAGTAGGGCGTACTCGATTCACTGCAGTCTGCACTCAGAAACGCTTCATCCCCGCAAGCCGCGCAGAATGAGCATCCTCCGCAGGGCAACCTTCATCAATCAAACGGGTTCATATAGGTGTTTCTGAAAGCGCCACGGTGAGTTGTTTCTGGCATGGAAATGTCGCTCCCGATCCAAGCAACCTGAACGCCGCAAGGCCACATCGGGCCGCGCAGTAGATGATCGGGACGAGTCGGAGGAAACAATGCGAACAGTTAGGCTTCTCGGAGGCCTGTTGCTTGCGGTCACGATGATATGGACCGCAGCACCCGCCTCTGCTCAGGTAGCGTTCTCGATTAGTTTTGGCCCGCCCGCACTCCCGGTGTATGAGCAACCCCCTTGCCCCGCGGAAGGCTACTTGTGGGTGCCGGGTTATTGGGCCTTCGACTATGACTATGACGACTACTACTGGGTCCCAGGTACCTGGGTACTCGCTCCCGAGCCTGGTCTGTTCTGGACTCCAGGCTATTGGGCGTGGAATCGAGACCGGTTCATCTTCAATGAAGGATACTGGGCTCCTGAAGTGGGTTTCTACGGCGGAATCAACTACGGCTTCGGCTACTTCGGCAATGGGTACGTCGGCGGACGCTGGGATCGCGGCCACTTCTTCTACAACCGTGCCGTGACCAACGTGAATGTCACCGTGATTCGTAACGTCTATGTCACGAATGTAAACAACGTCACCGTAAACCGAGTCAGCTTTAATGGCGGCAATGGCGGCATCGATGCCCGTCCAACCGCACAGCAGGAAGAGGTGGCGCGGCAGCGGCACATTCCGAGGGTCGAAGCTCAAAATCAGCAACTGCAGGCTGCCCGCGCCAATCGTGAATTGCGCGCCTCAGTGAACGAAGGCAAGCCCCCGATCGCAGCGACCCCCGAGCCGGGAAAGTTCAACGATCGTGAAGTGGTGAGAGCGCGAGAAGCTGGCGCGCCGTATCGTCCGCCCGCCAATCGCGAGGCTGCGCACCAGGGGAGCAATCCACGTCCCGACAACAATCCGCGTCCCGACAACAATCCGCGTTCTAACAACGAGAATTGGCGTTCTGGAAATGTTGTGCATCCGCGCGACCTGCCTCCGATGGAACGTCAGCCGGCGCCGAACAGCGGAGACGCCAAGCGGGATCAGAAAATCCAGCAGCAGCAGGAGAAGATGCAGGCGAGGCAGGAACAAGATCGCCAGAAGCTGGAGCAGAAACAGGAGCGGGAGGACCAAAAGTTGGAACAGAAGCGA
>Ga0335076_10000123_pt1 | contig 63621 bp, 53 predicted proteins | sample Lox_Sample_25_FD_206717 | JGI IMG/M metagenome (GOLD analysis project Ga0335076, IMG submission 206717) | Soil microbial communities from Loxahatchee National Wildlife Refuge, Florida, United States - Lox_Sample_2.5 | ecosystem: Environmental > Terrestrial > Soil > Wetlands | place: USA... | reverse complement strand
ATCCGGCATTAGCACGCCTTTCGGCGAGTTATTCCGGACTCCAGGGCAGATTACCCACGTGTTACGCACCCGTGCGCCGCTTTACTCACCCTTGCGGGCTTTCTCGCTCGACTTGCATGTGTTAGGCACGCCGCCAGCGTTCGTTCTGAGCCAGGATCAAACTCTCCAATTAAGAGATTTCGACCCTTGCCGCCGTCTCTCGCGAGACGGGCTGGCATGGTGATGCTTCGAATGACTGCAAACTCAAGGAATGCGGGACCGCATTCCGTCGTAGGCTTGCTATTCAGTTTTCAAAGACCGAGCTTCATCCCTCGATCCGAGAACCAGCTCTCGAGCCGAGCCTTGACCGCCGCGGGAGTCGCGAAGACAACCGTTCTGCGTCAAGGAGGGCGGCTCATCTACCATTGCCGCCCTGTGCCGTCAAGAGAAAGTCCCGAGCGCGTGCTCGAGGCGTCTCATGACGCGAGGGTGTCGACTTCTACATCAACACCCTCATCCCGTCAAGCCGGCTTCGTCGATTCACCTCTTCGACGGTCCGGTGCGAGGGGCCGCTTCTTTACCCCCTCGTCAGAACCCGGTCAAGCGCGGTGTTTCACTTTTCCGCGCCCCGGAGGCTGCTTCCTCGCCTCCCCGGGCCCGTCGGCGGAAAGACCAGGAGAACTGCTGCCTTCTCCTCTCTTCCACCAGCGGAGCCGTGCTTCTACGCCTCCGCCCGGGCCCCGTCAAGGAGGGAATCGGCCTGCGCACTCGCGACTGACGGCCCCCTTCCGCGACGGGGCGCGCCTTATACGGCGGCCGTTCGCCCGAGTCAAGCGGCGAGCAGCGCGCTGCGCACCCGCTCCGCCCGTGCTGGATTCATCCCGCATTCCAGGTGGTTACGGGCGAGCCTGACCGCGCGCCCCCCTACCCCGCCCACTCCGCGGCGCGCGGCGGGCCGGCGATCGCGCGCCGGCAGGGCTCGACGAGCGCCGCCGCCGCCGGATCCGGCCGCCCCGCGCGCAGCGCCCGCTCGTGGCGCGCGATGGCGTCCAGCCGCCCGAGCGCCTCCTCGAGCACGTCGTTCACCACCACGTAGTCGTAGCTCGCGAGCGCCCGGCGCACCTCGGCGCGCGCCACCGCGAGCCGCCCGCGGATCACCTCCTCGCTGTCGGTCGAGCGCCCGCGCAGCCGCCGCTCGAGCTCGGCCACGCTCGGCGGCAGGATCAGCACCGTGGCGGCCTCCGCCGGCCAGGCGGCCTTGATCTGCGCGCCGCCCTGCACGTCGATGTCGAAGAGCGCGATCCGGCCCGCCGCCAGGGTCGCCTCCACCGTCGCCCGCAGCGTGCCGTAACGCTGGCCGTGCACCTCGGCCCACTCTGCGAAGGCGCCCTCCCCCACCAGCGCCTCGAACCGCTCTCGCGTCACGAAGTGGTAGTCGACCCCGTCCCGCTCCGCCCCGCGGGGCGCGCGGGTGGTGGCCGAGACCGAGAAGACCGCGTCCGCGTGCGCCGCGCGGAAGGCGTGCGCCAGGGTGGTCTTGCCGGCGCCCGAGGGGGCGGAGAGCACGAGCAGGAGCCCGGGCCGCGGACCGCCCGGCCCCGGCTCACTCGACATTCTGCACCTGCTCGCGCATCCGCTCGATCTCGGCCTTGAGGGCGACCACGATCGCGGCCACGTCGGCGCTCTGCGACTTCGAGCCGATCGTGTTCGCCTCCCGGTGCATCTCCTGGACGAGGAAGTCGAGCTTCCGGCCGGCCGGCTCCGCCGAGCCGAGCAGCGCCCTCACCTGGGCCACGTGGCTGCGCAGGCGGGTGATCTCCTCGGCGACGTCGGTCCGGTCGGCGAAGAGCGCCACCTCCTGGGCGAGCCGGGCCGGGTCGAGCCCGATCCCGCGGGTGAGCTCGGCCACGCGCTCCTCGAGCCGGGCGCGGTGCTGCTCCACCACCCGGGGCGACAGCTCCACCAGCCGGGCGACGAAGCCCTCGACCGCGTCGAGCCGGGTCGACAGGTCCCGCGCCAGCGCCTGGCCCTCCCGGCCCCGCATCGTCACCAGGGCGTCGAGGGCGGCGGCGAGCCCGCGCCGGAGCGCCTCGGCCACCGCATCGAGCGAGACCGGGCGCTCCTCCAGCCGCACCACCCCCTCGGCGTGCAGGATCTCGGCGAGGGTGACCGGCCCGGGGAGCCCGAGCCGCGCCTGGATCTCGGCGAAGGCGCGGGCGTAGGACTCCGCCAGGGCCACGTCGACCCGGGGGACGACGGAGGCGCCCGGGGTCGCGCGGCGGACCGCCACCTCGACGCCGCCGCGCGCGATCCGCTCCTTCACCGCCCGGGCCACCTCGTGCTCCAGCGCGGACAGCTCCCGCGGGAGGCGCGCCTTCACCTCGCAGTACTTGTGGTTGACCGACCGTACCTCGACGTCGAGCTCCTCGCCGGCCGCGCCTCCACGGCCGGCCCCGAAGCCGGTCATGCTGCGGATCATCGCGTCCCTCGGCGGTGCGCCATGTCGGGTCCGGACCGTACCGTCCGCGCCCGGGAGCGTCAAGGCGAAGGGGGCCCCGGGGCGGAGCCCGCCCCGGGGAGTCAGGGGAGCGGCCTGGCCTCGTCGATCAGCATCACCGGGATGTCGTCCTCGATCCGGAAGGCCAGCCGGCAGCGCAGGCAGCGGATCTCGTGCTCCTCCTCGCGGAACTCGAGCTCGCCCTTGCACCTCGGGCAGGCCAGGATCTCCTTCAGGTCGGTCGAGAGCGCCATCCCGTCTCCTCCGGCGCGGAGCTTAGTCCGCGCCTCGCGCGGGCGGCAAGGCGGGCGCCGCCCCTGGCTAGCCCTTCCGCGAGGCCTCGAGCCGCGCCAGCAGCTCGGTGGTCGAGTGGTCCTTGGGATCGCCGGCCACCGCCACCCGCCCGCCGTAGGAGCGGACCTCGGCCGCCTCCGGGATGGTGTCCGGGGTGTAGTCGGTCCCCTTCACCTGGACGTCCGGCCGGAGGGCCCGGATCACCGGCACCACGTCCCTGGTGTCGAACAGGACCACCAGATCCACGCAGGCGAGCGCGGCGACGATCTCCGCCCGCTCCCCCTCCGGCACCACCGGCCGTCCGGGCCCCTTGTTGAGGCGGGTCGAGACGTCGCTGTTCACCGCCACCACCAGGAGGTCCGCCTCGGCCTTGGCCCCTTCCAGGTAGCGCAGGTGCCCGACGTGGAAGAGGTCGAAGACCCCGTTCGCCAGGGCGATGGTCCGGCCGGCCGCGGTGGCGGCGGCGCGGATGGCGGGCAGATCGGCGAGCGCGATCCGCCTGGCGCGCAGGGCGCTCACGGCCGGAGGAGCTCCGCCGCCAGCTCTTCCCGGGACACCGTGGCGGTGCCGGGCTTCTGCACCACCAGCGCCCCGGCCACGTTGGCGAGCCGGGCGGCCGCGACCGGATCGCCGCCCGCCGCCAGGCCGGCGCTGAAGGCGGCGGCCACGGTGTCCCCGGCTCCGGTCACGTCCACCGCCTCCTGGCTCCCGTGGGCGGGGACGTGGACCGGCGGGACCCCGGGCCGGAAGAGCGACATCCCGTTCCGGCCGCGGGTGACGAGGAGGACGTCGCAGGCGAGCCGCCGGAGCAGGGTCCGCGCGGCGCGCTCCAGGCCGCCCGGCCCGCCCAGCGAGACGCCCGCGGCCGCCTCGAGCTCGACCTCGTTGGGCTTCACCATGGTGAGGCCGGTGAAGGCGCGCAGGTTGTAGCGGGAGTCGACGCAGACCGGCACGCCCGCCCGCTTCAGGCGGCGCAGGGCCTCGATCGGCCCCGGGCCGAGCAGACCGGTCCCGTAGTCGCTCGCCAGGACCGCCCGGGCGCGCCGGCCGGCCCGCTCCAGCTCCTTGACGAGCCGCCGCTCCACGGCCGCGGGGATGGGCTCGCGCGGGGCGCGGTCGAGCCGGATCATCTGCTGGCGGCGGGTGGAGCGGCCGCCCGCCAGGATCCGCGTCTTGGCCTCGGTCTGCCGCCCGGGCACCCGGAGGATCCCCGAGGCCTCGATGCCCGCCCGCTCCAGCTCGTCCAGGAGGGCGGTGCCGAGGGCGTCGTTGCCCACCACCCCGATCGCCCGGACCCGAACCCCGAGCGCCGCCAGGTTGGCTGCCGCGTTCCCGGCCCCGCCGGCCTTGAGCTCGGAGGACTCGTAGCGCACCACCAGCACCGGCGCCTCGCGGCTGACCCGCTCGGTCTCGCCGTAGACGTACTCGTCGGCGACGAAGTCGCCCGCCACCACGACCTCGCAGCCGCGGAAGGCGGGGAGGAGGCTGGCGAGCGAGGGCAGCTCCGGCTCCCGGGGTCGGCGCACGCGCGTTACCTACCCTGCGGGGTCGGCGCCCGTCAAATTCGCCGGCGGCGGCGCCCGGCGCCCCGCCCCCTCGTGTCGCCTCTTCCACCGCCGGTGGAGCCAGTACCAGCGCTCGGGGTGGAGGCGCACCCAGCGCTCCAGGCGATCGTTCAGGTCCTGCATGAAGGCGAGGACGTCCCGTTCCCGGTCGCCCGTGTCCGGCAGGTCGAGGGGGCCCTCGATCACCACCCGGTGACGCCCGTCGCCGAGCGGGACCGAGACGGCGAAGATCACCGCCGCGCCGGTCCGCATGGCGAGCAGGGCCGGGGTCGGGGCGGTGGCCGCGGGGACGCCGAAGAAGGTGGGGAAGATCGCCCTCCGGCCGGGCTGGTTCTGGTCGATGACGTAGCCGAGGAAGCGCCCGGCCTTGAGCGAGCGGGTGGCGGCCTTGAGGGTCTCGCCCCGCCGGACCACCAGGTCCTCGACCCCGGACCGCTGCCTGGCCTCGCGCCAGGCGTCGTTCGCCCCGGACTTCCCCATGGGCCGGCTGATCATGGTGATGGGGACGCCCCGGCGCGTCATGGCGGCGGCCAGCACCTCGAAGTTGCCGAAGTGGCCGGTCGCGGCGATGACGCCCTTGCCGCGGGCCTGCGCCGCCTCCAGCCGGTCCCAGCCCTCGAGCACGAAGATGCCCTCCAGCTCCTCCGGGGGCAGCGCCGGGACCCGGAGGAACTCGGGGATCATCTGGCCGAGGTGGCGGTAGTTGGCGCGCGCGATCGCTCGCCGCTCGTCCTCGGTCTTCTCCGGGAAGGCGAGGCGGAGGTTCTCGAGCACCACTCGGCGCCGGATCCGGAGGTGCCAGAGGAACGCGCCCAGGAAGGCGCCGAAGGCCATCAGCCAGCGGTACGGGAGGCGGGCGAAGAGGGAGCCGAGCAGGCGCATGGTCACGGACCGGGGGCGGGAGGGGCGGTGGGCTCGCGCTCCGCCTGGCGGAGCCCGGCGACCGGGGCCGGGTCCGCCGCAACCCGCAACGCCCCCTCGAGCGCCGCGTCGAGCGCCTCGGCCCCCCGGACGACGCGGGCCTCGATCCGGACCACCCGGAGCCGCGGGTCCTCGGCCCGCGCGGGCGGGAGCCGGACCGCGTCCTTCTCGGTGGTGACCACCGCCGCGCAGCCGGCCGCGGCCGCGGCCCGCAGCGCCTCGTCCAGCTCCGCCCCGGTGAAGCGGTGGTGGTCGGGGAAGGCCCGCGCCGCCGCCACCTCCGCCCCCAGGTCGGCCAGGGTGCGGTGGAAGCCGCCGGGCCGGGCCAGGCCCGAGAGGGCGAGCACCTTCTCGCCCCGGAGGACGCCGGCGCCGAGGCTCCGCGCCAGCGTGCCGTCGAGGACGTCGGTCGGGGCGTGGCTCGACTCGACCGGCTCCCGGCCGGTGGCCTCCCGCGCCCGCGCCCGCAGGCGCTCGAGCCGCTCGGGGCTCGCCTGGTCGACGCGGGAGAGCCAGATCAGCCCGGCGCGGCCCAGCGCCGAGGGCGCCTCCCGGTTCGGCCCCCGGGGGAGGAGCCGGCCGTTGCCGAAGGGGTTCCCGGCGTCGAGGACCACCACGTCGAGATCCCGGGCCAGGGCGCGGTGCTGGAACCCGTCGTCGAGGAGGAGGACGTCGGCGCCCAGGGCAGCGGCCACGGGGACGAGGGCGGCGCGCCGCGGCCCGCACACCACCACCGCGCCCGGGAGGCGCCGGGCGAGCAGGACCGGCTCGTCCCCTGCCTCGGCGGCGGAGAGGAGCAGGCGGCTCCCGTCCGACACCACCCGCGCGTCCCGCCGCGAGGCGCCGTACCCGCGGGAGAGGATGGCCACCCTCCGGCCGCGGGCGCCGAGCCGGCTCGCCAGGGCGAGGGTGGCCGGGGTCTTGCCGGCGCCGCCCACCGCCAGGTTGCCGACCGAGATCACCGGGACGCCCGCCCGCGCCGCGGGCAGGAGGCCGCCCCGGTAGAGCGCTCCGCGGACCGCCGCCGCCGCGCCGAAGGCGAGCGCCCCGAGCGACAGGGGGGCGAGCAGCAGCGCCTCGGCCGGGCCGGGCCGCTCGCCCCACCAGATGCGCTCGAGGAGCTTCATCGCCGGAGCATCTCGCGGGCCGCCGAGAGCACCGCCTCGGCGGCCAGGTCGCCCAGGCAGCGGTGGTGCCCCTCGGGGCAGTAGTCGCCGCCGTGGTTCGAGCAGGGTGAGCAGCGCAGGCCGAGGGAGAGCGCCCGGCCGGGCGGGGGCGGGCCCCAGCGGGTGGCGGAGGTCGGGCCGAAGAGGGCGAGCACCGGGGTGCCGACCGCGGTGGCCAGGTGGACGGGGCCGGAGTCGCAGGCCACGAGCAGCTGCACCCGGGCGATCGCCGCCGCCAGCGCGTCGAGCGGCAGGAAGGAGAGGTCCGCCGCCACCTTGGCCCGGGAGGCCGCCCGGAAGGCGGCGAAGGCATCCCGGTCCCCCGGGCCGCCGCAGAGCACGATCCGGACCCCCTCGGCGTGCAGCGCGTCGGCCACGGCGGCGAACCGCTCCGCCGGCCAGCGCTTGGTCGCCCAGCGCGCTCCGGGGGCGATCGCCACCGCCGGCGGCTCGACCCCCTGGAGCGCGTCGGCGGCCAGGGCCCGCGCCTGGGGCGAGAGGCTCACCTTGAGCGGCCCGGGCGCCTCGATCCCGAGCGGCTCGAGGGCCTCGGCGTAGAGCCGCGACTGGTGGGCCCGCACCAGCGGCGGGTCCGAGCCGAACACCGACATGAGCGCCCGCAGGGCGGTGCGCCGCCGGAAGGCGGTGCGGAGGGGCGCCGCCGCCCGGGCCACCACCGCGCTCCGGAGCTTGTTCTGGAGGTCGATCACCACGTCGAAGCGGCCCCGCAGCCGGCCGGCCAGGGCCAGGGCCGAGTCCGGGCCCTCCCGGGCGATGGGGTGGACCGCGGCCAGCTCGGGCACGCCCCGGAGGAGCGGGGCGTAGAGCGCGTCGGTGACCCACTCGATCCGGGCCGAGGGGAAGCGCGTCCGGAGCGGCTCCAGGACGCTGGTGGCGAGGACCACGTCCCCCAGGGCGCTGTAGCGGATGACCAGGATGCTCGCCGGGTCGCTCATGCGGCGACCTTCCCGCGGGGGAGGATGGCGAGCAGGTGGTCCACGTTGCGCGCGCTCGCCCCCCGGCTGGCGGTCACCGACCCGCGCGCCAGCTGGCCGAGCTCCTCGAGCTGGTCGGGCCGGGAGAGGAGCTCGTCGGCCACCCGGAAGAGCTGGTCGGGGGTGGCCACCTGGATCCCGCCCCGGCCCTGGAGCACCTGCACCGAGTCCTTGAAGTTCTCCATGTGGGGTCCGAAGAGGACCGGGCGCCCCTGGGCGGCCGGCTCGAGGACGTTCTGCCCGCCCCGGCGGACGAAGCTCCCGCCCACGAACACCAGGGTGGCCAGGCGGTAGGCGGCTGCCAGCTCGCCGATGGTGTCGAGGACGGTCACCTGGGCCTGCCCGGCGGTGGCGCCGCCGCTCCGGAGCCGGACCGAGAGGCCGGCGGCCGAGGCGAGCGAGACGATCCGGCCGCTCCGCTCCAGGTAGCGAGGGGCGATCACCAGCTGCAGGCCGGGGTGCGCGGCGAGGAGCCGGGAGTAGACCGGCAGGAGCAGCTCCTCCTCCCCCTCGTGCGTCGAGCCGGCGATGAGCACCGGCCCCGCCCCGAGCCCCATCTCCACGCGGAGGGCCTGCTCCCGCCCGTCCCCCGAGTCGAGCACCAGGGCGTCGAACTTGGTGTTGCCGGTGACCCAGACCCGGTCCGGCGCCGCCCCCAGGGCGAGCACCCGCTCCGCCTCCTCGTCCGAGCGCATGAGGAAGCAGTCGATCCGGCGGAGGGGGTTGCCGATCGCCCCGAAGAAGGCCCGGTAGCGGGAGAGCTTCTGCGGATTGAACCGCCCGTTGGTGAGGGCGATGCGGACGCCGCCCTTGTGCGCCGCGCGGATCAGGTTGGGCCAGATCTCGGTGTACTCGAGGACCAGGAGATCGGGGCAGAGGGTGGCCACCGCCCGCCGGGTGGCGCCGGGGAGGTCGTAGGGGGCGTGGAGCACCACGTCCGCCACGCCGCCCAGCTTCTTGCGGGCCATGGCCAGGCCGCTGTTGGTGATGGTGGTGACGATGATGCAGCAGCCCGGGACCCGGGCCTTCAGCTCCTGCATCATGGGCTGGAGGGAGAGCAGGTCGCCAGCGCTCGCGCCGTGCAGCCAGATCCGGGGCGTGCCCCGGCCCGGATCGAGCCTGCGCCGGTAGAGGCCGAGCCGGAAGGGGATCCCGTGGCGGAGCTTGGGGTGCGTGAGGAGCACCGGGAGCCCGACGAGGAAGAGCAGGTAGCTGGCGAGCGCGTAGAAGAGGTGCACGGTCGACGCCTGTTTACTCGATGCGGACCGGGTTCGTGAAGATCCAGGGCTGGTCGCCTCGCCGCACCTCGACCCGGTAGTCCCCCGGGGCGCACCTCCCCGCGCAGAGGGAGACGGCGGCGCGCGTCCCCGAGGGCCGGAGCGGGGGCCCCGGCGTCGCCGCCCCATCCCGCACCACCCGCACCGCTGCCCGCGCCAGGTCCGGGGCCTCGAGCCGGAGCAGGAGCCCGCCCTCCCCGGTCCGCTCGAGCCGCACCGAGGCGGCCGGGGCCACCGCGTCGAGCACGCAGGCGGCGCTCCCGTCGAGGAGCGCGGCCGTCACCGCCCGGGCGTCGGCGGGGGCGTCGCCCGAGAGCCGGACGGGGAGGTGCATGGAGAACGCCTCGAAGGCGGCCCGGTAGCTCGGGTACCCGTGGGCGTCGGCCGAGCAGAGGAGGACGCGCGCCGCGGGACCGGGCTCGCCCGCCGCGCGGGCGGCGCGCACCTCGGCGTCGAAGCGCCCCAGCTCCGCCGCCGGCTCGCCGGCCAGGTCGAGCAGGGCACGGGCCGGATCCCAGGGGAGCACCAGGGCGGCGGAGAGCGCCTTGCCCAGCGCGTGGCCGTCCAGGACCTGGTACCAGGCGGCGTCGTTGGAGACCACCTCGAGCCCGCGCCACGGGCCGCTCCCCCAGCCGGTGAAGGGGCGGCGCGGGTGGAGCGGGTGGGCGAGGACCGCCGCCCCCCCGAGGGTCCGGATGGCGCCCAGCGGATCGCCGTCCCGCTCTCCCTCCTCGAGCGCGCGCGGGACGCCCAGGGCCACCACGTGCCCGTAGCGGGTGGAGGCCTCGGTCCCGGGCACGATCAGCACGCCGTGCAGGTAGCGAGGACCGGGGGGCTCGAGCCGGTTGTGGTCGGTCACCACCAGGAAGCCGAGCCCGGCCTCGGCGGCGGCCCGGGCCACCTCGTCCAGGGTGCCGCGCCCGTCGCTGGCGGTGGTGTGGACGTGGTAGGCGCCGCGGAGGTCCGAGGCCCCGGCCACCGGCGCCTCGGCCCGCCGCGCCGCGCGCCGGAGCAGCGCCCGGACGCCGAGCGCGCCCCAGGCGGCGAGGAGGATCGCCAGGGCGGTGAGGACGCGGCGCTTCACCGCTAGCCCAGGCTGGCCCGCACCTGGGTCCGCTCCTCGCCCTCGAAGATCCGGTACAGGCGGGCGTACTCCCCCCCGCGGGCCACCAGCTCGTCGTGGAGGCCGGTCTCGACCACCCGGCCCCCGGAGATCACCACGATCCGGTCGGCGTTGCGGATGGTGGAGAGCCGGTGGGCGATGACCAGGGTGGTGCGGCGGACCCCGCCCTCCCCCGCCATGAGCCCATCCAGGGCCCGCTGCACCTCCCGCTCGCTCTCGGCGTCCAGCGCGCTGGTGGCCTCGTCCAGGATCAGGATGGGGGCGTCCTTGAGGAAGGCCCGGGCGATGGCGATCCGCTGCCGCTGGCCGCCCGAGAGCCGGGCGCCGCGCTCGCCGACGCGGGTCTCGTAGCCGTGGGGCTGCGCCAGGATGAAGTCGTGCGCCTGGGCGAGACGGGCGGCACGCTCCACCACCGCCGCGTCGATCTCGGGCCGGCCGTAGGCGATGTTGGCGCGGAGGGTGTCGTTGAAGAGCACCGTCTCCTGGGTGACGACGGCGAGGTGGGCGCGGAGGCTCGCCAGGGTCACCTGGCGCACGTCCTTCCCGTCCACGGTGATCCGCCCGCCGGTCGGGTCCCAGAAGCGGGGGAGGAGGTTGGCCACCGTGGTCTTGCCTCCCCCGGAGGCGCCCACCAGCGCCACCACCTCGCCCTTCCGGATCTCGAGCGAGAACCCGGAGAGCACCAGCCGATCGCCGTAGGAGAAGGTGACGTCCTCGAACCGGATCGCATCGCGGAAGGGCGGGAGCACCTCGGTCCCGGTGTCCGGCACGGTGCTCGGGGTGTCGAGGATCTCGAAGATCCGCTCCCCGGCGGCCGCCCCCTGCATGGCGATCTGGCCCATCCGGCCGAGCTGCTTGATGGGCGTGTAGAGGAGGAGGATCGCGGCCACGAAGGAGAAGAACTTCGCCGCCTCGATCTTCCCGCTCAGGATCTGCCCGCCCACCCACCAGATGGCCGCCGCCAGCCCGGCGGCCGCCATCACCTCCATGAGGGGCGAGGAGAAGGCGCGGACGATCAGGCTCCGGCGGATGATCCCGATGAGCCGCCGGTTGGCCTCGGCGAAGCGGCCGGACTCCCACCGCTCCATCCCGTAGGCCTGGACGACGCGCATGCCGGAGAGCGCCTCCTGCACCATCTCGGCCAGCTCGCCGCCGGTCTCGTAGTAGCGGCTGGTGAGCTTCTTCAGCCGGCCGGCCAGCCGGACGATGGGCCAGAGCGTGACGGGCACCGCCCCGAACGCCACCAGCGACATGCGCCAGTCGAGGATGAAGCAGTTCGCCAGCATCACCACCACGGTGAGGCCATCCCGGGCGTAGGCGGGGACCGCGTTCGAGACCGCCATGTCGACCGCGGCGGTGTCGGCCGAGAACCGCTGCATCAGGTCGCCGGAGTGACGGCGGGTGAAGAAGCCGGGCGAGAGGGAGAGGAGGTGGTCGAAGAGGGCGCGCCGGACGTCGGCCATCATCCGCTGGCCGACGATGCCGATCAGGTAGAACTGGCCGAAGTAGGCGAACCCCTTCAGCACCGAGACCCCGACGATCACCAGGGGGAGCACGGCCAGGACCCGGCTCCGGTCCACCTGCGCGAGGACCGCGTCCAGGTTCATCGAGCCGGGGAGGAACTTCCCCAGGCTGGCGACCGCGCTGGTCTTGCCGGTGAAGAGGAAGTCGAGGGCCGGGCCGAGCAGGTTCACGTAGGCCGCGGTGGCCAGGGAGAGGACCGCCATGCAGCCGATGGCGGCGACCACCTTCCAGCGGTAAGGCCTCACGTAGCCGAGCAGTCGCAGATAGGCGCGCAAGTTCCGGCATCCTAGTCCAGAACCTCGCCGGCGTGCAGGTTGACACGCCCCACCCGGGCGCGCCGTCCTCCCCCTCCCGGACGTTGAATCCGGCCGCCGCCGGGTGCCCGATCAATCAGGGGAGGGGCGCAGACGTCGACTGGAGGAGACGCGATGAAGACGGAGAGGACGGGTGGTCCGACGGCGGCGCGCTGCCTGGCGATCTGGGGCCGGGGGACGCCGAACGGGGCCGCGCTCGAGGTCGCGGTCGAGGCCGTCTCCGCGGTGGCGGAGGAGCTGCACGCGGCGAAGCGCCGGGTGGGGCACGAGTGGAAGCCCCCGGCGCCCGAGGTGCAGCGCGCGGCGCCGGCGCAGGCGCGGCGGGCCACGGGCTGGACGGTGCTGGTGCGGGTCCCGGCGTTCGTGAGCGCGCGGGACGTGCGGGCGGCGGCCCGGGAGGCGAGCGATCGCCACCCGGCGGCCGGGCGGGTCCACCTCGAGGTGCTGGCCGGGGAGCCCGCGACGCGGGAGCGGCACCCGGGGCGCGACCGGCTCCCGGGGACGATCCGCCGGACGCGGGAGGGCGCGCTGGCGCAGCACCGGGCCCGCGACCTGCAGTGAGCCGAGGGGCAGCCGCCGCGGGCGCCCGGCCCGCGGCGGCGCGGGGAGCGCCTACTCCTCGATCCCCTTCACCTTCCCCTCCGCCCGGCGCTTCTCGATGATCTTCTGGGCGATGGGGGGGGGGACCGGGTCGTAGTGCGCCGGCTCCATGGTGAAGTAGCCGACGCCCTGGGTGAGGGAGCGGAGGTCCGCGTCGTAGCTCATCGCCTCGGCGTGCGGGCAGAGGGCGCGGATCAGGACGCCGCGGGCGAGCGGCTCCATGCCCTGGACCTTGGCGCGGCGGCTGTTCAGGTCGCCCATCACCGCGCCCACGTACTCCTCCGGCACCCGCACCTCGAGCTTCATGATGGGCTCGAGCAGGATGGGCCGGGCCTCGAGCACCGCCTTCTTGAAGGCCATCGAGCCCGCCACCTGGAAGGCCATGTCGGAGCTGTCCACGTCGTGGTAGCTGCCGAAGACCAGCTTGGCCCGGAAGTCGACCACCGGGTAGCCGGCCAGCGGCCCGGAGCCGAGCGCGCCGCGGATCCCCTTCTCCACCGAGGGGATGAACTGGCGCGGGATCACGCCGCCCACGATCGCGTCCTCGAACTCGAAGCCCTCGCCGCGTCCCTTCGGGTGGAGCTCGACGTGGGCGTCGCCGTACTGCCCGTGGCCGCCGGTCTGGCGCTTGAACTTGCCCTGCGCCTTCGAGGGCGTGGTGATCGTCTCGAGGTACGCCGGGGTGGGCGGAGCGAGGGTGATCTCCACGCCGTGCTTGCGCTTCACGCGCTCGACGGTGACCTCGATGTGGGCCTGCCCCATCCCCTGGAGCAGCATCTCGCCGGTGTCGGGGGAGCGGGCCAGCTCCAGCGAGGGGTCCTCCTCGATGAGCTTGTGGAGGGCCGCCGCCGCCTTGTCGTCGCCGCCCTTGGCGTGGACCGCGTAGGCCACCGGCCGGACGTGCTGGGCGAACGGGGGGAGGACGATGGGGACGTCCCGGTCGCAGAGGGTGTCGCCCGTGCGGGCGTCCTTGAGCTTGAGGAGCACCACGAAGTCGCCCGGGCCGGCCTCGTCCACCTCGGCGGTCTGCGCCCCGTCGGTCCGGTAGAAGTGGGCGATCCGCTCCTCGGTGCGGGTCCGCGGGTTCATCACCGACATCTCGTGCTTGAGCGTGCCGGAGAAGACCCGCACGTAGTCGATCCGGCCGGCGAAGTGGTCGATGGTGGTCTTGAAGACCTGCCCGCTGAACGGGGCGTCCGGGGCCGGGTTGCGGACCGCCTCCCTGCCGGCCAGGTCCGCCCCCTTCACCTCGCGCCCCTCGGGGGCGGGGAGCAGCTTCACCACCAGGTCGAGGAGCTCGCGCACGCCGATCCCGGACTTGGAGCAGGCGCAGGCGAGCGGCAGGAAGCGCTGCGCGGCCGCCCCGGCGGCCAGGCCCCGGACGATCTCCTCCTCGCTGAGCGCCGAGCCCTCCAGGTACTTGCCCAGCAGCTCGTCGTCCGCCTCCGCCGCCGCCTCGATCAGGGTGGTGCGCAGCCGCTCCGCCTCCGCCTTGAGGTCCGCGGGCACGTCCCCGTCGACGACCTTGCCGAAGGTCTTCCCGTCCCAGAGCCGGGCCTTCATGGCCAGCAGGTCGACGAACCCCTTCAGCTTCGGCCCGATGCCGATGGGGAGCTGGAGCGGGATGGCCTTCACCTTGAGCGACGCCTCCACGTCGGCGAGGGCCTTCTGGTAGTCGGCCTGCTCGTGGTCCAGCCGGGCCACCACCCCCAGCGCCGGCCGCTTCGAGTCGGCGAGCACGTCGTAGGTCCGCTCCGCCCGGTTGTGGGCGCCGTCGACGGCGGAGACGGCCAGGATCGCGCCGTCGGTGACCTGGAGCGCCCACTCCACCTCGGTGAGGAAGGCGGCGAACCCGGGGCAGTCGAGGACGTGGAAGGAGCGGCCTCCCTCCTCGAAGCTCTCGGGGTGGAGGGAGAGCGTGAAGTTCCGCTTCTTCTCCTCCGGCTCGGCGTCGAGGCGGGAGGTGGAGCCCTCCGGCGACGCCCGCTTCGCGTCGGCCAGGCGCAGGAACGCCTCGACCAGGGCGGTCTTGCCCGCGCCGTCGGCGCCGAGCATCGACAGGGTGCGGATCACGCGGGATGGGGGCATGGGGTCGGTTCTCCGGCGGCCCGCGCGGCGCTGCGCGCGGGGCGTGAGGTTCGCGGGCATCCTGCCGTCCGGCCAGCGCCGGCGGCGTCGCGCCTAGCATGCAACGGGTCGCCCCGCCCGCGCCACGGCTTCTTTCGCGGCCGGAAAGCCCGGCCGGGGGGCGGTGCGGCGCAGCGCCCGCCTAGGCCTCCTTGAGCTCCGGGAAGTCGTCCTGCCAGTACTCGAGGGCTCCGCGCGGCCCCTCGGGCGGGCGCTGCTGCTCGCGCCGGCGGAGCTCCACCCGGCGGATCTTCCCCGAGACGGTCTTCGGGAGGTCGGAGAACTCGAGCCGCCGGATGCGCTTGTAGGGCGCGAGCCGGCGCCGCAGGAAGCGGAAGAGCTCCACGGCCAGGGGGCGGTCCGGGGCCCGCCCCGGCTTGAGGATGATGAACGCCTTGGGCACCAGCCCGCGGACCGGGTCGGGGCTCGGGACCACCGCCGCCTCCGCCACCGCGTCGTGCTCGATGAGGGCGCTCTCCAGCTCGAACGGGCTGATCCGGTAGTCGGAGCTCTTGAAGACGTCGTCCGAGCGCCCGACGTAGGTGACGTAGCCCTCCTCGTCGCGGGTGGCGACGTCGCCGGTGTGGTAGTGGGCGTGCCGGGTCACGAAGTCGTCGAGGTTCGGGTCGCCCTCGTACCCGGCCATCAGCCCGGCCGGCCGGGGGTCGAGGGCGATCGAGATCTCCCCCTCCTCGGCTCCCTCGCGCCCCTCCACGTCGAGGAGCGCGATCCGGTAGCCGGGGAGCGGGCGGCCCATCGATCCGGGCTTGAGCCGCTGGCCGGGCGAGTTGCCGATCTGGGCGGTGGTCTCGGTCTGGCCGTAGCCGTCGCGGATGGTCACCCCCCAGGCCTGGCGCACCCGCTCGATCACCTCCGGGTTGAGGGGCTCGCCGGCGCTGAGCGCCTCCCGCACCTTCACCTTCTTGAGGGTGAGGTCGGCCAGGATCAGCATGCGCCAGACGGTGGGCGGGGCGCAGAGCGTGGTGATCTCGTACTTGGAGAGCACGTCGAGGACCGCGTCGGCGGAGAAGCGGGCGTAGTTGTAGACGAAGACGGTCGCCCCGGCGTTGAAGGGGGCGAAGAAGCTCGACCAGGCGTGCTTGGCCCAGCCCGGCGAGGAGATGTTCATGTGGACGTCGCCCTCGCGCAGCCCGATCCAGTACATGGTGGAGAGGTGGCCCACCGGGTAGCTGAGGTGCGTGTGGACCACCAGCTTCGGCTTGGCGGTGGTACCGCTGGTGAAGTAGAGGAGCACCGGGTCGGAGGTGAGGGTCTCGCCGTGGGGGATGAAGGCGGCCGACTCGTCGTAGGCGTGGACGAAGGGGAGCCAGCCGGGCACCAGCTCGCCCACCACGTGGCGGGTGAACTCCCCGGGGATGCCGCGGAGCTTCTCCGCGCCGGCCGGGTCGGTCACCACGTGGGTGACCCGGCCGCGCTCGATGCGATCCCGGAGGTCCTCGGGGGTGAGGAGCGAGGTGGCCGGGATCACGCACGCCCCGAGCTTCATGGCGGCGAGCATCACGTCCCAGATCTGCACGCAGTTGGGGAGCATCATCAGGATGCGGTGACCCCGCTCCACGCCGCGCCGCCGGAAGTAGGTCGCCACCCGGTTCGACCGCTCCGCCAGCTGGGCGAAGGTGACCCGGGTCTCCCGGCCGTCCTCCTCCACGATGTGGAGGGCGGTGCGCCCGTTCCCGTCCGCCAGGATGTCGAACCAGTCGAGCGCCCAGTTGAAGCGGTCGAGCACCGGCCAGCGAAAGTCGCGGTAGGCGGTGGCGTAGTCCTCGCGGTGGGCGATCAGGAAGTCCCGCGCGCGGCGAAAGATGTCGGTGGATTCCAAGGTGCCCTCCTCGCGGACGGTGAGTGATCCACTTTGCCAGCCCCCGCGGGGGAAAGCTCCATCGAACCCAAACGGAGCCAGCTAGCCCGGCGCCGACTGCAGCGCCGCCAGCCAGAGGAGCGCGAGCGCGGCCACCACCCCGGCGGCGACCAGGGCCGGCCGCCAGGGCCGCAGGCGCCAGGCGAAGGGGCGCTCCCGGGCGCGCTGGAACCGCGGCAGGGCCGAGTACTCCCGCCAGGCCTCCTCGGCCACGCGGCGGGCCCCGGCGCCGTCGCCGGCGCCCGCCAGCGCCCGGGAGAGCCAGTAGCGCCCCTCCACCGAGCCGGGGCGGAGGGCGACCAGCCGCTCCAGCGCCTCGCGCGCTCCGGGGAAGTCCCCGCGCCTCACGCGCAGCCGCCCGAGCTCCAGGTCGAGCTCGCCGGAGCGAAACCCCGGCTCCTCGGCGCGGGCCACCGCCAGGACGCGCTCGGCGGCGTCCCCTTGCCCGCTCCGGGCCAGCGCCGCACCCATGGTGTAGGCGGTGTGGACGTCCTCGTCGCCCGCCTCGACGTTGGGCCGGAGGACCTCCGCGGCGGCCGCGGGCCGGCGGGCGTCGAGGAGGAGCGTGGCCAGCTCGAAGCGGGCGCGCCGGTCGTGGGGGTTCTGGGCGAGCGTCCGGCGGAGCTGACCCGTCCGCCGCGAGCGGGAGAGCAGGCGGAAGGGATCGGGCAGGAGCCGGAAGGTGACCCGGTCCCCCAGCCACCAGACGAGGAGCAGGATGGCCGCCGCCCCCAGCGGGCTGCCCGTGATCCAGCTCAGGAGCAGCCAGAGCATCCAGGTCGACATGCGCCCTACTCCAACCACGGCGGGCGCCCGCCGTCGAGCGGTTCAGCGCCGCGCGCCCGCCCCGCCCTCGTCGAAGCTCCGGAGCACCTCGGCCAGCCCGTCCCGGATCCGGGCCACCGCCCCGAGCCCCTCGGCCGCGGCCGCGCCGCGCACCCGGGCCGCCTGCACGAGCCGCTCGCCCGCGGCGGAGAGGGCGCGGACCGCCTCGGAGATCTCGGCCAGGGCGGCGGAGATCTCCTTGCCCGCCCGGTGGGTGTCCTCGGCGAGCTTCACCATGTCCCGCGCCACGTTGCCGAAGGTGCGGCTCCGCTCGGCGTTCCCCGCCGCCTCCACCGCTCCGTTCACCGCGATGATCCGGGTCTGCTGGGAGATCTGCTGGACCGCGCGGGCCACGCCCTCGGTGACGGCGAGCTTCTCGCGGAGGCCGTCGGCGGCGCCGAGGAGCGCGCTGGAGCGGCGCGCCGCCTCGCCGGCGACCGTCCGGGTCCGCTCCGAGAGCGCCTCCAGCTCCGCGGAGAAGCGGCCCAGGGCCAGCTCCAGCGCCGACCTCGACCGGTGCTCCCGCACCCGGGTGGCGAGGACGCGCGCCGCCACGCGGGAGAGCGGCCGGGTGAGGGCCACGGGGCCGGTGACCCCGTAGGTGCCCACCCGGCGGCCACCCACCACGATGGGGACGCTGCACCCCTCGCGCACCGCCGGGTTCCGGGCCGCCTCCTCGGGGGTCACGGCGGCCTCGTCCACCTCGCCCCGGAGGATCCGCTGGGCGCCGGCGTGCGGCTGTCCGACGCGCGCCCGGTCGATCGCCTTCACGATCGTGCCCCGCTGGTCGCAGACGATCGAGGGCTGGCCGCTCTGCTCGGAGATGAGGCGCATGAGCCGCTCCGCCATGGCCCAGAACGCGTCGCCCAGCTCGGCCGCCTCCCCGGCGGGCGCGGTCTCCTCCTCCGCCTCGTAGGAGGCGGCCAGCGAGCCGACCTCCTGGCGCAGGACGGCCGCCGCCCGCGTCGCCCCGCGCATCGCCTCGAGCTCCTCGCCCCCGGCGCGGGTCAGCCCGGCCAGCGCCTCGGCGTGGGCCGCCAGCCCGGCCCGGGCCGCCGCGAGCGACGCCTGGATCTGCTCGGCGCTGTCGCGCGCGTCCTCAGCCAGGACGAGCATCTCCCGGGCCACCACGGCGAAGGCCCGGCCCATGTCGCCCGCGCGCGAGGCCTCCACCCCGCCGTTGATCGCCAGGGTGCGGCTCTGGGCGGCGATCCCCTGCACCGCCCGGAGGACCTCGTCGGTCCGCCCGGCGCGCTCGCCCGCCCGCCCGGCGGCGGCAGCCATCTCCGCCTCGGTGGCGGCCGACTCGCGCGCCACCTCCTCGACCCGCTCGGCGAGGGGCGCGACCGTGGCCACCAACCCCTCGGCGGCGGCGTGGAGGGCCCTCCGCTGGGCGAGCTCCCGCATCCATCCGGCCAGCACCCCGGCGGCCACGTGGGCGACCGGCCGCGAGACCTCGAGGGGCCCGGCCACGCCGAAGGTCCCGAGGACCTGGCCGCCCACCCGGATGGGGGCGTTGCAGCCCCGCTTCATGCGGGGATCGGCCGCCTCCATCTCCTCGGTGACCAGGTACTCCGGCAGCTCCCCGCGCACGATGCGGAGCGCCCCCGGGTGGTGGGCGCCGATCCGGGCGCGGACGGTGGCCCGGACGATGGTCCCCTTCTCGTCGCAGACGATGACCGGCAGCGCGGTCTCGCGGTGCACGAACTGGACGAAGCGCTCGGCGACGGCGTCGAGCTGTGGATCGAAGGGCATCGGGACGGTCCCGGCACGCGCCCGGGCTCGCGGGCCCACCCACCGCGAGGCCCGGTCCTAGCCCCGTCGGGCGAACTCCTGCATGAAGGCGCAGAGCTCGTCCACCCAGGCGGGCTCGACCGCGTTGTAGGTGGAGACCCGGATCCCGCCCACCGACCGGTGGCCCTTGAGCCCCACCATCCCCCGCCCCTTGGCCTCCTTCACGAAGCGCTCCTCGTCGGCCTCGGAGGGGAGCCGGAACACGACGTTCATCACCGAGCGGCTCTGGCGCTCCACCGGGCAGCGGAACACGGCGGGGTGGGCGTCGATGGCGGCGTAGAGCTTCCCCGCCTTGTCGCGGTTCCGCCGCTCGATGGCGGGCAGGCCGCCGAGCCCCTTCAGCCAGGCGAGCACGTTCCGGATCATGTAGATGCCGAAGGTGGGCGGGGTGTTGTAGAGGCTCTTGTTCTCGGCCGGGGTCCGGAGCTGGAAGATCTTGGGGATGTCCTTCCGCCCGGCGGCGATCAGATCCTTGGCGGCGATCACCACCACCACCCCCGACGGTCCGATGTTCTTCTGCGCGCCGGCGTAGATCAGGCCGAAGCGCGAGACGTCGATCGGCCTCCAGAGGAAGTCCGACGACATGTCCACCACCAGCGGCACCTTGCCGGCGGCGGGGAAGGGGCGCGCCGGGTCGACCTCGAACTGGACGCCGTGGATGGTCTCGTTGGAGGTGAGGTGCAGGTACGCGGCGTCGGCGGCGAGCTTCAGGTCCGCCGCGGTGGCCGCCCGGACGTAGGCCTTCTCCTTGCCCTCGCCCACCCCGGTGGTCCCCGCCACCCGCACCGCCCCGCCGAGCATGGCGCTCGCCGCCTTCGCCTCGGAGAGCGCCTTCTCGCCCCAGGCCCCGGTGACCACGTAGTCCGCGCTCCGCCCCTTCTCCACCAGGTTCATGGGGATCTGGGCGAAGAGCTGGGAGGCCCCGCCCTGGACGAAGAGGATCTCGTGGCTGGCGGGGACGCCGAGGAGCTCCCGGAGCAGGGAGAGGGCCTCGTCGTGGACCGCCTCGTACTCCTTGCCCCGGTGGGAGTGCTCCATCACCGACATCCCGCTGCCGGCGAGGTCGAGCAGCTCCTCGCGGGCGCGCTCCAGGGCGGGCAGGGGCAGGGCCGCCGGGCCGGCGTTGAAGTTCTTGGCGCGGGACATGGTCACCTCCGTGGGGTTCGAGGACCGGGTTCTAGAGGCCGCGCCAGAAGCGCGGCAAGCCTTCGGAGAGGCCGTCCATCATGAACTGGACGGAGATCGCCACGAGCAGGAGGCCGGCGGCGCGCTCGACGATGGAGAGGCCGGTCCGGCCGAGGACCTTCTCGGTCCGGGTGGCGCCCGCCAGGATGAGGAAGCTCGCCGCCGCGGTGATCGCGATCGCCCCGAGCACCGGCAGGCGGTGCCACCAGGGGGCGTTGCGGGCGCCGGCCATCAGGACGATGGCGGTGGCGATCGATCCGGGGCCCGCCAGGAGGGGCATGGCGAGGGGGACGATGGCGATGTCCTCCTTGTCCGCGCCCGCCTCGAGCTCCTTCTCCGTGATGCGGGTGCGGGAGGGCTGGGTCCGGATCATGTCCAGGGCGAGGAGGAGGAGGACCACCCCGCCCGCCACCTTGAACGCGCCCAGGCTGATCCCGAGGAGCCGGAAGATCCACTCCCCGGTGAGCGCGAAGGTGGCGAGCACGCCGCCCGCGGTGACCGAGGCGCGCAGGGCGGTCTCGCGCCGCTTCTCCGGGGAGTCGCCCCGGGTCATGGCGAGGAAGAAGGGGACCGCGGAGAGCGGATCGACGACGAAGAAGATCGCCGACAGCGAGACGAGCGACAGGCTGAGGAGCTCGGCGGCCAAGAGAGCCGGGAGGTTACCGCGCGTGGCGGGCGCGGGGAAGGGCTACGCGGGGCGGGGCGGGGCGCCGGCGCGCGCCGCCGCGCGGGCGAAGGGGGAGCGGCGGATCGACCAGACCTTGCGGAGCGCCTCGAGGACGATCCGGCGCGACATCTTGGACTGGCCCACGCGCCGGTCGGCGAAGACGATGGGCAGCTCCACCACCCGGAAGCCGCGGCGCAGGGCCCGGTAGGTGAGCTCGATCTGGAAGGCGTAGCCGGTGCACTCCACCGAGGCGAGGTCGATCCCCTCGAGCACCTCGCGCCGGAAGCACTTGAAGCCGCCGGTGAGGTCGCGGACCTTCACCCCCAGGATGGTGCGGGCGTAGAGGCTCCCGCCCTTCGAGATCAGCCGGCGGACGAGCCCCCAGTTCTCCGTCCCCCCGCCGGGCACGTACCGCGAGCCGAGCACCAGGTCCGCCTCGGCCGCCCGGGCGAGCATCGCCGGCAGGTAGCGCGGGTCGTGGGAGAAGTCGGCGTCCATCTCCAGCACCAGGCCGTAGCCCTGGGCCAGGGCCCAGGCGAAGCCGGCCAGGTAGGCCTTCCCCAGCCCCTCCTTGCCCGCCCGGTGCAGGACCTTCACCCGAGGCTCGCGGGCGGCGACGGCGTCGGCCAGGGCGCCGGTGCCGTCGGGCGAGTTGTCGTCGACCACCAGGATCTCCACCCCGGGCGCGGCCGCCAGGATGGCGGCCACCATGGGCTCGAGGTTCTCCCGCTCGTCGTAGGTCGGCAGGCAGACGAGCGCTCGCCGCGGCTCGCTCATCCCATCACCCCCAGGACCTCGTCGGCCACCCGCCGCGCCGCGCCCGGCTCGCCCAGCGAGGCGCGCACCTCCCGCAGCCCGGCGAGCTGCGCCTCCCGCGCCGCCGGATCCTCGAGCAGCCGGAGCAGCTCGCCCGCCATCCGCTCCGGGCTCGCCTCGCCCTGGAGGAGCTCCGGCACGATCCCCCTCCCCGCCAGGATGTTCACCAGGGCGACGTGGGCGATCCGGACCAGCAGGCGGGCCACCAGGTAGGAGAGCCAGGAGAGCTTGTAGACCACCACCATGGGGCGGAGCATCAGCCCCGCCTCCAGCGTGGAGGTGCCGCTCTTCACCAGCGCGGCGTCGCTCGCCCCCACCACCTCGTCGGCCCGCCCGTCCACCAGCTTGACCTCGAGGGCGCGGTGCGCGGCCAGGTAGGGCTCGAGCTGGGCGCGCTCCAGGGTCGGGGCCACGGGGACCACGAACTGGGCGTCGGGGTGCTGGGCGCGGACCCGCTCGGCCGCCTCGAGCATGGGCGGGAAGAGGCGGGCCAGCTCGGTGGGGCGGCTCCCGGGGACGATCGCCACGGTGGTCCGTCCCGCCGGCAGGCCCAGCTCGGCCCGGTACGCCTCGGGCGGCCCCGGCGGCGGGCGCTCGGCGAGCGGGTTGCCCACGAAGCGCGCCCGGACCCCGGTCCCCTCGTAGAAGCGCTCCTCGAAGGGGAGGATGCAGAGCATCCGGTCGACCACCCGCGCGATCTTGCGGGCGCGCCCCTTCCGCCAGGCCCAGATGGTGGGGGAGACATAGTAGACGACCGGGATCCCCAGCTTCTTCAGGCTGGCGGCGAGCCGGAGGTTGAAGTCCGGCAGGTCCACGAGCAGCGCCGCCCCCGGGCGCCGCTCGGCCGCGGCCCGCCGGAGGGCCCGCAGGATCCCGAGGATCCGGGGGAGGCGCGGCAGGACCTCGGCGAGCCCCATCACCGAGATCTCCTCGGCGGGCGCGATCGCCTCGAGCCCGGCGGCCCGCAGCCGGGGGCCGCCCACGCCGAAAGCGTGGAGCCCGGGGCGCTGGCCCAGGAGCTCCTCGAGCACCCGCGAGGCGTGCAGGTCGGCGCTCGCCTCCCCCGCCACGATGAGGATCTCCCCGGCCAAGCGGGCGCTTTATAGCACGCGTCCCCGGGCTCCCCGGTGCGGCGAGGCGGTGACGATCTCCGCCCGGTCCGCGCGGGGCGGCGGGTTGCACCTGAACGTCCGAGCAGCTATCTTCCGCCGGTGAGAGCGCGCCCGGCCTGGAACCCGCCCAACCCCTGGGTGGGGCCGACGATCGCCTGGGACGAGGGCCCGCCGCCCGCGTCCGTCGAGGTCCTCGAGGACGCCACCCGGGAGATCCTCTCCCGGAACGCCAGCCCCGACGTCGGCTTCCGCTGGAGCGTCAACCCGTACCGGGGGTGCCTGCACGCCTGCGCCTACTGCTACGCCCGGCCGACCCACGAGTACCTGGGGATGGGCGCGGGCACCGACTTCGACACCCGCATCGTCGCCAAGCGCCGGGCGCCCGAGCTGCTCCGCGAGGCGTTCGACCGCCCCGCGTGGAAGGGCGAGCGGGTGGCGTTCGCCGGCGCCACCGACGCCTGGCAGCCGCTGGAGGCCGCCCTGCGCCTCACCCGCCGCTGCCTGGAGGTCTGCGCCGCGTACCGGAACCCCGTCTGCTGCGTCACCAAGTCGGCGCTCATCGCGCGCGACGTGGACGTGCTCCAGGAGCTCTCGCGCGTCGCCCACGCCTCGGTCTCGATCAGCCTGCCCCTGCTCGACCCGGCGCGGGCGCGGGCGCTCGAGCCCTGGGCCCCCTCCCCGGCCGCCCGGCTGCGGACCCTGGAGGCCCTGGCCAGGGCGGGGCTCTCGCCCGGCGTGCTGGTGGCGCCGGTCATCCCCGGGCTCGACGACGAGCTCCCCCGGGTGCTGGCTGCGGCGCGCGAGGCGGGCGCGGTCGGCGCCGCCTGGCTCCTCCTGCGGCTCCCGGGGTCGGTGGCGGAGGTGTTCGCGTCCCGGGTCCGCGCCGCCCTCCCCGAGGCGGCGGGGCGCATCCTGCACCTGGTGCGCGGGACACGCTCCGGCCGCCTCTCCGACTCGCGCTTCGCCGTGCGAGGGCGCGGCGAGGGCGCCTACGCCGCCGCGATCGGCGAGCTGTTCCGGGTCACGGCGACCCGCCTCGGCCTGCGGACCGGCGACCCGGGCCCCGCCGGCCCCGCGACCTTCCGGCGCCCAGGCGACCTCCGCCAGCTCGGGCTCTTCGGGGAGCCCTGAACCGGACCTTCCCGAGCGGGTGACAACGCCGCGAGGGAACGGTACGAAAGGGGCCGTGCCGGCCTCTGCGCAGACCGTGGCCGGGCCGGTGGAGGCCGGCTCGCCCGCCACCCGGAGCGACGGGTCCGCCTCCCGCCGCCGGCGCCTCGGGTGGACGCGGGGCCGGGTGGTGGCCGCCTACGCGCTCGTGGGGGCCCTCTGGATCACCTTCTCGGATCGGGCCCTCGTCCTCCTGGTCCGCGACCCCGGCCTGCGCGAGCGCCTGCAGACCACCAAGGGGTTCTTCTTCGTCGCGGTCACCTCGCTCCTGCTCCTCGGGCTGATCCGGCGGCTCGAGCGCGGGCTCCGGACCCTCGGGGCGGAGGTCCGCGCCACGGTGGACGGCGTGGCCGACGCCGTCCTCCTGGTGGAGGGCGAGGGGCGGGAGGCCCGCGTGGTCGGGGCGAACCGGGCCGCGGTGGAGCTCTTCGGGGCGCCCAGGGAGGCGCTGCTCGGCCCGCTCGAGGCCTGGGGCCGCCGCGTGGCCCTGCGCTACCTCGACGGCTCGGCGGTGCCGGTCGAGCGGAGCGCCTCGGTCCGGGTCCTGGGCGGCGAGAAGGTGGCCGCCTACGACGGGATGGTGCGCCGCGACGGCGAGGACGTCTACGTGAGCATCACCAGCGCCCCGGTGCTGCACCCCGGTCCCCGGGCGCTGGCGGTCACGGTGATCCGGGACGTCTCGGCCTCCCGCCGCCTGGACGAGATGCGCGACGAGTTCCTCGCCATCGCCGCCCATGAGCTCAAGACCCCCCTGGCGGTGATCCGGGCCTACGCCCAGCTCCTGCAGCGGCGCGTCCCCGCGGAGACCCAGGCGCTCACCGTGATCCAGCGCCAGGTGGACCGGCTCAACCGGCTGGTGCAGCAGCTGCTCGACACCTCGCGCCTGCGGCTCGAGGCGCCGGGGGCGGCGCCGGCGCGCTTCGATCTGGGGGAGCTGGTCCGCGCCCAGGTGGAGCGGGCGCAGGCGGAGGCGCCGGGGCACGTCCTCTCGGTCGACGGGGAGCGGGCCGCCGTGGTGGTGGCGGACCGCCCCGGGATCGCCCGGGTGCTCGCCAGCCTGCTCGACAACGCGGTCCGCTTCTCGCCCGCCGGCGGCGAGGTGCAGACCCGGGTCGACGTCCGCCAGGGCGAGGCGGTGGTCTCGGTGGCCGACCGCGGGGTGGGGATCGCGCCGGAGCGCCAGGGCCGGGTCTTCGAGCGCTACTACCGCGCCCACGCGGGCACCGGCGAGGACTACGGCGGCCTCGGGCTCGGCCTCGACCTCTCCCAGGCGATCGTGAGCCGGCACGGCGGCCGGATGTGGTTCGAGAGCGCGCCTGGGGTCGGCTCCACCTTCCACTTCAGCCTGCCGCTCGCCGGGGGGGCCGAGCGATGAGCGGCGGGGTGCTCGTGGTCGAGGACGACGCCGACCTGCTGGCGCTCCTCGAGATCGTCCTGCAGGAGGCCGGGCACCGGGTCCGGACCGCGAGCGACGGGCGAGCCGCCCTGGCGCGCGTGGCCGAGGAGATGCCGGGCGTGATCCTGCTCGACATGCGGATGCCGGTCATGGACGGCTGGGAGTTCGCCCGCGAGTTCCGCGCCCGCCACGGGCGGGCCTGCCCGATCGTGGTCGTCACCGCCGCCGAGAACGCCCGGCTCCGCGCCGAGGAGATCGGCGCGGAGGGCTGGCTCGCCAAGCCCTTCGACCTGGAGGACGTCCTCGCCGCCGTGGCCCGGCACCTGGGCCGGGCCGGCGGCGCCTCCCCGCCTGCGCCGTAGGCTCCTCGCCGGAACCGTTCGCCGGCGGCCGGGCTCGGACGGGGTGGCGGCGCTACACTGTCCCTTCCTCCCGAGGATCGATCCGTCATGGAGCAGACCACCGCCTCCCCTCCCCCCGCGGCCCCGCCGGCCGCGCCGGTGCGCGACCCGGTCTGCGGGATGGAGGTGGACCCGGCCGCCCCCGCGGGCGGGGTGGTCGAGCGCGGCCGCTACCGGTACCTGTTCTGCAGCGCGGCCTGCCGGGAGAAGTTCCAGGCCGAGCCCGAGCGCTACTTCGTCCTCGACCCGGTCTGCGGGATGGAGGTGAACCCGCGGTCCCCCAGGGGCGGGCAGCACGAGCACGGCGGCCGGGCCTACTCCTTCTGCAACCCGCGCTGCCGGGAGAAGTTCGCCGCCGAGCCGGAGCGGTACCTGGCCGGCGCCCCGGCCGCGCCACCCCCGGCGCCGCCCGGGGGCGAGGTGGTGTGGGTCTGCCCCATGGACCCGGAGGTCCGGGAGAAGGCGCCCGTCCCCTGCCCGATCTGCGGGATGGCCCTCGAGCCGCTGGTGGTGGGCGGGATGCCCGGCGCCGAGGAGCCCGCCAGTCCGGAGCTGGCGCTCATGAGCCGGCGCTTCTGGTGGGGGCTCCCCCCGGCCGCCGTCCTGCTCGGGCTGGCGATGGGGCCGGGGATGCGGCTCTCGCACGCCTTCGGGTTCCGCGCCTGGGCCCTCCTCCAGCTCGCCCTGGCCTCGCCGGTGGTGCTCTGGGGCGGCTGGCCGCTCCTCGAGCGCGCCTGGACCTCGGTCCGCACCCGCCGGCTCAACATGTTCACCCTCATCGGGCTGGGGACCACCGCCGCCTACCTGTTCAGCGCCGCCGCCGCCCTGCTCCCGCCCGAGGCCTTCCCCGCCGAGTTCCTGGAGCACGGCGCTCCGCCCGTCTACTTCGAGTCGGCGGCGGTGATCGTGGAGCTGGTCCTGCTCGGGCAGCTGCTCGAGCTGCGCGCCCGGTCCCGCGTCTCCGGGGCGATCCGGGCCCTGCTCAAGCTCGCCCCCCGCACCGCCCGCCGCCTCGAGGACGGCGGGGAGGAGCGCGACGTGGAGGTGGCGTCGCTCCGGGTGGGCGACCGGCTCCGGGTCCGCCCGGGCGAGAAGATCCCGGTCGACGGGGTGGTCCTCTCCGGGGCCTCGGCGGTCGACGAGTCGATGGTCACCGGGGAGCCGATCCCGGTGGAGAAGCGGGAGGGAGCCCCGGTCACCGGGGCCACCCTGAACGGCACCGGCATGCTGGTGATCCGCGCCGAGAAGGTGGGGGCCGACACGCTCCTCGCCCGCATCGTCCGGATGGTGATGGACGCGCAGCGGACCCGGGCGCCCATCCAGCGGCTCGCCGACGTGGTCTCGGGCTGGTTCGTCCCCGCGGTGGTGGTCGCCGCGGCGGTGGCCTTCGCCGCCTGGTCCCTCCTCGGTCCGGAGCCACGCCTCGCCCACGGCCTGGTGGCGGCGGTCTCGGTGCTGATCATCGCCTGCCCCTGTGCCCTGGGGCTCGCCACCCCCATGGCGATCATGGTGGGTACCGGCCGCGGGGCGGCCGCGGGCGTGCTGGTGAGGAGCGCCGAGGCCCTGGAGCGCCTGGAGGCGGTCGACGCCCTGCTCCTCGACAAGACCGGCACCCTGACCGTCGGCCGGCCGGCGCTCTCGAGCGTGGTCGCCCTCGCGCCCGGCGGCGAGGACGCCCTGCTCCGGCTCGCCGCCAGCCTGGAGCGCGCCTCCGAGCACCCGCTCGCCGCCGCGGTGGCGCGGGCCGCGGCCGAGCGCGGCCTCGCCCTGGCCGAGGTGAGCGAGCTCCGGGCGGTGCCGGGCAAGGGCGTGAGCGGCCGGGTGGAGGGGCGGCCGATCGCCCTCGGGAACGCCGCCCTCCTCGCCGAGCTGGGGATCGACGCCGGCCCGCTCGCCGCCCGGGCGGAGGCGCTCCGCGCCGGGGGCGGGACGGTGATGCTGGTGGCGATCGACCGGGCTCCCGCGGGCCTGCTCGAGGCGCGGGACCTCCCCCGGCCCGGCGCGGCCGAGGCGATCCGGGCGCTCCACGCCGAGGGGCTCCGGCTGGTGATGGTGACCGGGGATGGCTGGACCACCGCCCGGGCGGTGGCGAGCCAGCTCGGGATCGACGAGGTGCTGGCCGAGGTCCTGCCCGGGGACAAGGCGGCGGCGGTGGAGCGCTACCGGGCCCTCGGCCACCGGGTGGCCTTCGCCGGGGACGGGATCAACGACGCTCCGGCCCTGGCCGCGGCCGACGTGGGCCTGGCGATGGGGACCGGGACCGACGTGGCCATCGAGTCGGCCGGGATCACCCTGGTGAGGGGCGAGCTGGCCGGGCTGGTCCGCGCCCGCCGTCTCTCGCGCGCCACCCTGCGCAACATCCGGCAGAACCTCTTCTGGGCCTTCGCCTACAACGCCCTCGGCGTGCCGCTCGCCGCGGGCGCCCTCTTCCCCCTGACCGGCCTCCTCCTCTCGCCGATGGTCGCGAGCGCCGCCATGAGCTTCAGCTCGGTGACCGTGATCGCCAACGCGCTCCGGCTGCGCCGGGCCCGGCTCGGCTGAGCCGCCGGCGCCCCGGGGGCCGCCCGCCTCAGGCGCTGCTGCGGTCGATCCAGCGCTCCACCGCGGGGGGCTGGTAGCGCTGGAAGGCGTCGAGGAGGGCGTCGGGGTCCTCCGCCCGGTGGACGATCCGGCGGTGGTCGGGCCGGATGAAGCCCGCCTCCACCGCGCGGTCGAAGTAGGTCACGAGGGGCTGGTAGTAGCCGTCCACGTCGAGGAGCCCGCAGGGGCGCGCGTGGAGCCCGAGCTGCGCCCAGGTGAGGATCTCCGCGAACTCCTCCAGCGTCCCCATCCCGCCGGGGAGGGCGACGAAGCCGTGGGCCAGCTCGGCCATCTTGGCCTTCCGCTCGTGCATCGAGCCCACCACGTGGAGGGTGGTGAGCCGGCCGTGGGCGAGCTCGCGGAGCTGCAGGGCGCGCGGGATGACGCCGATCACCTCGCCCCCACCCTCCAGGGCGGCGTCGGCGAGCGCACCCATCAGCCCGGTGCCCCCGCCCCCGTAGACCAGGGCCAGGCCGCGCCGGGCCAGGGTGACGCCCAGCCCCCGGGCCGCCTCGACGTACCGCGGGTCCTTCCCCGTGCTCGCGCCGCAGAAGACGCAGATCCGCTTCATGGCCGGGGGAGGCTACGCCAGGGCGCGACCCGGTAGAAGCGGAATCCCGGCCGTGGCCGGATGGCCCCGGGCGTGTCCTCCCGGCCACGGAGCGTCACGGATCGAGGGGCCAGGTATCCATTCTCACGGGGGCCGCAGGGTTGGCCCGCCCCTTGAAGGGAGTGCTGGGCATGCTCGCTCGAATCCTCGCCTCCGCGATCGTGCTCTGCACCTTGGGCGGGTTTCCGGGTCACCGCGCCGAGCGCCGCCCCGCCTCCGCGCCGGCCGCTGCCGTGAAACCGGGCGCCTCCGCGCCCGCCTTCGTGGCCGCCGCCGACCCGGGCGGGAGCGCCGCCGCGCCGGCGAGCCCGTGCGCAGGGGCCGAGGACCGGTAGCGGGCCCGCCCGCCGCGAAGGGTTCCCCCGGCCGCTCGACGGCCGCCCGGCTCCTCGCCCGGCGCCGCGATTCGTGACATAGGTCGCCCCGTGCCGCTCCCGCGCGCCGCCGTCCTCGCCCGCGCCGCGACCCTCCTGGCCGCGGGGGCGTTCCTCCTGGTTCGGGCCGGGGAGGCCCGGCGCCTCGCGGAGCGGCCCGGGACCGACGCGGCCCTGCTCCACCGGCTGGCGGCGGTGGAGACCGCCCTCGCCGCCCTCGCCCTCCTGGCCGTCCTCGCCCTGGCCCTGGCGGCGCTCCGGCGCGGGCGGCGGACGGGCGGCGGGCCGACCTTCCGGGCGCCGGCCGGCCGGCCGCCAGCGGGCGGTGGCGAGTCTCGCCACTCGAGCGATTCCACTCAGTAGATGGAGGCGACGTCCGCCCCCGAGAAGTAGGCGCGCAGGATCTGGCGGTAGCCCTGCCCCCCCTCGGCCCGCCCGACGGCGCCCCACTGGCACATCCCCGCCCCGTGCCCCCAGCCACCCCCGCGCAGGAGGAAGGCGCCGCCCTCCTCCTCGACCACGAACATCGCGGAGGGGAGGTTGCCGAGGAGCCGGCGGATGCGGAGCTCGCCCGCCACCTCCGCCGCCCCCGCCTCGCCCACCACCCGCAGCAGGCGGGCCCGGCCCGAGACCCCGCGCGACGGGATCTCCAGTGCCCGCACGTGCCCCACCCCGAGCCCGGCCGCCAGGGCGTCGAGCTCCGCCGGCTCGAGCCGCCGCTCCCAGCGGAACCGGTCGCGCCGCGCAGCGGCAGGCCGGCTGCACCAGGCGCCGCTCGGCGCGGCGAGGAACTCGCGGAGCCGCGCCTCGTCTGCCAGGCCGCCCGCCCAGCGGGCCGCCTCCGCGGCCGGGGCGTCCGGGTGGCCGCGCAGGCTGGGGCTCGGAGCGTTCCCCCAGACCTTGTCGTTGTCCTCGCCGTGCCCCCCGCACATCGCCGAGTAGACCGCGTCCACCAGGGTCCGGTCCCCCCGGCCGAAGAGCGCCTCGCCTCGGGTCGCCCGGACCGCCTCGTCGGTGCGCGGCGTCCGGGCGCCGTCCCCGCGGTACGCCTGGCAGTGGACCTCGGCGCAGAGCATGAACGGGTCGGTGAGGTGGCGCTGGCCGATCTGGGCGAGCACGTTGGAGCGCGCCGTCACCGCCTGGGCCTTGAGCGCCTCGATGGGCGAGGAGCCGGGCATCTCGCTCGGCACCAGGCCGCGGAGCAGCTCCTCCAGCGGCACGCCGTGGACGGCGGCGAGCGCCCCGCGGGCGTCGAGGGTCACGTAGAGGCGTCCCCGGTAGGCGCGGTCCTCGCGGGCGCGGGTGGCCGGCCCGCGCTCGTGCTCCACCCCCTCGACCACGAACCCGGCCTCGCCCTCCACCAGCAGGGTGAGGGCGGCGTCGGCGTCGCCCAGGGGGGCGCCGCCCGGGCCGCGCAGCTCGAGCGTCCCCGCGGGGCGCCCCACCACCTCCGAGTGGAGCGAGGGCCGCGCCCCGGTGCGCGCGGCCAGGTCCTCGGCCGCCGCCCGGGCGTCCGCCTCGGTCCCCTCCGCGCCGCCGAGGAGCAGCTCCCGCCGGTTGTCGACCACCCGCCCGGCGATGCCGTAGACCGAGCCCACGATCCGGGTCTCGACCGCCACCCCGCGGGCCTCGTAGAGGCGGCGCTGCGCGGCGAGCCGCTCCCGGTCGGCGAGGGGGGCCTCGGCGAGCAGCGCGCGCCAGGAGAGCACCGCCGGGACCGCGCCGCGGGCCCGCACGGTGAGCCGCGTCCCCGCGGGCACGTCCAGCGAGCCCCCGCCCCGCAGCAGGATCCGCGCCGGCCCCTTCGGCCGGAAGGCGATCTCCCGCTGCCCCTCCATGAGCCGGATGGTGACGAGCGGCTCCCCCCCGGCGGCGAAGGCCAGCCGGTGGCCCCAGAGCAGCTCGAGCGGATCGGTGAGATCGGCTGCCGGCGGCGGCGCGAGCAGCGGGAGCTCGGGCGGGGGGAGCGGGGCGGGGAGCGCGGGCTCGGGGCCGCGGTCCGGCGGCGGGGGCTCGGCCGGCCCGGGACCGGCGGGCGCCGCCTCCGCTTCGGGGGCCGGCGGGGCCGGCGCCTCCCCGGCAGGAGGCGCTGGAGCCGGCGCGGGGGACGGCGGCGCGGACGGCTCCGGCGCGGGGGGCCTTCCGGTGGCGCAGGCCGCGGCGGCCAGGAGGACGAGGAGCGGCGCCGCCCTCACGTCGCGGACCGCCCGCGCGGCCGTGCCTCGCCCGCCTCTCCCGTCCCGGGATCCATGCCGCCCCTTGTACCGCGCCCCCGGCGGAGGCCGCGAGCCCCCGCGTGCCGGGGCGGGCGGACGGGCGCCCGGCCGCCGGATTCACCCGCGCGCGTTTTGCAGGCCGGCCGGCCCTCCCGCGAGGCGCCGCAGGGCCCGGTGCAGCCGCTCGGTGACCGGGCCGGGCCGGCCCGAGCCGACCGGCCGCGCTCCGAGCCGGACGACGGGCAGGATCTCCCGCATGGTCGAGGTGATGAAGACCTCGTCGGCGGCCTCCAGGTCCTCCGGGCGGAGCGCCACCTCCTGGAGCGCGACCCCCTCCGCCCGCGCCAGCCGGAGCACCACCCCCCGGGTCACGCCCTCCAGGATCCCCGCGGCCAGCGGCGGAGTGACCACCTCCCCGCGGCGCACGGCGAAGACGTTGGAGGACGAGCCCTCGGTGATCCGCCCCGCGTCGTCGAGGAGGAGGGCCTCGTGCGCACCGGCGTCCCGCGCCTCCTTCACCGCCAGCACGTGCGAGAGGTGCGCCCCGGTCTTGGCCGCCGGGTCGACGGCCGCGGGCGAGGGCCGCCGCACGCCCACGATGGCCACCGCCACCCCCTCGGCGTAGGCGCGGGCGGGCGGCGCCTGGAGCGGCTGGACGATGACGATCGCGCGCGGGTCGACCGCCAGCGCCGGGTCGAGGCCGATCTCGCCCGCCCCGCGGGTCATCACCACCCGCGCGTACCACTCCCCGACGTTCCAGGGGGCGGCGGCGGGATCGGGCGGCGGCGCGCCGCCCCGGACGCGGGCGGCCTCGAGGGTCCGGACGAGCTCCCGCGCGGTGCGGGGGCCGTCCCACCGCGGCGCGAGCCCGATCCGCTCGGCCGAGCGCGCCAGCCGGGTGAGGTGGGCCTCGAGCTCGAAGGGGCGGCCGCCGTAGGTCCGGACCACCTCGTAGACGCTGTCGCCGTGGAGGAACCCGCGGTCGAGGACCGAGACCTTGGCCTCGGCCGGCGGGACCAGGTCTCCGTCGAGGTTGACGAGCAGGGCCATGCCCGATCCTTACCGCAATCCGTCAGGAAGATCCCCCAGTGATCCCGGCCGTTTTCTTGACCGGGGATCGGGGGGGCGATATCTCCCGAGCACGCATGGAAGCGGCGGTCGAGTGCACGCACTGCAAGGTGGTCATGACCAGCTGGTCGGCGCCTGGCAGCCCGATCCGCTACTACCAGTGCCCCTTCTGCGCCCGCACCCACTCCTCGCTCTACGGCGAGGTGTTCCGGCGCCGCGCCGGCGCCCGCGTCCTCGAGGCCCCCGCCCGGTCGACGATCGCCACCGCCATCCCCATGGCCTCGCCCGAGGACGTCCGCTGGGCGCAGGTCCGCGCCACCGCCTCGCGCTGGTTCGCCCGCCTGGAGCAGGACGAGCGACGGCTGGCGAGCGGCGCCGCCTCGAGGCCCCGCCGCCGCCCCGCCCCGCCGGCCGAGGACCTGCCCGAGGTCGACCCGGCCGAGGTGATCGAGCTCACCCCGGCCCGGCGCGCCCGCTGACGGGCGCCCCGGCGCCGCCCGCCCGGCGGCCCCCACCCCGGAGGAGCGCGGCCCAGAGCGCCGCCGCCAGCCCCAGCCCGAGCGCCGCCTTGGCCTGCGCCGGGATTGCGGGCGAGGGCGAGACCCCGGCCTCGAGCAGCGCCACCAGCGCCAGCACCGGGACCACGACCGCCAGGAGCCGGGCCCCCTCCCGGCCGCGGCGCTGGAGCGCCAGGGCCCGGGGCCACTCCCCGGGCGCGACCAGCGCGCCGGCCAGCGCGAAGCCGGCCTGGGCGGCGAGGAGGAGCGCGGACAGCTCGGCCGGTCCGTGCGCCGAGACGAAGGAGAGGAACGGCGCGCCCATCCCACCCTGGAAGGCGTGCGCCGCCACCGCCCCGAGCAGGAGCCCGTTCGCGAGGAGGAGGAGGGCGGTGCCCACCCCGCCGGTGAGCCCGAGGGCGAAGGCGAGCGCCGCCGCGCTCACGTTGTTGTGGGCGATGGCGGAGCCCCAGACGCCGGGCGCGGCGGAGAGCAGGCCCTCGGTCCACATCCGCCGCCCGGCCACCGCGCTCCGGACGCCGTCGGGGACGAGCAGGCCGGCGGCCCCGGGATCCCACGCCACCGCCAGCGCCCCGGCGGCGATCCCGGCAGCGAGGAGGCCGGCCGCGGCCGCCAGGGCCGGCAGGTGGGCCCGGAAGGCGGCCGGGACCTCCTCGCGGTAGAAGCGCAGCACCGCGGCCGGGCCCCGGGGAGGCGGCCGGTAGAGGGCGGCGTAGGCCCGGGCCAGGACCTGGGAGAGATGGCCCTCGGCGTCGGAGCCGGCGAACGCGGCGCGCGCGTGGGCCAGGTCCCCGGCCGCCCGCCGGTAGAGCCGGTCCAGCTCCTCCACCTCGGCCAGCGGCAGCCTCCCGCCCGCCGCCCGGCCGGCCAGGGCGTCGAGCCGCTCCCAGGCGGCGCGCCGTGCCCGGACGAAGGCGCCCACGGTGCGCGGGCGGCTCACCCGCGCCCCCCCGTCCGCCCGCTCATCGCCCCTCCGCGTGGTAGGCGGCGAGCGCCTCGAGGAACGCCTCCGCCTCCCCGTCGGCCAGGCCGGGCGTGCCGGCCCGGGCGGCGAGGGCGGCGGCGAGGCGGCCGGCGACCCGGGCGCGAGGCCCGGGATCGAGGGCCGGCCGGCGGCGGAGGAAGTCGGCCAGCCGCTCGAACTCCTCGGCGGAGAGGAGCGCCCCGGCGCGGCCCCGCAGGGCGGCGAAGCGCTCCTCGGCCTGCGCGGGCGGCCCGTACTGCGAGAGGTCGTAGCGCCGCTCCCGGACCACCAGCGTCCCGGCCACCAGGTCCCCGAGCCGCTGCCGCCGTGGCCCGAGGGCCACCGCCAGCACGCCGGGCGCGTAGCCGAGCGGCAGCTCCACGGCGCGGAGGAGGTTCCGCGCCAGCGACTCGGGCACGCCCACCGGCGCGCCGTCCGTCCGCACCACCCGGATCCCCGCCAGCCGCTTCCCCGGCGTCTGCCCTCCCCCGAGCGTCTCCCAGGCGACGTCCCAGCCCCACCCGGAGAGGAAGACCGCCGCCACCGCCAGGAGCTGCCCGGCGAAGGTGAGCGCCTGGACCTCGCGCAGGAGGTCGCCGGAGACCGAGTAGACGAGCAGGGCGGTGACCCAGCAGAGGAAGATGCACAGGACGTCGGCGAGCCAGGCGAAGGCGCGCGCCCCGACGCCTGCCAGATCGAGGGAGAGCAGGACGCGCTCGGGCGTCTCGAAGCGGAGCTCGGGGTCGGCGCCCACGGCCGGATGTTACCGCCCCCGGGGACTGGCGCCAGCGGCGCATCCCCGCAAGCGGTCGGGCCGGGGGCGCGCTGGCCCGGGCTCCCGCCCTGGGGCATCATCCGGCGCATGGCGCGGCTCTCCCTCTGCCTCATCGCCCGGGACGAGGAGGCGCTCCTCCCCGCCTGCCTCGCCTCGGTGGCCGGGGTGGTGGACGAGGTGGTGGTCGCGGACACGGGGAGCCGGGACGGGACGGCGCGGGTGGCGCGCGAGCGCGGGGCCCGGGTGCTGGAGGTCCCCTGGCGCGACGACTTCTCGGAGCCGCGGAACGCCACCCTGGCGGCGGCGTCGGGCGACTTCGTGCTGATCCTCGACGCCGACGAGCGGCTCGCCCCGGGCTCCGGGCCCAGGCTCCGGGCCGCCCTCGAGGGGGCCCGGTTCGACTGCGGGATGATCCGGCTCCACAACGCCCGGAGCGTGGACGCCGATCCGGCCCTGGTGCTGGCGGGCGCCGCCCGGCTCGGGCCGCCCAACCCCCTCCCCCGCGTCCTGCGCCGGACCGCCGACCTCCGCTACGAGGGGATCGTCCACGAGTCGGTCTCCGACTGGCTGGCGCGGCGCGGGATGCGGGTGGCCGGGCTCGACGTGGACGTGATCCACCTCGGGGCGGTGGAGGCGCTCCGCGCCGAGCGCGGCAAGCTGGAGCGCAACCTCGGCCTCCTCCGCCGGCGCTGCGCGCTCGAGCCGGGGAGCATCACTCCCTTCGCCTACCTGGCCCTGGAGCTCGCCGGGAGCGGGAGGATGCCCGAGGCCCGCGAGGTGGCGGAGCGCGCCTGGGCGCTCCTGCCGGGCCAGCCGCCGGACCGGTCGGTCCTCCGCCTGGCGGTGGCCCGGGCGCTGGCCGCGCTCTGGGCGGACCAGGCCGCCCCCGCCCTCGAGGCGGTGGCGCTGGCCGAGGCGGCCGAGGGCCCGCAGCCGGACCTCGCCTACCTGCGCGGGCGCGCCCTGCTCCGCGCCGCGCTCGACCACGCCGCGGCGGAGCGCGAGCGGGCGCTCGACCAGGCGGAGGAGGCCTTCCGGCGGGCCCTCTCCCTCGCCACCGCACACGGGCTCCGGCAGTACGTGGCGGGCGCCGCCTCGTGGGCCGCCTGGACCGGCGTCGGCCACGTCCTCCTCTGGCGCGGGCGGGCGGCGGAGGCGGGGACGGCCTTCCGCACGGCGCTGGCCGAGGCGTCCGATCGCCCCGAGCCCAGGCTGGGCGAGGCGGAGGTCCTGCTCGAGGAGGGGCGGCCCGGGGAGGCGCTCCCGCGGCTCGAGCCGCTCCTCGACGACGCCCCCGACGGCTGGGCGCTCGCGGCAGAGGCCGCCCTGGCCCTCGGGGCGGCGGCGGACGCCCGGGGCCTGGCCGCGGCGGCGGAGCAGCGGAGCGGCCGCGGCTTCCGCGCCCCGCACCGGCGGGAGCGGCTGGACCGGCTGCGGGCGCGGCTCGAGGAGGCCGCGGGGCGCGGATCCTGAAGGAAGCGCCGCCCGACCCGGCGGGAGGCGGGACCGCGGCCGGCCGCCTGGGGTAGCATCGGAGGCAGCGCCGGGAACCTCGGGGGGGTGGGAGCTCTCGCTTGCACGTCGGCATCGTCCAGTCGCTCGGGGAGTTCGTGAGGAGCTGCTGCTCCGCGGAGGCGAAGGCGGCCTACGCCAGGCTCGTCCCCGCCGGCGAGGTGATGGCCTTCCGGGAGATCCCGGACGTCAGGGTCCAGTCCCTGGTGGCCGCGCTCGCGGGGGCGGAGGGGAAGACGTCCGCCGAGCTCCTCGCCGACTACGGACGGCACTGGGTGAAGGGCGCCCGGACCGCCTACCCCACCCCCTTCGCCGCCCGGGACACCAAGGCGTTCCTCCAGGGCTTCGGGGGGACGCACCTGGCCGCCCGGGCCCTGCCCGGCTCGCAGCCGCCGGAGATCGAGGTGATCGACCGGGGGCCGGGCCGGCTCGCCCTGCGGTACCGCTCCTCCCGGCACATGTGCGGGCTGATCCGCGGGATCGTCGAGGGGGTCGCGGCGGTCTACGGCGAGCGCGCCGCCATCGCCGAGCCCGAGTGCCTCCTCGCCGGGGGCACCTGCTGCACCTTCGAGGTCGAGCTGCGCCCGTCACCCGCCCCGGCCGCATCGGGCCGGGTTCCGTGAACCGGCCGCCGCGTCGTGGTAGGAACCGGACGGGCCGCCTCCGCGCGAGGCGGGCCGCCGCCGCGGGGCGCTAGCTCAACTGGCAGAGCAGCGGCCTTTTAAGCCGTTGGTTCCGGGTTCGAGTCCCGGGCGCCCCAACCCGCTGCTGCGCGTCCTCTCTCGGGCCCCTGTCGGCGGAGACCGTGGTCTCCAAGCCGTCTCCAACGGCCTCCGTGGTCGAGGTGGCCCCTGCGGAGAAGTGCCCGGGGGTGCGCCGAGGAGCCCGCGACGACCCAGCGCTACCCTGGCGACGCCCTCGAAGGTCCACCGCCAGCTGGGACCCAGCATCGAACCCGGGCCACTCGTCGCTTCTGCTGCGACGAGCTAACCATCTTCCCCGCGTCGGGTCTGAACCTGTAGCCTCGAGTGAAGCCTATCTCTTCCCCTTTTCGTGGGGGCCGAACGGGAGGGTGTCATGCGCTTCGCCTTGGTGATCGTCCTCGTCATGGCTGGCGTCGGTTGTGCGACCGCAACGGCAGGCGCTCCGGTTCCGCAAAGCAGCCCGCTGCTGGGAGGTGGGGACGGCAACCTCCAGGACCTCTCCGGCCTCTCCGGTACCGCGCAGTTCGACTATGGGTGCCCACCGAAGAAGGTTCTACTGATTCGGTGCGGTCCAAGCGCCTGCGATCTCGACGTTTGCGGTTCCGTACATCGCTACATGGCGTTCCACGGAATCAACTCAGTCAATTGGCTCGACGTGACGAGCATGTACCCTGCATCGAGCTTGCCGCCGCCGCTCCCGAAGTAGCAGCGACACGCATGGGACCCTCTCTGGCTCGGTGCTGCACTCGCTCGCCGACGTGGAGCCCGCCGTCTCCGTCTCCGCGGCGTCTCCAGGCGCCGGGCAAGCTGCTCCCTCCGCCCTCACCCCCGCCGCTTCCCCTTGATGTCGAAGAGGACGGCGAAGAAGATGATCAGCCCCTTGATGATCAGCTGGTAGTACGAGGACACGTTGAGGATGTCGAGGCCGTTGCCGATCACGGCGATGAAGAGGGCGCCGATGATCGTCCCGTACCACTTCCCCACCCCGCCGCTCATGCTCACGCCGCCGATGATCACCGCGGCGATGGCGTCGAGCTCGTAGGCCACGCCGGCGGTGGGGTTGCCGGAGATGGTCCGCGAGGCGAGGAGCAGGCCGGCCAGCCCGGCCAGCGCGCCGGAGATGGTGTAGACCCCGATCTTGATCGCCGCCACGTCGATGCCGGAGACGCTGGCCGACACCTCGTTCCCGCCCACCGCGTAGACCCGGCGCCCGAAGACCGTCTTGCTCAGGACGAAGGCGCAGGCCGCGGTGACCAGCAGGAAGTAGACGACCAGGTACGGCAGCGTGTCGCCCACGAAGCCGGTGGCGATGAGCTCGAAGGGGCGGGACACGCCGAACACCGGGGCCCCGCGGGCGAGGATGAGCGCCACCCCGCGCACCGCGGTCATCGAGGCGAGGGTGACGATGAAGGGCGGGATGCCGCCGTAGGCCACGCTCACCCCGTTGAGCGCGCCCACCACCGCGCCGGCGGCGATGGGCGCGACGACGGCCAGGGCCAGCGGGTACTCGCCCGGGTGGGCCAGGCTGGCGGCGACCACGCCCCCCAGCGCCACGATCGAGCCGACCGACAGGTCGATGCCGCCGGAGATGATGACGAAGGTCATCCCCATGGCGAGCACGCCGTTGATCGACGCCTGCTTCATCACGTTGATGAGGTTGGCCGGCCGGGCGAAGGCCTGGGGGGAGATGGCCACCAGCAGCCCCAGCACCCCGAGGAAGGCCAGGAGGATCCCGAGGTCCCGCACCACTTGCCACCTGCGCCCGGCCGCCCGGCGCGGGACCGCCGACTCGCTCATGTGGTCACCCTGCGTGGAACTGCGAGGCGTGGCGCATGATGCGCTCCTGGCTGAACTCGGCCCGCTGCAGCTCCCCGGTCACCCGCCCCCCGGCCATCACCACGATGCGGTCGGCCAGCCCGAGGAGCTCCGGGATCTCCGAGGAGATGAGCACCACCGCCTTCCCCTGCCGGACCAGCTCGCCGAGGAAGAGGTAGATGTCGCGCTTGGCGCCCACGTCGATGCCGCGGGTCGGCTCGTCGAAGACGATGATCTCCGGCTCGGCGAGGAGCCACTTGGCGAGGACCACCTTCTGCTGGTTGCCGCCGGAGAGCGAGGCCACCAGGGCGCTGCGGGAGAAGGCCTTGATGCGCAGCCGGCGCAGGTAGTCCTCGGCCACCTCGCCCTCCCTGCGCCGGGCCAGGATCCCCCGGGGGAAGAGCCGCGAGAGCGCCACCAGCGAGATGTTCTCCTCCACGGTGGCCTTGAGGTTCAGGCCCTGGAGCTTGCGGTCCTCCGTCACCAGGGCGATCCCCAGGCGGATGGCGTCGCGCGGCGACCGGATGCGGACGGGCCTACCCCGCACCCGGATCTCGCCGGCGCTGGCGCGCCGCACCCCGAAGAGCGCCTCGGCCATCTCGCTCCGCCCCGCCCCCACCAGCCCGGCGATCCCCAGGATCTCGCCGCGGCGCAGGCCGAAGCTCACGTCCCGGACGCGCCCCCCCCAGCAGAGGCCGGAGACGGAGAGCACCTCCTCGCCGAGGAGCACCGCCTCCTTGGGGAAGAGCTCGGTCAGCTCGCGCCCCACCATCAGCTTGATGAGCCGGTCGCGGTCGAGGTTGCGGGTCTCGTCGCAGGCGACGAACGCGCCGTCGCGGAGCACGGTCATCCGGTCGGCGATGCGGAACAGCTCGCCCATCTTGTGCGAGATGTAGATCACCGAGACGCCGCGGGCCGCGAGCGCCGCGATCTGCCGGAAGAGGATCTCCACCTCCCGCTCGGTGATGGCCGAGGTGGGCTCGTCCATCACGATGATCTTGGGGTCGAGCGAGATGGCCTTGGCGATCTCGACCAGCTGCATCTCGGCCACGCTCAGATGGCGCATGAGCGCGGTCGGCTCGATGGGGATGGAGAGCGAGGCGAGCAGCCTCCCGCACTCGGTCCGCATCCGCCGCCGGTCGGCCACGCTGAGGAGCCCGAGCCGGCCGCGCCGCGGCTCCCGCCCGAGGAAGACGTTCTCCGCCACCTCCAGGTCCAGGACCGGGTTCAGCTCCTGGTGGATCATGGAGATGCCGCCCCGGATCGCCTCCCGCGGGCTGGCGAAGGCCACCCGGGCGCCGTCGAGCCGGATCTCCCCGGCGTCGGCCTGGACCATGCCCATCAGGATCTTCATGAGCGTGGACTTGCCCGCGCCGTTCTCGCCGACGAGGGCGTGCACCTCGCCGCGGCGGACGAACAGGCTCACGTCCTGCAGCACCGGGACGCCGTCGAAGCGCTTCCAGATGCCCCGCATCTCCAGCAGCTCGCCGGCCATGATCCCGTTCGCCCTCCCCGCCGCCCGGCCCCCCGCCCCGGGCCGGGGTGGAGGGGCCGCGCGTCAGGCGGGCGGGGGCGCGCCGCGCCCCGCGCCGATCACTTCTTGAGGAACTTCGCGACGTTCTCCTTGGTGATCAGGGTGTGGGCCACGATCACCTCGGGCTTCACCTTCGCGCCGTTCACGATCTGGTAGGCCGTCTCCATGCCCACCCGGCCCTGCTCGGTGGTGCTCTGCGAGATCGTCGCCGCCAGGCGGCCGTCGGCCACCGCCTGCAACGCGTCGGGGGTGGCGTCGAGGCCGTACACCTTGACCGACTTCTCGAGCTTGGCGTCCTCGACCGCCTTCAGGGCGCCGAGGGCCATGCCGTCGTTGTTCGCCACGATGGCGTCGAGCTTCTGGCCGGTCTGCAGCCAGTTCTCCACCAGCTTGAGCGCCTCGTCGGTGCGCCAGTTGGCGGTCTGCTGGAAGAGGACCTTGATGCCCGGGTACTTCGCCTTGATCACGTTCTCGTAGCCCTTGGTCCGGCCGATCTGCGCATCGGAGCCCATGGGGCCGAGCAGGAAGGCCACGTTCCCCTTGCCGCCGATGGCCTTGGCGGCGGTCTCCATCTCCAGCTCGCCGCCCTCCACCGGGTTCGCGCCCACGAAGGCGTTGGCCGCCCCCTCCTTCGCCACCTTCTGGTTCACGGTCACCACCACCACGCCCGCCTTCCTGGCGGCCTCGATGGCGGGCACCAGGCCGTCCACGGACACGGGCTCGATGAGGATGGCGGCGTAGCCCTGGGCCACCGCCGACTCGACCTGGCCGATCTGCTTGGCGACGTCCTGCCCGGCCTCGAACACGGTCAGGTCGGCCTTCAGCTCCTTGGCCCGGCCCTGCACCGCGGCCGCCATCTCGATGGTGAAGGCGTTGGACATGTGGCTCATGAGCAGCGCGTACTTCTTGGCGCCGCCCGCCGCCAGGGGGGTGGACGACCAGGTGAGCGCCGCCGCTGCGACCAGCAAGAGGCCCTTCTTCATGGCGTTTTCTCCTCCGAGGACCCGGCGTGGCGGGATCCTGGTGAGCGTGCTCGGCCGGCGAGGCCGATGTCGCAGGAACGCCGACAGGCTAGCAGAGCCGCCCGGTCGTTGCAAACAGATTTCGGACTCGGCTGCACATTGGAAAAACCTGTGCATCCGGGCGCGCCCCGCGCCGGCGCCCTACCCCGGCCCGAGCACCGCCCGCAGCGCCTCGACGAAGCGGTCGATGTCGCCCGGCTCCGTGTCGAAGGCGCACATCCAGCGGACCACGCCGGCGCGCTCGTCCCAGGGCCAGAAGAAGGTGACCTGCTGCAGGGGCGCGATCCGCTCCGCGGGGATGCGGGCGAAGACCGAGTTGGCCTGGACCGGGTGGATCACCTCCACCCCCGGCATCCCGCGGACGGCCTCGTGGAGCCGCCGTGCCATGGCGTTGGCGCGCCGGCCGCACTCGAGCCAGAGGTCGTCCTGGAGGAGCGCCTCCATCTGCGCCGAGAGGAAGCGCATCTTGGAGGCGAGCTGCATGCCGTGCTTCTGCCAGTAGGGGAACTCGGCGCCGAGCCCCGGGCGCAGGAAGATCACCGCCTCGCCGCAGAGCATCCCCTGCTTGGTGCCGCCGAAGCTCAGGGCGTCCACCCCCGCGTCCGCCACCAGCTCGCGCAGGGAGAGCCCGAGCGAGGCGGCGGCGCACCCGATCCGCGCCCCGTCGACGTGGACGCCCAGGTCGTGCGCGTGGGCGAGCCCGACCAGGGCCCGCAGCTCCTCCGGCGCGTAGACCGTCCCGAGCTCGGTGGGCTGGGTGAGCGTCACCGCCACCGGGCGCGCGCCGTGCACGCCATGCCCCCGGCCGAGGGCGGCCTCGAGCGCGGCGGGCGAGATCTTCCCATCCCGGCTCGGCACGGGGAGGAGCCGCATCCCGAGGAAGCGCTCGGGGGCGGTGCTCTCGTCGTTGCAGAGGTGGGCCGCGTCCGAGCAGATCACCGCGCCGTAGGGCTTGGCGAACGCCATGAGCGAGAGGACGTTGGCGGCGGTCCCGTTGAACACCAGGTGGGTGCTCACCTCCCGGCCGAGGAGCCGCGAGAACGCGGCCCGGACCCGGGCGGTGACGGCGTCCTCCCCGTAGGCCCGGGCGTGGCCGCGGTTGCAGGACCTCAGCGCCTCCATCACCCGCGGATGGACCCCGGCGAAGTTGTCGCTGGCGAGGCCCCGCGCGAAGGCCTCCTCGAGAGCGTCGGGCTTCACGGCGATCCGCCCCTCCCCCACCTCGTCGTGGGGTGACGGGTATAGATCGAACCGGCCGGGTGGGCTACTCCCCCGGGACCCCGGGCAGCGAGACCACGAAGGTCGATCCCGCGCCGAGCGCGCTCTGCACGGTGATCTCGCCTCCGTGCGCCTCCACCAGCTTCCTGGCGATCCAGAGCCCCAGCCCGAGCCCCTTGATCCCGCCCGCGTTGGCGCCGCGCTCGAAGCGCTCGAAGATGCGCGCCTGGCCCTCGGGGGGGATCCCGATGCCGCGGTCCCGGACCACCAGCACCGCGGCACCGTCGCGCCCCTCGACCTCCACCTCCACCGGCCGGCGATTCCCGTACTTGATCGCGTTCCCGACCAGGTTGGTGACCACCTGGTCGAGCCGCAGCCGGTCCCAGCGCCCCTGGACGCCCCGCCCCCGGAGGTGGAGCTCCGTCCCGGCCGCCTCCGCCTCGGCCCGGAACCGCTCCACCACCTCGCGGGCGACCTCGGCCAGGTCCACGCTCGCGAGGTCGAGCGAGAGCCTGCCCTCGTTGATCCGGGTGACGTCGAGCAGGAGCCCGATCAGCCCCTGCAGCCGGTCGAGCTGCCCGTCGATGAGCGACAGCTGGCGGTCCACGCCCTCGTCGGACACCTGGGCCCTGCGGAGGGCCCGCGCCAGCAGGCCCGCCTGCAGGCGCAGGGCGGTGAGCGGGGTGCGGAACTCGTGGGAGGCGATGGAGAGGAAGTCCTCCTTCAGGCGATCGGCCTGGCGGAGCACCTCCTGGGAGACCTTGAGATCGTGGATGTCGGTGCAGGTCCCGAACCAGCGGCCGCCCGGCCCCTCGCCGTCGCGCAGGAGGATGGCGCGCCGCAGGAACCAGCGGTACTCGCCGTCCGCCCGGCGCAGCCGGTGCTCGACCTCGAACTCGCGCTGCCGGGCGACCGCGTCGCGCCAGAGGGCCACCGCCTGCTCGCGATCGTCCGGGTGGAGCACCGGCTCCCAGGCCTCGGCCCCGGCCGGCTGACCCGTGTACTCGCGCCAGCGGGCGTTGAAGGAGTCGACGCGGCCGTCCCCCGAGGCGGTCCAGACCAGCTGGGGCAGCGCCTCGGCCAGGAGCCGGAGCCCGGCCTCGCTCTCGCGGAGGACGCGCTCCGCCCGGCGCTCCTCGGTCTGGTCGCGGAAGACGAGGACCACGCCGGCGACCCGCCCGGCGGCGTCGCGGATGGGCGCGGCGCTGTCGGCGATGGGGCGCTCGCTCCCGTCCCGCGCCACGAGCGCGGTGTGGTTGGCGAGCCCGACGATCACCCCCTCGCGCATCGCCCGCTCGACCGGGCTCTCGGCCGGCCGGCGCGTCTCCTCGCTGACGATCCGGAAGACCTCGTGGACGGGCCGGCCCAGGGCCTCCTCGGCCCGCCACCCGGTCAGCTCCTCGGCCACCCGGTTGAGGATGGTGACGCGAGCGGCCGCGTCCGTGGCGATGACGGCGTCCCCGATGCTGCGGAGCGTGACCGCGAGCCGCTCCGCCTCGGCGGCCAGCTGCTCCGCCGCCCGCCGGCGCTCGGTGACGTCGGTGACGGTCAGGACGGCGAGCGGCCTCCCCTCCGGGCCGGTCACCACCGAGCCACCGTAGCTGAAGATCCGGCTCCGCTCTTCCGCCCGCCGGCGCACCGCCAGCTCGACCTCCCGCACCGGCTCGCCTCGCAGCAGGCGCGCCAGGGGCCACTCGGCCACCGGCAGCTCTCGCCCCTCCAGCGTCGCCAGCGAGTAGATCCCCTCGAAGTCCACCAGCCGCCGGCGGACCTCCTCCACCGTGGCGAACCCGTGCATGTCGAGGGCGGCCCGGTTCCAGTGGATCAGGTCGCCGTCCATGGTCGAGACGATCAACCCCTCCGAGAGCCCCTCGACGATCCCCTGGAGCTGGGCCTCCCTCCGCCGGAGCGCCTCCCCCGCCCGCCTGCGTTCGGTGACGTCGCGCACGACGCTCACCAGCGTCCGCTCGCCGTCGACGGTGGCGCCCTGGGAGCTCACCTCCACCGGGAAGGTGGTGCCGTCGCGGCGGCGGTGCAGGCTCTCGAAGAGGAGCCCGCTCTCGTCGGCCTGGGCCATCTGCTCGGCGGTGAGCCCCTGGGTCTCGGGGGCCCGCAGGTCCCGGATCGTCAGCGCCCGGAGCTCGTCGAGGGAGTACCCGTAGGAGGCCGCCGCCGCCTGGTTCGCCTCGAGGATGCGCCCGTCGCGCCGCATGAAGAGGACGATGTCGCGGCTGTGGTTCGCCACCAGCTCGTACCGCCGGAGGAACCGCTCGGCGCGCGCCCGCTCCCGCTCGCGAGCCCTCCCGAGGACGAGGGCCGCGCCGATGGAGCAGAAGCCGACCGCCAGGCTGGCGAGGTGCACGAACACCGTGCGCCGGGAAGCCTCCCGGGACGCCTCGACGCGCGCCTCCATCAGCCGGTGCTGGGCGGCGGACATGGCCTCGATCCGCTCCCGCAGGTCGTCCATCAGGTGCTTGCCGAGGTCGCTCAGGACCACCCGGCGCGCCGCCTCGAAGCCACCGGGTTGCCGGCGGAGGGCGATGGTGCTCGTGAGCTCGGCGAGCCTCTCGTCGATGAGCGGGCGCATGGCCTCGACCCGGGCGCGCTGGTCGGGCTCGTCCCGGGTGAGGGCCTCGAGCGCGGCGAGCTTCCCGCCGAGGGCGGCGTTCGCGGCCTCCCAGGGCTGGAGGTAGGCCGGCGCCCCGGTCAGGAGGAAGCCGCGCTGACCGGTCTCGGCGTCCTCGAGGGAGGTGAGGACGCCGTCGAGCGCCTCGCGCACGTCGTGGGCGCGGGAGACCCAGGCCTCGGCCTCGGCCATCCGCCGGACGTTGACGACGGCGAGGGCACCATTCGCGGCCAGGGCCAGGGCGCCGAGCGTGGCCAGTCCGAGGGCGGCCGGGCGCGCGGAGAACTTCGGAAGCATGCTCGCGATACGGCGGCCGAGGTCCACCTGGCCCCCCTCTCGAGCGAGTCTAGCCGACCCCCTACCCGCTTGGGTAGGTAGGGCTTGGAGCGATCGCCGCCGCTCCGGCCGCCTCGACGCAGCAGGGGGCCGGCGGGGAGTGGACCCCTACCCGCGCGGTCTCCCCGCCCGGGCGAGCCGGAGCGCCGACCAGGCCTCCCGCGGGGCGCCGGCTGCGAGCGCCCGGGCGGCCTCGGCGGTGAGCTGGAGGCGGACCATGGGCTTCCCGGCGGCGATCCGGGCCGCCCGCGGCCAGCCCCGGGAGGCGGCCGCCGCCGCGATCTCCTCGTAGACGCGCAGCTCCTCGTCGAAGCGCGCCAGGCCGCGGGTGAGGCCGGCGGTGGCGCTCTGGCCGTGCCGCCGGTAGGCGTATTCGATCTCGGGGAGGCCGACCAGCCGCTGGCCGGCGAGGAGCAGGCCGGCGGTCAGCTCGAGGTCGAGCGCCATCCGGAGGTCCGCCCGGAACCGGCGCGCCCCCAGGGCGCTCCGCCGGTAGCAGAGGGTCGGGCACATGATGAAGTTCCCGCGCGCGAGCCGGGCCAGCCCCGCCTCCCCCTCGAGCGCGAACGCCCGCGCGGTCGAGGGCGCGAGCCGGTCCTTCACCCACTCGGGGAAGGAGAAGCGGACTCGCCCGGCGCCGTCGATCACCCGCGCCCGGCAGAAGAAGGCGGTCGCGCCCGGGTCGCGCGCCGCCGCGCCCCGCATCAGGCGGGCGTAGCCGGGGAGCAGCTCGTCGTCCTCGTGCAGGAGCGTGACCAGCTCCGTCCGGGCCGCCTCCAGGCAGGCGTTCCAGTTGGCTGCGATCCCCGCCCCGGGGCGGGTCCGCACCACGCGGGCGCGCGGGTCCCCGAGCGCCGCCACCACCGCCGCCCCCTCGCCCGCCTCCGAGTCGTCGCACACCACCAGCGACCAGCCCCCCTCGTCCTGGGCGCGCACGCTCGCGAGCGCGCCCGCCAGGTGGCCCGGGCTCCGGTGGTAGGGAACGGCGAAGGTGAGCGCCTCCGGCACCGGCCCTTCTTGCCAGAGGGACACCCGGACGGTAAAGGGGGACCCCGTGCCCGCCCCCGCCGACATCGTCCCGACCGCCCGGCCCGTGCCCTGGCGGCTCTGGATCCGCGTCCACCTCCTCGAGCGCACCCTCCGGCGGCTGCCGCGCGGGCCCGGGGTCCTGGACCTGGGCTGCGGCTGGGGCTTCTACTTCCGGATCAACCCGGCGGCGATCGGCATCGACGGGGATCCGGCGGCGGTGGGGGCGCTCCGGGCCGAGGGCCGGGACGCCCGCCTCGGCGACCTCCGCGAGCGCCTGCCCTTCGAGGACGGCGCCTTCGGCCACGTCGTGGCCCACGACGTGCTCGAGCACTTCGCCCCCGCCGACCTCGAGCGGATCGCCGGCGAGGTGCACCGGGTCCTCCGCCCGGGCGGCCGCTTCGTGGTCCTGGTGCCGAACCGGGCCGGGTACGACCTCGGCCTGCGCGAGGGGGCCGGGCACGTGACCTTCGTGGGGGCGCCGGAGGTGGAGGCGCTGGCGCGGGGTCGCTTCGCGCTCGAGGCGAGCTACCCGGAGCCGCTCCCGCGCTGGCTCGGCTCCCGCTTCGTCCACAACAAGGAGGTCTTCGTCCTCCGGCGCGAGGGCTAGCCTCGCCGCCTCAGGGCCCGGCCGCGGCCAGGTCGCGGCGGGCCTCCGCGTCCGAGGGGTCGAGCCGGAGGGCGTCCGCGAGCGCCCGGCGGCCCTCCTCGCGCCGGCCGAGCCGGAGCAGCAGCTCGCCGTGCCAGCGGGCGCAGTCGGCGGACTCGGGCGAGAGGCGCCGGGCGGTCTCGAGCGCCCGCACCCCGCCCGCCAGGTCTCCGGTGTCCGCGAGCAGGAAGGCCAGGTGGACGTGGGGGCTCGCCTGGCCGGGGGCGATCGCCATCGCCTCCTCGAGGGCCTCCACGGCCGCCGCCTTCACCCCCAGCCCCTTGTAGGAGAGGCCGAGGTTCACCCAGGCGCGCCAGTACCGCGGGTTCACGGCGAGCGCGACCTTGAGCCGCTCCACCGCCTGGGCGTACTCGCCGCGGGCGTTGTACTCCACCGCCAGGTTGTTGTTCACCACCACCTCGCGCGGCGCCTTGGCCAGCTCCGACTCCCAGAAGGCGAGGTTGGTGCGCCAGTCGAGCGTGCGGGCCACGGTCCGGACGGCGAGGAGCGCGAGCAGCGCGAGCGCCAGTGTGGCGCCGGCGCGGGCCGGGAGCCCTCCCCGCTCCCGCCCGGTCCCCGGCGCGGGCGCCTCGGCGGCCGCGGGGAGGAGCGCACCCAGGGCGGCGCCCGCCGCGAGGCAGAACCCGACCGAGGGCAGGTAGAGGAGCCGCTCGGCGAGGAGGACGCCCACCGGGAGGAGCTGCAGGACGGGGAGGAGCGCGACCAGGGTCCAGAGGAGCCCGATCGCCACCAGCGGCGCCCGGCGCCGCCAGAGCAGCGCCAGGGAGCTCGCCAGCGTCCCGACCCAGGCGACGGTGGCGAGGACGAACTCGACCGTCGGGCAGGAGAGGGTCGGGAGGCGGGCGGCGTAGGCGAAGTCGCCCCCGAGGAAGGTGGGGAGGGCCAGGATCCGCAGGTACTCGCCGAGCACCCGGCTCATGGTCAGGGCGATGCCGAGCGCCGGCGTGCCGGGCGGGAACCAGCGCGCCACCGGCGCCGCGGCGAGGCTCGGGCCCCGGCCGATCAGGTAGGGGATCACCGACAGCGCCAGCGCGAGGGCCACCAGGGCCGCCTGCCGGAGGGCGCGCCGCCCCTCGGGCGTGGCGCGGCCGGGGGGCGCTTCGAGGCCCACCGCCCCGGGGAGCGCCAGGGCCACGAGCCCGAAGAGCGCCGGCGTCACGACCGCCACCTCCTTGGAGAGGACGCCCGCGGAGAGGAGCAGGACCGCCGCCGGGAGCCGCCACCAGGCCTCGCGCCAGCGGAGGACGACGAGCAGGGCCGCCAGGGCCAAGCAGGCGCTGAGCGGCTCGGTGCGGCCGAAGATGGTGGCGATGGCCTCGACGTGCGCGGGATGGAGGGCGAAGAGGAGCGCGGCCAGGAGGGCGACGCGCTCCCCGCGGGCGGGGTTGGCCGCGCGCGCGAGCCGGCGCGCGAGGGCGAGGACCAGGAGGCTCGCCGCGGCGTGGAGCAGGACGTTGACGGCGTGGAAGCCAGGCGGCCAGCGCCCGTGGAGCGCGTGGTTCAGGGCGTAGGAGAGCGTGGTGAGCGGGCGATAGGGGCCGCGGACCGTCTCGTCCCCGGCGTACCCGTAGAGCTCGCGGAAGATCCGCCCCGCGTTCCGGAGCGTCCAGACCAGCGGGTTGTCGAGGGCCGCCCAGCCGTCGTCGAGCACGGGCGGGTCTCCGAGCGTGCCGAGGAACGGGACCACGGCGGCCAGGGCCACCGCCACCCGGGGGCGACGCTCCAGCGCCGCGAGCGCGCGCTGGGGGAGGGTCCGGGCGGACGCAGGCGGGGAGGACACGGGTGGCGCATCTTACCGCACCCGGGCGCGGGCCATTCCCGGCGCGCGGTGCGGCAAGGCGTGCTACCGTTCGATTCGCAGGAGGAATGGGGGGGGAAGGCTTGGATTCGGCTCAGGGCAGAGGTGCCCCCAGGCTCAGGCCCGGCATCGGCTTCGCGCTCCAGGTTTTCGGCGTGTTCGTGCTGTCCGCCATCGCGGCCGCCGCGGTCCTGTACCTGCTCTACTCCATGGGGACGCCGTAGCCGGCGAGCTCGCTCCCGGCGCGCCCGCCGTGCGTCAGCGGACCGAGAGATCGAGGATCACCGGCCGGTGATCCGAGGCCGCCGCCACGTCGGCGCCTCCCGCGATCTCGACGCGCTCCACCTCGCCCACCTCCATCCGGCGCAGCACCAGGTGATCGAGGGACTTCCTCGACCCGCCGCCGGACCACGTCCAGGCCTCCTCCGCGGGAAGCGAGGCCGCGGCCGGATCGAGCCAGACCCCATCGCCCAGGAGCGGCGCGAGCGCCGCGCTCCCCGCCTCGTCGTTGAGATCCCCGCCGGCGATCGCCAGGTCGGCCGCCGCCGCCAGCCCGTCGGCGATCTCGCGCAGCCGGGCGGCCTGGAGCGCGCGCCGGGTGCCGTCGTCGGAGAGGGAGGAGCTGAGGTGGGTCCCCGCCAGGGCCAGCCGCCGCCCGCCGCCGAGGTCGAGGTGCGCCTCCGTGCAGTCGCGCGGCCAGAGGAGCCTCCCTGCGCCGTCCCGCTCGCCGCGGTGGGTCACGTACGCCAGCACCGGCAGGCGCGAGAGCAGCGCCACGTCGATTCCCCGGGGGTCGTTCCCCTCCACCAGGCGCGCCTCCGGGTAGCCGGTCCGCGCCGCCAGCCGAGCGAGCAGGGGCGCGTTCTCCACCTCCTGCAGGAGGACCACGTCGGCGCCGACCCGGTCCAGCACCGCGGCCACCCGGTCGAGCTTCGCCTCGACCTCGGGCGGAGTGAGGACGAGGTCCTCGCTCCCGGGGGGGAGGAGCTGGTCGTGCTCGTCGAACAGGTCGTGGACGTTCCAGGTCGCGACCCGCACCACGGCCGGCGCGCCGCGAGCGAGCTCCTCCCCGGGGAGCGCCGGGGCGCAGGCGGCGGAGAGCGCGGCGAGGAGGGGAAGGACGTGGCGCATGGCCAGGGCCCCTGCAAGCGGGCGACCACCCTCTTCCGCGTTTCGCCGCGAAGCGGCGGCTTCCCCGGCGACCGCGGGCCGGACGGGCGGCCGCGCGGCGGACGGGCACCGGGCGGGCTGCGCTGGCATTCGGCGCGGAGACGCGGGACGCACGGTCGAGGGGCTCCGGGCGCCGCCGCCCGCATCGCCGGGTCGTGCGAGGCCGAGGACCGACCGACGTCCGACGTCGACCCGCCGGCCGCCTCCGGTGCAGGGGCCGGCCATCGCCTCACGGCGCGGGGACCGGTTCCGGCGCCGGACGCCGCTCCCCGAGCTCCCACCGGAGCCGGTCCGGCGCGTGGCCGCGGACCCGGAGGAAGCCGCGGTGGACCCCGTGGAGGTGGTGGGCGGCGCAGGGCGAGACGAGGTTCGAGGGGTCGTCATCCCCGCCCCGGGACCGGTAACGCACCTGGCGCCAAGGCAATGGACAGGGCCGTCACGGGCTGTATGATGCCTCGGGGAGGGAGTTCATGAGACCGTACCTGCTGTTGGCGGCGCTCGCCGTCGCCTGTGGCGAGAGCGCTGTGCACCACCCGCCCGCGCTCGTCGTCCAGCCGAGCCAGCCGTCGGTGCCGGCCGACGGGGTGACGACCGTCGACGTCGTGATCTCCAACGTCCAGGCGGGACCGGTCACGATCATGGCCGAGCTGGGGGTGCTCGCCACCGCCAGCGGGCAGAGCGGCAGCAAGGTCGTCCTGCCGGGCAACGGGACCGTCACGCTCCGCAGCCCGTGCGACGCGAGGGCCGCGGAGGGCTGCTGGGGCCAGTCGATGGTCACGGCCCACGACGGCGCCCTCTCGTACGGCGCGACCCGGGTGAGCCTCTCCTGCCCGGGGACGTCGTGCATGGCGAAGTACGCCGGGACCGGCGTGCCCCCTCCGATCGGCCCGGTGAGCGGCGGAAGCGGATCGAACGGCGGCGGCGGGGGCAAGGGCCCGTGCACGGGCGCGCTCGACTCCATCTGCACCACCTCCTCCTCCGGCTGGGAGCTGCACGTCGCGGACGGCAGCGGAGGGGAGAACATCTTCAGCAACACCGACGACACGCTCTACACGGACACCCTCACCAACGTCACCTTCAGCTACGACCCGGGCTACCTGGTCTTCATCGGCGACGCGGACCTCACCGTGAAGAGCTACTCCGACGCAGGGAGCGGGCAGCCCCCCTTCCTCTCGACCGACGTCCTCACGTGCTCGTCGCCGGTGGGCGGCTTCAGCGTGAAGAAGCTCACGCGCGACACGAGCGACGCCCTGACCGAGTTCCAGGCCACGTTCCAGCAGCAATGCCCGAGCGCCAAGGACCAGTACGTCTGCGGGTGCGTGCACTGGGTGCACCCGTAGGCCCTCGGCCCGGGCGGCGGCCGGTGAGCCGGCGCCCGGGGCCCCCTCGCCGGCGCCGGCTAGTAGGTCCCGACCAGGGTCAGGAAGCCGGTCATGCCCCAGGGCAGCGACCCCTGGCCGCCGTTGGCGTCGAAGCCGGTCCGGCCGGTGAGCGAGAGCCGCAGCGCCAGGTGGCGGGTCAGATCCGCGGTGGCGCTCGCCAGCAGCGCGACCTCGTGCTGGTCCTGCCCGTAGTCGTTCTCGTAGGCCCAGCTGGCCCGGGCGAGCAGGTGCACGGCCTGCGCCGCCTGGACGGTGGCCTGGGCGTAGGCGCTCCGGCCGGCGATCCACCCGGACTCCTCCAGGTACCCGATCAGCAGCCCGCCGCGCCAGCCGAAGAGCCGGGGGAAGCCGAGCTCCGGGCCGATCCAGCTGCGGTTCAGGGCGCTCCCCAGGTCCTTCGCCAGCCCGCCGGTGGCCCCGGCGCGCACCGCCCCGAAGTCGTAGAAGACGAAGTAGTCGGCGGCGCGGTTGTGGCCCGGGAAGGCGGGCGGGTCGAAGGTCTGCGGCCAGGTCAGCCCCGCGTACCGGAAGCTGCCGCCCAGCGAGAGCCCCTGGAGCGGGCGGAAGGTGCCGTCCACCCGGGCGGCGTCCAGGTCGTTCTGCGCGTGGGCCTTCCCCCCGCCGCCCAGGTGCAGCTCGCCGGAGAGATCCATCACCTTCATGAAGGCGCGGGCGGTGAGCGACCCCTCGATCCGCGTGCCCAGCTCGGGCGAGGTGACCACCGCCACCCGCCCTTCCTGCCGGAGCCAGGCGCCCTTCTCCAGGCTGCGATCGAGCACCCAGTAGCCGCCCCCGGTGGACCGGCTGGTCGTCGGGGCGGTCGTGTCCGGCTGCGGGACGAGGCCTCCGAAGGCCCCGCCCTCCAGCTTCCAGCTCCCGAGGTTGCCCCGGAAGCCGGCCATCGCGCCGTCGAAGATGGTCGCGCCCGGGATGGTCCAGGGCAGGACCCGGCCCGCCGAGAGGATCAGGGCGTCGCGCGGGGTGGCGGTGAGCTGGGCCTGCCAGACGAAGAGCTGGGTCTTCTGGGTGGGGAGGAAGCGCGGCTGGTAGCGCTGGAGCCACTGCTCGGCGCGCGCCTCGACGTCGAGGGTGATCCCCTTGCCCAGCTCGGCGTCGTGGATCGAGACGTCGAGGGAGAGCATGTCCGAGGTGCCGGCGGTGGACGCGTACCAGGAGGAGAAGCCCGCGTCGACCTCGGCGGTGTGGGCGCGGGGCGTGGCCGCCCTCGTCGCCGGGGCCTGGAAGTCGACCAGCGGCGCGGGAGGGGCCGCCTCCACCGCCGCCTCGCGCCGCGCCAGCTCCGCGTCCGGCGGGGGCGGCGGGAGGAGCTTCGGCTCGGGGGGCTCGGGCGCGGCCTGGAAGCGGAAGGTGTCGCCCGGCTTGAGCCCGGACCCCAGGCACGTGGCGTGGTGCGGCGCCAGCTCCTCGACCTTGCACGAGGCCACCACCAGCCCCGAGCGCCGGAGCTCGAGCACCTGCCCCGCCGCGAGCCCGTCCTCGGCGCCCGCGTCGAGGTAGGCGCGGGACGGGGTGACGTAGACCACCGCGCCGGTCCCGCGCGGCCGGTCGACCGGGGTGACCACGTTCTCCAGGGGGGAAGCCGGGGTGGCCCGCGCCACGCGCCGGGGCGCGGCCGCGGGATCGGCCGCCAGGGCCGGAGCGGCGAGCGCCAGGAGGAGGGCGGCGGCCGGCCTCATCGGAAGACCCCCGGAACCGCGCCCGTCGCATTCGAGAACCGGTGGCACTCGTAGCACTTGCGGTCCACGTTCTGGAACCCCTGGACGTTGGTGTGCTGGGCGGGGGCGTTGGTGTGGCAGCGGATGCAGCTGAAGTCCGAGCCGGCGCAGGTGAAGACGCCCCCGGCCGGGAAGGGCGGGGTGTCGGTGTGGCAGTCGAGGCAGCGGATCCCGGCGTGGGGGCCCGAGCGGAGGTCGAAGCAGGCCTGGTGGGCAGGGAAGCCCGCGGGCGCGAACCGCCAGGCGCCGTGGCAGCCGCGGCAGTCCTCGGGGAAGCCGGCGGTGGCGTGGTCGATCGCCGCCGCCGCGCTGGTGGCCTTCGCCCAGTCGGCCTGGTGGCAGCCGATGCAGCCGGTGAGCGGCCGCGAGAAGCCCCGGTCGCGCTTGTCGCCGTGGCAGGACTCGCAGGGGATGAGCGCGTGGCGGCCGGTGAGGGGGAAGCTGGTGCGGCGGTGGGCGTCCGGGCTGAAGCTCGCCGTCGCCCACGAGGTCGGCTCGTGGCAGGTCTGGCAGCGCTGCCCGAGCCGCCCCAGGTGGACGTCCCGGTGGCAGGCGGAGCAGGCGCGCGGGACCGGATCGGCGAAGGTCCCGCTCGCGTGGCAGGCCTTGCAGGCCGCGTCGCGGTGGGCCCCGTCGAGCGGGAAGCCGGTCCGCTCGTGGGCGAACTTCACCGGCGTCCAGCCGTCGGCGGTGTGGCAGGCGGCGCAGCGCGTGTCGCCGCCGTGTCCCGGGGCGAGCTGGGCCCCGGACGGCGCCGGGGCGGCCGCGATCCGCGCCGGCCCGGCCGCCGGGGCGGGGACGGCGGGCAGAAGCGCCAGGCAGGCGGCGAGCGCGCGGAGCCTCATGGCACGTACCCCCGGAAGGCGCCCTTGTGGAAGTCGGCGTGACAGCCCTCGCAGGCGGTGGGGAGCGGGCGGTACCGGCGCACGGCCGCCCCGGCCACCTGCACGGTGAGATGGCACTTGGCGCACTCGAGCTTCCTGTGCTTCCCGTCGAGCGTGTAGCTGGTGAACGGCTTCTCGTGCCGGAAGCGGAGCGGCTCCTTCCAGCCGGCGGTCTCGTGGCAGCGCGCGCAGTCGGTCCCCTGCCCCTTGGCGGCGAACTGGCCGGCGTGGATGTCGGCGTGGCAGGCGGCGCAGGCCTGGCCCAGCGGGCGGTAGCGCACCACCCCGCCCGCGTCGGGGCGGTGGCAGGAGGCGCAGGCGGCCTTCTCGTGCTTGCCGGTGAGCGGGTAGCGGGAGTCCTTGGCGTGGTCGAACCGCAGCTTGCGCCACGACTCCTGGCCGTGGCAGGCGGCGCACCCCTCCCCCTTGACGCGCGCGTCCAGCTGCCCGGCGTGGGGATCCCGGTGGCAGGTGCGGCAGTCCGACGCCTTGGGGATCCGGAGCAGGGCCAGGCTGAGCTTGAGCGGGCGCCTCTTCCGCTCCAGGTCCGCCTTGATCGTGACCGGGACCTTGGTGGCCAGCCGGGGATCCCTGGGGTGGCAGGCGGCGCAGGCCACCGTCCGGTGGGCGCCCTCGAGGCGGTACTCGAGCTTCTGGTGGTCGTCCACCTCGAAGCGGGCCGGGATCCAGCCGTCCACCGTGTGGCAGCGCTCGCAGGCGCCCGGGGGCGGCGCGGCGGCCGGTGCCTTGCCGCTCGGCGCGGCCGGCGCGGCCCGCGCCAGCTGGCCGAGGTGCGAGTCGGCGTGGCAGTCGGCGCAGCGCGCGAAGGCGAGCCCCTTGTACTTCGCGGGCACGCCCGGCCAGGGCCCGTGGCAGGCGTCGCACTTCACCTGGACGTGCAGGCCGCGCAGCGGGTAGCGGGTCTTCTCGTGGAAGGCCTGCTGGGCGCCGAGCCCGGTGATCTTCTTCCAGTCCGAGGTGACGTGGCAGGTCTTGCACGAGGGGCCGAAGCGCCCCTGGTGCGGGTCCTTCTTGTGGCAGTCGGCGCAGCCCTCGAACGGCACCGGCTTGAAGCGCTCGAAGACCGCCGGGCGGACCGGCCCGACGACGCCCGGCGGCGCCGTCCGCGCCTGGGCCTCCTGCTCGGAGGCGTGGCACTTGGCGCACTGCACCTTCACGTGCTTGCCGTCGAGCCGGTAGGCGGTCTTCGCGTGGTCGAAGCGGCCGGCCGGCTTCCAGGCGTCCTCGCCGTGACAGCGGGCGCAGTCGGCGCCGTTCGCGATCTGCCCCCGGTGCTCGTCGAAGTGGCAGGCGGCGCAGGCCGGCGGGGCGCCCAGGTAGGTCTTTCGCGTCGGCTGCCTCGCCAGGACCTCCTTCACCCCCGCGTCGGCGATCAGCCGGGGGTCGTGGCAGCGGGCGCAGTCGGTCTTCCGGTGCTTGCCCTTGAGGTCGAAGCCGGTCTTGGCGTGGTCGAAGCCCTTCTCCCCGCCCTTTCCCCAGTCGATCTCGGGAAAGTCGCGCCCCTGGTGCTCGTGGTGGCAGGTCTGGCAGTTCCGGTCCGCGGGGGCCATCCGCCCGTGGAAGCCCTTCCCCTGCGCCACGCGCCCCTTGAGCTCGCCGTGGCAGTCGAGGCAGCGCTCCGGGGCGAGCTGCTTCCCGGCGACGTGGCACTTGGTGCAGTTCTGCAGCCCCTCCAGGCTCTGGTGCGGGCGGGAGAGCTCGCCCGGCGAGAACACGTCCGGGCGCGCCGGAAGCGCGCCCAGGAGGAGGAGGGAGACGAAGCCGGCGCGGAGCGAGGTCTTCACCAGTGGATGAGCCCGTAGCCGAGGTAGAGGGAGACGCCGATGTGGGCTGCGATCGCGAGGACCAGGAAGCCGGCCAGCGAGGCGTGGAAGACGCGCCAGCCGCGCAGGAGCCGCTTGAGGGAGGCGTAGAACCGGATCTGCCAGCGGAGCCGGCCGAGCCGGCCGATGGCGCCCCGGAAGGTGGCGAAGTGCTGCGGGCTCCGGAACCGCCGGCGCACGCGGAAGAGCCGGACCCGGGAGACGACCAGCTCGAGCGGCATCCGGAGGAAGAGGAGCGGGAGCCAGCCGCCCCGCACCGGGGCGGTGGCGCGCTCGAGGAGGGCGCGGGCCGGCGCGCCCGCCTCCTCGAGGAGCGGCCCCATGTCCGAGCGGATCCGCTCGAAGCGCGCCAGGAGGTCGGAGAGCTCCAGCGCCTTGCCGCCGTCGGAGGGGACGACGCCGTAGATGTACCGGCCGATCACCCCGGTGCTCACCACGATCACCAGGGCGGTGGCGGTGCCGGAGGCGAGCAGGTTGTTCGACTGGAACGCGGCGTGGAACAGGATCACGAGCGGGCTCATGAACCCGACGAAGACGTGGAAGTCGAGCCAGCCCTTGATGCTCCCCAGCGCCGCCAGCCCCTTCCAGCGCTTGCGGGCGGCGTAGAGGAAATTCGAGAGCATGAAGACGGTGGCGACGATCCCGACCCCGTGCCCCCAGCCCCCGGCCGACCGCATCGAGCGGTGGAGCGGCGAGTGGAGCCGCTCCAGCCTGGGGAGCGGGTAGTACTCTCGCCCCTTCCAGGCGAGGAAGGCGAGGATGGAGACGCCGGCGACGGCGTAGAGGGTGCGGAACACTCGCCGGCGGAGCCGCTCGGAGCGGGTCCGCGCGGCGACGAGCTGGCGGCGCTGCTCCTTCGACTCGCCCTCGCCGTGCGCGTGCTCGCCGGGGGCCTCGCCGTGGAAGCGGCGGAGCGAGACGCCCGCCTTGGAGAGGAAGTCGAGGGGGAGCTCGCCCCCGATGTTCACGATCACGAAGTCGTTCTCGATGGTGGCGGCGCGCCCACCCACGTCGAGGACGACCTCGCGCGGGCGAACCTCGGTCACCTGCGACGGAAGGAGGGCCTGGATCCGCCCCTTCTGGACCAGCTCGCCGAACTTCGTCCGGTTCGCCTCCCTGCAGCGGGCCAGCTCCGCGCCGCGGTACGAGAGGGTCACCTTGGCCCCCGCCTCCTCCGCCAGCTGGATGGCGGCCTCCAGCGCGGCGTCCCCGCCGCCCACCACCAGCATGGCGTTCCCCTGGAACTGCTCCGGATCCTTGAGGCCGTAGTAGACCTTCGGCAGCTCCTCCCCGGGCACGCCCAGCTTGCGGGGGGTCCCGCGCCGGCCGATCGCGAGGACCACCTTCGAGGCCGGGACCATCCCCTTGTCCGTCTTCACCATGAAGCGGCCGTCCTCGCCCTCGATCCCGGTGACCTTCACCCCCTGCTCCACCCGGATCCCGGTCTTGGCGAGGATGCGATCCCAGGAGGCGAGCAGCTCCTCCTTCAGGATGAGCTTCTTGCCGAAGCGCCCCACGAGCGGGAGGTCAACCGCCTCGGTCATCGCGATCTTCTTGCGCGGGTAGTGGTAGACCGAGCCGCCCACCGAGTCCTGCTCGAGGAGGCGAAACGGGATCGCCCGCGCCTTGAAGCCGAGGGCGGCGGCGATGCCGGCCGGCCCCGCCCCCACCACCACCACCGGCGCGCTGGCCTTCTGGAGGAGCCCCGCGAGCCGCTCCGCCACCTGGAGCCCCTGCCCGATCGCGTTCTTGATGAGCCCCATCCCGCCGAGCTCGCCCACCACGTGGACCCCGGGGCGGGAGGACTCGAAGAACTCGTCCACCTCGGGCAGGTCCACGCCCCGCTCGGCGCTGCCGAAGACGAGCTTGATCGCCCCGACCGGGCACTCGGCGGCGCAGCGGCCGTGCCCGATGCAGTGGTCGCCGTGGACGAGCCGCGCCGCGCCGTCGACCACCCCGAGGATGTCGCCCTCCGGGCACGCCTTGAGGCAGGAGAGGCTGCCGATGCAGATGTTCGGGTCGATGACCGGGTGGAGCGACCGGGCGAGGTTCGTGCCCTTGGCCGCCTTCTCCTGGAGCACCGCCTCGTCCCGGCGCTGCCGGAGGCGGCGGCGGGTGAGGTGTCCGCCGGCCAGCAGGCCGGCGCTCGCGATCGAGCCGGAGACGATCCAGACGGTGGCGAGGTCCATGGCCATGCGGTCACGAGTCTTCCGGCGGGATCGCCGGACCTTGGCTCCGTTCCCTCATCGAGGCAAGCGCCGGGGCGTCGAGGCCCCGTGGGGGGTTCACGGGCCGTGTCGGCCCGTCCACAGACCCTGCCTCGGCGCGATCGGCCACGCGCGAGGCCGGTCCTCGGCGCGCGGCGACCGCTCGCGACCCACGCTCGCCACCGGCGAGCGCGGCGGCTGCGGCGCGAGGGCACGCCGCGCTCGGAGGACCGCCGCCGCGGACGTCGCGAGGACTGGGGTGCGGATGGTCTCCCTCCGCGGCGAGACGCTGCCGCTCGATTCGGCGATGCGCGGGCGCCGGTGAGAGGACCGCCCTCTCGCCGGCGCACCCGGGCGCTGCCCGCGCGTCCGTGTCCCACGTGCATGCGACAATGTGTCCGGTACCTCCGAGATCCAACCCTCGTCCGGGGTACTGGTGGGGGCAAATTTATCCTTACCGGAAGATCGGGTCGAACGGTCCGCGGGCGGGCAACCCCGCAGCGCACCTCGCGCCGACGGACGAGGCCGCTGCGCCGGAACCCTCTACGGCGCAGCCCGAAGCGGGGGTATGCTCACGCCCTCCTTCCCCTTTCGCGGAGAGCCCCATGCGCATCCCCACCGCCGTCGCCCTGCTCGCCCTCGCCCTCCTCGCCCACCCGGCCTCCGCCGCCGAGAAGCCCAAGGCCCGCGTGATCCAGATGGAGGTCACCCCCGACGGCTTCGTCCCCTCGGAGGTGAAGGTGAAGAAGGGCGAGCCGCTCGAGCTCGTGGTGACGCGCAAGACGGACAAGACCTGCGCCACCGAGATCGTGATCAAGGACTACGGCGTGAACGAGAAGCTCCCCCTCGGGAAGCCGGTGACCGTCCACCTCACGCCCACCAAGTCCGGCACCGTCCGCTACGCCTGCGGCATGGACATGATCTCCGGGCAGCTGGTCGTCGAGTAGAGCGCCCCCGCCTCCGGAGGCCGCCTTGACCGACCCCCGCCCGGCCTCGCTCGGCGACCCGCTCCCCGAGGGCGAGGAGCATCCGCCGCCCGGCACCCGGGCCATGGCGGCCGTCCGCTGGGGGCTGGTCGCCCTGATGGCGATCGCGGCCGTGGCCGCCTGGGTCCACGTCGGCACGACCTCGGGCGTGCTGGCGACCGCCCAGGAGCGGTGGCGCTGCCCCATGCACCCCTCGGTGGTGATGGAGCACCGGGGCGAGTGCCCGATCTGCGGGATGGACCTGGTGCCGGTCACGTCGGCGGCCCCCGGCTCGCCCGCGCCGGCCGCCGAGCCCGCCGGCCAGCAGCTCTACACCTGCCCCATGCACCCCGCCTTCACCTCGGCCGATCCGAAGGCCCGGTGCCCGGAGTGCGGCATGAAGCTCGTCCCGCGGGAGGCGGCCGCCGTCCCCCCCGCCGGCGAGCTGGCCCCGCCCGGCCTGGCCGAGGTGGAGCTGACCGCCGACCGGATCCAGCTCTCCGGCCTGCGGACCGCGGTGGCGGCCCGGGAGCCGCTCGCCCCCTCGATCCGGACCGTGGGCTTCGTGAGCGCCAGCGAGTCCGGGCTGGTCTCGGTGAACGCCCGCTTCTCGGGCTGGATCGAGTCGCTCGGGGAGGTCGAGACCGGCCGGCTGGTGGAGAAGGGCGCGGTCCTGGCCAAGCTCTACAGCCCCGACATGCAGACCGCCCAGCAGGTGTTCCTGAACGCCATCAAGTGGAGCGAGCGGGGGCGGGCCGGCGCGGGCAGCGGGCCGGCGCCGGGGACGGGGGCGGGGACCATCGACGTGGAGCGGGACGCGCGCCAGCGCCTGGAGGCGCTCGGGGTGGCGCCGCAGGACGTGGAGGCGATCGCCCAGTCCGGCCAGGTCCAGCGGGTCATCAACGTCCGGTCCCCGGTGCGCGGCTACATCGCCCGCAAGAACGCCCTCCGCGGCCTGTTCGTCCAGCCGGGCACCGAGCTCTTCCAGCTCGCCGACCTCTCCACGGTCTGGGTGCTGGCCGACGTCTACGAGGGCGAGATCCGCCGGGTGGCGGTGGGCCAGAAGGCGACCCTGACGCTCGCCGCCTGGCCGGGGGAGGAGTTCCTGGGGCGGGTGTCCTTCATCTACCCGGCCCTCAACCCCGGTAGCCGGACGCTCCAGGCCCGGCTGGAGTTCTCGAACCCCCACCTCAAGCTCCGGCCCGGGATGTACGGGGACGTCACCCTCGCCCTGGCGGCGGCGGAGGCGGTGGTCATCCCGCGCGACGCCCTGGTCGACACCGGCGAGGCCCAGTACGTCTTCGTCTCCCGGGGGCACGGGCGCTTCGCGCCGCGCAGGGTGCGGGCCGGCTGGTCGGCCACCGGCAAGGTGGCGATCCTCGAGGGGCTCAGCGAGGGGGAGCGGGTGGTGACCACCGCCAACTTCCTGGTGGACTCGGAGAGCCGGCTGCGCGCCGCCATCGAGAGCCAGGGCGCGCCGGCCCCCGGCCGCTGAGGCCCCCGCCCCATGGTCGCCCGGATCATCGAGTTCTGCGCCCGCAACCGGGTCCTGGTCCTGCTGGGCGTGGCCGCCGCCACCGCCGCCTCGGCCTGGTCGATCCACCGGGTCCCGCTCGACGCCGTCCCCGACCTCTCCGAGCCGCAGGTCATCGTCTACTCGGAGTGGATGGGGCGGAGCCCGACTCTGGTCGAGGACCAGGTCACCTACCCCATCGTCTCCGCTCTGGTGAGCGCCCCCAGGGTGAGGGACGTCCGCGGCTACTCGATGTTCGGGATGTCCTTCGTCTACGTGATCTTCGACGAGGGGACCGACGTCTACTGGGCCCGGAGCCGGGTGCTCGAGTACCTCTCCTCGCTCCAGCCCCGCCTGCCGCAGGGGGTGGCCCCCACCCTCGGCCCGGACGCCACCGGGATCGGCTGGGTCTTCCAGTACACGCTGGTGGACGAGTCGGGGAAGCACGGCCTCGACGAGCTCCGCACCTTCCAGGACTTCACCCTGCGCTACGCCCTGGGGAGCGTCCCTGGGGTGGCCGAGGTGGCGAGCATCGGCGGCTACCAGAAGCAGTACCAGGTCACCGTCGACCCCAACAAGCTGCGCGCCTTCGGCGTCACCCTCCAGGACGTGGCCGGGGCGATCCGCGACTCCAACGCCGACGTGGGCGGCCGGGTCCTCGAGCTCTCCGGGCGCGAGTACTACGTGCGCGGCCGCGGCTACGTGCAGGACCTCCCCGACCTCGAGCAGGTGGCGATCCGGACCAGCGGCCCGAGCGGCGTCCCGGTGCTGGTGCGCGACGTGGGCCGCGTCCGCTTCGGCCCGGACATCCGGCGGGGCCTGCTCGACTGGAACGGCGAGGGCGAGGCGGTGGGCGGCATCGTGGTGATGCGCTACGGGGAGAACGCCCTGGCGGTCATCGACCGGGTGAAGGCCCGCCTCGCCGAGCTCGGCCCCGGGCTCCCCGAGGGCGTGCGGGTGGAGATCGCCTACGACCGCGGCGGCCTCATCCACCGGGCGGTGGGCACGCTCCGGCGCGCCCTGGTGGAGGAGGGGCTGGTGGTGGCGGGGGTGATCCTCCTCTTCCTCCTCCACCTCCGCTCCGCCCTGCTGCCGCTCCTCTCCCTCCCCCTGGCGGTGGCCATCAGCTTCATCCCCATGGCGCTGCTCGACATCCCCGCCACCATCATGAGCCTGGGGGGCATCGCCATCGCCATCGGGGCCACCGTGGACGCCGAGATCGTGATGATCGAGGCCTCCCACAAGAAGCTCGAGCGGGCGCCCCCGGGGGCGAGCCGCGAGGCCCTCCTCGCCGAGGCCGCCCGCGAGATCACCCCCGCCATCTTCTTCTCGCTCCTGGTGATCGCCGCCGCCTTCCTGCCGGTCTTCACCCTCACCGGGCAGGCCGGCCGCCTCTTCACTCCGCTCGCCTGGACCAAGACCTTCGTGATGCTCTCGGCGGCGCTGCTCTCCATCACCTTCGCGCCCGCCCTCCGGGGGCTCCTCATCCGCGGCAAGATCCGGCCGGAGAGCGAGCACCCGGTCTCCCGCTTCATCCACCGCTGGTACCGGCCCTTCGTCTTCGTCGCCCTCCGCCGGCCGAAGTCCACGGTCGCCATCGGCCTGCTCGCCCTCCTCTCGGCGGTCCCCCTCGCCCTGCGCCTGGGGGAGGAGTTCATGCCCCCGCTCAACGAGGGCGACGTCCTCTACATGCCCACCACCCTCCCCGGCATCTCGATCGAGGAGGCGAAGCGCCAGCTCCAGGCGCAGGACCGGGTCCTGAAGGGATTCTCCGAGGTGGAGAGCGTGTTCGGGAAGGCCGGCCGGGCCGAGACCGCCACCGATCCCGCCCCGCTCACCATGGTCGAGACCACGGTCCGGCTCCGCCCGCGGGAGGCCTGGCGGACCGTGGAGGCGAGGCGCTGGTGGTCGGGCCGGGCCCCCGCCTTCCTCCGCCCGGCGCTCCGGCTCCTCTGGCCGGACCGGCGCCGGATCGGCTTCGAGGAGCTGGTGGAGGAGATGAACCGGGCGATGCAGTTCCCGGGCTGGACCAACGCCTACACCATGCCCATCAAGGCCCGGGTGGACATGCTCTCCACCGGCGTGCGCACCCCGGTGGGGGTGAAGATCCTCGGGACCTCGCTGGCCGAGATCGAGAAGGTGGGCGTGGCGCTCGAGCGGGTGCTCTCGCCCGTCCCCGGGACGCGGAGCGCCTTCTACGAGCGGAACGCGGGCGGGCTCTACCTCGACATCGTCCCCCGGCGCGACGCGCTGGCGCGCTACGGGCTCACCGTGGGCGACCTGAACCGCGTCATCGAGGCGGCGATCGGCGGAACGCCCATCGCGGTGACGGTGGAGGGGCGGAACCGGTTCACGGTGAACGTCCGCTACCCCCAGGACCTGCGGAACGACCTGGAGCGGCTGCGCCGGGTGCTGGTCCCGGTGGGCCGCGGCTCGGGGCAGGGCGGGGCGCTGGACCTGCCCCTGCCCGAGGTGCGGCTCGCGCAGATGGGGATGGGGCCGCCGCCGGCGGCCCGACCGGCCCCGGCCGCCGCCGCCGACGGCCCGGCGCTCGGCTGGGTGGAGGGGCCGAACCAGTCGGCCCTGGGCGCCCCGGTGGACGGGAGCGCCCCGGGGGCGCGGGGCGCGGGCGCCTTCGTCCCCCTCGGGCAGCTCGCCGACGTCCGGATCGTCGGCGGCCCGCCCATGATCCGCGACGAGAACGGGCTCCTGGCCGGCTTCGTCTACGTCGACCTGGACACGTCCGACCGGGACGTGGGGAGCTACGTCGACGAGGCCAAGGACGTGGTGGCCCGGGCCCAGGCCGACGGCCGGATCAAGATGCCGAGCGGCTACGTGCTCGAGTGGACCGGGCAGTACGAGCTCTTCGAGAAGCTCGAGGAGCGGCTCCGCGTCGTCCTGCCCCTCACCGTCCTCCTCATCGTCCT
>Ga0335076_10000122_pt1 | contig 64200 bp, 62 predicted proteins | sample Lox_Sample_25_FD_206717 | JGI IMG/M metagenome (GOLD analysis project Ga0335076, IMG submission 206717) | Soil microbial communities from Loxahatchee National Wildlife Refuge, Florida, United States - Lox_Sample_2.5 | ecosystem: Environmental > Terrestrial > Soil > Wetlands | place: USA... | reverse complement strand
GAGCACGACGCTCGCGAGCCCTGCCCAGAAGGCGGCGTCGAAGGCGGCGAGGTGCACCGCGAGGTGGTAGCGCATTCCGGGGAGGGAGGGAAGGAAGGGCGGTCGCCGGCGGGGCTCGCGCTCGCGGGAGGCCGCCCGGGCCGGACGCGCCTTCGCGGGCGCGTTACAAGGGTGGGATGTCCGCCCCGCCCGTCCGGTGCCCCTGGGCCGGCACCGATCCCCTGTACCTCGCCTATCACGACGAGGAGTGGGGAGTGCCCCTCCGCGACGACCGCCGCCTCTTCGAGCTCCTCCTCTTGGAGGGCTTCCAGGCCGGGCTCTCCTGGATCACGATCCTCCGCAAGCGCCCGGCCTTCCGGGCGGCGTTCGAGGGGTTCGATCCGGCCCGGCTCGCCCGTTACGGGGCGCGTGACGTCCGCCGGCTCCTGGCGGACGCGGGGATCGTCCGCAACCGGGCCAAGATCGAGGGGGCGATCGGCAGCGCCCGGGCGGTGCTCGCCCTGGCCGACGAGGGGCGCGGCCTGGGTGAGCTGCTCTGGGGGCTCGTGGACGGCGCTCCCGTCGTGAACCGCCGGCGGCGCATGGCCGACGTCCCGGCGGAGACCGAGCAGAGCCGGGCCATGTCGAAGGCGCTGCGGGCGCGCGGCTTCGCCTTCGTCGGCCCGACCATCTGCTACGCCTTCATGCAGGCCTCGGGGATGGTGAACGACCACCTGGTCGGTTGCTTCCGGCACGCTCCGCTGGCCGCCGCGGAGGCCGGGAGGAGGCGCGGTGCCCGGCGGTGATGGCCGGGCGCGCCCGGGGTCCAGGGGGGGGCTGGCAGGCGCGCCGCGCAGCTCGCCGTGAGCAGGAAGATCGGGGTCGCCCTTTCGCCCGGCGAGCCGCAGGCTGCGGGGCGGCCTCTCGCGACGCCCTTCCGCTCCCGGACCGCGCCGCGGCGGAGGACCTCCGGAATCGCCTCCCGGGGTCGTGGGTTTCCCGGTCGGGGGTGCGGCGAGAGGAGCGGGCCGCAACGGTTGAGCCCCGCGCCTCCAGCGGATACGCTAAGTGAACATGGCGCCTCGACGGGTGCCGGGGCCAGGAGGCAGCGCATGGAGCCGACCGAGGAGCGCCGGAAGCTGGGGAAGGGGGAGTGGGCCGCCATCGGCGTCGCCGCGGTGATCCTCGGCGCCCTGGGAGTGCTCTGGCTGCGGCGCGGACCGGAGCCGGCGCCGCCTCCCGCTCCGCCCCCGTCCGAGCCGGCCGCCGCGGCCGCCCCCGGCGGGCCCGTTGCCCCGAGCGGACCGGCGCCCGCCCTGGACGAGGCCCGGATCCGCGAGCTCCTCCTGGCGGTCAGCACGGACCGGCTCTTCCGCAAGGGGCTGGAGCTCGGCGACGTCGTCCGCCGCTGGGTGATCGTGACCGACAACCTCGCCGAGGGGGTGAGCCCGCGCAAGCAGCTCGACTTCCTCGTCCCGGCGCAGCCCTTCTCGACCACGACCCACGGCGGGAGGCTGGTGATCGCCCCGGAGTCCTACGCCCGCTACGACGCGTTCGGGGACGCGGTGGCCACCCTCGACGCGGCCGCCTTCGCCAGGGCCTACACCGAGCTCAAGCCGGTGCTCGAGCCCGCCTACCGCGCGCTCGGCTACCCCGGAGCGTCGCTCGATCGCGTCACCGCCCGGGCCCTCCGGCGCCTGGAGGCGGCGCCGGTCCGGGACGGCCCGGTCGCCCTGGAGGCGAACGCGGGCGTCTACCTGTTCGCGGACGGCCGGCTCGAGGACCTCGGGGCGGTGGAGAAGCACCTCCTCCGCATGGGCCCGCGCAACACCCGGCTCGTCCAGGCCAAGGCGCGCGAGCTCGAGAAGACGCTCGGGCTGACCGCGGTCGCCGTCGATCACAAGACGCGCCGCTGAGGCGGCGGGCGAGCCCGGGGTCCGGCCGGTGCCCTCCGCGGCGCCGGCCGGCCGGTTCGTCTCCGGTCCCGCTCCGCGTTCGCCGGCTCGCGGGGCCTGGCCGGGCGTGGCACGATCGCCCCGTGAGCGCCCGCGCCGACCTCCTCGCCCGCCGCGCCGTCCTCCGCGCCCGGGCGCGTCGCGGCGAGGCGCGCGCCGCCCTGGCCCTGGCCCGGTCGCTGGAGCGGGATCCGCCCCGCGATCACGCCGCCGCCCGCCGGGCCCTCCAGCTCGCTGCCGAGGCGGGGCTCCCCGAGGCGATGGCCACGCTCGGGGAGATGCTCCGCGACGGCCGCGGCGGCGCCCGCGATCTCGCGGGGGCGGTCCACTGGCTCCAGGCGGGGGCCCGGCGCGGCCACCCGGGGGCGACGGCGGGCCTGGCCGGCGCCCTGCTCCACGGCGAGGGGATCGCCCGCGACCGGCCGGCGGCGGTCCGCCACTACCGGCGCGCGGCCGCGGCCGGCCTGCCGGCGGCGATGCACGAGCTCGCCCTCTGCCTGCGGGACGGCCTCGGGGTCGAGGCGGACGGCCCGGCGGCGCTCCGCTGGGCCCGGCGCGCGGCGGCCCGGGGGCACGTCGGCGCCGCCTGGCTCGTTGGGCAGGCCTACTGGTGGGGGCGCTGCGGGGCCCCCCGCGACCGGACCCGGGCGGCCCCGTTCCTGCTCGCCGCCGCCCGGGGCGGCGATCCCGAGGCGATGTACCGCCTCGCCCTCTCGCGCCGCGACGGGCTCGGCCTGCGCCGGAGCGCGCCGGCGGCGCTCGCCTGGGCGCGGAGGGCCGCGGCCGCCGGGAGCGCCCGGGCGCGGGCGCTGGCGGCGCGCCTCCGCCGCCGCCGAGCGGGCTAGCGCTTCGCCGCCGCGTCGATCCTCTCCGCCGCCTGCGGCTCGACCCGCCTCACGAGCTCGAGGGCGAGGTCCCGGAACTCGACCCCCTCGTCCCCGTCGGCGAGCCGCGGGATGCCGATGAACTCGACCCGGCAGGTGCCGCCGCCCGTGTCGGTCCCCTCGATCCGGCAGCGGAGCGCCGAGGGGCCGGGGCCCCCCGGGAGGTCCCGCGCCGCCCGGCGCTCAGGCCGGGCGGTAGACGGCGTAGCCTCGGGGCGGCGCCCAGAGGTCGGCCCACCCGTCGCCGTCCGCCTGCACGTCGGCGGGCGTCCCGAGGTCGTCCTCGCCCCGCCAGGCCTCGGGGACCAGCCGCGCGCCGGGCCAGGCGGTCCGGACCCGCTGCCCGCTCCACCCGTCCCCCCGGTTGTTGAGGACGAGCACCAGCCCTCCCTGGCCGTCCAGGCCCCGCCGCTGCGCCAGGTACAGGTCGTGGTCGACGTACAGCACGTCGGAGGGGCCGCGCGCGTGGTCCTCGTGGACCCGGACGAGCGCGGCGATCCCGGAGCGCAGCCCCTCCTCGGCCAGGCCGAGGTCGAACCAGTCCCGCCAGAAGACGCACGGGTAGCCCTCGTGCGTCAGGATCACGGCGTAGGCGAGCATCTTCGCGTTCACGATCGGGTCCGCGCCGGGGTGGGGCTCGGCCAGGTCGTGGGACTCGACGAAGGTGACCGCCTGCGCCGGCCGGTCGACGTAGAGCGCCCCGGGGGCGGGGAGCTCGCGCAGGTCGTAGCCCCACGTGTCGCAGAGGGCCTTGAGGCGCCCCCGGAGCGGGAAGTCGAAGGCGGCCACCGGGTTGTCCGAGCTCTCCCAGGCCTCGGCCAGCCAGGAGGTGATGGAGCCCTCGGAGTCCCAGTACTCGCCCACGCCGAAGGGCTTGAAGTAGGCGGCGCCGGAGAGCCGGTACCGGTACTCCTGGATCGCCCCCACCACCCAGGCGCCGTAGCCCTTCACCATGTCGTAGCGGAAGCCGTCGAACCCGACGTCCTCGATCAGCCAGCGCGCCCAGGCGAGGAGCTCCTGGTACACCCGGGGGTTGCGGTGGCAGAGGTCGGGCATCCCGTTCGCCAGCGGGTAGCCGTCCCAGCTCTCGAAGACGCAGGGGTGGAAGTCCGCCCAGGAGCGGGGAAAGCGGCCGCTCGCCGGATCGAACCTCGTCCAGCGCCACTGCCCGTCGATCGGGTTCTGCTCCTGGGCGTCGGCGCCGCTGGCGTGGTCCAGGACCAGATCGGCGTAGACCTGCACCGGCGGATCCGCGCGGGCGGCGGCGAGGAGGGCCCGCAGGTCGGCGCCGGTCCCGAACCAGGTGGCCTGGCCGCCCTTCTGCGCCAGGTCGCCGAGGTCGTAGTAGTCGTACGGGTCGTAGCCCATGGAGGCGATCTCGGCCGCCTTCGACGCGGGCGGCAGCCAGAGCGCGCTGAAGCCGGCCTGCTTGAGGGCGGGGAGGCGGGCGAGCACCTCCCGCCACCAGCCGCCGGGTACCCCGGCCACGTCCGGGCAGTTCCAGTAGAACGCCTGCAGGATGACCCCCATCGCCGTCTCCTCCTCTCCGGCCGGCAGGGTAGGCCAGGGGGCGGGCCGGCGCCGGGGCGGGCGGGGTCTCGCCCGGGCGGTGGCCCTCGTCCAGGGCACCCCGGCGGCGGTCTTCGCGTGCAGGCCGGGCCGGGATCGGGTAGGCGTCGGGCATGCGCTCCCTCCTCGCCCTCCTGCTCCTCGCCCCGCTCGGCTCCCGCGCCCAGTCGGCCCCGGTTCCCCGTCCGCCGGAGAAGGTCCAACGGGTGGAGAAGGTCTCCGAGCACGTCTCGGTCGTCTTCGGCAAGGGCGGCAACGTCGGCGTCTACGTGGGGGAGCGGGAGGCGGTGGTGGTGGACAGCCAGGTCGCCGCCTCCGCCCCGGGCCTCCTCGAGGCGATCGCCTCGATCACCGACCGCCCGGTCCGGTTCCTGGTGAACACCCACCACCACCCGGACCACGTGGGCGGGAACGCGGCCCTCTCCGGGAAGGTGGGCGAGATCGTGGCCCACGCCGCGGTGCGGCGCCGGATGGAGGCGGACCAGGCTCGGCTCGAGCCGGCCCAGCGGGGCGGGCTCCCCACCGTGGTGGTGGGCGAGGACGACTCCGCCGCGCCGGCCCGCCTCGACCTCCGGCTCCCCGGGCTGGACCTGCACCTCGTCCACCGCGGGCCGGCCCACACCGACGGCGACCTCGTGGTCGGCATGCCGGCCGAGCACGTGCTGCAGATGGGCGACCTCCTCTTCCTCGGGATGCTGCCGTTCGTGGACGTGGAGGGCGGGGGGAGCTTCGAGGGCCTGCTCGACGAGGTGACCTGGCTCGTCTCCTGGATCCCCGACGACGTCCGGATCATCCCGGGGCACGGGCCGCTCTGCGGGAAGAAGGAGCTGGTCCGCTACCGGGACCTGCTCGCCGCCGTGCGCGCCCATGCGCGCGCCAACCCGGGCCTCTCCTCGGCGGAGCTGGCGGCGCGCTTCGACCAGGCCGCCTGGCCGGAGTGGAAGCCCATGCCGACCTTCGTCACCTGGGAGACGCTCTTCGACGCGGCGACGGGCCGGGGGCCGGGGCGGGTGGCGCGCCCCTGACGTCGCCGCCGGTTGCCGGATCCCGCGCCAGAGGGTATCTGTCGTCCGGATGCCGGACCCCACCCTGTCCCTCCCCGCCGAGCTGCTCGACCTCGAGCGCGCCGTCCAGGGGCTGGTGGCCCGCGGCGGCCTGCGCGTGCCCCCCTATCCGGCGGTGGCGGTCCGGGTCCAGGAGGCGCTCTCCCGCCGGGAGGCCGGGCTCGCCGAGATCTCGACGCTGGTGGGGGCCGACGCCGTGCTGGCGGCGGCGATCCTGCGCTGCGCCAACTCCGCCCTCTACCGCCGCGGGCCGCCGGTCACCGAGCTCCTCCAGGCCATCACCCGGATCGGCGCGGCGGAGGTGATCCGGCTGCTGCTCGCCTCCGGGCTCTCCACCAGCGCCCAGGCGGTGGGCGCGCTGGTCTCGGTCCGGCGGGTCATCTGGATCGAGGGGCTGGTGAGCGCCGCCCTCTGCCAGGAGCTGGCCCGGCTGCGCGGGCTGCGGACCGAGGAGGCCTTCGTGCTCGGGCTCCTCCACGACTTCGGGAAGATCGTCGCCACCGCGGCCCTCGAGGCGCTGGTCGAGGAGGGGCGCCTGGAGGGGAGCTGGCCGCTCGAGGCCTGGACCGGGCTGGTCGAGCGCCAGCACGTGGCGGTCGGCCTGGCCATGGCGGAGCGCTGGCGGCTGCCGGCGCTGGTGGGGGAGGTGATCGCCTCCCATCACGGCGGGGGGACCTGCCGCGACCCGGCCCTGCTCGAGGTGATCCGGCTCACGGACGCCGTCGTGGCCCTGGTCCTCACCCGCACCCGGGTGACCGCCGCCGAGCTGGCCCGCGTGCCGGGGCTGACGGCGGCGGAGCGCGCCGCGGTCGAGCGGGTGATCGAGCAGGTGCCCGAGTTCGTCTCCGCCTTCGAGACCGCCGCCTCGGCCGCCTTCGTCGGCTCGCCCAGGATCGCCCTCCCCGCGACCACCCTGGCCGGGGGCGGCCGTCCGGTCCGGATCGGCGCCTCGATCTCGGTGGCGCGCCGGCCCCGGCTCTTCCGGGTGACGACCGTCCTCCCCGACGGCCTGATCATGGAGGGGGAGGACCCGCTCCCCGAGAACCGCCTCCTCGAGGCGAAGCTCTACGCCGAGGAGCCCTTCGCCCTCTGGGTGGTGACCCGCCTGTGCCGGCCGACCTCGAGCGGCTTCCAGGTGGAGGTCCAGCCCTTCGCCCTCTCCGGCCCGGCGCGGGAGGGCTGGGAGAGGCTCACCGCCGGCCCCCCGGCCTGAGGTCCAGGCCGCTCAGCGCCCGGGCGCGTCTCCCCCGTTCACGCTCGCGTCGCGCAGGCGCCGCTCCCGCACCGCCGTGGCCAGCACGTCCAGGGCCCGCACCGTGTCCTCCCAGCCCAGACAGCCGTCGGTGATGCTCTGGCCGTAGGTGAGGGGCTTGCCGGGGACCAGGTCCTGTCGGCCGGCCACCAGGTGGCTCTCCACCATCGCCCCGATGATCCGCTCCTCGCCCCCCGCCATCTGGCGGGCCACGTCCTCGCAGACCGGGAGCTGGTTCTCCGGCCTCTTTCCGCTGTTGGCGTGGCTGGCGTCGACCATCAGCCGCTGCGCCAGGCCGGCGCGGGCGATCTCCTGGCAGGCGGCCTCGACGCTGGCGGCGTCGTGGTTGGGGGAGCGCCCGCCCCGCAGGATGATGTGACAGTCCTCGTTCCCGTTGGTGGAGACGATGGCGGAGTGCCCGCCCTTGGTCACCGACAGGAAGTGGTGCGGCTGCTGAGCGGCCTTGATGGCGTCGATGGCGATCCGGACGTTCCCGTCGGTGCCGTTCTTGAAGCCGACCGGGCAGGAGAGGCCCGAGGCCAGCTCGCGGTGGGTCTGGCTCTCGGTGGTCCGGGCCCCGATCGCCCCCCAGGAGACCAGGTCGGCGATGTACTGGGGGGTGATCATGTCCAGGAACTCGCAGCCCGCGGGCATCCCCAGCTCGGCGATGTCGAGGAGCAGCTCGCGGGCGAGCCGCAGCCCGCGGTTGATCTGGAAGCTGCCGTCCAGGTCGGGGTCGTTGATGAGCCCCTTCCAGCCCACGGTGGTGCGCGGCTTCTCGAAGTAGACGCGCATCACGATCTCGAGGTCGCCGGCGAGCCGGCGCCGCTCCTCCACCAGCCGCCCGGCGTACTCCTTGGCGGCGCGCACGTCGTGGATGGAGCAGGGGCCGACGATCGCCACCAGCCGGTCGTCCATCCCGTGCAGGACCCGGTGCACCGCCTCGCGAGCGTCGTGCACCACCGCGGCGGCCTTCTCGGTGCAGGGGAACTCGCGGATCAGGTGCGACGGAGGGGCGAGCTCCTTGATGTCGCGGATGCGGAGGTCGTCGGTGTTGTAGGGCATGGCGCGCTCGGCGAAGGGGGCGGATCCTACCTCAGGTCAAGCCGGCATGTCGCCGCGGTGGCCCGCACGCCCCGGCGATCCCGCCCCGTGCGGACCCTCGGTTGACGGGGTGCCTGCGACCGGAGGTACAAGGAAAGACCGGAGGGCCGATGGCGGCATCGCGGCCGGGAGGCGAGACGGAGCGGGCGCCGGCGCCGCCGAGGCCCTGGGCGGAGCTGCTCGCCTACGCGGCCCTCTTCTTCCTGGCGGGGCGCTTCAGCTACTGGGCTCCCAACCGGCCCGGCGGCCTCGCCATCGTCTGGCTGCCGACCGGGGTGCAGATCGCCGCCCTCCTGGTCCGCCCCCGCGCCTGGCGCGCGATCGCCCTGCTGAGCCTGGCGATCGCGATCGGGAACAGCCTCCTGGCCGGCCGCACCGAGGGCATGGCCATCCAGTTCGCCCTGGAGAACTGCGCCGTGGCCCTGGCGAGCGCGGCGCTCGTCCGGCGCGCGACCGGGGGCGCCCCCCGCCTCGACGCCGTGCGTCCGGCGACCGCGGTGGTGGCCATCCCGGCCGCGGTGGCCGCCGGGGCGGGCGCCCTGGTGCGCCTCCTCCTGCAGTCGGTCGGCGGCGTTGGGCTCGATCCCGGCTACTGGGTCTTCTGGCTGGGCACGGCCGCCGGCGTGCTGCTCGTCGTCCCCGCCTTCCTCGCCTGGCGGGCGCCGGCGGGCCCGCGCGAGCCGGGCGGGCCGGGGGCGGTGGAGGGGGTGGGGCTCGTCGCCGCGCACGCGGCCGCCCTGGCGGTGATCGCGGGCTGGCGTCCGGACGCGGGGCTCCTGGCGCTCCTCCCGGCGATCCTCTGGGCGGCCCTCCGGTTCGGGCCGCGCGGCGCGACGGCCAGCGGCGCCGTCGCCGTGGCCGGCTCGCTCGTCCACGTCGCGGTCGCCCACCGAGGGGACACGGGTCCGCTCGAGGCCCAGCTCTCGCTCGCCGTCCTGCTCGCCACCGGCCTGGTGGTCGCCGCCGCCTTCGCCGAGCGGCGGGCGGCGGCGGCCGAGCTCCGGGACGGCCGCGACCTCCTCCAGGCGTTCTTCGACCACAGCCCCTCGGGGATGTTCATCAAGGACGATCGCCACCGGGCGGTGGCGCTCTCCCGCTTCTTCGAGTCGATGTTCGGGGAGCGGGTGGAGGGCATGCTCGGCCGGACCATCGCCGAGCAGCTGCCCGGCGACATCGGGGAGAAGCTCCTGGCGATGGAGCGGGAGGTGATCTCCTCGGGGCGGCCGCGCCGGGAGGCGCTGGGCTACGGGAACCTCACCTTCCTGGACGTGATCTTCCCCATCCCCCGGGCGGGCCGGCCGCCGTTCGTGGGGGGCTTCGTGACCGACCTCACCGACCGGGTCCGGGCCGAGCAGGCCGTGGCGGACGAGCGCGAGCGGCTGGCGGTGACCCTCCGCTCCATCGGCGACGGCGTCATCGCCACCGACACCGAGGGGCGGATCGTCCTCCTCAACCAGGTGGCGGAGACCCTCACCGGCTGGAGCCAGGCCGCCGCCGCCGGCCAGCCCCTGAGCGAGGTCTTCCGCCTCCTGGAGCGCCCCGGCGGCGCTCCCATCCCCGACCCGCTCGAGCACGTGCGCGGCCGGCCGGCGTCCGCGCTCCCGGAGCGGGCCACCCTCTGGGCCCGGGACGGCCGGGAGCTCCGCGTCTCCGACAGCGCCGCCCCCATCCTCGACCGGGAGGGCCGGGCGATCGGGCACGTGCTCGTGTTCCGGGACGTCACCGAGAGCGAGCGCCGGGACGAGGCCCTGGCCAGGGCCCAGCGGATCGAGTCGCTGGCGGTGCTGGCGGGGGGGATCGCCCACGACTTCAACAACCTGCTCACCGGGATCCAGGCCAACGTCTCCTTCGCCCGGACCGAGGGCGAGGCGGCGGCCCGCGACGAGGCGCTGGCCGACGTCGAGGCCGCCACCACCCGGGCGACCGCCCTGACCCGCCAGCTCCTCACCTTCTCCAAGGGGGGGGCGCCGGTGAAGCGGATCGTCGACCTGGCGGCGGTGATCCGGGAGAGCGCCACCTTCTCGGTGCACGGCTCCAGGGCGATCTGCCAGTTCGACCTGGCGCCGGACCTGTGGCCGGCGGAGGTGGACCCGGGGCAGATCGGCCAGGTGATCCAGAACCTGGTGCTGAACGCGGTCGAGGCGATGCCCGACGGCGGGCGGATCCGGCTCGAGGCGGTCAACGTGCGGACGCCCGGCGGCGGGGGGGCGGCCGCCGGCTGCTCCGTCCGGATCCGGGTCACCGACGAGGGGACGGGGATCCCGGCGGAGCTGGCGCCCCGGGTCTTCGACCCGTTCTTCACCACCAAGCGGCAGGGGACGGGGCTGGGGCTCGCGGTCTGCCAGTCGATCGTCTCGCGCCACGGCGGGCTGATCGACTTCCGCGCCCTGCCCGGGCAGGGGACGACCTTCGAGCTGCTCCTGCCGGCCGTGCCGGGGGCGCGGCCGCGGCCGGACGCCGCCGGGGGCGGGCGCCGCTCGCACGCCGGGCGGGTCCTGGTGATGGACGACGAGGAGCTGCTGCGGCGGGCGGCGGCGCGGATCTTCTCCTCGCTGGGCTGCGAGGTGACCACGGCCGCCGACGGACGCGAGGCGGTGGAGCTCTTCCGGGCAGCCCGGGCCGCGGGCGCGCCCTTCGACGGCGTGATCCTGGACCTCACCGTGCCGGGCGGGATGGGCGGGGTCGAGACCCTGGCGCGCCTCCGGGAGATCGATCCCGGGGTGAAGGCGATCGTCTCGTCGGGCTACTCGAACGATCCGATCATGGCCGACCGCCGCGGCCACGGGTTCGCGGCCGTGCTGGTGAAGCCCTACGGGACCGCGGAGGCCGAGCGCGCCCTGGCGGCGGTGCTCCCGGCGCGGAGCGCGGCGCCGCGGACCTGAGAGCAGGTGAGCCCATCCGCGGATTGCTCCACGCGCTCCCAGCGGGCGCGCCTACTTGGCGTGGCGCAGCTCTTCCTTGGCCTTGTACCAGAAGCTCGCGCCCGGGGTCTTCCCGCACTCCTCGGCCAGGTGGGCGAGGAGCTTGCCGGACCGTTCGGCGTCGAGCGCCCAGGGGGCGAAGGCGCCCTTGCGGTAGCCCTGGCCGGCCACCCAACCCACGAGCACCGACCGTGACCCCTCCGGCAACGCCAGGTAGGCCTCGCAGGTGAGGTCCTTCACCGGCGGCTCCTTGGCCGGCTTCTTGGCGGGGGAGGTCCCCTGCGCGCCCGCGGTCGTGGCGGCGGCGAGGGCGACGGTGAGGACCAGCGCGCGAAGGCTCTTCACGTTGTGTGACCTCCGATCGAGGCTTGCTGAGTACCACCGGCGGGGGTGGGCCGCGCGGCCCATCTGGGGCCCCCGCTCTGCGACCGCCCCGAGGAGGCGCGACCGTCCGCGCGCGCCGCGCCTCGGGCGCCCCGCCCGCCACCGCCCCGTGCGTGCGCTTGCCGGCCGGCGCCGAGTTCGCTGCAATCGGCGGCCTGGAGGGCATCGACATGCCGCGAGCCAAGGAGCTGAAGATCCGCGTCCCGGATCGCCCCGGGGCGCTGGGCGAGATCGCCGCCGCGCTGGCGGAGAAGAAGGTGAACATCCGGGCCATCAACGCCTGGGTCGAGGGGGCCGAGGGCGTGGTGCGGCTGGTGGTCGACAAGGTCCCGGCGGCGCGGAAGGCGCTGGCCGCCCGGGGCTGGCCGGCCGACGAGCACGAGGTCCTCGAGGTCGAGCTGGCCGACAAGCCCGGCAGCCTGGCCGCGGTCGCAGGCGCCCTCGGCGACGCGGGGGTGAACGTCACCCACGTCTTCGGCGGGCCGGCCGGAGCGAGGAAGGCGAGCGTGTTCCTCGGGGTCTCGGACCTCAAGGCGGCGCTCAAGGCGGCGCGGTAGGCCGCGCCGCCCGCGGGGCTCAGCCCTCCCGGTAGAGCCCCTCCGGCAGGCACCCGAGCATCCCCGCCTCCCGCGAGCGCGGGTCGACCGGCTCGAGGCGGCGCTCCATCGCCGGGCTGAGGAGCCGCCGGTGGGGCAGGGCATCGAGCCGGTCGGAGAGGTACTGGAGGGGCGCGTCGCGGAACGTCCAGCCGTAGCGGTCGAAGCGGCGGAGGTCGAGGAGCGGCGAGTAGGCGCGCAGCGTCTTCTCGCCGGAGGCGTTGAAGTAGGGCTCGAAGTAGGTGAGGACGAGCTCGCGCAGGGTGCGGTGGATGGGCTCGCGGAAGCGCAGCCCGACGAAGTTCGACTTGGCCACCGCCCCGAGCCGTCCCCCGGCGCGGAAGACCGCGATCACGTGGTCGTCGTCCCGGACCGCCCACATGTCGAGGAGGAGCGGCGGGTGGCCGAGCTCCCGCAGCGCCGCCGCGGCCAGGATCGCGCCGTCGTAGCAGTTGGCGCGCCGCTCCTCGAGCACCCGGCGCGGGCAGCCGGGCCGGTCCTCGGGGCGGTAGGTGAGCCCGTCGAGGAACTCCTGGATCCGGGCGGGGGAGGAGAGCCGGCGGAGGAGGGCGCGCTCGCCCCGGGTCCAGGCCTCGCGCGGCGCGAAGGGGGGAGGCACGAGGAGCTTGCGGGGCCGGCGGAGGGCGGACATGGGCGGACCGTACAACGGCGCCGGGCGGCGTCACAACGCGGCGGGCGGGGGCGCCCGTCGCCCGCCGCACGCTACCGGGCGTCCGGGTCCCAGAAGCGGCGGAGCCAGGCGGCGGCGCGCGCCAGGCCGAGCCGCTCCAGGGTGACGGGCAGGTAGGCGAGGGCGAGGGCGGAGAGGCCCAGCACCCCGAGGCCGGTGAAGACCGCGAGCGCCACGCTGCGCGGCCAGCCGAGGTCGGTGGGCCCGTAGCGGGCGCTCACCACCGCGACCCAGGCGAGCGCCGGGCCGAAGCCGACGAGGAAGGGGAGGACGGTGCGGCCGCGCACGGGGCGATGCTACCCCGCGGGCCCGGTGGCGGCGAGGTGAGCGCCGGTCAGGTCCCGGGCTCGCCGTCGAGGTAGTCCACCTGATCGGCGGCCCGGAACATGAAGCGCTTCCCGGCGGGCGGGCGGCCGACCGTGCCCGCGATCTTGTTCGAGTCCGGGTACTCGACGACGTCCACGCCGATCGTGGCCGCCATCCCGACGTAGACCAGCGGCTCCGGGCCGTCGTTGAGGAGCTGGTGGGCCGGACCGCCGGCGGGGAAGGAGACGTAGTCGCCCGGGCCGATGTCGGTGAGCCCTTCGGGCGTCCGGACCTTGCCCCGGCCGGAGATCACGAAGAGGGCCTCCTCGGTGACGAGGTGGGCATGGAGCGGGAAGGAGCGCTTCCCGGGGGCGAGCTCCCAGAGCCCGCAGGTGAGCTTCTCCCCGCCCAGCCCCTTGCGGCGCTGGCCGAAGGGGCCGCGGTTCAGCGAATCGGTCCAGGGCAGCTCCTGGGTGTGGACGACCTTCATGGCGCTCCTCCCGGTGGACCCCCGCCGGCGGCCGCCCCGCGAGGGTCGGGGCGGAGGAGCCGGGGGTGGCGGATGGCCTGGGGCTTAGCCTCCCGAGGCCCCCGGCGCCGCGACACGGGATACCACACCATCCTTCGCCATGTCCGGCAACGAGGTCGAAGGCCGCTCGGCCCCCATGTCCCGCACCGCGGTGCCGCCCGCTCACGGAGCTCCGATGGCCCGCTGGAAGGACCTGACCCGCATGGCGAACGGCGACCGGATGGCGGTCGAGCGCGTCCGCCTCGCCTCGAGCGGGATCGCCATCGAGGGGCCGTTCGAGCTCCCCGCGCTCGCCCAGCTCCCGGACGAGGACCAGGTGTTCATCGCCGCCTTCGTCCGGAGCCACGGCTCGATCAAGGAGATGGAGCGGCTCTTCGGCGTCAGCTACCCGACCGTCAAGAACCGGCTGAACCGGCTCTCGCAGGCGCTCGGCGCCGCGCTCGGGGTGGAGCTCGAGCCGCGCCCCACCCCGGCGGAGGTGCTCGACCGGCTGGAGCGGGGAGAGATCAGCGCCGGCAAGGCGGCCGAGGAGCTGCGCCGATGAGGCTGCCGCCGCTCGTCGCCCGGGTCCGCGTCCGGACCCCCCGTCACGCCCTGCGGCTCTGGCTGCCGCTCTTCCTCGTCTGGGCGCTGCTGGCCGTGCTGCTCCTGCCCCTCTTGCTCGTGCTGCGGATCGCCGCCCTGGTCGTGCCCCGCTGGAGCCTCCTCGCCCTGGTCCGCGGCGGGTGCGCCGTCCTGGGGGAGGCGCGCGGAACCCGCGTCCTGGTCGAGCGGCCGGGCGCCGAGATCTTCGTCTCGCTGAGCTGAACCGGAGGACCCCATGACCGAGGAACGCCTGCGCATCCTGAACCTGCTCGCCGAGGGGAAGATCGACGCCAAGGAGGCCGCCGGCCTCCTCGACGCGCTCGGGGGCGCGGCGCCGGGCGGCGCGAGCGCCCAGCCCGCCGCCGCCTCGCCCCGCTACCTGCGGGTCCTGGTCGAGGGCTACGAGGGCGACCAGGCGGGGAAGGTGAACGTCCGCGTCCCGCTCGACCTGGTCCGGACCGGGGTCCGGCTGGCGGCGCTCCTCCCCCCGGGCGTCCAGGAGCAGATCAACCAGGCCCTGCAGAGGAACGGGGTCGAGCTGGACGTCTCGAAGCTGCGGGCCGAGAACCTCGAGGAGCTGGTCGAGCACCTGGGCGAGCTGACCGTCGACGTCGACGGGGCCCGGGGCGAGAAGGTCCGGGTGTTCTGCGAGTGAGGGTGGCGGGCGGAGCTACCCCTTCACCGACCCGGCCAGGAGCCCGCGCACGAAGAAGCGGCCGAAGACCACGTAGACGAGCAGGGTGGGGAGGGCGGCGAGGAGGGCCCCGGCCATGGGGAGGTTCCAGCGGACCGCCTCCCCGCCGGAGAGCTGGGCGAGCGCCACGGTGATGGGCTGGCTCTCGGGGTTGGAGAGGCTGACCGCGAAGAGGAACTCGTTCCAGATCTGGGTGAACTGCCAGATGATCACCACCACGAAGCCGGGCAGCGAGAGGGGGAAGACCACCCGCCGGTAGATGGCGAAGAACCCGGCCCCCTCGAGCGAGCTCGCCTCGATGAGCGCGTCCGGGATCTCCACGTAGGTGTTGCGGAAGATGAGGGTGGTGATGGGCAGGCCGTAGACGGTGTGCACCACCACCAGCCCCCAGATGCTCCCGTACAGGCCGATCGACTTGATGAACTGGAACAGCGGGATCAGGATCGCCTGGTAGGGGATGAACATCCCGAAGAGGATGAGGGCGAAGGCGATCCGGGCCCCGGGGAAGGGCCACTTGGCGAAGACATAGCCGTTCAGCGAGCCGAGGATGGCGGAGGCGGCCGCGGCGGTGACGGTGAGGACGAAGCTGTTGCGGAGCTTCGGCTGGAAGGCCACCCAGGCCTCGGCGAAGCTCGCCCAGTTCCAGGTCCGCGGCGGCTGCCAGGCGGTGTCGAGCCCGATGGCGATGGGCTCCTTGAGCGCCGTCACCAGCATCATGTAGACGGGCATCAGGAAGAAGGCGACCGCCAGGAAGAGGACCAGGTACATGAGCCAGCGGCCCGGCCCGGCCCGTCGTCGCGGGCTCACCGGCTCACCTCGCGGCGGAGCTGGCTCCGCAGGTAGGGCACGATGATGAGCGCCACGAGGAGGAGCAGGATCACGCCGATGGCCGCCCCCTTGGCGAACTGGTTCCCGCGGAAGGTGGTGATGAACATGAGGAGCGCGGGGACGTCGGTGTAGGCGTTGTCCGGCCCGGCCATGGCGAAGACCAGGTCGAAGATCTTCAGGCTGATGTGGCCGAGGACGATCATGGCGGAGAGGGTGACCGGCGCCAGGAGCGGAAGGATCACCCGGGTGTAGAGGTGCCAGCCGCTCGCTCCCTCCACCACCGCCGCCTCGCGCAGCTCCTCCGGGATCCCGGTCAGGCCGGCCAGGTAGAGGGCCATCGTGTAGCCGGCCATCTGCCAGACCGCCGCCACCACGATCCCGACGAAGGCGAGGTTGAAGCCGTGCAGCTCGGGGAAGGGCAGGGGGCGGTAGCCGCGCAGCAGGACCGCGAGCGCCAGGCCGAGCGCCGCCGCCACCGCCGCGGCCACCGCCCCGCCGCGCCGCCGGGAGCGGTAGGCGAGCGCGGCGACGATCGCCAGCCCGAGCCCGAGGGCGATGGCGGACGCCACCGGCAGCGAGCTCCAGTCGAAGCGCCACACCTGCCGCCTCGAGGTGAGCCACTCGAAGGTGCGGGGCGGGAGCCCGACCAGGGCCGGGATCCGGTTGACGCCGCCCGAGGGCTGGAGCAGCCAGCGCCAGATCGTGCCCGTGACCACGAAGGAGAGGGCGAAGGGGAAGAGGAAGATCGCCCGGAAGAACGCCTCGCCTCGGGGCTTGTGGTCGATGAGGATGGCGAGGAGCAGCCCCGCCAGCAGGCAGCCGGCGAGGAAGAAGAGGGTGAAGAAGACGGTGCTCACCAGGTCCTGCCGGAAGCGGCCGTCGATCACCCCGGTGAAGAGCTCGCGGTAGTTCTGCAGGCCGATGAAGCGGGTCACCGGCTCGAGGGCGAGGGCCTGGGACGGATCCCGTCCCCAGTCGGTGAGGGAGGACCAGATCGTCCGGGCGATGAACGAGTAGACGAAGATCCCGATCAGGATCATCGAGGGGAGCAGGACCAGGAACCCGGTCAGCTGGTTGCGATGCTTGCGCCAGCTCATCCCGGCGCTCCTCGGCCGCCGCCGCCCGCGGACGCGGGGGCGCCCGCCCGGAGCGGTCTCCGGGCGGGCCACCGCGCGGCCGGAAGCCTCCTCACTTCCCGAGGCCGACCTGGTCGGCGATCGCCTGGGCGGCGCTGGACGCGGCCTCGGCGTTGTGGCCGGACAGGTAGATCTCCATCACCGTGCCGAACTGGCTGCCGAAGCTCTCCGGCGCCACCGCCCCGTGCACCAGGCTCCCCACCACCTTGTCGCCCTTCCAGTCCTTGGCGGCCGACTGGAGGTAGGCGTTGTACTTGCCGAGATCGGAGTCGAGCCGGGCGGCGATCGAGCCCTTGAGCGGGTTGAAGATGTCCTGCCCCTCACGCGAGCCGAGCAGCTTCAGCCAGAGCAGGGCGGCGTCGCGGTGCTTGGCGCCCTTGGGGAGCCCGAAGGAGTCCGAGAGCATCATGAAGACGCCGCCGGTGCCCGGGGAGGCCTCCCAGCCGAACCCCTCCCCCGGCTTGAGCTTCAGGGTGGTGACCATGTAGCCGGCCGCCCAGTCGCCCATGACGTTGAACGCCCCGTCGCCCTTGAGCAGCCGATCCGTCGCCTGCTGCCAGGAGAGCCCGGCGGCGTCGGGGTTGGAGCAGGCCAGCACCTTGCCGAAGGTGTCCCAGACCTTCACCACCTTGGGGTCGGTGAACTTGAGCTTGCCGGCCCAGAGGGCGCTCCAGTCGTCGGGCCCGAGGGTGCCGAGGGCCACCGACTCCCAGAGGTGGTTCTGGGTCCAGTTCTCCCCGACCACCAGCGGGTGCGCGACGCCCTTGGCCTGCAGCGCCTTGCAGGTGGCGAGGAACTCGTCCCAGGTCTTGGGCGGCGTCACCCCCCACTTCTTGAGGTTCGCCGGCACGTACCACATCACGTTGGAGCGGTGGATGTTCACCGGCACGCTCCAGATCCCGCCCCGGGACGAGAGGAGCGCGATCAGGCCGGGCGGGAACTTGGCGTTCCAGCCCTCGGAGGCGAACAGGCTGGAGAGGTCCTCCATCCGGTTGGCCACCACCCAGGTGCCGATGAGCTCCTGGCCGGCGTGGACCTGGAAGGAGTCGGGCGGGTCGCCGCCCAGCATCCGCGTCTTGAGGACGGCGCGGGCGTTGACGCCCGACCCGCCGGTGACGGTGGAGTTGATCACCTGGATGTTCGGATGGAGCGCCGTGTACTTGTCGATGAGCGCCTTGAGCGCCGGACCCTCGTCGCCCGCCCACCAGGAGAAGATCTCCAGCTTCTCCTGGGCGCGGGCCGTGGAAGCGGCGAACAGCGTGGCCAGGGCGGCGGCCAGGAAGAACGACGTCCGAGCTTTCATGGTTGCCCTCCTCCAGAGGTGGGCCCAGGCTGAACCCGTCCCGGGGCCTTGTCCCCCACCCTGGCGTGTCGGCCCCCTTCGGGGAGCGGCTGGTTGCCGCGTCACGGTGCGTCACCAGAGCCAGGCCGCGCCGCGGGCGCCGCTCGCGTCCCCGTGCGCCGGGGGCAGGAGGCGGTTGTCGACGCGGTCGGAGTAGGCCCAGCGCCCCCAGAGCCGGGGGACGCGATCGTAGAGCCGCTCCACGTTGGACATGCCGCCGCCGAGGACGATGACGTCCGGGTCGAGGACGTTCACCATGGAGGCCAGCGCCCGGGCCAGGCGATCCTCGTACCGCGCCAGCGCCGCCTCTGCCCCGGAGTCGCCGGCCGCCGCCCGCGCCACCACCTCGCGGGAGCCCAGGTCGAGGCCGGTGGCCTCGCGGTGGTCCCGGGCCAGCCCGGTGCCGGAGACGAAGGTCTCGATGCAGCCGCGCCGGCCGCAAGGGCAGGCGGGGCCCGGCCACTCCGTGGCGTCCGGCCAGGGGAGCGAGTTGTGCTCCCACTCCCCGGCGATGGCGTTCGGGCCGGTGAGGACCTTCCCGTCCACCACGATCCCGCTCCCGCACCCGGTGCCGAGGATCACCCCGAGGACCACCCTCGCCCCCGCTCCCGCGCCGTCCATCGCCTCGGAGAGGGCGAAGCAGTTGGCGTCGTTGGCGATGCGGACCGGCCGGCCGAGGCGGGCGGAGAGGTCCCGGTCGAGCGGCCGGCCCACGATCCAGCCGGGGTTGGCGTTCTTCACCAGGCCGGTGGCCGGGGAGAGGGCGCCGGGGATCCCGAGCCCGACCGTGCCCGCCTCGCCGAGCTCGCGCTCCAGGCCCTCCACCACCCCGGCGATCGCCTCCAGGGTCGCGGCGTAGTCGCCGCGCGGGGTGGGGACGCGGCGGCGAGCCAGCGCCCGGCCGCCGGCGTCGAGCGCCAGCCCGGCGATCTTGGTCCCCCCCAGGTCGACGCCGATCCGCATCGTGCCGGTCCCGCCCTCCGGCCGACATCGTAGCCGCCTTCCGTCGCGGGGAGGCGAAGCGCACGCGCACGCCCCGGGCGGGCGGCCGGCCGATCACTGCAGGTCGAGGGGCTTGAAGTTGCCCTTGCCGTCGATGACCGTCCCCCAGACCTTGTGCGAGCCCTGGTGCTCCGAGGGGCCGAAGCTCACCGGCACGCCGATCCCGAGGTCGAGCCCGTGGATCCCCTCCAGCGCGTCGATGAGGGAGTCGGTGGTCAGGTTCCGGCCGGCGCGCTGCAGCGCCTCGACGAGGACGCGCGCGGAGAGGTAGGCCTCGAGGGAGACGAAGTCGGGCCGCTCGTCGGGGGCGAGCCGGTGGAGCAGCTCCTGGTACTTGAGGATGGCGGTCGCCCGCGAGGTGGGCAGCGGCACCACCTGGGTCATGATCACGCCGTCGGCGTAGCCCGGGCCGAGCGCCGCCAGGTCGTCGGCGAGGTCGTTGGCGCCGGGGGAGACGTTGGTGAAGACGAGGTCGAGCTTGGCGTCCCGGACCCGCTCCACGAAGCGGGCGGCGGCCTTCGAGGTGGCCACCATCACCACCGCCTTGATCTCCCGGGCGCGGTGCTTGAGGGCGCGGACCGCCTCGTCCACGTCGGCGGTGTTCCGCTTGTAGCCCACCCGAAGGACCAGGCCCGGATCGCGCTTGTAGCGGCGCATCGCCTTGGCCACCCCGGCGAAGCCGGCGTCGCCGAAGGCGTCCTCCTGGGCGAAGACCGCGATCTGCCAGGCGGGGATGCGCCGGACCTCCACCAGGTAGCCGACGATCGCGGCGGTCTCCTCGGCGTAGGAGGCGCGCAGGTTGAAGACGAACCGGTCCGGGGGGTCGTTGCGGAGCAGGTTGGCCCCGCTGTAGGCGGCGTAGAGCAGCACCCCCTTCTCGTTGGCGTAGGGGACCGAGACCGCCGCGGTCGCCGACCCGAAGTTCCCCACCACGGCGAAGACCTTGCGCCCCTCGAGGAGCTCCTTCATCGCGGTCTGGGTCCGGGCCGGCTCGTACCCGTCGTCCATGGGCAGGAGCTTGAGCTTGCGCCCGTTCACCCCGCCCGCCTCGTTCTGGGCGGCGAAGGCCAGCTCCCAGCCGATCCGGAGCTGGCGCCCGAACTCCTTCTCCGTGCCGGAGAACGGGGCCGACATGCCGAAGAGGATCTCGGCGTCGGTGACGCCGTTCGGCTGGGCCGCTGCCGGGGTCGCCAGGGCGAGCGCGGCCAGGGGCGGGAGGAGCGCGAGGCCGAGGCGCGGGGTCATGGCGGGGCGGCCCTCCTTCACTCGAGGTCGACGGAGCGGTAGGTGCCGTCCGGCTGGAGCGCGGTGCCCCAGACCTTGTGGGACGCCTGGTGCTCGGCCGGCCCGAAGGTGAGGCGGGTCCCGAGGCCCACGTCGAGCCCCTGGATCCCCTCGAGCGCCTGGACGAGCCGGTCCGTGTCCAGGTCCTTCCCCGCCCGCTCCAGCCCCTCGCGCAGGAGGTTCCCCACCACCCAGCCCTCGAGCGTGAGGAAGTCCGGCTTCTCGCCCGGCGCGTACCGCTCCAGGGCCTTCTGGTACCTGAGGACCGAGGTGGCGCTCGAGCCCGGGAGGGGGACGATCTGGGTGACGATCACCTCGCTGGCGTAGCGCGGGCCGGCGCTGACCAGCTCCTCGGCCAGGGCGTTCGAGTCCACCGGCGACACGTTGGTGAAGATCGGCGAGAGGCCGGCGTCCCGCACCTTGCGGATGAAGGCCGCCGCCGCCTTGTAGGTCGCCACCATCACCACCGCGTCCACGTCGGAGGCGTGGGTCCGGAGCGCGGCCACCGCCTCGCCCACGTCGGCCGTGTTCCGCTTGTACCCGAGCTTGAGGACCCGGGCGGCCTCGACCCCGCGCTCGCCGAGCTGCTTCACCGCCCCGCGGTGGCCGGACTCGCCGAAGTCGTCCTGCTGGGCGAAGACCGCGATCCGGCGGGGCTCGATCCGGCGCACGTCGGCGAGGTAGCGGACCGCCGCGGCGGTCTCCTCCGCGTAGCTGGGGCGGAAGTTGAAGACGTAGCGATCGGGCGGCTGCTTGCGGAGGACCTCGGCCCCGGAGAGCGCGCCGAAGAAGACCACCTTCTGCTCCAGGCAGTAGGGGATGGAGACCGCGGCGGTGGCGCTCCCCACGTTCCCCACCACGGCGAACACGTTCTCCTGCTCCACCAGCCGCTTCATCACCTCGCCGGTGCGGGCTGGCTCGTACCCGTCGTCGAGCGCCACCAGGCGGAGCTTCCGGCCGTGGACCCCGCCCGCGTCGTTGGCGGCGGCGAAGGCGGTCTCGATGCCGGTCTTCATCGCCCGGCCGAGCTCGCGGGTCGCGCCGGTGAAGCCGGAGGCCATCCCGAAGACCACCTCGGCGTCGGTCACCCCGCGCACCTTGCCGGGACGGGGGGCGGCCGGCGCGGCGGCGGGGGTGGGGCCCTCGGCCGGCCGGACCTCGCCCGGCTTGCGGGTGAGCACGTAGGCGGCGGTTCCGCCGACGAGCAGCGCCGCCGCCACGACCACGACCGCCAGCGTCCCCCGGGAGCGGGGCGGCGGAGGCGGGCGGGCGCCGGGGCCCGACGCTCCGGACCCGCCGCCGGGCCCGGCCGGCCGGGCGCCGGCGCCGCCCGACGCGCTCGTGGCCGGGTGCGAGGCCTGGCCGAGGGCGAGGGCGCCGGCGTGCTTCGCGCCGGCGGGCGTCCCGGCTCCCGCCCCGGTCCGGACCGGGGCGGGCGGCGCGGGCCGGGCGCGCCGCTCCTCGTCGAGCCGGACCAGCTCCTCGAACACCACCCGGTTCCACTCCTCGCGCCGCGCGGGGTGGGGAGGGGTCGCGCCCACCTCGACCTGGAAGGTCCCATCCGAGAGGCGGAGCGCCCGGCGCACCGCCTCGCGCCCCTCCGCGCCGTCGAGGTGCGCCTCCACCAGGTCGCCGCGTTCGAAATAGAAGATGCCGTCGGGCGAGGGTGAGCGCGGGGAGATCCGGATCGCGAGCGCCACCGACTGCTTCGAGAGGCCGTAGAACTGGACCAGATCGGCGAACGGGGTCTCGCGAAACTGACCGGTGAGGGGCACGATCGGCTCCTGTCGAGGGCAGCGCTACGAGGCGGTTGCGACGCAACCGTTGCAGCGAGTCTCGCGTAATTCGTGCGGTGCGACAATACGCAGCAGGCATTTCTCCGGGTAGGATTTCACCCTACGCGTCGATCACCGTGCGTCAACGCTGGGTTGCGCCGGGGTGCTCCTCCGGTGCGACCCAGTCTCGATCTGCGGAGAAGAGGGCTAGCTGCGGCGGACCTGGGTCGGCCCCCCGGGCCCCCGCGCCGTGCGGGAGCCGGTCCGGCCCTCCTCCCGCGCGCAGGCGAGGAACGCCCGGGCGGCGTGAGAGGGCTCCGAGCCGCTGCGGAAGGCCACGAAGACCGGGCGCAGGAGCCGCATCTCCCGGACCGTGAGCGCGGTCACGTCGCCGCGCGCGATCTCTCCCTGCGCCACCCGCCGCGGGAGGAGGGCCACGCCCAGGCCGCGCTCCACCAGCCGCTTCACCGACTCCAGGGTGGGCAGCTCGATCGCGATCTCGAGCGGCGTGCGGTAGCGGGCGAAGGTCTGGATCACGCGCTCCCGGTAGGGCGAGCGGACGTTGTGGGCCAGGAACGCCTCGCCGCCCAGCTCCCGGATCGAGACCTCGCTGCGGCGCGCCAGCCGGTGGGAGGGGGCGACCAGCAGGGTCAGGTCGTCCTCGGCCACCTGGAGGGTGGCGATCCCGGGCTGGACGGGCCGGTAGGTGAGGAGGCCCACCTCCACCTCCCGGTGCAGGAGCTCGGAGGGGATCTCGCTCGCCAGGCTCCGGCGCACCTCGATCTTGATGCTCGGGTGGCGGGCGCGGTAGCGGGCCAGGATCGGCAGGAGGTGGACCACGGTGTACTCGTTGGCCCCGATCACCAGCTTGCCGCGCCGCAGGTCGGTCAGCTCCTGGAGCGCGACGCCGGCGTCGCGCCGGTGGTTGAGGAGCTGCAGGGCGTAGCCGTGCAGGGCCCGGCCGGCGTCGGTGAGGGTCCCGGCCGTCGAGGAGCGATCGAAGAGCTGGCGCCCCAGCTCGTCCTCGAGCCGCCGGATCGCCTGGCTCACCGCCGGCTGGGTCCGGTGGAGCCGCTCGGCCGCCCGGGAGAACCCCTTCTCCTGGGCGACGGCCACCAGCACCTCGAGCGCGGACAGATCCACGGCCCCTCCCCGGGCGCGCCGCGCCCAGTATCAAGAACGCTTATCGTAACATAGACAAAATCACTTGGACTTATCGAGGGCCGGCGCCGTACGGTCGCCCCTGCTTCCGCGGAGCCCCGGAGTCGCGGGCCGCGGCGAGGAGGATCGCTTGGCCCGCCACCCCGATCGCCCGGCGCCGGAGCTGCGCCCCGAGCTCTGCAAGGGCTGCGGCCGCTGCCTGGCGGCCTGCGCGCACGGCTGCCTGGAGGCCGGGGGCGCGGTCCACCCGGAGAGCGGGCTGGTCCCGGTGGTGCTGCGGCCGGAGGCGTGCACCGGCTGCGCCCTCTGCGTGGAGGCTTGCCCCGAGCCCTACGCGCTCGCCCTCCCCGCGCCCCGGCCCGGCCCGCCCGCTCCGCCGCACGCCGCCGAGCTCCCCGACGTGCGCCTGGAGCTGGCGCCGTCCCGCCCCCTGCTCCTCAAGGGGACCCACGCCTCGGCGGTCGGGGCGCTGCTCGCCGGCTGCCGCCACTTCTTCGGCTACCCCATCACCCCCTCGACCGAGGGGGCGGAGCGGATGGCCGAGCTCCTCCCCGTGCTCGGGGGCGGGTTCGTCCAGGCCGCCAGCGAGGTGGCGGCGGTCAACATGCTCTACGGCTGTGGCGCGGCCGGGCGGCGGGCGATGACCTTCACCTCGTCGCCCGGCTTCAGCCTGATGCTGGAGGGGATCTCCTACCTGGTGGGCGCCGAGGTGCCGGCCGTCTTCGTGGACGTGATGCGCGCCGGACCCGGCCTGGGCAACATCGGGCCGGCCCAGGCGGACGTGGCCCTCGCCTGCCGCGGGCTGGGGCACGGCGACTCCCACGCCATCGTGCTCGCCCCCGCCACCACCCAGGAGCTGCTCGACTTCACCCTGCTCGCCTTCGACCTCGCCTTCCGGTACCGCGGGCCGGTGGTGCTCCTGGCCGACGGCCACCTCGGGCAGCTGAGCGGGCGGGTGGAGCTGCCGCGGGCGCTGGTGCGGCCCGGGCTCCCGGCCTGGGCGGTGTGGGGCGACGCCGCCCACCGGCGAGGCCTGGTGACCTCGATCCACCTCTCCGAGGCCGACCTGGAGGCCCACGTCCTCGGGCTGGTCGGGAAGTACCGGCGGATGGCGGCCGCCGAGCAGCGCGCCGAGACCTTCCGGTGCGAGGACGCCGAGCTCCTGCTGATCGCCTGCGGGACCCCGGCCCGCACCGCCCGCGGCGCGGTGGAGCGGCTCCGGGCGGGCGGGATCCGGGCCGGGCTCTTCCGCCCCCAGACCCTGTGGCCGTTCCCCGTCGACGCCCTCCTCCCCCTCCTGGCGCGGGCCCGCCGGCTCCTGGTGGTCGAGGCGAGCGACGGGCAGCTGGAGGACGAGGTGCGCCTGGCCCTCAGCCGGGCGGACGCCCCCCGGATCGCGCTCGGGGGCGTGCGGCGCCTGGGCGGGGTCCTCCCCTCCGAGGGCGAGATCCTCGAGGCGGCGGGGGCGCGGGCGGGGAAGGCGGTGGCGGCGTGAGCGCGCTCCACGAGCGGTTCGAGCGGCACGGGGGCGGGGCCGGGCTCAAGGGCCGGACCACGCACTACTGCGCCGGCTGCGGGCACGGCCTCGTCCACCGCTACCTGGCCGAGGCGATCGCCCGGCTCGGGATCCAGGATCGCACCGTGGCGATCTCGCCGGTGGGCTGCAGCGTGTTCCTCTACTACTACCTGGACGTCGGGAACACCCAGGCCGCCCACGGCCGCGCGCCGGCGGTGGCGCTCGGCCACAAGCTCGCCAACCCGGAGAGCGTGGTGGTGAGCTACCAGGGGGACGGGGACCTGGCCTCGATCGGCCTGGCCGAGATCCTCCAGGCCGCGCAGCTCGGGATCCCGATCAGCGTCCTCTTCGTCAACAACGCCGTCTACGGCATGACCGGCGGCCAGCTCGCCCCCACCACGCTCCCCGGCCAGCGCACCAGCACCAGCCCTCGGGGGCGCGATCGCACCATGGGCCAGCCGCTCCGGATGGCGGAGTTGATCGCCCAGCTGGAGGGGCCGGTCTACGTGGAGCGGGTGGCCCTCTTCGACGCCAAGCGGCGGAGGCGGGCGGCCCGGGCGATCGAGAAGGCGCTCCGGCTGCAGGTGGAGGGGCGGGGGCTCTCCTTCGTCGAGGTGCTGGCAGAGTGTCCCACCCACCTGCGCCTCGCGCCCCCCGAGGCGGAGCGGTGGGTCCGCGAGCGGATGCTGCCGGTCTTCCCGCTGGGGGTGAAGAAGGACCTGGCCGCCGCGCCCTGGACCTTCCCGGAGCCGGTCTTCGAGCCGGAGGCGGTCCTCCGGGCGGTGGGCGCGGAGCGGCCGGCCGCGCCGCGCGCCGGGGGAGGGGCGGCGGGTAAGGCCATGGGGCTCAAGCTGGCCGGCGCCGGGGGGGACGGCGCCCAGACCGCCGCCGCCCTGGTGGCCCGGGCGGCGATCGCCCAGGGGCTCGACGCCACCCACGTGCCGAGCTACGGCCCGGAGTCCCGGGGCGGGGCCTCCTTCGCCGACGTCCGGCTCTCCCCGGAGGCCGTCACCTGCCCCGACGTTCCGGCCCCGGACGCGCTGGTCGCCTTCAACGCCCCGAGCCTCGCCCGGTTCGGCGCCGCGGTGGTCCCCGGGGGAACCGTGGTCCTCGACGGCTCGGTGATCCGGGAGCCGCCCGCCCTCGCGCCCGGGGTGCGGACCCTCGCCGTGCCGCTCTCCGGGATCGCGATCGAGCTCGGCCACCCGGTGGTGAAGAACGTGGTGGCGCTGGGCGCGCTCCAGGCCGCCACCGGGCTCCTCCCGGCGGAGGCGCTGCTCGACACGCTCCGCGAGGCGCTTGCGCGCAAGGGGTCGGTCCTGGCCCTCAACGAGGAGGCATTCCGCCGGGGACAGCGCGCGGCCGCCGGTGGGTGAGGCGTCAGTTGGCCAGTCCGCCGGAGGGCAGCGGACGCGCCTGGCCCGGAGCGATCGGCGTCGCCTGGTGGTGGACCATCCGCCAGGCCGAGCCCTCGCGGACGAAGACGTTGGTGGCCGCCAGCCGGCCGCCCGCCAGGACCTCGTGGCAGGTGACGTAGGCGACGTCCCCGAGGACGTGGGCCTCGGCCAGGGAACAGGTGATCTCGGGGGCGCTCCCGGACTCGAGGATGCCGCGCCAGCTGGCCAGCACCCGGTCCCGGCCGTCGAGCACATCCCAGCCGGGGTGGATGCAGGCCACCGGGTGCCGCTCGGCCCAGAGGCGGGCCATGGCGGTGGCGTCCCGCGCCGCGAACGCCTGGTAGAACCCGGCGTTCGCCTCCAGCACGTCCAGCTCGGTCGCGCGCGTCATGGTGGGGCGATAGGCGGCGGCGGGGCCCCGGTCAAGCCCGCGTGGGGAGGGCTGCCGCGGCGCTCCGGCCGTCCTGTGGAGACCGGCATGGGCCGGCGCCGCCCGCTCGTGACCCTCCTCGCCCTCGCCACCTGCGCCGCGCGGCCCGTCCCCGGGCCGCGAGGGGAGGAGCCCTTCGATCCGGCCCGGGCCCGGGCCGAGGTCGGCTGGCTCGCGGACCCGGCGAGGACGGGGCGCGGGGTCGGCACCCCCGGCGGCGAGGCGGCGTCGGCCTGGATCGCGGACCGCTTCCGCGAGGCCGGCCTCGCCCCGGCGCTCGAGGGCGGCTACTTGCAGCGCTTCGAGGCGCCCCACCGCGCGACGCTCGGGGAGCGGAACCGGCTCGCCGTCGGCGGCGTCCCGGCGGTGCTCCCCGGGGACTGGCTCCCCCTCGGCTCGAGCGACGACGGCGTGGTCGAGGCCGAGGTGGTGTGGGCCGGCCACGGGATCACCGCGCCGGACCTGGGCTACGACGACCACGCCGGCCTGGACGTGAAGGGGAAGGTCGTGCTCGTCGCCCAGGACTCCCCGCGGGAGGCGGCCCCCGCCTCGGCGGCCCGTCGGCCTGGAAGGCGCGCGCCACCGCGAGGAGGGCCGCCTCCCCGCTGGCGTTGTCGTCGGCGCCGGGGTGCCCTGGCCGACGGCGACCTCGACCTCTACAAGATGCGGCTCGACGGCTCGGGCCTGGTCCGGCTCACGAGCACGCCCGGCTACGACGGGGGCGCGTTCTTCTCCGCCGACGGGAAGCGGATCGTCTTCCGCGCCAGCCGCCCGGAGACCGAGGCGGAGCTGGCCGAGTACCGGGCCCTGCTCGCCCAGCGGCTGGTGCGGCCGCGGAAGCTGGAGATCTACACCATGAACGCGGACGGCTCGGACGTCCGGCAGGTCACCCGGCTCGGCGCGGCCAGCTTCGCCCCCTTCTTCCACCCGGACGGCCGGCGGATCATCTTCGCCTCCAACGTGGGCGACCCCACGGGGCGCAACTTCGACCTCTACCTGGTCAACGACGACGGCACCGGCCTCGAGCGGATCACCACCGACGAGACCTTCGACGGCTTCCCCATGTTCTCGCCCGACGGGAAGAAGCTGGTCTTCTCCTCGAACCGGAACGGCAGCCGGCCGCACGAGACCAACGTCTTCGTGTCGGACTGGGTGGAGTAGGGTCAGGTGGCTTGACCCCGCCCGGGGCGACCGGCGAGTATCCCGGCGCGCGTGGGGCCTGGTCCCCGGGCCGTCACCGTGGGGGTGAAGGGATGTTCTCGTCCGCTTGCCCTCGCTCGTCCTCGCCCTCCTGACCGCCCTCGCGCTCGCCGCTCCCCCCGCCGCCGGGACGCCGGTCGCCGCGCCCGCCTCCGCCAGCGCCTCACCCGGGGAGGAGACGATCGACGTCTCCACCTACCCGCCGGAGCAGCAGGTCCGCTACCTGCTCTTCGAGCGCAAGTGCTCGAAGTGCCACTCCCTCTCGATGGCGCTCGGCTCCGGCGACACGCTGCCCCGCTGGAAGCGCTACCTCGCCCAGATGTCGAGGCGGCCGGAGGCGGGGCTCTCGGAGGCCCAGGGCCAGGAGATCCTGGAGTTCCTCCGCTTCTACGCCGCCCGCCGCGGGGTCGAGTAGCCCCCTCGCCGCGGCGGCCCGAGGGCGCCCGCCCGGCGCGGCCCGGGGCTCGCTCGGGGCGGGGCCCCGAACGGCCCGGTGGCGCGGGAGGGGCGGCCAGAAGACCTCCCTCGGCGCACCGCGGCCAGGGAGGCCTCGGCGCCGGAGGCGCGCACATGGACCCCCTCCTCACCGACGCGGCGGCGCGGGCCGGGCGCTACCTCGAGGCCCTCCCCGGGCGGCGCGTCGCCCCGTCGCCCGGGGCGCTGGCCCGCCTCGCCACGCTGGACGAGCCCCTGCCCGAGGACGGGGCGCCGGCGGCCTCCGTCCTGGCGCTCCTCGACGAGGTCGGCTCGCCGGCGACGATGGCCTCGGCCGGCCCGCGCTTCTTCGGCTTCGTGATCGGGGGCTCGCTCCCGGTGACGGTCGCGGCCAGCTGGCTCGCGGCCGCCTGGGACCAGAACGCCGGGCTGGTGGTCAGCTCGCCGGTGAACGCGGCGCTCGAGGCGGTGACCCTCCGCTGGCTGGCCGGCCTCCTCGGCCTGCCCCCGGCGTGCGGGGGCGGGTTCGTCACCTGCGCCACCCAGGCCAACCTCTCGGGCCTGGCGGCGGCGCGCCACGCGCTGCTGGCGCGCGAGGGGTGGGACGTGGAAGGGCAGGGGCTCGGCGGCGCCCCGCCGCTCCGGGTGGTGGTGGGCGAGGAGGCTCACGTCAGCGTCCTCAAGGCCCTCTCGGTGCTCGGGCTCGGGCGCGAGCGGGTGGTGCGCGTCCCCGTCGACGGCCAGGGCCGGATGCGGGCCGATCGGCTGCCCCCGCTCGATCCCCGGACCATCCTCTGCCTGCAGGCGGGCAACGTGAACACGGGGGCCTTCGATCCCGCCGCCGAGGCCTGCGAGCGGGCCCGCGCCGCGGGCGCCTGGGTCCACGTCGACGGCGCCTTCGGGCTCTGGGCGGCGGCCTCGCCCGCCCAGGCGCCCCTGACGGGGGGGCTCTCGTCGGCGGACTCCTGGGCCACCGACGCGCACAAGTGGCTGAACGTGCCCTACGACAGCGGCCTGGTGCTGGTGCGCGACGCCGCCCACCTCCGCGCCGCCATGTCCACCGACGCCGCCTACCTCCAGCAGGCTGGCGAGCGCGTGCCCTACCAGTACACGCCCGACTTCTCGCGGCGCGCCCGGGGGGTCGAGGTCTGGGCGGCGCTCCGGCACCTCGGGCGCGCCGGGGTGGCGGCCCTGGTCGAGCGGTGCTGCCGCCACGCGCGGCGCTTCGCCGAGGGGCTGTCCCGGGCCGGCCACGAGGTGCTGAACGAGGTGGTGCTGAACCAGGTGCTGGTCTCGTTCGGCGGCGACGCGCGCACGCGGCGCGTGATCGCCGCGCTCCAGGAGGACGGGACCTGCTGGTGCGGCGGCACGGTCTGGCAGGGCCGGACCGCGATGCGGATCAGCGTCTCGTCCTGGGCGACCACGGACGAGGACGTCGAGCGGAGCCTGGAGGCCATGCTCCGGCTGGCGAGGCCGGGCACAGGAGGAGAGCCATGAGAGTCGTGTGGATCGCCGCGGTGGTGGCGTCGGGCCTGCTGCTCGCGACGTTCGGGGCGCGCGGGGCGACGTCCGAGGCGCCGGGCCTGATGGCCATGGCGGCCCGGGCCGGGAAGCCGGTGATCGCCCGCGCCTGGCACGGGAAGACCACCCGCGCGAAGGCGGACGAGTACGAGAAGTACCTGGCGGGGGCGATCACCAAGTTCCCGACCATCCCGGGCAACCTCGGCTACCAGATGATGCGCATCGACGGCGGGCCGGACGGCGACGCCTACGTCGAGTTCCAGGTCATCTCGTACTGGGAGTCGCTCGACGCGATCAAGGGCTACGCCGGCGCCGACATCCGGAAGACGCGCGCCCTGCCCAAGGATCCGGAGTACCTGGTGGACCCCGAGCCCCAGGTCCGGAACTACGAGCTCAAGGTGAACGCCATCCGGCCCTGAGCGCAGGGAGGGCGGGGCGGTTGTCCCCCGTCTTCCACGGCGCGGCTGGACCGGTCGGGACCACGGGACCCATTCGGGGTCCTCGCTGGGGGGCGCCTGCTCGGGCGTGTAACCTGACCGTGAGGTTGCGCCTGCTCGGCCCCGTCACGAGATTCAGGTCGCGCAAGGGGAAACAGGAGATGGGCGAAGAGCAGCGGAACCACATCCGCAACGCGAGGCGCCTCCGGGTGACCATCGGGGCCGGCACCGGGTTCACGCTGGACGTCGGGCCGGGAGGCTTCTGCGCGGAGACGGGACAGGCGCTGGAGCCGGGGGCGCAGGTGATGGGCTCGATGCGGGTGGGCGGCGAGGAGGTCGACTTCGGCGGCCAGGTCGCCTGGGTGAGGCCGGGGATCGCCGGGTCGATCTTGCGGAGGCGGATGGGGATCCGCTTCACCCGCGTCCCGCGGGATCTCCAGCAGCTCCTGTCCGCGCGCTAGAAACGCGAGCGGTCGAGGGGGCCGTCCGGAGGGACTCCGGGCCCCGTACGGCGCGCCTCCGGTCATGGGCGTTGCGGCGGGGTCGTCCTGGAGGACGGAGGCGGTTGCCGCGGGCGGTCCCGGCTCCGGGCGGGCGGCAGCCTTCCCGTTCACCCCGGCCTGGGTGGCGTCGCGGATGAGGTGGCGGTGCCGATGGGGAGGGGCCGCGTGGGCGGAGCCGATTCACAGCGACCTCCGGAAGGCCGCGGCCGAGAGGATCATGGCGACGGCGGCGGTGGCGGTGAGCACCAGGAGGTCGCGGGCGATGGCGGAGAGCCCCGCGCCCTGGACGAGGAGCGTCCGGAGGGCCCGGACCGCGTAGGTGAAGGGGTCGACCACGGCGACGGCGCGCAGCCAGCCGGGCAAGGCCTGCTGCGGGTAGACCGCGCCGCTGGGGAAGAAGAGGAGCGTGTTGAGCAGCATGGAGGCGATGCGCGGGACCATCGGGTCGCCGACCCGCGCCAGCAGGAGGAACATGACGCTCACCAGGGCGAGCGCGGTGAGGGTGATGACCAGGAGCGCCTGGAGCAGCCGGACCGGCTCGAGCGGCGCGGGGACGCCGGAGAGCACCAGGCCCACGAGCGTCAGGACCACCCCCGCGCTCACCGCCTTGATCGCCCCGGAGAGGTTGAAGGCGGCCATCAGCTCGAGCCGGGTCACGGGCGTCACCAGATAGCCCTCGTGGATCCCCAGCACCTTGTCGTCCATGAAGGCGAAGGCGCCGCCCAGCATCACCATGGTGAAGATGGCCAGCACGACGGTGCCGGGCAGGAGGTACTGGACGTAGGGGACGAACGGGTGGAGCTCGACCACCGCCAGCGCCACCTCCGCCGGCAGGCGGGCGGTGGTGACCTGGACCTGGCCGAGCCCGGCCACGAGCTCCTTCAGCGCGCCGGCCAGGGCGGTGGAGACGAAGCGGTCCACGTTGTTCTCGACGAGCGCCACCTGCGGCGCCTGGCGGGCCAGGACGCGGCGGGTGTAGCCGGGCGGGATGATCACCACGCCGCTCACCGTCCCGGTCCGGAGCGCCGCCAGCGCGCCCGCCTCGTCGGCGTAAGGCACGGCCTCGAAGGTCCCGGGCCCGGCGGCGACGGCCTGGGCCCGCTCGCGGAGCCGGAGGGCCTGGACCCCGTGGTCCTCGTCGACCACCGCCACGCGCAGGCCGTGCAGCGTCCCGCCGAAGGCGTACCCCAGCACCGCCAGCTGGAGCAGCGGCCCGAGGATGGTGAAGAGGATGAGGAGGGGGTTCCGGAGAAACCGGATCAGCTCCCGCTCGACCAGCGCCCAGACGTGTCGCATCGCGGTTCCCCGGTGAGCTAGCGCCGGCCCTTGGCGGACATGGCCGGGCTCTCGCGGGCGCTCGGCTCCTGGAGGGCGTCCCGGAGCTGCCGGCCGGTGATCTCGGCGAAGACGTCGTCCAGCGAGGCGTGCTGGACGCCCAGCGACTCGAAGCGGATCCCTTCCGCCTCGGCGGCGGCGAGGAGCGCGCGGAGGGTGGTGGGCCCGTCGGCGGAGGCGATCCGGAAGGCGCGCCCCTCGCCCGTGACCCGCTCCACCGCCGGCAGCGTCCGCAGCCGCTCCGCCCAGCCGGGCGGCGGGTCGGCGAAGCTCGCCTCCACCCGGCTGTCGCCGGGCAGGCGGGCCTTGAGGGCCGACGGGGTGTCGAGGGCCACCAGCTTGCCGTGATCGACGATGGCGATCCGGTCGCAGAGCGCGTCGGCCTCGTCGAGGTAGTGCGTGGTGAGGACCACCGTCAGGTCCTGCTCGGCCTTGAGCCTGCGCAGCATCTGCCAGACGGCGGCGCGGGAGACGGGGTCGAGCCCGGTGGTGGGCTCGTCCAGGAAGAGGATGCGCGGGCGGTGGACCAGCCCCCGCGCGATCTCCACCCGGCGGCGCATGCCGCCCGACAGGAGCTTCACCGGCTTGTCGGCCCAGGCCGTGAGCTGCACCGCGTCCAGGAGCTCGGCGATGAGCGCCGGCTGGCGCCGGCGGGGGACGTCGTGGAGCTGGGCGAAGAGGGACAGGTTCTCCTTCACCGTCAGCTCCCGGTCGCTGGTCATGTTCTGGGGGATGACGCCGATGGCCCGCCGGACGCCGGCGGCCTCGCGCACCACGTCGCAGCCGGCCACCCGCGCGGCCCCGGCGGTGGGTGGGACCAGGGTGGTGAGCATGCGGATGAGGGTCGACTTGCCGGCGCCGTTGGGGCCGAGGAGGCCGAAGATCTCCCCCGGGGCGACCGAGAAGCGGATCCCGTCCACGGCGGCGAAGTCGCCGAACCGCCGGACGAGCCCCTCCACCTCGATGGCGGCTGCGGCGCTCACCGGGCCTCCGGGAGGATCACCTGCACCGTGGCACCCAGGGGCAGGCGGCGGTCGGGGTCGTCGACATGGAGCCGCACCTCGAAGGTGCGGAGGTCGCGGCGGGTCCGGTCCACGTCGCGCTGGGTGGCGAAGCCGGCGTCGGCGCCGCGGTAGGTCACGACGCCGTCGCGCTCCTCGCCCCAGGGGAGGCGCACCCGCAGGCGATCGCCGGGCCGCAGCCGGTCCACGAGGCTCTCGGGCACGTCGGCGCGGACCCAGAACCGCGCCGGGTCGACGAGCGTCAGGACGGGCTGGCCGACGGCGAGGACCTCGCCCACCCGCGCCGCCCGCACGTCGACCACCCCGGTCACCGGGGCGGTGAGGGTCGCGTAGCCGAGCCGCACCTCCGCCTTGGTCCGCTGCGCGGCGGCGGCCGCCTGCCGCCCGCGCGCCGCGCCCAGCGCCGCCCGCCGCTGCGCGGCCTGCTCGGCGGTGGCCCGTGCCGCCTCCAGGGTCGCGCGCTGCGCCTCGACCTGGCGATCGAGCCCCTCCAGCCGGGCCACGGCGGCCTCCAGGGCGTGGCCGGCCTGGCTCCGCGCCTCCTCGGAGGCGGCCCCGGCCCGGGCCAGGGCCTCCTGGCGCGCCGCCTGCGCCCGCACCTCCGCGAGCTGCGCCGCCAGCGCCGCGCGCTCCTGCTCGGCCGCCGCCACCGCCGCCGCGGCCTGGCGGACCCGCGCCGCGGTCTCCCGCTCCTGGTACCGCACCGCGGCCGCGCCCTCGTCCACCTCGGCGCCGGCGGCGGTGGCGCGCTCCGCCCAATAGGCCCGGTCGGCCGCGAGCTCGGCCGGCTCCAGCTCGGCCAGGACCTGGCCGGCGGCGACGGCGTCGCCCTCCTGCACGTGCAGCCGGGCGAGGCGGCCGGCGGCGGCGGGGGCGACCACCACCTCGTCGGTGGTGACCAGGCCGCTCAGCACCAGCGGCGCGGGCCGGGGGCGCGCGGCCACGGCGAGGGCGGCGGCGGCGAGCGCGCCGCCGGCGAGGGCTGCCTTCTGGTTCCAGCTCCAGCTCATGTGCGACCTCCTGCGGGACGGGACCGGCGCCGCGGCGCCGGGAAGGGGAGCGCGAGGAGCAGCCGGAGCAGCCAGAGCCCGCCGGGGGCGACCGACGCCGCGGGGCGGGGCCGGCGCCGGCGCCGGCCGCGGAGGAGCCGCGGCGAACGACGTATGTGACGAACGGTGTTCGGATCGGGACGAGCGGCGGAGCGGGTCGAGGACCTGGGCATGGCGCGCTAGCGGGCGGGGCGGGCCCCGCGGCGACCGGCGCGCGGCGGGCGCGCGGGCGTGCGGGGACTCTGGAGGATGCCGCTCAGGAAGACGTCGAGCCCCCAGGCGAAGCGCTCGAAGCCGGAGCCGGAGATGAGCTCGTCGCGGGCGGCGTGGATTCGCGGGAACCGTTCCGACCCGACGGTGGCGATGACCTGGGCGACGAAGCCGAGCGGATCGCGGCCGCCCTGCCGGAGGCTCTGCTCCACCGCGCTGCCGGTGATCCAGAGCAGGAGCAGGTCGACGGCCCAGGCGGCGGTGCCCGGATCGACCCCGGCCTCCTCGAGGAGGGAGAGCAGCGCCTCCAGGACGCGGAGCGTGTTGGGCCCGGCGGCGACGGTCCGCATGGCCAGCGTGGCCAGGCCGGGGCTCTGCGCCAGCACGTGGAAGTAGGAGACGAGGACGTCGCGCAGCCGGGCCTTCCAGGGCGCGCCTGGGCGCCCGCCCGTCTCCACCCCCGCCAGCGCCCGGTCGAGCACCAGGGTCTGGAGCTCCAGGAGGTCGTCGACGTACGCGTAGAGGGTCGCGGCGCCGGTGTCGAGCGCGGCGGCCACCTGGCGCAGGCTCATCCCCTCGAGCCCCTCGCGCCGCAGGAGGTCGAGCGCCGCGGCGACGATGACCTCCCGGGAGAGCGGCGCCTTGGCCGGCCCGCCGCGGCGGCTCTTCACGGGGCGCGGGGAGAAGGGGTTCCGGGCGACGGCCATGACCGAACTGTATTCGCGACGAACGGTGTTCGTCAAGCCCGGCCGGAGAAGGGCGGGGCGGCGCCCTCCAGCAGCGGGGGCGCGGGGGAGGGCGGCCGTCGGCCCGGAGGCGAAGCGCCCGGACGCCTCCCGGGTGCGACCAAGGTTGGAGTCGCCGGCCCGGCGCCGGGCTGCTAGCCTGACCTCACCCCGGATGTCGCGCCGCCTGCTCGCCCTGGCCCTCCCCCTCGCCGCCCTGCTCGGTCCGGGCCCCCGCGCCCTGGGCGACGAGGCCGAGGATCTGCGGAACGACGCCTGGCGCGCGGCCGGGACGAGCGCCGGGGCGTTGGTGCTCGAGGCGCTGGTCGCCAGGGTGAAGACCCCCGAGTGCCGCATCTGCTCGGCGGGGAAGATCGACGAGTCCGTGCGCGACGCCCTGCGCTGGAGCGACACCGCCGCAGCCCAGCGGACCTCCGACGTGCTCGCGAACCTGGCCATCCCGGCCCTCGCCCTCGGCGACGCGTATCGCTCGACCTCCTCGTGGGGCAACTTCGGGCGGGACGTGCTGGTGGTCACCGAGGCCGCCTCGCTCACCACCCTCTCCACCACCATCGCCAAGGCGGGGTTCGCCCGCCGCCGCCCGGGCGTGCCCCCCGGCTCGACGAGCAGCTCCGACAACCACAGCCTCTGGTCGGGCCACAGCTCCTTCGCCTTCTCGGTGGTGGTCGCCCAGGCGATGCAGGACACGCTGCGGGGGGACGACGCCGCTCCCTGGGCCTGGGCGATCGGCCTCACGCTGGCCGGCACGGTGGGCTACCTGCGCATCGCCGGGCAGGCCCACTGGCTCACCGACGTGCTCGCCGGGGCGGCCGTGGGGAGCGGCTTCGGCGTGGCCGTCCCGCTGCTCGAGAAGCGGCTGGTCCACGGGGTGACGCTCTCGGCGGCACCCGGCGGGATCGCCCTCCACTTCTAGGGAGGCGGCGGCGCCGCTGGGCGCCCCGCGGGTCGCCGCAGGACGAGGACGTTCCCCGCCAGCACCAACCCCATGCCCGCCAGCGCCGGCGCCGTCCAGCGGTAACCCTCGAAGACGGTGGAGGCGGCCATGGCCACCACCGGGATCACCACCGAGCTGTAGCCGGCCGGGCCCGCCCCGATGCGCCGGATCAGGGTGAGGTAGGAGAGGAAGGCGAAGATCGAGCCGAAGAGCGCGAGGTACGCCAGGGATGCCAGGTAGGGGAGGGAGGCGGCGAACGCCAGCGGCACGCCGGCCACCCGGGAGGCGAGGAAGACGGCCAGGGCCCCGTAGAGCATGGCGAAGGCCGTGCTCGGGATCACCGGCAGGCCCCGCTGGTAGACCCGCTGGGCCCACAGGTTCCCGGCCGACGAGGAGAGGGTGGCGAGCATCGCCAGCAGGATCCCCAGGGCCTGCCCGGCCACCCCCTGGAGCCGGGACAGGTCCGGCCAGAGGACCAGCGTCACCCCCACCAGCCCGAGCGCCCCGCCGATCACCACCGTCCCGGTGATCGGGGTCCGGAAGAAGAGCCGTGCCCCGAGCACGTTCCAGAGCAGGAGGAGGCCGAACACCAGGGCCACCAGGCCGGAGGTGAGGTGCTCCTCGCTCGAGTAGACGAGCACGTAGTTGAGGGCGTACTGGAACGCGCCCAGCATCGCCAGGCTGGCGTGCGTGCCCGGGCCGAACCGGAGCGGGATCCGCCGGAGCGCGCACCAGCCGAACAGGAGCGCCGCCGAGAGCCCGAAGCGGTAGGCGACGGAGAGCGTGGGCGCGACCGGCCCGAGCTGGAGCTTGATGGCCAGCCAGGTGGTGCCCCAGATCACCGAGGGGACGAGGAAGAGGAGCCAGTCGGCGGTGGCGGCGCGCGCGGGCCGGGAGGGGTCCACCGGCCCTTCTTGCCTCATCTCCCCGCCCGGCACCAGCCGCTCGTCCCGGGCAGGCCCGCCGGCCGTCACCCGCCGCCCAGGGCTGCGCCCCGGTCGATCACCTGGTCGACGGCCGCGCGGAGCTCGGCCGCGTCGACCGGCTTCCCGAGGTGGGGCCTCCCGGCGGCGAGGAAGGCGCGCGAGCGCTCCGTGAAGGCCCCGCCGGTCAGGTAGAGGATCCGGGGCAGCAGGTCCGGCCGCGCCGTCGCCAGCTCGGCCTCCAGGTCCATGCCGCTCATCCCCGGCATCATGAGGTCGCAGAGCACGACGTCCCAGGTCTCGCCGTCCCGGGCGCGGCGGAGGACCTCGGCCGCGGCGGAGAGGGTGGTCACCTCGTGGGCCTTCCCCAGCAGGCGGGCGAGGCTCCGGGCCACGAGCGGCTCGTCGTCGATCACCAGCACGCGGGCGCGCCGCGGGGGAGCGGGCGCCGGGACGGCCTCGGGCGCGGGGGCGGCCGCCGCGACCGGCAGCGTCACCCGGAACGTGCTGCCGCGGCCCGGCACGGACTCGACCTCGATCGTCCCGCCGAGGGCGGTGACGATGCCGTGGCTGACGGCGAGCCCCAGCCCGGAGCCGGTCCCGCCCGGCCGGGTGGTGAAGAAGGGGTCGAAGATCCGCGGGAGGTCCTCGGGGGCGATCCCCGTCCCGGTGTCCCGGACGGCGAGCACCAGCCGGCCCGGATGGACCTGGGCGGCGATCGCCACCTCCTGCTCCTGGGCGCGCCCCTCGGGGATGGCCTGCGCGGCGTTGACGAGGAGGTTCACCACCAGCTGGGAGAGCTCGTGCTCGGCGGCGACCACCGCGGGGAGCGCCGCCGGGAGCTCCACCCGGAGCCGGGCCCGGGGAGCGATCTCGTTCCGGACCACGGAGACGGCAGCCTCGATCTCCCGGCGGGGATCGAGCGGGGCGCGCTCGGTCGAGCGGGGCGGCATGGCGAACTGGCGCAGGCCCTGGACGATCCCCTTCACCCGCCCGGCGCCGTCGAGCGCCTCCTGGAGGGCGGCGCGGAGGTCCTCGGGGCAGGGGGAGCCCGGGCCCCTGGCGGCCAGCTCCCGCAGCCCTTCGCTCACGAAGGCCAGGTTGGCGGTGACGTAGGCGAGCGGGTTGTTCACCTCGTGCGCCACCCCGGCCGCCAGGGTCCCCACGCTGGCGAGCCGCTCGGCGGTCCGGAGCTGGAGCTCGATCCGCTTCGAGTCGGTGACGTCGGTGATCGTCCCGGCCACGCGCGTCGCCTGCCCGCCGTCGTCGCGGGCGAGGGCGCGGCCGGCGGCCAGGACCCAGCGCCAGCTGCCGTCCCGGGCCCGGACCCGGTACTCCTCGCGGTACCCGGGCGTGCGGCCGGCGGCGTGGGCGCGGAAGGCCTCGTCGACGCGGGCCCGATCCTCCGGGTGGACGAGCTCGAGCCAGGCCGCCAGGGAGCCGTTCAGGTCCGGCTCGGCGTACCCGAGCAGCGTCCAGGGGGTGCCGGCGACGATGCGGCCCGAGGCCGCCTCGCGCTCCCAGTAGGCGTGGCCGGCGCACTCCATCGCCAGCCGCAGCTGCTCGGCGCCGCGGTGGACCTCGCGCCAGGCACGGCGCTCGTCGGTGACGTCGACCAGCGAGACCACCGCGGCGTGGGGCGGCGCGCCGGGGCGGGAGATCGGCACCGCGTTCACCCGCACCCAGCGGATCTCTCCCCCGGGGCGGACGAGCCCCATGATCCTGTCGCGGACGGGCGCGCCGGTGCGGATCGCCTCCATCACCGGCCACTCCTCGAGAGGGTAGGGCGAGCCGTCCTCGTGGATGGAGCCCACCCGCGGGTCGGCCTCGACGCGGCCGGTGGTGGGATCGCGCACGATCCCGAGGATCTGGGCGGCGGCCGGGTTGAAGTCGAGGATCTCGGCCCGCGGCGACTTGAAGACGATGCCGGAGGCGACCGCGCTCACCACCGTGCGCAGGCGCCGCTCGCTCTCCCGGACCGCCTGCAGGGCCCGATCGTGCTCGTGCATGGAGGCGAGCAGCCGCTCCAGCTCCCGGTCGGCGGGCTCGGACCCGAGGAGCACCTCGGGCGGCACCGCGAACGGGTTCGGGAGGAGCACCCCGCCATGGACCACCAGGGGGTGGGAGCGGAGGACGGCGCGGAGGGTCTCGGCCGGGAAGCGCGCCCGGTCGTACTGGCAGATCGCCAGGAGCGCGTCCAGGCGGAGGCCGACCCGGGCCTCGTACTCGGCCAGCCGCTCGACGCCGGGGACGTCGTCGAGCGCCCAGCTCATGTCCCCCGCCACCGCCAGGCCGGCCAGGCCATCCCGGCGCGCCGCGGCCGCCTCCTCGTCCCAGGACCGGAGCGTCCGCTCGGGGGCGAAGCGGCCGCCCTCGAGGAAGACCTCGCCGCCCGTCCGCAGCCGGAGGGCGCCGCGGCCCTGGGCCGCCTCGACGTCCACCCCGCGCGCCCGGAGCGCCGCGAGGGTACGCTCCCGCTCGGCGTACGCGGCCACCAGCAGCGCGCGCTCCCCGCGGCCGAGCGCGGCGGCCAGGATCTCGGCCGCCACCGCCGCCTGCTCCTCGGGCGACTCGTAGACGTGGACGAGGTGGTCGCCAGTCCGCGCCTGCGCCGGCGCATGGCTCTCCGCGGGAGGTGCGCCGCCGGTGATGGGGCGCTCCCCCAGCCGTGGCTCCTCGGGCATCGCGTCCTCCCCCGCTGGACGGTCCCAGACCATTCGAGGCAGCTTGCGCCCGCCACGGAAGGTCCGTGCTGTGCGCGATCAAGCGGCGCCGCGGTGGTCGGCGGCGACCCGGGAGCCTGACCTGGGAGAAGCCCCGTGCGGTTGCCTGCCGCGTCCGTGTGGGGGAGTCGCGCGTTCGGCGGCGATCCATCGGCCCGCCAGCCTCCGGAAGGCCCGCTCTCGCGCCACGATGGGCGCGAAGCCGGGGCAGGCCGCACCCGGAGGACCTTCGGGGCAGTCGGCGCAGGGAGCCCGATCGGGACCTCGGCGCCGGTAGCGGCGCACCGCCCAGCCGACCGCGCCGGCGGACGCCAGCGCCGCGAGCAGCCCTCCGGCGCCGGGCCGGGCGAGCCCCTGGGCGGCGACCGCCACCGCGGTGGCCACGGGGAGGAAGCGGGTCGCGAGCTTCGCCGGCCGCGCGGGGTCCGCGGACCCGCGGCCCGAGGGGCGCCGCGAGGGGATCGCCGCCGGGACGAGCGCCAGGAGCAGCCCCGCGACGGCGAGGAGCGCTGCGGGCGGCACGGGCGGCAGGGCCAGGCCAGCCGCGGCGCCGGCGACGGCCCCACCGAGGGTGAAGAGGCAACCCCGGCAGACGCGGCGCCGGCGGCCGAGCCGCACCAGGTCGCCCGCGTACCGGTCGCAGAGCGGGTGGTGGGAGAGGCGGTGGAAGGCGTGGGCGCGCCGGGAGAGCCGGTCCACCCGCCGGGCGAGCGCTCTCGAGATCCGGCTCACGCCGCTCCTGGCCGGATGACGACCGCGGTGCCGTACGCCACGATCTCGTTGGTGTTCTGCATGAGCTCGGAGCTGTCGAACCGCATCCCGAGGATGGCGTTCGCCCCCATCTCCCGGGCCTGGTGCTCGAGCCGGTTCATCGCCTCGTTGCGCGTGTCCATGGCGAGGTCGGTGAACATCGTGATCTCGCCGCCGAAGAGGGTCTGGCAGCCGGCGCAGGTGGTCCCCACGATGCTCCGGCTGCGGACCGTGATCCCCCAGCAGGGCCCGATGATGCGCTCCACCACGTAGCCCGGCGGCGGCTCGAAGGTGGTCTGGATGGGGATGGTGTGCCGCTGGACGGTGTGAAGGGGCATCGGCGCTCTCCCGGTGGCTACTTCTTCTTGGCGAAGGGCTCGTAGCCGAACTTCTGCCCGCCGACGCTCGCCTCGTACATGAGGCCGGCCTTGGTCAAGGTGAAGACGGCGACGCCGCGCTCGTACTTGGCGTTGGCCGAGGCGCCGGCGGCCGCGGCCACCGCGCTCACCTGGGCGGCGAGGGCGAAGGTCCCGTTCTTGAAGTCGGTGAGGGCGGCGGCGCTCTCGAAGAAGATCACCTCCGAGTAGGCCTGGCCGCCGAGCTGCAGGCCGAAGGTCACCTGGGCGAGGGTGGCCTTGCCGATCGCCTCCCCCCCCTCGAAGAGCACGCCCGAACCGCCCGCGCCGCCGATGCCGATCGCTCCCTTGCCCACGGTGGGGAAGACCGCGTACCCCGCCGACGAGGTGAAGAACCTCGACGTCCCCGGGTCGACCTTCCTGAACACGGTGATGGTCTCCTGGGCCTCCTTCACGGCATCGTCGGCCCGGGCCGGGCTCGCGGGAGCGAGCGCCAGGGCGAGGAGGGCGAGGGCGGCGCGGCGCTGGACGGTCATGGCAGTTCCCCTGCGTGAGGCGGCAAGCCTACCGCGTCGCGCCAGCCGGGGGTTGGATCTCGACGAGGGCCCCGGCCAGGGCGGAGCCCCATCCTCGCCGACACCGGGGCGGCGGAACGTTATCTGGATGGCTCGCGAGGTGAGGCGACATGGAACGGGTCACGACGCGAGCGGGCCGGGCGAGGGCGAGCGCGGGAGCCCTCTCCAGGCTCTTCAAGGTCCTGGTGGTGGGCGGCATCGCCCTGGGCGCGGGCTGCGCGACCACCAAGGGCGGCGACAAGGGGAAGCCAGACGACGGCCCGCCGTCCCAGCCCGAGCAGCCGAGCGGGGTGCGCGGCTGGTGAGCGAGACGGGGCCCGAACGGGTTCGTTCGATCGCGGCCTCGGCGTGGGCCTTCCGCTGGCGCGTCGAGCGCGAGGCGGAGGTCCGGTTCGAGCGGCTCGCCGGCCGCATGGAGCGGCTCGGCGATCCCGCGGAGCTCGTCGCGCTGGCGCGCCGGGCCTCCGGGGACGAGCGCCGGCACGCCGCGATCTGCGCGAGGCGCGCCGCCGCACTGGGTGAGCCGCCGGCGGTCCCGGCGCCGCCGGAGGTGGCCGAGGTCGCCCCTCGGGATCTCTCGCCTCGCGACCGAGTCCTCTACGAGGTGGTGGCCGCCTGCTGCATCACCGAGACGGAGAGCATGGGGGTGCTCGCCACCCTGCTCGCGGAGGCGAGGGAGCCGGGCCTGCGCTCCGCGCTCCACGCGCTCGCGCAGGACGAGGTGCGGCACGCCCGGCTCGGCTGGGCCTACCTGGCCCGCGCCGGCGAGACCGGGGACGTCGCGTTCCTCGGACCCCTGGTCCCGGCCATGCTGGCCGGGAGCGTCGAGCCCGGGCTCTTCGGGCCGGCCGCGGCGGGCGCGGACGGCGAGGCGCTCCTCCAGCTGGGCGTGCTCCCGCACCGGCTGAAGCGGGAGGTGCTCGAGCGCGCGCTCCTCGAGGTGGTCTTCCCCGGCCTCGAGCGGCTGGGCGTGGGCGCCGGCTCCGCCCGCCGCTGGCTGACCGGGCGGCAGGGCGGGGAGCCGGCGAGCGAGGCGCCGTGACCGGGCCCGCCGCGCACCCGGGCGGAGCTCGAGCGCGCGGCGGCGCTCACCCGGAACGCCCGGGAGAGCGAGCTGCTCCTCGCCCGCGCCGCAGGCTGCGAGGGCGCGCCCTCAGCCCCCGGCCCCGGCCGGCCCCGAGGTCCGCGAGCTCGCGAAGGCCGGGGTGACCGGCTCCGGCTCGGGCCTGAGCCAGGACTGGAGGAGGGAGAGGGCGGTCGAGGGGTCGTCCGCGAAGGTGAAGAGGTCGAGGTCGGCCCGCGCGATCATGCCGTGGCGCACCAGCGCCTCGAAGTCGAGGACCTCGTTCCAGTAGGCCGGGCCGTAGAGGAGGATCGGGGTCCGGCGGGCGAGCTTCCGGGTCTGCTGCAGGGTGAGGATCTCGGACAGCTCGTCCAGGGTGCCGAAGCCGCCGGGGAAGACCACCAGCGCCCGGGCCAGGTGGGCGAACCAGAGCTTGCGCATGAAGAAGTAGTGGAACTCGAAGCAGAGCTCCCGGGTGATGTACGGGTTGGGCCGCTGCTCGTGCGGCAGGCCGATGTTGAGGCCGATGGTCCGTCCTCCCGCCTCGGACGCGCCCCGGTTCGCGGCCTCCATGATGCCGCCGCCACCGCCGGTGCAGACGATGAAGCGCTGGGCGCCGGCGGGGAGCCCCTTCGACCAGGCGGTGAGCTGCCGGGCCAGCGTCCGGGCCTCCTCGTAGTAGCGCCCCAGCGGTCCCTCGGGGAGGAGCCGCGCCGAGCCGAAGAAGACCACCGTGTCGTGGATGCGCTCGCGGCGGAAGGTCTCGAGCGGCGCGAGGTACTCGGCCAGGATGCGGAGTGGCCGGGCGGACTCGCCCTCGAGGAACCTCCGATCCTGGTAGGCGACCGGGGGCCGGGGACCATGGTTCGAGCTCATGGGGGCCTTCTACCAGCCCGGGAGCCCGGCGCCACCGGACCGCCCACCCGTGACGTATCGCGCCCGCGGCGGCCATGGGAACCTGCTCGCCATGGCCAGGCGCCCGGCGGTCCCCTACGAGCTCCTCTACTGGCCCGGCATCCAGGGCCGGGGCGAGTTCATCCGGCTCGCCTTCGAGGCGGCCGGCGTCCCCTACGTCGACGTGGGGCGCCTCCCCGCCTCGCGGGGAGGGGGCGCGGGGGCGGTGGCCCGGCTGCTCGAGGAGCGCGGCCCCTGGCTCACCCCGCTCGGCCCGCCGGCCCTGCGGTACGGGAAGGTGCTGGTGGCGCAGACGGCGGCGATCCTCCAGTACCTCGGGCCGCGCCTCGGCCTCGTGCCCCGGGACGAGGCGAGCCAGCGCCGCGCCCACCAGCTCCAGCTCACGATCGCCGACCTCGTCGCCGAGACCCACGACACCCACCACCCCATCGCCGTCTCGCTCTACTACGAGGACCAGAAGGCGGAGGCGGCCCGGAACGCCGCGGCGTTCGTGCGGGAGCGGATCCCGCTGTTCCTCGGTTACCTCGACCGGGCCCTCGACTCGAACCCGGCGGGGAAGGGGCGCTGGCTGGTCGGGCGCGGGCTCTCCTACGTCGACCTCTCGACCTTCCAGGTGGTGGCGGGGCTCCGCTACGCGTTCCCCCGCGCCATGGCGCGGCACGCCCGCCGGGTGCCGCGGCTCGCGGCGCTCCACGACCGGGTGGCCGCGCTCCCGCGGATCGCCGCCTACCTGGCCTCGGAGCGGCGGATCCCCTTCAACGAGGGAGGGATCTTCCGCCGCTACCCGGAGCTCGATCGCTGGCCCGAGGCGGGGCGCCGGCGGTAGTCCGCCGCCGCGCCCGGCTGGTACATTGGGCCTCCCCGGAGGCCACCCCTGCGCTCCCCGCTCGTCCTCGCGTCCGCCCTCGCCCTCGCGCTCGGTTGCACGAAGAGCGCCCCCGCCTCCTTCGCGGTCCCGTTCCCGGCCTGCACCGCACCCGCCGCGCTCCAGGACGTCTCCCACCCGACCGCGACCGTGGGCGACGGCACCCCGGGGAGCTGCACCGCCGCCGCCCTCCAGGCAGCGGCGAGCGGCGGCGGCACGATCGTCTTCGCCTGCGGCCCCGCGCCGATCACCATCCCCATCGCCTCGACCATCGAGGTCACGAAGGAGACCGTCCTCGACGGGGGCGGGCTCGTGACCCTGAGCGGCGGGGGCGGTGCCCGGATCCTGCGGCTCGACTCGAGCTACGACCGCACGACCCCGCGGCTCACCGTGCAGCGGCTCACCTTCCTCGACGGCGCGAGCCCGCGCACCGGCGACGACACCGCCGACGGCGGCGCTGCCATCTACCGGAACGGCGGCAGCCTCACGGTGGTCGACTGCACCTTCCAGGGCAACAGCGCCCCGGCGCCCGGCCAGGACATCGCCGGCGGGGCCATCTACGGCTTCGGGGGAGGGGAGACGGTGATCGTCGGCTCCACCTTCACCGGCAACTCGGCGAGCAACGGCGGGGCGGTGGGCAGCCTGAACGGCGACCTCACCGCGGTGGACGCCACCTTCACCGGGAACGCGGCGGCCGGGACCGGCGGCAACCCGGGCCAGGGCGGCTGCGGGGGCGCCATCTACCAGGACGGGACGCACGAGCGGACCACCCTCTGCGGGGTGACCATCAACGGCAACAAGGCCGGCGGCCTGGGCGGCGGCGTCTTCCGGGTCTCGAACGACGCCACCGGGGCGTTCACCCTGAACGCGTCGACGGTGGACTCGAACCAGGTGACGCCGGCCGGCGCGGGCAACGCCGGGGGGCTGTACCTCCAGGGGCTCGCGCTGGAGATCGCGAACAGCACCGTCTCGAGGAACCAGGCCTATTACAACGGCGGGCTCTGGATCACCGGCGGGGCGGCCCGGGTGGTGAACACCACCATCGCCGGGAACACCGCCACCGGCAGCAACGGGGGCGGGCTCTGGCTGAGCGGGACGCCCTCGGGGTTCCTCCTCAACTGCACCATCGCGAACAACCGGTCGACGGGCTCGGCCACGGTGGCGGGGGCGATCTTCGGGAGCGGCCTCCTGCTCGCCAACACGCTCGTGGCCGGGAACACCGCCCCCTACTCCATCGGCTGCGATCAGGTCCACGCCTCCAGCGGCGGCAACCTCCAGTGGCCGGGGGGCGCGCCCTGCACCGCGAGCCCGCTGCTCGCCGACCCACTCCTCGGCGCCCTGGGGGCGAGCGGCGGCCCGACCGAGACCCTGGTCCCCGGCCCGGCCAGCCCGGCGCGGGGGCTCGGGCGGAGCTGCCCGCCCTTCGACCAGCGCGGGCAGCCGCGCGCCGGGCGCTGCACCGTCGGGGCGGTCGAGGTCCCCTGAGCGAGCCCGGAAAGCTCGGGCCTACGTCCCCTGGAGCAGCTCGCCCGCGTAGGCGTGGAGCGCCGGCGTCCCGCCGGTGTGCCAGAAGAGGACGGTCTCCCCCTTGCCCAGCTCGCCCTTGCGCGCCAGGTCCAGGAGCCCGGCCATGGCGCGCCCGGTGTAGACCGGGTCGAGGAGGATCCCCTCGGTCCGCGCCACCAGCCGGATCGCCTCCTTCTCCGGCTCGCCCAGCACCGCGTAGCCTCCGCCGAGGTAGCCGTCGTGGCCGATCACCTCGCCGGGGGTGATCGTCTCCTCGAGCCCGAGCCGCCGCTGCGTCCGGCGCCCGATGCGGGCCACCTCGGACCGCAGCTCCTCGGCGGAGCTGTCGATGGCGATGCCGGCGATCCGGACGCCGAGCCCGAGCGCCCGGGCCCCCACGCACATCCCGGCCTGCGTCCCGAAGGAGCTGCTCGCGACCACGATCCGATCGATCTTCAGCCGCCGCTCCCGGAGCTGGGCGTCGAGCTCCTCCATCGCCGCCACGTACCCGGGGGCGCCGAACTCGTCCGAGGCCCCCACCGGGACGAGGAACGGGCGGTGGCCGGCGGCGCGCTCCTCGGCCACCACCCGCGCCGCGGTCTCCTCCCGCGTCCGGTCGCCGGCGAAGACCACCCGGGCGCCGAGCAGGTGGTCGAGGAGGAGGTTCCCCACGGCCACCGCGGGCGGGTGGCCGCGCAGCACCAGCACGCAGCGGAGGCCGCAGACGGCGGCGGCGGCGGCCGTCTGGCGCGCGTGGTTGGACTGGACGGCGCCCAGCGTCACCAGGGTGTCGGCCCCCTGCTGGACCGCCTCCCCGACCGAGAACTCGAGCTTGCGGGTCTTGTTGCCGCCTGCCGCGAGGCCGGTCTGGTCGTCCCGCTTGACGAGGAGGCGCGGGCCGCCCAGCGCCCGGGTCAGGCGCGGCAGCTCCTCGATGGGCGTGGGCAGGTGGCCCAGGCGGACGCGGGGCAGCTTCTCGGTCAGCATCGGCGCTCCAGTCGCCGGCCGGGAGGGCCGGGGGCCCGAGGATACAACCTCCGTGCCGCGCCGCGGCGCGGCCAGGACCGAGCGGGCCGCCAGGGGCGCGAGACCCGAGTCGGGGCTCCGGGGGCGGGCGCACCGGGCGGTGGCCGGACCGCCGGGGGCGTGGTAGCGTCTTCGCCTTCGCTCCGCTCCCCCGGGATGCACTCCCAGTGCTTCCCTCTCGCCCTGCCGATCGAGGAGGAGAAATGGCGCACCGTTCGATGAGGATCGCTGGCCTGGCCCTGCTCGCCGCCGCAACGCTCTCCCCCGCCGCCGCCCGCGCCGGCAAGACGCTCGACGCGGTGAGGCAGCGCGGCGAGGTGATCTGTGGCGTCAACACCTCCGCCCCGGGCTTCTCCGGCGCCGACAGCCAGGGCAAGTGGACCGGGCTCGACGTGGACGTCTGCCGGGCGGTCGCCGCGGCGGTGCTGAAGGACGCCTCCAAGGTGAAGTTCGTCCCGCTCAACTCCCAGCAGCGCTTCGCCGCCCTCCAGGCGGGCGAGATCGACATCCTCTCGCGCAACACCACCTGGTCGCTGACGCGGGACGCCTCCCTGGGCATCGTCTTCACCGGCATCGACTACTTCGACGGCCAGGGCTTCATGGTCCCGAAGAAGCTCAAGATCGACAGCGCCAAGAAGCTCGGTGGGGCCACCGTCTGCGTGCAGGCCGGCACCACCAGCGAGAAGAACGTGGCCGACTTCTTCCAGGCGCACGGCCTCAAGTACAAGTCGGTGGTCTTCGACACCGCCGAGGCGATCCAGTCGGCCTTCTTCTCGGGCCGCTGCCAGGCCTACACCACCGACATGTCCGATCTGGCCGGCGCCCGCACCAAGACCGCCAAGCCGGACGACTACGTGATCCTCCCCGAGGTCATCTCCAAGGAGCCGCTCGGGCCCTCGGTGCGCCGCGGCGACGACGAGTGGTTCCAGATCGTGCGCTGGACGCTGTTCGGGCTGGTGGAGGCGGAGGAGGCGGGTCTCACCCAGGCCAACGTCGACAAGGAGAAGGCCGAATCCAAGGACCCGGTGGCGCAGCGGCTCCTCGGGGTCACCGACGACATGGGCGGCCTGCTCGGCCTGGACAAGGAGTGGCTCTACCGGGCCATCAAGCAGGTGGGGAACTACGGCGAGAGCTTCGAGCGCAACCTCGGCCCGAAGTCGGCGCTCGGCCTGCCGCGCGGCCCGAACAACCTCTGGAGCAAGGGCGGCCTGATGTACGCGCCGCCCGTGCGGTAGGCGGCGGGCGGGGGAGGGCCGGCGCGGCCCTCCCCGCCTCCGGCGGAAGCGCGATCGGTGCGGCGGCCTCGGATCTCCTGGTCCACGCGGTCGGGGAGGGCGCTGGTCTACCAGGCCGCCTTCCTCGCGATACTGGTCCTGGCCGGCTGGGCGCTCTGGCGGAACACCGTCCACAACCTGGCCGCCCGGCAGATCCGCTCCGGCTTCCGCTTCCTCGACCAGCGCGCCGGGTTCGACATCGGCGAGGGGCCGGTGCCCTACACCCCGGACGCCACGTACCTCCGGGCGTTCGCCGCCGGCGTCGCCAACACCCTTCGCGTCTCCCTGCTCGGGATCCTCCTGGCGACGCCGCTCGGGACGCTGATCGGGCTCGGGCGCCTCTCCCGCAACCTGCTGGTCCGCGCGCTCAGCGCCGCCTGGGTCGAGGTGCTGCGCAACGTCCCGCTCGTGATCCAGCTCTTCGCCTGGTACCTGGTGCTGACCGAGCTCCTCCCCGATCCGGCCAGCCCCCTCGCCCTCGCGCCGCACGCCTTCCTCAGCAAGGCCGGGCTCCAGGTCCCGCTGCCGCTCTGGCAGGCCGGCGGCCTCGTCCTGGAGCGCCCGGAGGTCGGCACCTTCGGGGTCACCGGCGGGCTGGCCCTCACCCCCGAGTTCCTCGCCCTGCTCCTCGGGCTGGTCACCGCCACTTCGGCCTCGATCGCCGAGATCGTCCGCTCCGGCGTCCTCGCCATCTCCAAGGGCCAGACCGAGGCGGCGCTCGCCCTCGGGCTCTCCCGCGCCAAGGTAGTGCGGCGGGTGGTGCTGCCGCAGGCGCTGCGGGTGATCGTCCCGCCCCTCACCAGCCAGTTCCTGAACCTGACCAAGAACTCCTCGCTGGCGGTGGCGATCGGCTACCCCGACGTGGTCTCCATCGCCAACACCGCCATCAACCAGAACGGCCAGGCGCTGGAGTGCATCCTGATCATCATGTCGGTCTACCTCACCATCAACCTGGTCACCGCCGTGGCGATGGGCTGGTACAACCGGCACGTGGCGCTGGTGGAGCGGTGAGCGAGGCCCTGTCCGCCGCCGTGCGCGAGCCCCCCCCGCCCGACGGCGGGGCGGTGGCCTGGCTGCGCCGGAACCTCTTCTCCTCCGTCCCCAGCGCCCTGGCCACCCTCCTCCTCGTCGCCGGCCTGGCCTGGCTCCTGCCGCGCGCCCTCGACTGGCTGGCGCTCCGGGCGGTGTTCCGGCCCGACTACGACGCCTGCCGCGCCCTGGAGCACCGGGCCGCCTGCTGGGGGTTCGTGGCCGAGAAGCACCGCCTGGTGCTCTTCGGCCGCTACCCGTACTCCGAGCAGTGGCGGCCGCTCGTCGCCACCCTGCTCTTCGTGGGCGCGCTCGCCGCCAGCGCCCACCCCCGGGCCTGGCGGCGCTGGCTGCTCGCCGCCTGGGCGCCGGTGCTGGCCGCGTTCTTCCTCCTCCTGCGCGGCGGGGCGCTCGGCCTCTCGCCGGTCGACCCGGCCGAGTGGGGCGGGCTCCCCCTCACGGTGGTGCTCACCGCGGTGGTGGTGGCCGCCTCCATCCCCGTCGGCGTGGTGCTCGCCCTCGGCCGGCGCTCGGCCATGCCCCTGGTGCGGGGCCTCACCACCCTCTACATCGAGCTGGTCCGGGGCGTCCCGCTCATCACCGTGCTCTTCGTCGCCTCCTTCCTCTTCCCCCTCCTCCTGCCGCAGGGCCTGAAGCTGGACGCCCTCGCCCGCGTCGCCCTGGCGATGACCTTCTTCCAGGCGGCCTACATGGCGGAGGTGGTCCGCGGCGGCCTCCAGGCGCTCTCCCGCGGGCAGGGCGAGGCGGCCGAGGCCCTCGGGCTCTCCTGGTGGCGGATCCAGCGCCGGGTGATCCTCCCCCAGGCGCTGGTCCTCGTGATCCCGGCCTTCGTGAACAGCCTCCTCTCCACCTTCCTCGACACCTCGCTGGTGACGGTGGTGAGCATCTACGACCTGACCGGGGCGCTGCGCCTGGCCCTCGGCGACCCCCGCTGGCGCGAGTTCTTCCTCGAGGGCTACCTGTTCGTGGGGACCCTCTACTTCGCCTGCTCCCTGGCGATGTCGCGCTACAGCCACTGGCTCGAGCGCCGCCTCGCGCGCTGGGCGCGCACCTGAGGAGCGGACCCGTGGGAGAGCCCATCATCGAGCTGCGGCGGGTGAACAAGTGGTTCGGGCGCTTCCACGTGCTCCGCGACGTGGACCTGGCGGTCTCGCGCGGGGAGCGGATCGTGATCTGCGGTCCCTCCGGCTCGGGGAAGTCCACCCTCATCCGCTGCGTCAACGGGCTGGAGGAGCACGAGGAGGGGGCGGTGGTGGTCGACGGGGTGGAGCTGACCGACGACCACCGCACCGTCGAGCGCATCCGGCGCGAGGTGGGGATGGTGTTCCAGCAGTTCAACCTCTTCCCGCACCTCACCGTCCTGGAGAACGTGACCCTCGCGCCCATCGAGGTGCTCCGGATGCCCCGGGCCGAGGCCGAGGCGCGGGCCCGCGACCAGCTGGCGCGGGTGCGGGTGGCCGATCAGGCGGCCAAGTTCCCGGGCCAGCTCTCCGGGGGGCAGCAGCAGCGGGTGGCGATCGCCCGGGCCCTCTGCATGCAGCCGCGGATCATGCTCTTCGACGAGCCCACCTCGGCCCTCGACCCGGAGATGGTGAAGGAGGTCCTCGACGCCATCCTCGACCTGGCGCAGCAGGGGATGACCATGCTCGTGGTGACCCACGAGATGGGCTTCGCCCGGTCGGTGGCCGATCGGGTGATCTTCATGGATCACGGGCGGATCGTGGAGCAGAACGCGCCCGGCGAGTTCTTCGCCCACCCGGAGAACGAGCGGACCCGGGACTTCCTCGCCAAGGTGCTGCCTCGGTAGAGAGGCGGTCGGAAACGGCGGCGGTTGCCGCTGGTCGTTCTGGCGGCCCTCGGTGATCTCGATCACGGTGTGGCGGGGCTTGCCCTGCGCTTCGCCCCGCGAGCTGGTCGGCTCCCCTTCAGTGCAGCTCGACTTCGGAGGGCTGGGGCGGCGCCGCCTCGGCCCGGGGAGACGGCACCCGGTAGGTGAAGGCCAGCACCGGCCCGTAGAAGAGGTCGAGGCGGGTGGCCGCGGGGTTCAGGGTCACCTGGCCGACCAGGCCGAGGGTCACGAACACGCCGCGCCTCGTCGTCCCGGTGTAGCCGATGAAGGCCCGGAAGAACTCGAAGGCCCGCCTCGAGTAGGAGTCCTCGGCGTAGCGGAGGGCCACCTCCTGGTACAGGACGATGGAGTGGATGTGGACGGCGTCGAGGTTGAAGCCCTGCCCGATCCGGAAGCGCGGGCGATAGACCCAGCGGTGGGTCCCCCCGGGATCGACGAAGCTGCGGACGTCGAGCTGGAGCAGCTCGTAGAGGGCCCCCTCGCCGCGGGGCTGCTGGAGCCTGGCCCTGAGGGCCAGCCGCTCCTCGTGGCCGGAGGGGAGCCCCAGGGGCGGGACCTCGGCGTAGAGGAACTCCTCGAAGGCCACCGAGAGGCGAAGGTTCCTCACCCCGTCGAAGTGGAGCCAGGCCCACGGCGCCACCAGCGAGAGGTACTGGAAGGGGTTGTGGTCGTCGTAGGTCCCCTGGCCGAGGACCAGCGTGCCGAGCTCGCCACGGAAGTCGCCGCCGACCGGGAACTCGACGTTGGCGGCGGCCGCCGCCACCGGGATGGCGCCGGCGGCGTAGGTGGCCAGCTCGGCGGCCCGGGCGGCGGGCGGGGCGGACAGGGCGAGCGCGGCAGCGAGGAGCGGGACTCCCGGTCGGGCGGGCATGCCGCGAGCCTACCAGCAGCGAGGCGGGGGCGGCCGATCTCGGCTGGCGTCCCCTCACGCCTCCTCCCAGCGGCCGCTCCGCTCCGAGCGGAAGAGGGCGTCGAGGAGGCGCATGTTCCGGATCGCGTCCTCCACGCCGTAGGGGAGGGGGAGCTCGCCGCGCACCGCCCGGGAGAAGGCGTCGCCCTCGAGCGCGTACTGGTCGCAGGGGGGGAGGGTCTCGGTCCGGATCCCGCTGCCGTCGAGGGCCGAGCCGTCGTCGATCTGGATCCGGGTGGCCGCGCCCTGGGGAGCGTTGAAGGGGATGAGCACCTCGATCCGCCCGCGGAGCCCGCAGACCTGGACCCGCTGGTAGGGCACGCACTGGGTGCAGACCGTGTAGCCGAGCTGCCGCCCCTCGCCGAAGTCGACCAGGGCGCTGGCGGTGCGGTCGGTGCCGAAGCGCGGGTCCCGGTCGACCAGGGCCACCGCGCGCCGCGCCTCGGCCTCGAAGACGAAGCGCCCGGCCACGTCGGCGTAGCAGCCGATGTCGTAGAGGGCGCCGCCGCCGGTGTCCATCCGGTTGCGGACGTTGGCCGGGTCCTCGTTGAAGTAGGAGAAGAAGACCTGGACCACCCGCGGCGCGCCGATCGCTCCGGCCCGCAGGAGCTCCCGGACCCGCAGCCACTGCGGGTGGAAGCGGACCATGAACGCCTCCATCACGTGGACCTTCCCGGCCACGGCGCGGAGCCGGCCGGCCTCCTCGGCGCTCATTGCGATCGGCTTCTCGCAGAGGACGTGCTTGCCGGCGGCCGCCGACTGGAGCGTCAGCGGGACGTGGAGTGGGTTGGGGAGAGGGTTGTAGATCACCTCCACGGCCGGGTCGGCGAGGAGGGCCTCGTAGGAGCCATGGGCGACCGGGATGCCGAGCCGCTCCGCGGCGCGGCGCGCGGAGTCGAGCGAGCGCGAGGCGATGGCGCGGACCTCGCAATGCTCGCTCCGCTGGAGGGCGGGGATGACCTTCTCGGTGGCGATCCGCGCAGTGGAGAGCACTCCCCAGACCACCTTCTTCATGTCGCCTCCGAGGGCTCGAGGGGTTCGCGGCTGCCGATCCTGACGCGCTTCCGGGTCGGACGCGGCGCCCCGCAAGGGGATCGGCGCGGCGCCTCCGCTCCGGTACGCTGCCCCTCCCGTGCCCGCCGAGCGCCCGCCCCCCGCCGTCCCGCCCGCCCTCGACCACCTGGTCCTCGGCTGCGCGGAGCTCGAGCGGGGGGTGGAGCTCGTCGCCGCCGCGACGGGCCTCCGCGCCGCGGCCGGCGGCGTGCACCCGGGCCGCGGGACGCGCAACGCCCTGCTCTCGCTCGGGGGGCGCCGGTACCTGGAGGTCATGGCGCCCGATCCGGAGCAGCGCGAGCTGACCTGGTTCCGGATGCTGCCCGGCCTGCGCGAGCCGCGCCTGGTGGCCTGGGCGGCCGCGGCCGCCGGGCTGGGGGCGCTGGCGGCGAAGGCGCGCGCCGCCGGCCTCGCCTGCACCGGGCCGCTGGCCGGGGCGCGGAGCCGGCCGGACGGCTCGACCCTCCGCTGGTCGACCCTCCACCTCGCCGACGATCGGGGCGGGCTCCTCCCGTTCTTCATCGACTGGGGCGAGGGTGGGGCGCATCCGGCCGACGCCGCTCCGCGCGGGCTCCTCCTCGAGCGGCTCGCGGCCTCGACGCCGGAGCCGGAGGGGTTCGGGGCCGCCTGCGCCGCGCTGGGCGTGGAGCTCGCCGTCCAGGCCGGGCCACCCGGGCTCCGGGCGCTCCTCGCCGGGCCGGCCGGGGCCCTGGCGCTCGGGCCCTGAGCCGGCGCCGGCCCCCCGGGCGGTCAGACCAGGTCGAAGGTGAGCTCGCCCAGCTTCTCCAGGCTGCAGGCGAGCTTGTCGCCGGGCTTCAGCCAGACACGCTGGTCGGGAGGCTTCCCCTGGATGACGCCCTCGGGCGTCCCGGTGAAGATGATGTCCCCGGGCCGGAGCGTGAGGTGCCGCGAGACGTAGCTGATGATCTGGCGGGTGCCGAAGATCAGGTCGCTGGTGTTGGAGGACTGGCGGGTCTCGCCGTTGACCCGGCACTCGATCTTGAGGTTGTCGGGGTCGATCTGGTCGGCGGTGACCAGGTGCGGGCCGAGGGGGGCGAACTGGTCCGGCGTCTTGCCGATGAGCCACTGCCCGCCCGTCTCGAGCTGCAGGTCCCGGGCGGTGAAGTCGTTGCCGGTGGAGTAGCCGGCGACGTAGGAGAGCGCGTCCGCCTCGCTCACGCTCTTCGCCTCGCGCCCCATCACGATCACCAGCTCCACCTCGTAGTCGAACTTGGTCGCCACCTCGACCGGGAGCCGGATGGTCCCGCGGTGGCAGTTGAGGGAGGTGTTGAACTTGCTGAAGAGCACCGGCGTCTTCGGGATCGGCATGTTCACCTCCTTCGCATGCCGCCGGTAGTTGAGGCCGATGCAGACGATCTTCTCGGGCCGCGACACCAGCGGTCCGTGCACCACCTCGCCCTCCGGGACGAAGGCGCCCTGCGCCTTGGTCGAGGCGAGCGCCGCCTCGACCACCGCGTCCACGCTCGCCCCCTCCTCCCGCTGGAGCATCTCGTCCATGGTCGCCGGGGCCGGGAGGTGCAGCGCCGCCGCGGCCGCCTGCACGTCGAGGACGCCCTTCGGGGTCCGGGCGGCGAGCCGCAGCTCCCCGCCGCGCCGGACGGTGAGGAGCGTGAGCCCCTTCGCCAGCCCGCGCTTCGCGCTCCCCGGGGCCGGCGCGGCTCCGGCCTCGGCCGCGCCCGCGCCGCCGGCCGCGACCGCGGCGCCGAGGGCCGTCAGCCTGAGGAAGCTCCTCCTGGACTGTGCCATCGCACCCTCCGTGGTGGTGGTCCGGGAGCCTGCCGGTGGCGGGCCCGGGATCCGCGCGCCCTTCGGGGGTGAGCCCAAGCGGTGCTTCTCCGGGGCGCGGCGTGCCACGTCGCTGCGCCCCGGTTCCGGCCTAGAACCTCGCGTTCAGGCCCATCGAGACCCCCATCAGCTTGCCGCCCGCCCAGCAGTGAGGGTTGGAGGTGGTATCCCCCGAGGCGGGGAGCCCGCCGTCGTGGCAGTCGGTGGTCACGGCCCGGCCGCCCGCGCCGAGGTCGTAGTGGGCGTACTGGTGGTTATAGGTGGCCGCCCAGGCGAGGTAGAGGACCACGTCCTGGCCGAAGTCGTGCTTGAGCGCCGCGGTGACCATGTTGGAGCTGTTGTCCACGCCCAGGCCGCCGGCGGTGAAGGTCGGGTGCCCGGGGATGGGGTTGCCGGAGGTGTTGTGCTGGCCCGGGTCGCCCTGCGCCTTGCCGGCGTAGGCCCAGCCGAGGTGCAGGCTGTCGTGCGCCCCGAGCGCCTGGCTGGCGGAGAGCCAGAACCCGTTCCGCTGCCGCTCGTTCTGGAACTTGAGGAACTCGGGTACGTAGCGGTGCATGCTCTCGAAGATCGCGCTGACGGTGGTCTTGGTGGGGAACTTCACCTGGGCGGCGATCTTGGCGGCGTCCTCGTCGGCGACGTCGGCCTCGTCGTAGCCGGCCGCCTCCACGGGGAGGGGGTAGCCGAAGATGCCGTAGATGTCGCTGTTGCGGTTCACGTTCTTGTGCCGCTCGTAGGCGGCGGTGACGTAGAACGGTTCCTCGTCGTAGGAGAGGGCGCCGCTGAAGACGTTCCCGAAGGAACCGTCGTTGCAGGAGATGGGCGCCCCGCCCGGCGTGCCGATGCCGCCGCTCCCGGGGATGTTCCCGCCGGCGCACTCCGGCTCGCCCGCCGGGATCTGGTCGGAGTCCCCGGAACGGTTCTGCCCGGGGGAGAAGAGGAGGGCGAGGGTCACCGGGCCGAGCTTCGGCGACTCGTACCAGAGCGAGTGGTCGAGCCGGGTGCCGAACTCCACCCGGTTGTCTCCGCCGGAGTTGCCCATCACCACCCCGTAGTCGCCGATCATCCCCGAGAAGGGGTTCATGCGCTGAGTGGAGAGCTTGTAGGGCGCGTCGGTCTTCCCGAACTTCAGGGCGCCGAAGGGCGACCCGAGGCCGAGGAAGCTGTTGCGGGAGGTGAGGGCGCCCTTCACCAGCGTGCTGCTGTTGCTGTTCGAGTTGGCCGACCCGGAGGTGGCGGCGATGTCGATCTGGGTCTCGAGCTGGTAGAGGAAGCGGAACTCGGTGCCCAGGCGGACGAAGCCGCGCGCCCCGACGTAGGACAGGTTGGTGGACATGGCCGGCATCCACCCCACGTTGCCCTGGGGGGCATTGCCGTTCTCGTCCCGGAGGTCGGCGATCCCCTTGGTGGTGGCGTCGAACGACACGTCCAGGTTGCCGTAGAGCGTGATCTCCCCACCCGGCGTGTAGAAGGTGAACCCCGGCCCCGGCTTCGGCTCCAGGATCCGGTGCCCACCCTCCGCCGGCGCCGCGGGCTTCTCGCCCTCCGCCGCCTGGGCGGAGGCCGATGCTCCCAGCGCCGCGGCCGCCGCCACCAGCGCGGCCGCGCAGGTCCGTGCTGCCCTTTCGAGCCTCATGTCCTCTCCTCGCTCGCGGGGTACGCCCGTCTCCGGCGCGGCGGCGCAGGCCGCCATCCCGCGCGCACGAACCGTTAAACGGGCGCACTAGGACGGACGGTGCCATTCCGGGGCGCCGCCGCAGCCGCGATGGGCCGGGGGCGGCCATGCCGCGCGGAGTCAAGGCGAGGCACCCCGCCTCGGAGTGAACGCCGCCGGGATCGGCCGAACGCCGGTTCACGGGGCGCGCAGCGCCAAACGGTCCCTTACGACCTGTTCCGGTCGCCAGGCGGCTTGACGATTTCACGGAGGGAGAGGCCCGCCCTCGGCCGGAGAGACGAGCCCCGGCGAGGGCACGTGGCGGCCTCGCCGAGCGCGGGGCGGCCGGAGGAGCGCCTCGACAAATCGGGCTGACCCGCGTGGCCGATGAGGACGGGCCGGCCGCGCGCCGAGGCGAGCCATGGCGCGCCCGGGTGGGCACGCCCGAGGAGCTCAAGCAGGCCTTGCTCGCCGCGGACGAGGTCTCCTTCGCGGACCCGACGTCCACCACGGCCGGCGCCTGGCTCCTCTCGGTCGCCGACCGGCTCGGCGTCGGGGAGGAAGGCGGGGTTCGAGGGGATGTGACCCTGGGCGGGCCCGAGGTTCGGCGGAGGGACGAAGGTCCGATTCAACCGGCACCGTGGCGCGGGCACGATACGGCTTCACCGGCACGGGCCCGGCGAGCGAACGGCTCGCCCGAGGACTGCGCCGACAGCCACGGGAGGAATCATGCGCAAGCTGATCGCGGGCTCGATGGTGGCCGGGGCGTTGCTGCTCGCCGCCGGGCAGGCCCGGGCCGAGGAGTCGCTCGCCGACAGCGTGAAGAAGGCCTGCCACAAGGAGCTCACCACCTTCTGCAAGGGCGTGCCGGCGGGGCAGGCGCGCATCCTCGCCTGCCTGTACGCCTTCGAGGACAAGGTCTCCGACCAGTGCGTCTACGCCGTGTACGACGCCGCGGCCCAGCTCGAGCAGGCGGTCCAGGCGGTGAAGTTCGCCGCCAGCCAGTGCCAGGCCGACCTCCAGAAGTTCTGCGCCGACGTGAAGCCGGGCAAGGGGCGGGCGCTCGCCTGCCTCGACAAGAACGCCAAGGACGTGAGCGCGCAGTGCAAGGACGCCTTGAAGCAGACGGGGCTCAAGAAGTAGGCGGCGGGCGGCGGGGGGCCGAGCTCACGGCCCCCTGGCCCGCTCCCTCGGCCGCGGGCTGCCCGCCCGCGATCGTTCCCGGCCCGGCCCCGCCTCACTTCACCGTGAAGTAGGCGCGCGCCCCCTTCTCGCTGGTGGCGCGCTGGCCGCCCTCGACGGCGAAGAGCCGCGCCGGGTCGACGCCGGCCGCCAGCAGGGCGTCGCGGGCGGCGGCGGTCCGGGCGGCGGCGAGCGAGACGAGCGCCTCGGGATCGACCGGCTGGGCGGCGAGGAGCTGCTCCTCCATGGCGGCCGGGGTGAGCGGAGGCTCGGCGGGTTGCCCGGCCGGCGGCTTCCCGGCGGCGGCCTGGCCCGTGGCCGGCTGGCCAGGGGCGGGGTGGGCGGCCCGGTAGAGGACCTCCACGAAGCGGGCCCGCTCCTCCGGCGCGACGACCACGGCGTCCGGAGCCGCCGGCGGGCGCTGCGCCGCCGCCTTGGCCTCGCGGAGCCGGCGCTCCAGCCCGGCGCGCCGCAGGGCGGTCACGTCGACGGCCGGGTCGGCGGTCCCCTCGAGCTCGAGCCCCAGCCCGGGGCGCTGCGCCAGCGATCTCGCCAGGAGGTCGATGCGCTTGTGCGAGGCATCGTCGAGGTCCGCGCTCCCCGGCGCGAACTCGACGAGCGAGATGTCCTCCTTGCCGCCGCCGACCAGGGCGGCGAGCACGTTGAAGGGGGAGGTCACCATCTTCACGACCACGTTGACCACCGCCCGCCAGATGACGCGCCCGAGCCGGAACTCCGGATCGTCGGTCCGCCCCTCCACCGGCACGTCGAGGAGGATGACGCCGCTCGGGTCCTTGAGGAGGGCGAGCCCCAGCCGCACCGGGAGGGAGGTGGCATCCGGGCTGTGGGTGGCCTCGCCCAGGGTGAGCTGGTCCACCCGGATGACGTTGCCCGCGTGGATGTTCTTCTCCTGCACCCGGTAGGCGAGGTCGAGGTCGAGCTTCCCCTTCCGCAGCGCGTAGCCGAGGTGCTTGCCGGCGTACGGGTCGAGCGGCGTGAGATCGATCCCCTTGGCCGCGACGGTGAGGTCGGTGTAGGCCAGGGCCTGGAGCGGGTTGACCGTCCCGGTCACCGTCACCGGCGCCGCCCCGTCCACCTTCGCCCGCACGTCCACCGTCGAGCGGACCTTCGGATCGGACGAGAGGTTGGCGACCCGGACGTCGATGTCGGTGAGGGAGAGCAGCACCGGCGGCCTCACGGAGCGATCGACGAAGCTGGCCCGCCCGCGCGCCACCTGGAAGAGGCCGATGGCCGTGCGCCAGGCGGGGGAGGGGCCGGCCCTGGACGCCGCCGCGGTCGCGGCGGGAGCCGGCGCCGGCGGCGCGGGCTTGGGGGGAGGGGACCCGCGCACCGAGGTCGTCCCGTCCTCGAACACGATCGCCTTGAGGCTCGGCTCGGCGAGCCGCACGACCTTCACGGTGGCGCGCGCCGCGGCCGACGAGGCGTCCACGCCCAGGATCTCGAGCGAGCGCCAGCGCACCAGCTCCTCGCCCCGCGCCGGGTGGCGGAGCGAGAGGCGGTCGAGTCGCACGTCGCCGGTGAAGGTCCAGGCGGGCGTCTCCCCGCCGGCGTCGACGGTGGTCCGCGCCGCCAGCCCGAGCTGCGCCTCCGCCAGCCGGAGCGGCGCGGCGTCGTCCAGGTAGGGGCCGAGGGGCGCGAGGTCGAGGTCCTCGGCCTGGACGGTGAGGTCGGCCCGCGCCGCCAGGGGCCAGACCGTGCCGGTGATCATCGCCTTGCCCTTGTCGCCCCACCGGATCGAGGCGGTGAGGGGGCAGGCCACGTCGGTCCGGCCGGCGAGCCCGGTCAGCTCCACGTTCACCTCCGGGAGCGACAGGCGGACCGGCCGCGCAGGGACCAGGTCCTCCGCCTCCACCACCATGCCCTGGACGGCCACCGTGTGGACCGACCACTGCCAGCCCGGAGCGCTGGCCGCGCCGGCCCTTGGCGCCGCCGCCGGAGCGCTCGCGCCCGGACCCGGGGCCGGCCTGGCCGGCGGTCGCTCCAGCATCTCCAGGAGTGCCACCCTCCCGTCCGCGTCGCGCCGGGGGTACGCGCGGGCGCCGATCACCCTGACCTCGGACACCGAGGCCACCTGGCCGAGGAGGTCGAGCTCGCCCCCCGAGAGCTCGACCCGCGGCGCCTGGAGCGACACCGAGCGGTCGCGCCGGCGGGCGAGCGCCAGGTCCTCCACCGCCACCTTCAGGCCCGAGAGCGAGAGGCGGTGCCGGGCGGCGGCCCACTCGAAGTCGTAGCGGGAGTCGAGCGAGACCGTCCCCGACTGGACGAACAGCCCGGGGGCCTCCTCGCGCGAGTAAGGGTCGTACTTGGGCAGCTTCACGCCGGAGAAGGAGATGGCGCCGCTGGAGCGCAGCGGCTGGGAGTCGACCGTGCCCGCCCAGGAGAAGGTCTCGCCCGCCTCGGTGGTGCCGGTGAAGGCATAGGGGCTGTCGGCGCCGCCGCGGGTGCGGAAGTTGGAGAGCCGGATCGTGAGCGGGCCGAGGGTGGTCTCGAAGCGCGGGGAGCGGGTGGCGTCGTCGAAGACGAGCCGCGCCTCCTCGATCTCCAGCCGGTCGAGCCCGAGGCCCAGGGAGGAACGTGCCGCCTCGGGCTGGACCGGCTCCGCCGGCGCCGGGCCGCCCTCGAGGAGGTCCTGCACGTTGAGGCGCCCGGCGCGATCGAGCCCGAGCCGGACGAAGGGCCGGACGAGCCGGATCTCGGCCACGCCCACGTCGCCGCGGAGCACCTTCCAGGGCGCCAGCCGGACGTAGAGCGACTCCCAGCCGGCGAGGCGCGTCGCGTCGTGGTCCTGCACCTCGAGGCCCAGGACCGTGACGGCCAGGGTGAAGGGGTTCACCTTCACCCGCGCCACCGAGACCGGCCGGTGGAGGGCCGCCGCCCCCTTGGTATGCAGGGCGTCGCGGATCAGGCGAGGCGCGAGGAGGAAGCCGAGGAGGGCGTAGACGACGAGGAGGGCGGCCGCGGCGATGGCCCAGCGGAGCCAGCCGCGGCGCGGCGGCCGGACGGCCGGCTCCGGGGCGGGCCTGGCCTCGCGCCCCGCGGGCCGAGGCCCGGGGAGCCAGCGACGCCAGCGTCGGCGCGGCGGCCGGGCGACGGGCGGCTGGGTCGGGAGCTCGGGCGCGACGGGCCCGCCGGTGGGTGTCGGGGGCATCCTGCGCGTAGGTTATGGCGCCCGCGCGTATCGGGGGCGGCCCTGATGGGCGTCTTCACGAAAGCCCGCGCGCCGCGCGGCACCCCCGCGGCGACGGCGTCGCATGCCCGAGGGACCAGCTGCTCGCCGGTGATCCTCCTGCGCGTGAGACCGGCTGTCTCGCGAGCCCGGTCGAGCCCTCCCCTCCAGGCACTCCCGGGTGTGATCGTCGTGGCAGGGGGTCGCTGCGCACCGGTGGGCGAGCGCCCGGTCCCACGCGACCGCTCGGTCGGCGATGACGAACAGGCGCGGGTTCCACAGGTACAGGAGCCTGGACGTCGCCACGAGCGAAGGACCGTCCCGGTTCCTCGCGGGCCCTCACGGGCGCTGCTCGGCCAGTGCGTTGATGTCGCGGGGATCCAGGACGCGCTTCGAGCAGCCGCGCTGCGCGGCGTGGATCATCGCCAGCCCCACCTTCTCGGTGGTCGTCACCTGGCCGGGGAAGAGGACCCTGAGGACGGGGTAGAGCGGCTTCACGAGCGGGACGAGGGCGCGGTAGAGCGCGGTCCGGGATTGCACGCCCTTCATCGGGTGGATGTAGCTCGGCCGGAACATGAAGGCGGCCTTGAAGCCCATGGCCAGCAGGTCGTTCTCCGTCCGCCCCTTCACCCGCGCCCACATCGTCGAGCCCTTCTCCGTGCTGTCCGTCCCCGCGCCCGAGACGTAGACGAGGACCAGCCCGGGATCGAGGCGGAGGAGCACCCGCGCCACGCCGATCGTCAGGTCGTGGGTCACGCGGGCGTAGTCCGCCTCCTTCATCCCCACCGAGGACACTCCCAGGCAGAAGAAGCAGGCGTCGTAGCCCGCGAGCCTCGGCTCCACCGCCTCGAGGTGGAAGAGGTCGGGCTGGACCACCTCCTCGAGCTTCGGGTGCGTCATCCCGAGCGGGCTGCGGCCGAGGCTCAGGACCCGCTCCACGTCCGGGTGCGCGAGGCACTCCAGCAGGACTCCCCTGCCGACCATCCCGGTGGCGCCGGTGACGATGACCCTCATGCGGCGGGAGTGTAGTCCCCGGTGGCCGCGGATGCCCGCGCGCTCCGGCGGCCTCCCCCGGCCGTCACGCGCCGCGCCTCGACAACCTCGGCACGGGGTGCTCTGCTGATCCTCGCCCCGGGTGCGGAGGCGCCGGTGCGCGCGAGGGTGAAGCGGCACGCCATCTTGAGCGATCGCCCCGTCGACGACCCCGGGCATTGCCGGGCGTGTGACGGCGCGTGCTGCCGGTCGTTCGTGGCCGTCGAGCTGACCTGGGCGGAGTACCAGACCCTGGAGGCCCTCGGCGCGCGGCGGCTCGAGCTCTCGCTGCGAGGGCCTCACCGGCTGGTCATCGAGAACGGTTGCGAGTTCCTGGTCGGCGGCCGCTGCGCCATCTACCCGCACCGTCCCGGGGTCTGCCGGTCCTTCATCTGCGACGACGCCGTCGGGGCCGACGACCCTCACCCCCACACCTCCGAGAACAGCCGGGCAAAGCTTCCTCCCAGCACCTTGCCGGCGCGCGCCTCGGGGTGACCGCGCCGACCGGGGCCGCGATGCCCGCCGCCTTCCGCTTGCGCACGAGCTCGCGGAACGCGGCCTTGAACTTGTCGGTCAGGATCACGGGGGAGGTCGTGCCGTCGGTGCCGATGCCGACGTGGTCCTCCCCGCAGACCTCCAGGGCGTGCTCGTCACCGGATGCACCCCTGAAGGGTCACTCACCATCGTGTGCCGCGAGCGGGGCATCGCGATCCTCGCTCCGCCAGGGGTTACACTCCGCCGGGGGAGGCGGCGATTTGCGGATCCGGGAAAGTCAGGAGTGGGTGGAGGCCGCCTTCCGGACGCGCGACGAGGATGGTCGGAGCCTCCGCAGGGATCGGGCCCTCGTCACGGCATCGTTCGCCGCTCGCGCTGCCTCGCTGACGCCGCTGGACGAGCACCGTCACCAGATGCAACCGTCCCACGCGCTCGTCCAGTGACGCCGCCTCCCCTGGTCTTCCTCCCCGGCGCTGGCGGGCGTGAGTCGTTCTGGAGGCCGGTGGCCGACCGGCTGAAGGACCTGGGCCAGGTGGTCGTCTTCGGGTACCCCGGGTTCGGCGGGGTCGCTGCCGATCCTGGCCTGCGGTCGCTGGACGATCTCTACCGCTGGGTGGTGGAGCGCCTGCCGCCCGGGCCGAGCCACGTGATCGCCCAGTCGATGGGGGGAGTGCTCGCGGTGCGCCTGGCGGCGGAGCGGCCGGAGCGCGTCGAGCGCCTGGTCCTGGTCGCGACCTCCGGCGGGGTGGACGTGCGAGCGCTCGGCGCCGTGGAGTGGCGTCAGGAGTACCGGGCGTCGCTCCCGGACGTCCCCGGGTGGTTCGTCGACGACCACGCCGATCTCGCCGACCGGCTGGGGGCGATCCGCGCCCCGACCCTCCTGCTGTGGAGTGACGCGGACCCCGTGAGCCCGCTGGCCGTCGCCCGCCTCCTCGCCGAGCGCATCGCGGATGCGCGCCTCGTCACCGTGCCGGGCGGGACGCACGGCTTCGCGAGCGAGCGCCCGGAGGAGGTCGCGTCGATTCTCCGGGCCCACCTGACGCGAGGAGCGGCCGGTTGAGGCGCCACCCGGACGGCCCCATCGCCGCCCTCGGCGCCGGGGTGCTCGACCGCCTCCGCGTGCGGCGCCAGCTCGCCGGCCTCGCCCCCGACGAGCGCCTCGACGGCAAGCTCGCCCTGGTCACGGGCGGCGCCTCCGGCCTCGGCTTCGCGACCTCGGTGGACCTGGCGCGCCGCGGGGCCCGGGTGATCCTCGCCGACCGCCGCGACCTCGAGGTGGCCCAGCGGCGCGCGGCGGCGCTGGGCGTGCCGCCCGAGCGGATCCAGCCGCTCCTCGTCGATCTCTCCGACCTCGCGGCCGTCGACCGCGCCTCCGCCGAGCTCGCCGGGCGCGGGGCGCGGCTCGACCGCCTCGTCCTCAACGCCGCCATCGTCCCCACCGTCGCCCGGACCACTCCCCAGGGGCTCGACGAGATGCTCGTCGTGAACTACCTGTCCTCCTTCGCCCTCGTCACGCGGCTGCTGGAGGAGGGGGTGCTGCCCCGCGACCGGACGGGGGGCGGGGTGCCGCGGGTGGTCTTCGTCTCGTCCGAGGCGCACCGCTGGAGCCAGGGGTTCGAGCCCGATCACCTCGAGCGTCCGCGCGACGGCTCCCCGCGGCGAGTCCTGGCCTGGTACGGCACGTACAAGCTCATGCTGACCACCTTCGCCTGGGAGCTCGCCCGCCGGCTCTCCCCCGGGGGAGCTCCCCGGGTGGCGGTCTTCGCGCTCTGCCCGGGGGCGATGCGCACGAACATCGTCCGCGAGCTGCCCGCGCCGCTGCGCCTCCCCCTCGCCGCCGCGATGCGCCTCCTCTTCCAGGACCCGTTCGTCGCCGACGAGCCGGTCCTCTACCTCGCCTGCGCCCGCGCCCTCGAGGGCCGGACCGCGGTCTACCTGCACAGGATGGCGCCCAGCGAGGTCGACGCCCGCGCCGCCGATCCGGAGGCGGGCCGGGCGCTCTGGGAGCGGAGCGAGGCGGTGCTGGCCCGGGCGCGCCGGGCCGGGTGATTTGCGCTGGCCAATCCCAGGGGTTATGGTGCGCCCCCTTGAGCGCCTCCACCTTCGCCGAGCTTCACCTCTCCGAGCACTCCCTCCGCGCCCTCGACCGGGCCGGCTTCGAGCACCCCACGCCGATCCAGGCGCAGGCCATCCCGCCGGCGCTCGCCGGCAAGGACCTGGTCGGCGTCGCCGC